>FLOH01000962.1_pt1 | contig 49268 bp, 43 predicted proteins | sample 756751 | NCBI WGS metagenome assembly FLOH01 (sample SAMEA4026879, study PRJEB14308) | marine metagenome | biome: coastal water; material: water | depth 74 m | reverse complement strand
GCCACCGTCGTTGTTTCTGCAGAACACCCCGAATCGGGACACCGGGCCGGCGCTCGGGAAGTCGTCGGCGTTCATCACGCCGATGACGTGGTTTCCGCTGACGGCGTTGAGCATCGGTACCCCTGACTCGGGGAACCCACCGTTCGCATATTCGAGACTGGACGAGAAGATCTCGTCGTCGAACTGCTGGACGACGGCTTGGTTCGAGGTTTGGTCGAAGAAGTCGCCGGGAACCGATGCGTCGAAGAGTTGTGCGTCGGGCCGATTCGGTGGAGTTCCGAAGAACCCTGCTTCACAGAAGTCTTCGCGGTTCGGTGGACCACCCCGCTCGATGTCGAAGAAGATCAGGTCGTCGCCAAACCCATCTCGGGTCGTTCCGGGCGCTACGACGAACCCTCGGCCTTCATTGAGAGGCACCGGGGCTTCGTCTCCGAACAACGCGTCGATCGTGTCGACCCCGCCGACGCCGGGAATGTCGATCATCCGGGGCAGACGTCCGACCCGCACCGAGTGCAGATCGTTGGCGCCGACCTCGAGCACCGGCTGACTGCCACCGGGATAGAACTGCCCGCCGGGACCGTCTTCGACGTGAAGCCAGACACCATTCGGGTCGGCGCTGACCGTCTGGCCCGGGCCGGCGTCGCGGAAGGTGAAGATCTCGCCCGGCGGTGGAGTTGCCGTGCTGCCGTTCGTTCCCGGAAAGGGGTTGTCCGTCTCGAGAACGAGCTCGATGGGAGTGGCCGACGCGTCCGCCGGGGTGAACTTGTACTGCCCGTCCGTCAGCGTGAGATCTCCGGGCTTGACGAGTCCCGAGGTCTTCAAACCCTCGAAGATGGTGCCGACGATGTCGTTCGGCGGTGCGGGCGGGACATCTCCTGCGCCGGCCATCGATCTCGGTACGACCGCCAGCAATCCAGTCATCGTGATCACCACAAGGATGGCGCTTCTGTTCATGGGTCGTCTCCTCAGACGGGGTCGCCGCAGTCGGTGAACCAGCGAAGTTGGGGGCCTGCATAGACGATGTGGAGTTCTTGGATGATCGTCTCGCCATCAACTATTCGTTGGATCTCGACGCCGATCGCCTCGGGGAATGTCGTGACGACATCATCGGTGGCGTAGTCCCACGGCGCGGGGTCGACGGTCTCGCGCAACGTGATTGCCGGGAAGGATGTCGATCCGAGGTAGGTCTGGCACGGTTCGGCCCCGCCGTAGCGAGCGAGCACCTCCGGGTGGAGCCGAGCCAGGAGGAAGTCGACGTCGCCGGCCGCCTGAGCGGCGATCAAGGCATTCACGAAATCCTCGGGAGTCTCCGGGGTAATCGTCGTCGTTGTGGTCGCGGCGATCGTCGTCGTTGTGGTCGTTGTCGTGGTCGTCGATGTTGCGACAGTGTTCGGCGCGAAGGTGGTGCTCGGCGACGAGGTGGTGCCCGTTGCTGCCGCTTCGGTCGTCGTGGCGCCGGCTCGCGTCGTTGCGGCGCCCACGGATGTGGATGTCGAGCTGGCTGGATCCGAACGGGTTTGTCCAGTCGCTGTATCACCGCCATCGTCGCTTGACAGCGCGGAAATCAGGCCGACCGAACCGACGATCAGCAGCACTACCCCTGCAATCCCGAAGATGATTGCCAGTTTGCGTTCCGACATTGGCACCGTTCCGTCGTCAGCCCCTCTTGGCAGGGTACAACAGTGTGACGATCACGATCGACCGATCACCTGGGGTCAATCCGTGGCGTTCCACAGTGCAATCATCCGTCACCTGGGCTGAACCTCGGAAACCAGCTCAGCCGTTACCCAGGTGTCAGTGGAATCCAGCGGTAGGTCGTTTCGCTCCTTCTTTCCGCATGCTTCCCCGTAGCGACTGGCCACTCGTCTATCGCCGCACGCTCCTGGCATCTGGAGTAACGCTATGTGGTCAGACGTCCCACAGAATTGGTGCCAACGGATCAGGGTTGTAGACGCAATACGTTCCGGTGTTCACGCTTTGCCAGAGATGGGCGGCGACGGCGGGATGATGTTCCGCCAGACGTTCCAGGGAGTAGCGGATCGACCGGGTGACACTCGTGCGAGCTCGCTCGGCAGTGCCGCCCGTGGTGCGCTGTCGCCCTCCCAGGCCAGCGGCCTGGGTCAGCTCGGCGATCAAGTACTCGCGATCGCGCTGCGCCAGCGCGACGCGACCGAGATCGTTCATGCGGGTCGCTTCGTCGATGTCTTCGTCGACCTCGGCCAGGCGTCGTCGATAGGCGTCGCGGGCTTGATCGTCGAGCACCGGCAGTCCGGCTCCGGCGTTGCTGTCCACCGCCGCCTCGCCATGGTCGATCGTGCGGCCGGTCGGGAGCGAGCCCTGTTCGACGGCGATCAGATCGAGCACGTGGAACTCGCGTCCCGGGTCGGCGAGCAGCCGCTCGACGTAGCGGAGACCCTTGAGATCGTGCATCAACACGGTCGTCTCTCCGAAACAGATCGTGCGCGTGTCTCTCTCACATCGAAAGATCGCCGTCGTGGCGCTGCCGCTGCGGGGCGGCTTCGGAGAGGACGGCGCTGGGGTCACGAGGCCCGCAGCCAGCTCGGCCCACCGCGCCGCTCCGAACGACTGGAACCCGGATCGTGCCGCCTGCCGTTCCATCCGTGCGCCGTCGGCGTTGCCTGATCGATCGTGCGCCTCGGCGAGTACCAAGCGCGCCTTGGCCGCCTCGAATGGTGCACCGATGTCTGCCCACGCGACGGTGGCGGCAGTCGCTGTGTGGATCGCCTGAGTCAGGTCGCCGTCGAGCAGCGCTACCCGGGCGCTGGCGAGCGCCGCCGACGCCGCCAGCGACCGGCTCGGATACGAGCCGGCGATCTTGGCGAGGGCGTTCGCTGCTTGACGAGCTGTGTCGGCGTCGCCGACCGCGGCGGCGATCTCTGCTTGTGCGTCGAACAGGGGTGCCAGACGCAGGTCCCCGAACGGTGGCCGCTGCTTCGACGGGATGTCGAAGGGATGCAGAATCGCGTCGGAGATCATCGTCGACGCCGATTCGGCGTCTCCCTGTGCCAGTCGCAACAGGGCCAGCCCGGGATGGGGAGACCAGGCGTGCTGATGTGCTGCGAGAAAGGCCTCTTCGGCACCGCCCAGGTCACCCTTGCGGAGCCGGATGTTTCCCAGCTCGACGAGCGGCCAGCCGAACTCGCGCCGCATCCAGGGCCGTAGTTCCTCGCACGCCCCGAGTGCTTCGTCCTCGGCGACATCACAAGGTCCGGTGATCCGCAGGATCTCAGCGCGATGCACGCGGCACCGACCGCCAATGCCGCCGATCGCTCCCTTGTGTCGCCATCGGTCCATGATCTCCGTCCACTCGGTGGCGCGGTCGTGCAGGGCCATGCCTTGGGCGGCGCAGATCAGCTCGCAATACATCATCCCTGTCGTCAGTGGGTCGACCGCGCCCGACATCAGGTCGATTGCGATCTCGTCGAGCAGTTCGAGCCCCTCGTCGACCTGGCCGTGGAATATCGTGACGCGAGCGGCGCACACGCGTCCGATCACGACGGCGGGGTCAACCCCGAGTCGCGAACCGATATCGATCGCCAGGGCGGCGTTCGCTCCGGCGGCGGCCATGTCGCCACACATGAAGCGTTCGTAGCCGCGAACGACGGCGATGATGGCGTTGGCGGGCACCTCGGCATGGCCGTCGAGCATCCGCTCGGCACGTCGCAGCCATCCCCGCACCGGCGCCATCAGCCCGGTGTCCATCATGAGGTACATGGCAACCATCGATGCGGCCATCGCCGCCCCGGCGACGTCGCCTTCGGCGACGAGTAGGGCGTGTAGGGCCTCCCACGCCGACACCGACGCTTCGAACTCTCCGTTGCCGTAGTGCGCACGGGCTCGCAGTTCGAGCCCTTCTGGGCCCTCCGACTCGGCCCCGGAGGTATCGAGGGCGTCGAGGGCGAGCTGCCATTCACCGCGGTCGACCGCCTCGTGTACCGCTGAGAGTCCGCTCACTGTCGCATTGTGACATCAATTGTCACGCCTTCTCGGTAGCGCACCGATCCTCCGGAACGTCCACCCCGACAGGGGCCAGTCGAAAGGCAAGTCCATGCAACCCATCGATCAGCTCTCGTACATCGTGCCGACCCTCACCGCGTTGGTCGACCGGATCGAGCCCGCCCAGCTCAACGACCCGACGCCGTGCGCCAAGTTCACCGTGCACGATGTGCTCGACCACATGTTCGTGGGTGGCAGCACGTTCGCCTACTCGTTCAGGGGCGAGGAGCCGCCGGAGATCAAGGCACCGTCCGTGCACGGGCGTGTTCCGGCCGCCGAGCTCCGCGCCGCGATGGACGGTCTGCTCGAGGCCGTTAGGTCGCCCGGTGCGACCGAGCGCACGATCTCGGCGCCGATCGGTGACGTTCCCGGCGACTTGTTCGCCCGCTTTGTCGCGTTCGACGGGCTGATGCACTGCTGGGACCTGGCAACGGCGACCGGACTCAGCTTCGACCTTCCACCGAGCGTGATCGATGCCGTCGACGAGTTTGCTCGTGCGGCATTGAGCCCTGAGATGCGCGATGGCGACACGTTCAAGGACGCCACCGTCGCCCCGGACGGCGCCACCCGGCTGGAAGGCCTCGTGGCCTTCAGTGGCCGATCGGTCTGAGCGACCTGCACCACCATCGCGGCCAGCCAATTTGATCAACCCAAACAACACAAAGGACCACCATCATGCGGATTCCCAAGAACGACCTGCCTGTCAAGATCGATGCCCCCGGCGCTCACGCCAGGCAGTTACCCGATTTCGGCGATGCCGCCGGATCGCTGGCGGCCGAATACTTCACGTTGGGCGCCGGCGCCGACCTTGCTCCGCTGCTGCAAGGGCTCGAGCACGACGCTTGCCAGTCGGCCCACTGGGGTTTTGTGGTCAAGGGTGGCGTCGTCGTCAGCTACAGCGACGGTACGGAGGAGACCTGCTCGACCGGCGACGTCTTCTACTGGCCCCCTGGCCACAGCGTTCGCGTCGAGAGCGACGCCGAGCTTGTGATGTTCAGCCCGCAGGCCGACCACGTTCCGGTGCTCGATCACATCCTCGCCAAGATGGCCGGCGGCTGAAGCGCCGACGCTCCAACGGCGCCACCACGCAGGGGCGCGTGGCCGCTGGGAACTATTTTGCGACAGCTTCGCCGGTATCGATGACCGCCACGTTGAGCGGTCCGCGGGTGACCGAGGTGATCGCTTCGCGGAACCTGCCATGAAGTCGGACCCGGGCTGCGGGTTCGGCCTCGAGGTTGGCGAACCACTGTGAGTCCGAGCGCACGGTGCTGACGAACAGCCGATCGCCGAACCGCATCGACATCAGCGGCACCTGGCGCGGCTTGCCGCTTTTGCGACCGGTGGTCTCGACGAGGACGGCCCCCACGCCGATCGGCAACGGGTTGCCGATACCGAATTCGAGGACGGGCTTGACGACGCTGTTCAGCGCTCGAAATGCCTGGCGGGTCACGTTCTCAGGAAGCGATTGGTTCACGCCAGAACCAACCGTTCGACGCACCCGGCGATTCCTCGATGTCGATATCGCCCAGGCGACATTGGTCACATTCGAGCCGCGGTCAGAGTTGTGCCGTCGCCGCCGATGCCAGGGCGAGCAGAGCCGCTCGGGGCTCGGCAAGCTCCTCCGGGTAGCCACCATTCAGCCCGACGGCCAAGAATCTCCCTTGACCGGCATCGACTGCCAGCCCCCGGTAACTGGAGGAGTAGACCGCCGCAACGCCTATGTCCGGGATCAGTTCGGCGGTTCCACCGTCGACCAGATCCATGTAGCTGGTGAACATGAGTTCGGCGTGGCCGCCGGTCGCCAAGAACACGTCGGCTGACAGGCCGAAGCCGAACACGCAACCGTTGGTTGGAAACATAGGGTCTTCGTCGACGCTGACGATCGCCAACCCGGTGGACGCCTCGACGTCGCCGACGGTCACCAACTCGCACGACCCCGCGGTGTCTGCTGCAACTACGACCTCGTCGTCGGCGGCGGCGATCGTGATGTCGTCAGCCTCCATGTCGGAGGTGGAGGCATTCGAATCTGCGATGGCCGCAGTGTCCGGCGAAGTAACTGGGGCGGAGGCGGTGTCGGCGCCCCCGCAGCCCGTCAGCACCACCAGCAACCCGAGCACGACCCGCAAGTTTCGCATCATCATCCGTCCGTCCTGGCGGGGAACCGCCTCGCGCACATTCTCCAATCAAGGTGGCTCGCGGTTCCAGGGCCGAATGGCTCTGCTCGGTCGCTTCAGGCCACTGCCGATGGCAGGCACATGCTGGATCCGTAGGGGATCGACGCCCTCGTGTAGCGGCGTCTAGCGGCGCGGCGGGCGCGGAACCAGCACCGGAGTGTTGCGGGTGTAGGCCTGGAAGGCCTCGTCGTCGCCCCACCGCTTCTCGGCGCGGCGCTCGAGCATCGGGATGCCGCTCACGCTGGTCAACAACACGACGACGAAGACCGGCGAGGTCAGGGTCGCCCATCGCCAACCAGACAGCACCGGCAGGGCGATGATCGCGATGCCGGTCCACAGCGTGATTTCGCCGAAATAGTTGGGGTGACGCGACCAGGCCCAAACACCCGAGGTGATGAACCGGCCTTCGTTGGTCGGATCCTGTTTGAACGCCGACTTCTGCTGGTCTGCCACAACTTCGATCGCGAACCCGGCGATCCAGACGACGATGCCGACGATCGCCACCCAGCCGATCGACTGTCGTTCACCGCCGGTGATGATCGCGAGGGCACACGCCACGGTGAGCAGCACCCACAGACCCTGCAGCGTCCAAGTCATGAAGAACCGCAGCGGATCGACCTTGATCTGGTCGAAGCGCCCGTCCCGTCCGTCTTTTCGTACCCGGCGGAACAAGAACGAGCCGAGCCGTGCGGCCCACACCACGACCATCGCAGCCACGATCAGGGCACGCGCATCGAGATCGCCGCTGAGCACCAGCGCGAGCACGATCAGTGTGAGATAGGTGATGCTGCCGGTGAGATCGAAGAAATGTTCGGTCTTGGCGGCGTTGGACGGCACGAACACGACCCAGTTGATGACGTAGGCCGAAATTCCGCAGACCGCGAACACGGAGATCGAGCCGACCTTGGTGCTGCCGTCGCTGCCCGCAAGGATGATAAGGGCGCCGATCGCCAGAATGGCGGCGATCCCGATCCAGGAATTGCGATTCTGCTTGGTCACCCGAGCGAGGCTAGGCCGAACTAGGTCGTCCGGCGAGGGGATCAACGATTTGGGGTACGGTCGGCAGCAGTCGAGTCGAACCGAGGGGCAGGTGCAGGTGATTGACGGTGTTCATCTTGCGATCGGCGATGACGAGCGGGCGGCCATCTACCGGCAGCGGTACGAGATCTATGTCGAGGAGATGGATCGGTACCGTTCGATCGCCGATCACGAGAACCGCTGGCTGGTCGAGGAAATTGACCAGGTCTCACGGCTGTTCTATGCGGTACGCGACGGCGAGTTGGTGGGCAGTATCCGCTTGACGCTCGGTGCTGACGGAGGACTGACGGCTGGGTTGATCGACAAGTACAGCCTTGCTCCGTTCCTCGAAGAGGTCCCTGTCGAGCAGCTCATCGTCGGCGAACGGTTCATGGTGAACAAGGCACTCCGGGGCACCGACGTGTTGTTCCAGATGTTCTCGACCTACATGCGGCTGGTCAACGAACTGCGGATCCAGTTGATGATCGGCGATTGCGAACCGCACCTGTTGAACGTGTACCAGGCATTGGGCTTCCGGCCCTACGCCCAGCGCAACATCAACAGCCCCGATGCCGGTTATCTGATTCCGCTTGTCGTCGTCGCCGAGGACATCGATTACGTGCGCCGGCTCGGGTCGCCGCTGGTCGACGTCATGGCCGACTTCGGTGACGACCATCGGATCCCGGCGTGCGTCGAGTGGTTGGTGGAGGCTCCGAGAGGTGTCACCAGCGAACGGCTGGTCGATATCGCCAACTACTGGCAGCAGGTGTACGGCTCGCTCGAAGAGCTCGAGTCGCATCGGATCTCGCTGTTCGACGGCCTCGACGACGAGCAGGCACAGCGATGCCTGCACAAGAGCACGATCCTCGAGTGCCAGGTGGGCGATCGCCTCCTGAAGCGGGGCAACACGGCGCAGAACCTGTACGTGGTGCTCGGCGGGGCTGTCGAGGTTCGTGACGGGGACGACGTGCTTGCCCTGATCGGCCCCGGCGAGGTGTTCGGCGAGATGGCGTTCCTGCTCGGCCGACCACGCTCGGCGGACGTGTATGTGGTTGCCGAGGGAACGAGGGTGCTTAGCCTCAGCGAATCATCGCTGCACCGGCTGATCGCCGATGAACCGGAGGTGGCCGCCAAGCTGCTGCTCAACATGTCCCGAATGCTCTGCTGGAGATTGGCCAAAGAGGATTGATCGCCGACGGCGGTCAGCGTCGCTGTCGTGGGTCTCGATGCGTGTGGGATACGGTCGCCAATCACTGCACATGTGAGAGGGGGTGGCGATGACGGGTCGAATGGAATTCGATGCGGGGGGCGACGAGCCGGGCGACGAGGCGGGCGACGAGGCGGCCTCGCGGAAAGCAGAACGGGCTGCGATCGTGATCGAAGCGGCTTCTGAGGGGGTGTACGACTGGAACATCGACACGAACGATGTATGGGTGTCGGGTCGGTTGAACGAGCTGTTCGGGTTCGAAGACGGCGATCTCCGGTCGCAGTCGTGGTTCGACAAGGTCGACCCCGCATCTCGCGAGCTGTACTCGGAAGCGACACGTGCACTTCTCCGAGGTACCACTGCGCGGCTGGAGTGCGAGTACCAGGTCCGCGACAAGGCGGGGGAACTGCGTTGGGTGTCGGACCGCGGGCAGGTGATCCGGGATGAATCGGGCCGAGCGCTCCGGCTCGTCGGCGCCATCGAGGACATCACGCAGCGCAAGAAGACCGAGGACGAACTGCGGATCAGCGAAGAGCGTTATGCGCTGTCGGCGGCGGCGGCCAACGAAGGTATCTACGACCTCGACCTCGAGACCGGCACGATCTACTACTCGCCGCGCCTGCTGTCGTTGATGGACCTCGGCGATGTCGAGATGACGACGCCACAGCAGTGGCTGGCACGGGTCCATCCGGACGATCGTGATGCCTACTCAGACGCGATCCTAGAACACGTTCGTGGCGACACGAGCTTCATGGAGTTGGAGTATCGATACCTCGGTGGGGCCGGCGATTGGAAGTGGGCGCGTCAGCGCGGGATGGTCGCACGCGATAAAGACGGTCGGGCGTATCGACTCGCTGGGGCGACGGGCGACATCACCGAAACGAAGCGGCTGCAGCAGGAGTTGGAACTAACCCGCCAGCAACTTCAGGACGCGATGGAGTCGATGTCCGAAGGCCTGGTGTTGTTCGACGCCGAGGATCGAATTCTGCTGTGCAACTCGAAGTATCGCGAGTACTTCGTCGCTGGGGCGGGCGACGACGTGGCCGATCTCGTCCGTCCGGGCACGTCGTTCGAGTCGCTCCTGCGTCAGGCCTACCGGCGCGGGATGTTCCCCGATCTGGAGGAAGACGAGGACACCTGGATCGAGTCGCGTCTCAGCCGCAGGCGGTCGATGGTGGAACAGCGACTCGAGCTGCGCCAGAACACGGGCATGTGGCTGCAAATCAACGAGCGCCGCACGAGCGAGGGTGGCGTGGTCTCGATCTACACCGACGTCACCGAGCTCAAGCGGCGTGAGCTGGAGCTGAGCGAGGCGCGCGACGAGGCCGAGGCGGCCACAGCCGCCAAGTCCGAATTCTTGGCAAACATGAGCCATGAGCTGCGGACGCCGCTCAACGCCATCATTGGGTTGACCGAGATGCTGATCGAGGACGCCGAAGACGACGGTGTCGACGATCATCTCGAGCCGCTCGGTCGCGTCAAGCGAGCTGGTACCCACCTGCTGCATCTGATCAACGAGATCCTCGATCTGTCCAAGATCGAGGCAGGCAAGATGGAGATCGTCGATGAGCACGTCGAGTTGGATCCGCTGCTGAGCGACGTCGTGCAGACAGCCGAGACTCTGGCTGTCCAGAACTCGAACGCCTTGCAGGTCGATATCGGTGGCGACCTCGGACAGATCCGTGGCGACACGGTGCGGATCCGCCAGATCGCCTTGAACCTGATCAGCAACGCCTGCAAGTTCACCGAGCGCGGCGTGGTCGGGATCAGCGCCAAAAGGGTGCCAGGCGCCGACGGCGACGAGTTGCACGTGGCGGTTCAGGATTCGGGGATCGGTATCTCCGACGACCAGATCGACAGGTTGTTCCGCGACTTCAGCCAGGCCGATAGTTCGATGTCTCGACGGTTTGGCGGGACCGGCCTCGGGCTGGCGATCAGTCGTCGCCTGGCGCGAATGATGGGTGGCGACATTCGCGTCGAGAGCACGATCGGGGTCGGGTCGACCTTCACCATGGTGTTGCCGTACCGCACCGCTTCGTCGGCTTCGGCGACGGTCGGCCAGGTGCGGTCGTCAGAGGCGGCCGGATTGGTCGGGGAGGGCGCCACCGTGCTCGTCATCGACGACGACGCCACGAGTCGCGACCTGGTTCGAAGGGTGCTGGTCGCCGAAGGGTTCGACGTGATCTCCGCCAGCGGGGCGACCGACGGACTCGAACGTGCGCGGGCAGTCCGCCCCGACCTGATCACGTTGGATGTCGTGATGCCCGGCACGGACGGTTGGGACCTGCTGCGCCAGCTGAAGGCCGATCCGGACCTGAGTGGTGTGCCGGTCGTGATGCTCACCGTCGTCGACGAACCCGCAAAGGGGTTCGCACTGGGAGCCTCCGACTATCTCAGCAAACCATTTCGTCGCGAAGACTTGAGGGCCGTGCTTGCCCGACATGCGACAGCCGATCGACCCGCCCGGATTTTGGTGGTCGAGGACGACCCGCCGACACGGGATGTGCTGCGCCGGTCGATCACCGATCTTGGATGGTCGGTGGCGGAGGCCGGAAACGGACGTGAGGGACTCGAACGATTTGCCGAGCAACAACCAGACCTGATCCTGCTCGACCTGATGATGCCAGAGATGGACGGATTCGAGTTCTTGTCCGAGCTGCGGTTCCGTCCGGGCGGCGAAACGGTGCCCGTCGTCGTCATGACGGCGGCCGATCTGACCGACGCAGACCGAGCGGCCCTGAGCGGCGGCGCTGCCACGGTGCTGGCGAAGCCGGCGCATGCGATCGAAGAACTGCCCGTCGAGCTGCGCAGCTTGCTGCAGCGGATCGGTAGGGAGCAGCACCGTGCCTAGGGTCCTCTATGTCGAAGACAATGACGACAACGTGTTCATGCTCAGCAGGCGTCTGCAGAAACGCGGCTATGAAATTTTCGTCGCCTCCGATGGCGAGTCGGGAATCGAAATGGCGGGCAGCGAACAACCCGATCTGATCCTGATGGATCTTGGCCTTCCGGGAATCGACGGGTGGGAGACGACCCGACGCCTGAAGGCCGACGTTGCCACTCGATCGATACCCGTCATTGCGCTCAGCGCCCACGCGATGCAGACCGACCGCGAGTCGGCATTGGTGGCAGGATGCGACGATTTCGACACCAAGCCGGTCGACCTCGAACGGCTGCTGGGCAAGATGCGGGCGTGCCTCGAGGCGGCCACGACCACGACCGTCGTGCCATCCGACGCTGCGGCCGACGATGCTTCCGACGCTGCGGCTCCGAATGTCGGGGCCGCGCAGGATGGTCCGACCTTGCTCGTTGTCGACGACAGTGAGGACAACCGGTACACGCTGATCCGGCGATTACGTCGTCAAGGTCACGAACGAATTTTGGAGGCCGAAAACGGTCGCCAGGCGCTTGACATGCTGCGTAGCCAGCCCGTTGACCTGGTGCTGCTCGACATGATGATGCCGGAGATGAATGGCTACGAGGTGCTCGGTGCGATGCGGGAGGACATGGAGCTACGCGAGCTGCCCGTGATCATGATCTCAGCGCTAGACGACCTCGACAACATCGTTCGTTGTCTAGAACTCGGTGCCGAGGACTACCTTCCCAAGCCGTTCGATGCGACCATCCTCAACGCCCGCGTCACGGCGTCGTTGGAAAAGCGGAGACTTCGCAAGGAACAGGCGGCCTACGTCGAGGCGGTAGAACGAGAACGCAAGCGGGCCGATCGCCTCTTGTCGGCCATGGTGCCGGTCGGCGCCGTTGCCGAACTGAAGGCACACGGCACGGTTGTGCCTCGCAGGTACGACAACGTCGCTGTGCTGTTCTGCGACATCGTCGGATTCACTTCGTTCTGCGATCGCACTTCACCGGAAGAGGTCGTCAGTGGGCTCGATGCGCAGGTGGTCGAGTTCGAGCGGATCACCGCGCTCCACGGGATGGAGAAGATCAAGACGATCGGTGACGCATTCATGGCGACCGCCGGGATGCTGGTCGGCTGCGAGAACCCGACGGAGGCGGCCGTGGCGTGCGGGCTCGACATGGTCGCCGTGGCTCGCACCATCGAGCCGCACTGGGAGGTGCGGGTTGGTATCCATCTCGGTCCCGTGGTCGCCGGGATCACCGGCAAGCTGCGATTCCAATTCGATTTGTGGGGCGACACCGTCAATGTCGCGGCGAGAATCTGTGATCGGGCGGCGCCCGGGTCGGTTGTCGTTTCGGCTCCTTGTTGGCCCGCGATTCGGTCCCGTTACCGAGGACGTTCGATGGGCCCAGTCGACCTGAAAGGAAAGGGCGTCTTGGAACTGATCGAGTGCCTTCCCCTCATCACCGACCAACCAGTTGGTAGTTGAGTTGGTAGTTGAGTTGGTACTTGTGCCTGGCACAAGTACCAACTATGAGAGGTGGACGTCGAGGGCCTCGAGGGCGGCGGCCGGGGAGTCGGATCGCAAGAACACTTCCGCTGCTGCAAGTTCGGGAGAGAGCACCCGGTCGGGGCCGGGCCCTTGAACGACCTTTCGGAGGGCGGTGATCACGGCGCCGGTAGCTGACGCCGGTACCAGCGGAGCGCGCAGGTCGACGGCTCTCGCCCCGATCACCAACTCGATCGCAAGGATCCGACGCAGGTTGTCGACAACTCGGCGCAGCTTGCGCACGGCGCCCCATGCCATCGAGACGTGGTCTTCCTGCATGCCGGAGGTGGGCAGCGAGTCAACGCTGGCCGGCGCCGCGAGGCGGCGGTTCTCGGCGCACATTGCCGCCGCCGTGTACTGAGCGATCATCATGCCGCTGTCGACACCGACCTCGTTGGCTAGGAAAGGCGGAAGACCGTGTGAGCGGGTGCGGTCGAGCAGGCGGTCCATTCGGCGTTCGGCGATCGCGCCGACCTCGCTGAGCGCGATCGCCAGGAAGTCTGCGGCGAACCCGAGTGGGGCACCGTGGAAATTGCCGCCGGACTCGACCCGGCCGTCGGGCAGCACCATCGGATTATCGATCGCCGCCGCGAGTTCCCAATCGGCAACGCGTCGCACATGATCGAGGGTGTCGCGGGCGGCGCCGTGAACCTGTGGAGTGCAGCGGATCGAGTAGGCGTCCTGTACACGCGAGTCGTCGGTGAGGTGGCTGGCGATGATCGGCGAATTGGCCAGCATCGTGCGCAGGTTGGCGGCGCTGGTTGCCTGTCCGGGGTGAGGTCGCAACGCCAGCAAATCCTCGGCGAAGGCGCGGTCGGTTGCGAGCGAGCCCTCGACTGTGATGGCTGCGGCGATGTCGGCCTGGGTGAGCAGGGCGGCGGCGTCGTGAATCGCCATGCACAACATGCCGAGAATCCCGTCGGTGCCGTTGGTGACCGCCAGGCCCTCCTTCTCCGAGAGGGCGATCGGTTCCAAGCCGGCGGCGGCAAGCGCGTTGGCGGCGAAACCTCGCTGACCATCGATGAACGCCTCGCCCTCCCCGAGCAGCGTGAGGGCGGCGTGGGCGAGTGGGGCAAGGTCGCCGCTGGCTCCGAGCGACCCGTACTCGGGCACGACGGGCACGATGCCGGCGTTGACGACGTCGAGCATCGCTTGAGCAACGAGCGCACGAGCGCCGCTGAAGCCGAGCGCCAGGGTGCGCGCCCGCAGGAACATCATCGCCCGCACGACCTCCGGCTCGACCGGATCGCCCATCCCGGCGGCATGCGATCGCACAAGGGCGTGCTGCAGATCTTGGCGACGTTCGGGTGGGATCGACACGTTGGCCAGGGCGCCAAAGCCGGTCGACAGCCCGTAGACGGCATCGCTGCCGGCGGCGAGCTGATCGACCACCGCCCGCGAGGCGCTCATGCGCTCGATCGCGGCGTCGGTCAGCTCGACGAGAGCACCGCCGCGGGCGACGGCGATGACATCTGCGACGGTGACGCCGGGGCCGTCGAGTTGGATCGTTATCGGTACGGTGGTCATCGGTGCAGTGGTCATCGGGCAAGCCTCCTGGGTGATTGGTTGGGTGGCGTCACGAGGCGACCCTCGTCAGCCCGAGTTGAGCGACCAAACGTTCGACACCGTATTGCAGGGCGGCCGTAGCGGCTTCGACTGCGGCGTGATCCATACGATGCGTCGGGCCGATGATCGACAGGGCGGCGACGACGCGGTCGCCGTCGAGAACACAGCGTGCGACTGCGGCGATGTCGGCCTCGACCGAACCGGACTTGGTGCGTGCCCCGGCCAGCCCGGCGAGAGCTTCGCCGACGGCGGTACCGGCGAGCGGTACGGCCTTGCCGACCCAACCCACGTGGCGGATCGAGCGCGTGCTTTCGCATGTCGCCAGGTACACGGCACGATCGCCGTCGCTGACCGCCAGATACGACGACTCACCGGTGCGCTCGGTCAGTTCGTCGAGCACTGGCTGAGCTGCGCTGACGAGCCTTGCAAACGGGCCGTCGCCGCCGGCCGCGGCGGCGAGACGTAGCACGGTCGGACCGGCCGAGTAGCTGCCCTCGAGGTCACGCCGCACATAGCCGCGCGACTCGAGTGCGCGCAGGTGGCGCAGGGCCGTGGTGGGGGTCAGCCCGGCGAGCGACGCCGCTGTTGTGAGGTTCGTCTTTCCCTGGCCGGCCACGATTTCGAGCAGGTCGAAGGCCCTTCCGACGGAACGGGGGACCAGATTGGCGTTCGTTTCGGAGATGGGTGGCATTGTCACTCCATGACATGAGGTGTCGTCTGTTGACAACGTACGCCAAGAAGGGAGAAACTGCAAGCTGGCACATCCCCACGACCGCCGAACACAATCTGGTCGAACACAATCTGGCCGAACACAATCAGGAGGACCGATGACGATCGCCAAGGTGTCAGCACCGCGAGGCACAACCCTGAACTGTCTCGGATGGCAGCAGGAAGCCCCCTATCGGATGCTGCAGAACAATCTCGACCCCGAGGTCGCCGAGAATCCTGACGAGCTGGTCGTGTACGGCGGGACCGGCCGGGCGGCGCGATCGTGGGAGGCGTTCCATGCAATCAAGCGCACGCTCACCACGCTCCGTGCCGACGAGACGATGCTCGTACAGTCGGGCAAGCCCGTCGGCGTAATGCGCACTCACGAGTGGGCGCCGCGCGTGCTGATCGCCAACTCGAACCTCGTGCCCGACTGGGCCAACTGGGATGAGTTCCGTCGGCTCGAGCATCTCGGTCTCACGATGTACGGCCAGATGACGGCCGGCTCATGGATCTATATCGGTACCCAGGGCATCCTGCAGGGCACCTACGAGTGTTTCGCCGAGATCGCCCGCCGAAAGTTCGGTGGCACGCTGGCTGGCACGTTGACCGTCACCGCCGGGGCCGGGGGCATGGGCGGCGCGCAGCCGCTCGCCGTCACCATGAACGATGGCGTCGTACTGATCATCGATGTCGATCAGCACATGCTGCAGCGTCGCGTCGACCACCGCTATCTCGACGAGATCGCCGCCGACTACGACTCCGCCATCCGGCGCGTGATGGAGGCCAAAGCGGCCCGCAGGCCGTTGTCGGTGGGGTTGCTGGGCAATGCCGCCGACATCTTGCCGCGGATGCTCGCCGACAACGTGGCAGCCGACATCGTCACCGATCAGACCAGCGCCCACGACCCGCTCAGCTACGTGCCGAACGATCTCAGTCCCGAGGCCGCCGACGAGCTGCGCCGTAACGATCCTGGCGAGTTCACCCGTCGCTCGCGGGCCGCCATGGCCACCCATTGTGAGGCGATGGTCGGGTTTCTGGACGCCGGCTCGGAAGTGTTCGACTATGGCAACAGCCTGCGCGCCGAGGCCCAGCTCGGTGGTTACGACCGGGCATTCGACTATCCAGGGTTTCTCCCCGCCTACATCCGGCCTTTGTTCTGTGAGGGCAAGGGTCCGTTTCGATGGGTCGCGCTGTCTGGCGACCCGGCCGATATTGCGGCAACCGACCGCGCAGTGCTCGACGAGTTCCCCGACGACGAGGGCCTGGCGCGCTGGATCCGGTTGGCGGGCGAGCGGGTTGCCTTCCAGGGCCTGCCGGCGCGGATCTGCTGGCTCGGTTACGGCGAGCGGCACCGGCTGGGGCTGCGATTCAACGAAATGGTGCGCTCGGGAGAGTTGAAGGCGCCGATCGTAATCGGCCGCGACCACCTCGATTCGGGATCGGTGGCATCGCCGTACCGTGAGACCGAAGACATGCTCGACGGCTCGGATGCGATCGCCGATTGGCCGCTCTTGAACGGACTTGTAAACGCCTGTTCGGGCGCCACCTGGGTCAGCATCCACCACGGTGGTGGTGTCGGTATCGGCCGCTCGATCCACGCCGGTCAGGTGTGTGTCGCGGACGGCACTGATCTTGCCGACCAGAAGCTCGAGCGTGTACTCACGAACGATCCAGGCATGGGCGTGATACGCCACGTCGATGCCGGTTACGACCGGGCGATCGAGGTCGCCGATCAACGTGGAGTTCGTGTGCCGATGCAAGAGGGCGGACCTGCTGGCGAAGGCGCGACGTGACCGTCCGAACAATCCGGCGGATCGGCGACCCGGTCCTGCGGCGACGTGCCAGCGAGATCGATGTGTCCGAGATCGGCGCGCCTGACACTCAGCAACTGATCGACGATCTGATCGACACGATGCGCGACGCCAACGGGGCAGGGCTGGCGGCCAACCAGATCGGAACGCTGAAACGAGTAGTGGTTATGGAGGTTGGGGACAATCCTCGCTACCCGTACAAACCGAACATCCCATTGACGATCGCCATCAATCCCGTGGTCGAGCCGCTCGACGAGGAGATGGTCGACATCAACGAGGGCTGCCTGTCGGTGCCGGTCCGCGGCGTCGTGCCCCGCCACGTCAATGTGCGGGTGCGCTATCTCGATCGTGATGGTGTTGAACACGACGAGGTCACACGTGGTCTCACGGCCGGCACGTGGCAGCACGAATGCGACCATCTCGACGGTGTGCTGATCGTCGATCGGGTCGTCGATACCCACACATTCTCAGAGTGGGCCGAGTTCGAGGTGTTCCACCGCGAAGCGTTCGTCGAACGGATCAGTACGTTTGTGGAGCGCACCGGCTCGTAAGGTCTACGTGGTGATGGCCGCTACGACACGCCTGTGGTGCGAGCATGCGCTGCTTCCCGGTGGGCCGGCCGAACGCGTGTCGATCGATGTTGCCGACGGGCGCGTCGTCTCGGTCGCGGCGGGCGTCGATCCGGCAGTCGGTGCCCAGCGCCGTAACGGTGTCACGATGCCCGGTGCCGCCAACGCACACAGCCATGCCTTTCATCGCGCCCTGCGACACCGAAGCCAGACCGGCCACGGCTCGTTCTGGACCTGGCGTGAGCAGATGTACGACGTTGCCGCCGCTCTTGACCCCGAGCGTTATCACCGGCTGGCACGCGCAGTATTCGGCGAGATGGTGCTCAGCGGGTACACGGTTGTCGGCGAGTTCAACTATGTGCATCATCGACCCGGCGGAGCTCCCTATGCCGACCCGAACGCGATGACCGAAGCGTTGACCCAAGCGGCCAGTGACGCGGGCATCAGGATCACCTTGCTCGACACTGTGTACCTGCATGGCGGTCTTGCCGATGACGGTTATCTCGCCTTGTTCGGGCGTCAGCGGCGCTTCGGCGACGCATCGATCGAGGCGTGGGCCGAGCGGGTCGCCGCCCTGGCTCCCGACCCACGACGTCTGGTTGGCGCGGCGATCCACTCGGTACGCGCAGTTGACCCTGCAGCAATCACTGCCGTTGCCCGTTGGACCGCTGCAGCTGGCGCTCCGCTGCACGCCCACGTCAGCGAACAGCCGGCCGAGAACGATCAGTGTCTCGCCGCCCACGGATGTACACCCGTCGAGTTGCTGGCTAGAAGCGGCGCCCTTGCAGCCAACTTCACAGCGGTCCACGCCACCCATCTCAACGATTCCGACATCACATTGCTAGGCGCAGCCGGTGCCTCGGTCTGCTTGTGTCCGACGACCGAACGCGATCTCGGGGACGGGGTCGGTCCGGCCCGCCGACTGACCGACGCCGGAGCGGTGTTAACGATCGGGAGCGACTCGCACGCCGTGATCGACCCGTTCGAGGAGGCGCGGGCGATCGAACTCGACGAGCGCCTGGTCGGCGGTCAGCGGGGAACATTCGACACCGTTGAACTCACTGCAACGATGACGGCGGGGCACCGCTCGCTCGGTTGGCACGACGTCGGCTCGATCGCAGTCGGCCAACGCGCCGATTTGGTAACGGTCGCACTCGACTCGACACGCACGGCCGGCAGCCAGCCGGGAGCGGTCAGCGAGGCGGTGGTGTTCTCCGCCGCCGCCGCCGATGTCACCCACGTGATGATCGATGGGGTGAGCGTGGTCGAAAATGGCCGGCATGACCGCGTCGACGTGGCAGCTGAGCTGGCGGCGGCAATCCGCGAGATCGTCGGCCACGTCTCGGCATGAGCACCCTGGTGATCGACCGAATCGGCTCGCTGATCACCAACGATCCGTCGCTCGGCGAGGGCCCGCTCGGGCTGATCTCTGACGCATCGATCGTGATCGAGCACGGTTTTGTTGTCGCGGTTGGCCGAGCTGGGGCGATTGCCGACGAGCGAATCGACGCGGAAGGCGCCTGCGTGCTGCCGGGGTTTGTCGACTCCCACACCCATCTGGTGTTTGCCGGTGATCGGGCAGCCGAGTTCAGCGCCCGCATGGCAGGCCAGCCCTACGACGGCGGCGGGATCGTGGTGACCACCGAGGCAACGCGGTCCGCCAGCACCGACAAGCTCGACCGCCTCACGATGCAACGCGTCGCAGAGGCGCGACGGCACGGCACGACGACGCTCGAGATCAAGTCGGGCTACGGACTCGATGTTGCCAACGAGGTGCGAGCGCTCGACATCGCTGGGCATTACACGACGGAGACGACCTTCCTCGGTGCTCATCTGGTGCCCACCGAGTACGCCGGCCGGTCAGATGACTACATCGATCTCGTCTGCGGCGCGATGCTGGCGGCAACCGCCGGTAGCGCCCGCTGGATCGACGCCTTCTGCGAGACCGGCGCATTCGATGCCGATCAATGCCGTGCCGTTCTCGATGCCGGTCGTGCTGCGGGACTCGGGTTGCGGCTGCACGGCAACCAGCTCGGATACGGGCCTGGTGTTCAACTGGCAGTTGAGTGCGGTTGTGCATCGGTCGATCACTGCACCTATCTGTCCGACGCCGACATTGCCGCCCTCGCTGCCAGCGACACGGTTGCGACGTTCCTGCCCGCCGCCGACTTCTCGACCCGTCAGCCGTATCCCGACGCTCGGCGGGCGATCGATGCTGGCGTCACTGTGGCGATCGCGTCGAACTGCAATCCTGGATCTAGCTACACGACGTCGATCCCGTTCTGCATCGCGCTCGCCGTGCGCGACATGAACATGACGATCGACGAAGCCGTGCAGGCGGCCACGGTCGGAGGTGCCAGGGCCCTGCGTCGCGACGACGTCGGGCGGCTGTCGCCTGGAAGTGTTGGGCATGCGATCGTGCTTGACGCGCCCTCGCATCATCACCTTGCGTATCGCCCGGGCGTACAGCTCGTGCGAACTGTCGTCGGTCCGGCGTCGTAATCGATCTGCCCGAATCTGAACGGGCGATCGCCTATTGGTCCATGATGGACACATGACATTCAAGACCATCATCGAGCCGTTCCGAGTTCATTCGGTCGAACCGCTTGTGATGACCACGCCCGAACAACGCCGCGAAGCGATCGGTCGTGCCGGAAACAACCTGTTCTCGCTTCGCGCCGAGGACGTGCTGATCGACTTCCTGACAGATTCGGGTACTGGCGCGATGTCGCGCGATCAGTGGGCGGCGATCCAACGCGGCGACGAGAGCTATGCAGGTTCGCCGTCGTGGTTTCGGTTCCTCGAGAGTGTTCAGGACCTATTCCCGTTCGAACATGTGATTCCCACCCACCAGGGCCGGGCTGCGGAGAAGATCCTGTTCACGGCGATCGGGGGTGAGGGCAAGATCGTGCCCAACAACACCCACTTCGACACCACCCGCGCCAATGTCGAGTACACGGGAGCGCGAGCGGTCGATCTGGTGATTGCAGAGGGTCGCGACCCGGCGTCGAGGCACCCGTTCAAGGGCAATATGGACCTCGATGCTCTCGAAAGCCTGCTTATCGAGCACGGTCGCGAGGCGGTTCCGGTCGTGTTCATGACGATCACCAACAACTCGGGGGGCGGCCAACCGGTCTCGCTCGAGAATCTGCGCGGCGTTCGCGAGGTGTGCGACCGGTACGGCATCCCGTTCTTTCTAGATGCTTGCCGCTTCGCCGAGAACGCATGGTTCATACGCGAGCGGGAGGCCGGTCAGGGTGATCGCGACGTGCGCGACATCGTGCGCGAGGTGGCCTCGCTGGCCGATGGCATGACGATGAGCGCCAAGAAGGATCCGCTCGGCAACATCGGTGGATGGCTGGCGATGAACGACGACGGCTTGGCCGACGAATGTCGCACGCTGCTGATCCTGACTGAGGGGTTTCCAACGTACGGTGGGCTGGCGGGGCGCGACCTGGAAGCTCTCGCCCAAGGTCTGCGCGAGTCGGTGCAGCATGACTACCTCCGCTACCGGATCCGATCGACGGCGTACCTCGGCGACGCACTCACCGCGGCTGGGGTGCCTGTTGTGCAACCGATCGGAGGGCACGCGGTCTACCTCGACGCCGGAGCACTGCTGCCGCACATCGATCCGCTCGACTATCCGGGCCAGGCACTTGCGATTGCCCTCTATGAGGCTGGCGGCATCCGCGGTTGTGAGATCGGCTCGGTGATGTTCGGCCTGCAACCCGATGGCAGCGAGCGGCCTGCGGCGATGGAACTGGTACGCCTGGCGATTCCGCGCCGCACGTACACACAGAGCCACATCGACTACGTGATCGAGGTGGCGATCTCGGTCGCCGAACGAGCCGATCAGCTACGTGGCTATCGGATCACGAGCGAACCGCGACCGCTGCGCCACTTTACGGCCACCTTCGAACAACAGACCGGCTAGCACCCGGTGCTCACTGGATCGGGTTGTTGATCCTGGAGTTTTCATGGCGATCACGATCCCTGATTCGTTGCGCCCGACGTCGCTGGTGACTACCGCTGCGGCCCCCCGTTTCACCTGTTTTCGAATCCATCGCGACAACGGCGTGGCCGGCGCAGAGAATTCGAAAACAGGTGAAACAACGGGGGGTGTCCGGCTGGCTTCACGATCGTCTTCAGTTGTCGGTGACCGCTTCGCCGATGTTGAGCACCATCTTGACGGGCGGCGCCTCGCCGGTCAGAGCCACCTGCGAGTCGGCCTTTGCCGCCAGATAGATGCCCTTGGCCATCAGCGAGGTCTCGGTCGCACGGCGAGCTGAGTAGATGTTCGAGCGTGCCTCGTGCACGGCGTGCGACTCGGGTTCGGCGGCGACGGCGTATTCGATGATCTGGCACGCCAACCGGTGGTCGCCGGCGCCTGACAGCTCGACGCCGCGGTCGATCAGCTTGTGGACGCCACCCGCCAACGCTGCCACCTCGGTACCGACGGCGCTGTCGGAGGGCGGCTTCAGGCGGGCTGGGTTGCCGTCGTACCAGCCGCCGAACAGGCGCCAGATGTTGCGGATCACGAACTCAGGCTCGTCGTACAACGGCCGCAGGTACGGCAACGCCAGCGTCTCGGCGGGTACCGACACGCTGTGCACGATTTCGTCGAGCGTTGCGCCCGAGTTCATGGCGTCGAGCACCTGGGCGACCAGCGTGTCGAGCGTGTTGGCGACGATGCCAAGGCACTGTTTGATGCGGTCGCGCCCTGCGATCGGCAACCCGTGGGCGGGCACGAACAGCTCGGCATCCTTGGCGGCCATCGCCCGCAGCGACTCGGCCCACTCGATTGGATAGCGCTGCACCTTTTGTGGGTTGCCGCAGTTCGGGAAGTTCCAGATGAACTGGTCGCCGGCACTGATCATCTTGTGTTGCGGGATCCAGGTCCAGGTGTGATCGTCGGTTTCGCCCTTGCAGTAATTGTATTCGAAGTCGATCTCGCCGATCCGCTCGGTCAGTTGCTGCTCATAGGTGAGATCGGGGCGCAACGTGCCACGTGGCAGGAACGGGAAGTCGCCGAGCTGCCCGACGATCTTGGCGGCGCCTCCAAACTGGCGCAGATTGATGGCGAGGTTGTAGCCCCTGGTCCGCTCGTAGCGATCGAAGCGCGGAATGACACGCGCATGACCGACGACGCGTGGTGCCGGGCGATCACGGTCGACGGCATCGGCGGCAAATGCTCGCGACCCGCCGACGTGGTCGACGTGGCCGTGCGTGTAGACGAGGGTGTGGACCGGATCGCCCGACCAGGCCCGCAGTGACTCGACGACCTCACGGCCGGACTGGGCACCGCTCGAGTCGAAGCAGACCAGACCATCGCCGGTGTCGACGACGACGACATGGCTGAACGACTCGATGATCGCCACGCCGTCGCCGAGTTCGGACAGCTGTTGCGTGATTCGGTTCGGGTGGGTATCGACGACGCCCGTATCGATCAGTCGTGCCGACAACTCCAACGGGTGCTCGCTCATGTGCCCAGTGTGACCCAGCGCTGAGGCGCCGCCAGCGTCAGAGCGACGTTGACACGCGTCAGCTGCTCGGTGGCCGTGATACCCGCTGGCGAGGGGTCGACGAACTAGACCGATAGTCGTGTCGTCAGATGCTCCGAAGCTACGTGGTCTCTCGACCGACGAGGTGAACGAACGTGTTCGCGACGGCAAGGTGAATCAGCAGCCGGCGCAGACATCGCGAACCTATGGCGGGATCATCCGCAGCAACGTTTTGACCCGGTTCAACCTGATCATTTCGGTGTTGGCCGGCGTCGTACTGGCGGTCGGTTCTCCGGCGGACGCCTTGTTCGCCGGCGTGATGGTGCTCAACGCGCTGGTTGGGATCGTTCAGGAGATCCGGGCCAAACACACGCTTGATCGACTTCGTATTCTCGTTGCACCAATGGTGAGCGTTCGCCGAGACGGGGTGATGTCGCAGATCCCGCCCGAACAGGTTGTGCTCGGCGATCTGTTGCAGCTGAAGCAGGGCGACCAGGTGCCGGTCGACGGCACGATCGTTCGTGGCGAGTCGCTCGAGGTCGACGAGTCGGCGTTGACGGGTGAGTCTGATGCGGTGCTCAAGCTCGAGGGCGACGAGGTGATGTCAGGCAGCGCCGTCATGTCGGGGTCCGCGATGGTGGTCGCCGAGCGGGTTGGAGCGGATGCCGGGATCCAACGCCTGATCGCACAGGCCAAGCAGTATGTACTCGCCACGTCAGAGCTCCGTTCCGGAGTGGACCAGATCCTCCGAGCCGTTGGCTGGATGTTGGTTCCACTTGCGTCGCTGCTCTTGTGGAGCCAGTTGCGAGCAAGCAGTTCCACCAGCGACGGGCTTATCTCGGCGGTGGCGGGGGTCGTTGGCCTCGTGCCGCAGGGCCTGGTGCTGCTCGTCAGCATGGCACTCGCCGTCGCCGTGATCCGGTTGGCGGGCGAACACGTGGTCGTTCAAGAGCTGCATGCGGTCGAAGGGCTGGCCAGGGTCGATGTGTTCTGCGTCGACAAGACGGGCACCCTGACGACCGGCACCATGCAGGTCGAGCGGTTCGACCCGATCGATGCCGATGCCGATGCCGATGTCGTCAGACAGGCGTTGTCGTCGTTGATGCAGACCGACCCGAACCCGACCACCACCTTGCGGGTGATCGGCGACTACGTGGGGGAGACCGAGCACTGGCCCTTCAGCCACCATGTGCCGTTCTCGTCGGCGCGCAAGTGGAGTGGTGCCACATTCGAGTTGCCGAAGGGGTCGGCCGAGGCAGATCGGCCTGACCAAACCTGGGTGCTCGGGGCACCAGAGATCCTGCTCGAGCTCGTCGACGAAGTTGCCGCGGCCGCTATCACAAACGACATTGAACAGTCGATCAACGATGCCAATCGCGTCGTGCTGATCGCCTCGACAGCGGAAGCGCTGACCGAATCAGAGTTGCCACGACGGCTGATCCCACGAGCCGTGATTGCCCTGTCCGAGCAAATTCGACCCGACGCTGCCGCCACGATGGCGTACTTCCGCCGCCAGAACGTGACGATCAAGGTGATCTCCGGCGACAACCCGTCGACGGTGTCGGCGGTGGCGGCGCGGATTGGGCTCGAACACGCCGATCGTTCGGTCGATATGCGCCAGATCGACACCGAGCATCAGGCGGCGCTGGCCGAATTGATAGATCACAACACCGTATTCGGCAGGGTGTTGCCCGAACAGAAGCGGGCGATCGTCGGGGCCCTGCAACGGGCCGGCCACACGGTGGCGATGACGGGTGACGGCGTCAACGACATACCCGCCCTCAAGTTGGCAGACATCGGCATCGCCATGAATACGGCCACGCCGGCGACCAAGGCGATCTCGCAGCTCGTGCTGCTCGACGGGCGGTTCGACCGGATGCCGAACGTGGTTGCCGAGGGTCGTCGTGTGATCGCCAACATGGAACGGGTCTCGGCCCTGTTCGTCACCAAGACGGTCTATGCCGCCCTGTTTGCGTTGACGATCGGTCTGTCCGGGTCGATCTTTCCGTTCCTGCCTCGGCAGATGAGCCTCGTCTCCGAACTCACGATCGGGTTGCCCGCCTTCTTCTTGAGCTTTCGGGCTGCGGATGCCCCGTGCCGCCCCGGCTATCTGCAGCGGGTGTTGCGGTTTGCGCTCCCGGCCGGCCTTGCTGCTGCCGTGGTGACGTTGGCGGCGTACTGGGTGGCACGGTCTTCTGTGGTCGGCGCCACCTTGGACGAGTCGCGTTCGGCGTCCACGATCGCGCTCGTGTTGTTCGCGTTGTGGGTGTTGCACGCACTCGTGACGCCTGTCGATCGGCTCGACGTGATCCTCTTGGCGTCGCTGGTTGCCATGTTCGTGGTGACCTTGGCGATCGACCCGATTCGTGGCTTTTACAAACTTGATTGGTTACCGCTCTCTGGCCTGATTTCGACGGGTGCGATCGTGTTCGCCGGAATCGTGTTGGCGCAGCTGATCGTGCGAGAGCGGACTCGTCGCACGGACCGGCGTGGTTTCGACTCCGAAAAGCGGCACCCGACCACGGCCGATTGATCGGGACGTTTGGGACGTTCGACACTGGTGGTGCGGCGTGGCTCCTGCCTGACTGGAGGCAGGAGGTTCGCCGTGTGTCTCGGTGAATATGGAACCATCGTCGAGGTCATCGATATCGGTCGAGCGATCGTCCGATACGACGACCATCACACCGGCGAGGTGTCGCTGGCTGTGCTCGTCGCTGGCAGCGTCGCCGTAGCGCCGGGCGACCGCGTGATGGTGTCGATCGGTATGGCGCTCGAGCTCGAATCGGGCAAGGAGATCATCAGATGAATTCGGATGGGCAACGTCGCAAGGGCATCAGGATCGCCGTCGGCGCCGCCTTGATGAGCGGATTCGCCGTGTTTTTCAACGGCCTCGCCGTCCGGCGGTTCGACGACCCGACCGTGTACACCACGGCCAAGAACCTGGTCGCCGGAGCGGTGCTCCTGATCGCCCTCGCCGCCATGGTCAACGTGTCGTCGGGTCCTCGATTGGCGACCGTGCCGCGGTCGGCATGGCCGACGTTGGCCATCATCGCCCTGCTCGGTGGCGCCGTGCCGTTCGTGCTGTTCTTCGAAGGGCTCGCCCGTGCCAACTCGACGAGCTCTGCGTTCATCCACAAGACGCTGGTCGTGTGGGTCGCGATCGGAGCCACCGTGTTCCTCCGTGAACGGATCAGCGGCCTCCAAGTCGGAGCGATCGGATTGCTGGTGTTCGGCCATCTGATGCTGACTGGCGGTCTCGGGGCGGCGACGTTCGGCAGTGCCGAGTTGCTGGTGGTCGGGGCGACCCTGTGCTGGGCGAGCGAGGTGCTGATCGTCAAGCGGATGCTGGTGGCGGTGCCCTATCAGATCGCGGCGGTGAGCCGCATGGTCGGCGGCAGTGTGCTGCTGGTCGGGTGGCTGGTGATCAAAGGCGATCTCGGCGAACTCGGCGGCTTTGCGCCCAACCAGTGGGCGTGGCTGCTGTTCACCGGTGCGGCCTTGGCAGCGTTCGTCGCCACCTGGTACGCGGCGCTCTCGATGGCACCAGCCGTCGACGTCACCGCCGTGCTGGTGCTCGGTGCTGTCATCACGGGGCTGCTGAACACGGGTTTCCGGGGTGTTCCACTGACCATCGATTCGTATGGGTATGTGTTGATCGCACTGGGCGCCGTGGTGGTGGCAGCCAACGCCCTGCGCAACCCCGGCCGGCAACGAGCTCGGGCGTGAGCGACACGCTGGTCGCGACCTCCGGCCCGGTTCGCTTTGCCCGATTCGCTTTCCCCCCGAATCGACTCGGATATTGCGGACCGGGCGACGGTGGCGAACTGGCGCACTACACCCGGGGTCATGAGGATCCGGGTCTGCGTGACATCGCTGCAGGGTTCGAAGGGGCCTACCCCTATCTTCAGCTGTTGGCCGGTGCCAACCGTCGTCACGACCCGCTCGACGCCGATGTTGTCGAGGCGTACTGGATCGGCAACGAGCTCCTCGATCACGTGCCGCTGCACGACTTCGGCAACTCGATCGACGACAGGTTCCGGCGTCGTGCCGGCGCCTCGTGGCAACAAATCGAGAACCGCATCCCCGATGGTGTCGCCAACCACTCGTATCACGTGATGAATGCGATGCCATGGGCCGGGCTGCTGCGAGACGGTGTGGTCGACGAGCCGCTGCGGATCATCGACCGTTGCCGGATCAGCTGGGCGACCGTGATCGGCCATGTCGACGACTCGGCTGACGCCAGCGAGGGGCGCGTGCTGGTGCGACGTTTACCGCTGGTGTGGTCGGGCAGCCGGCTGCTGTTCGGCGAATCGGTCGTCGACGCTGTCGATTCGCCCTTCCCCGTCGAACTCGGCGACGTCGTTGCGATCCATTGGGACTGGATCTGCGAGCGCCTCGATCAACGTCAGCTCGGCTGGCTGCAGCGAGTCACGAACAGACAGCTTGCCGATCTGCACGCCGGCTGATCTCGGGCGACCGGCCGCCGTCACAGCTCGATGATTCGTTCGGCATCTCTCGATCGACGCTGACCGACGATTGTGGTGACTTGGTTGGCGGCCCCCTGGACGGCCGGTGTGAGCGCTGCTCCGAACTCGAACTCGGCGCCCTCGATGCCGATGATCGAGAGCTCGGTCGGGAGGCGATCGAGCGCCCGCGCCAGTTCGACCGCTGCGCTTACGTCGATCGTGTGCGTCGAGAGCGGGCCGGGCGCCACGAGCCGCGTCGACAGGGCGTCGACCGTGCTGATTCGGCCGGGTTCGCCTGCCGGCTCGGCAGCGTCGACAATGACGACGCGGTCGGACGCCGACCAGTGGATCGGGAGATCCAGCACCGATCCCTCGAACACGATCGTCTCGACGCCAGGCAGATTCAGCTCGCTGAGCCGGTCGCACACGATCGGGCCGACAGCGTCGTCGCCGCGATCTCGGTTGCCGACGCCGATCACGACGAGGCGGGACGCTGTGACCATCCGATGCCGGTCAATCTCTGCGGTCGATCGAGAACCGGAGGAAGTGCGTGGCGCACGAGATACAGGGGTCGTAGTTGCGGATTACCTGCTCGCAACGGTGGCCGAGCGTGTGGTCGTCGAGGTCGAGATGGGAGGCGACAAAATCGCGCAGGTCAGTCTCGATCGCGTCCTGGTTCTGCGACGTCGGGGGGATGATCACGGCGTCGGTAATCGTGCCGGAGGCGTCGATCTCGTAGCGGTGGTAGAGGGTTCCGCGCGGCGCTTCGGTACAGCCGTGGCCGATGCCGGCTACGGCCGGCACCTCGAGTGCCGGTCTGGCGGGCGGGCGATAGGTGGCGATGATCCGCTGCGCCTCTTCGATCGCCCACAGCACTTCGAGCCCACGAATCAGGATGCTGCGGAACGGGTTGGTTTCGACCTCTGCCACGCCGAGTTCGTCGGCGACCGCCCGCACGGAGGAAGGCACCAGGTCGGCGCTGTTCATCCAGCGCGCCAACGGGCCGGTTTGATAGCGGCGGCCAGTCCCGTTGTCGCCGCCGAGCGTGGCATGCAGCGCTGTCGAGTGGGCGACGTGGTACTCACGGATCTGCTCACCGAATGTGGCGACATCCAGGTCGAGGCCGAGGTTCGATACCATTCGGCCCTCGTTGAACGGGTACTCGCTCTCGTGGCGTAGCGACACGTACTCCGTGTTGTCGGCGAGCCGGTTGGGGATCGACGGGTAGTCGAACGTGGCGACCCACTTCAACAGCGCCAAGGCACCGGCGTGGGCCCGTTCGAGATCGGGGCTGAGCGTTTCCAGTTCGGCCCGCGTGGGGGCTCGGTAGAAGCCGCCGAGCCGAACGTTGACCGGGTGGATCGGGCGGCCGCCGACCACTTCCATGATCCGGTTGCCGGTCTTCTTGAGGTGCAACACCTCGGTCATCAGCTCGGGGTGGAGTTGGGCGATCTCGATCCCCGAGTCGACGCCAACGAAGTCGGGTGCGTGCAGGAACGCCATGTGGAGGACATGGCTCTCGATCCACTCCCCGCAGTACAGCAGGCGTCGCAGTTCACGAATCGCCCCGCCGGGGTGGACGCCGGCGATCGACTCGATCGCGTGGGCGGCGCTCATCTGATAGGCGACGGGACAGATCCCACAGATCCGGGCGGTGATGTCGACCGGCTCCGCGTAGCCGCGGCCTCGCAGAAACGCCTCGAACATGCGCGGCGGCTCATAGATCTCGAGCTTGACGTCGGTCACCTCACCGTCTTCGACGGTGACATGCATCGCCCCCTCTCCCTCGACCCGGGTCAGGGTCGGGACGTGGAGGTTGAGGGTCTTGTGGGTCATGACGGTGCCCTCTCGTCGATCTGGGTTTGCTCGAGCTCGGCAAAAGCGGTGGTGTTGAACGTGTTCAGCAGCCGATCGATGTCGACCCCGGCGAGTCCGAGCAACCCGAGCTGGGTTCGCAATGCCGGGACGTTGGGACTCTCCATCGGTCCGAAGCAGCCGTAACAGCCACGATGGAACGACGGGCACAGCGCACCGCAACCGGCCTGCGTGACCGGACCGAGGCACGGCGTGCCGTGCGCCACCATCACGCAACTCGTCTGACGAGCCTTGCACTCGATGCACACGCTGGTGGTCGGCAACCGAAGAGCATGCCGGTTCAACAAGGCGGCGAGTGTTTGAAGCAGTTGGCCCCGGTCGATCGGGCAACCGCGCAGTTCGAGGTCGACGCGTACGTGATCGGCAATCGGCGTTGAGGTGGCGAGCGTTGTGATGTATTCGGGGTGGGCGTAGACGATCGACGTGAACCCGTCGACGTCGCGTCCGTTGCGCAGGGCTTGGATGCCGCCCGCCGTTGCGCATGCGCCGATCGTGACGAGCAGCCGGGATTGACGGCGGATATCCAGGATCCGCGCGGCGTCGTGCTCGGTGGTGATCGAACCTTCCACGAGCGACACGTCGTACGGTCCGTCGACCATCGCCGTGGTGGCTTCGGGGAAGTACGAGATGGCGACCCTGCCGGCGACAGCCATCAGCTCGTCCTCGCAGTCGAGCAGGCTCAACTGGCAGCCGTCACACGAGGCGAACTTCCAGACCGCCAGCGAAGGCGACTGACCGTGCTCGATGCTTTCCGGCCACGCGATGGGGGTTGCGCTGGTGTGTTGCATGAGGTCTGCTCACAGCTCCTTGACCCGCAGCGATGCAGCGACGGCGGGGTAGCGAACTACGGGGCCGTCGCGGCACACGATCAGCGGGCCGAGCTGGCAGTGGCCGCACAGCCCGTTGCCACACTGCATGTTGCGCTCGAGCGTGACCTGGACCTGTTCGGGGGGCACACCGCCGGCGACCAGTACGTCGGCCGTCAGGAACGTCATGATGTCGGGCCCGCACACGAGGGCGCTCGTCGAGGGCCCGGAGACGCCGAGTTCTCGGACGACCTCCGAAACGAACCCCACCCGACCCGACCAACCCGGCTCGGGGTGGTCGATCGTGTCGAACACCGCGAGCCCGTGCTCGCGCCAGGTCTCGTACTCGTTGGCGTACAACAAGTGCTCCGAGCTGCGGGCGCCGATGACCAGCGTTGTGCTGGCGTACCGCTCTCGATACTTGAGCAGGGCGTACACCGCTGAACGCAACGGGGCCAGGCCGATCCCGCCGGCGGCGATCAGGATGTCACGTCCATCGAGATCGAGATCCCATGGTGTCCCGAAGGGGCCGCGGACCCAGAACTGGTCGCCGGGCTGCAAACGGGTGAGGGCGCTCGTGATTGCACCGGCGCGCCGGATCGTGTATTCGTGGAAGCTCGACTCGGTGGCCGGTGAGCTGATCGAAATCGCCGCTTCGCCGATTCCGAATGCCCCGACCATGCCGATCTGCGCGGGCTGGAAGTCGAATGGTGCTCCCTCGACCGGAATGCACCGAATGGTCACGACATCGGGGATCTCCTGGATCACCGCGGTCACCTCGTGCACTCTTGGGACGAGCAGTGGGTCGGCGGTCGGAGTGGCGCTGGGCGCGACGGCGCTCATGCGTTTGCCTCCACTGGGCGCCCAAGCGACTCGACCTCGGCCGTCAGGTCGATCCCGACCGGGCACCAGGTGATGCAGCGGCCGCAGCCGACACAGCCCGACTCGCCGAACTGGTCGTGCCAGGTGCCCAGCTTGTGCGATAGCCACTGGCGGTAACGGGCCGCCGGTGATGTGCGATGCGGTCCTGGGCCGAGATGCGAGTACTCCATGCTGAAACAGGTGTCCCACACCCGGGTTCGGGTCGCCGTCTCGCCGTCGAGCCCGACGATGTCGTCCATGTCGGTGCAGAAACAAGTTGGGCATACGGCCGTGCAGTTGCCGCACGTTAGGCAACGTTCGGCGACATCGTTCCAGTGTGGGTGATCGGCCAAACGAACCACCTTTGCAGCGTCTTTGGGAAGCTCCCTGATGAACTCGCGAGAGATCGAGCGGTGCTGATGATCGCGATGTTCGAGGAACGTCCGCGGTGCGGGTGCCAGATGTAGTGACTCGATCAACGAGCGGCCATGGTCTGTTCCTGCCCGGATCAGGTAAATGACTCCGTTGGGATGATCGAGCTCGGTGATGGCGATGTCGTACCCGTGGTCGGCGACGGGGCCATCGCCGCCCGTGTCGCAGAAGCAGGTCGGCGCCGGATGGCTGCAATCGATCGCAACCAGGAACAGTCCCTGGCGGTGAACGGCGAATGCCGGGTCTGTGTGTTGCCCGCCGGTTTGGGTTCGCTCCAAGATATCGAGCGCCCGCAGGTCACACGCCCGCGCCCCGATCACCGCTCGGGTGGTGGTGCCGTGCAGCGCCTGATCGACGATCAAGGTGCCATCGTGGCGGCGCATCGTCCAGACTGGGCTGCGCGGTGGGTGCACGATCGACTTCAACGAGTCGGGCCCCAGCCCGTATGAGAAGCGCAGTGACGTACCGGTCTCGAGCAGCCGGTACGACCCGGTCTCCTGCTGCTCGGTGAAGCCGGTCGGGAGGTCGTCAGCAGACTCGATCGGCCTGAGCCGGATCACTCCGTCGACGGCGACCGGGCCGATCACCTCGTCGAATTCCGATTTGAGCAGCGATATAAACCGGTGCAGGTCGCCCGCCCGCATCACCCACCAGTCGATGGGCTGACCACCTGGCTGGCCGATCGATGGTTCGCCGCTCACAACTCCAGACTCGACCTCCAACCAACGACGCACCAGGGTCCTTCGTTGGTTCCTCGGCGCCTCCCAGCAGGCCCAATGGCCCTGTTTACTGGTGGCTACATGGTGGTCGGCATGACGGATGGCTTAGAACCCGCGAGCTGTTTCAGATACAACTCGCGCTACCGCGGCGCCCGATAGCGCTCCAGATTGGCGGTCGACCGGACCCGGTTGTTGTGGTCGACGACGACGAGCGCGTACGGGCCGTTGGGCTCCCACCAGCTCGGCATCGTCTCTCCCGATGCGAACACGGCGGTTGCGAGCGCGTCGGCCTGGCCGAGGTCGGGTCCGATGACGGTGACACTGGTGAGCGGATTCGGGCCTTCGACCGAACGTATGTGATCGCCCCGCTCGTATGTTCCCGACGTCGCCACCGCGACATCGTGAACGGTGAGCACATCGATCACGGCGTCTTGGTTGTCGGGGTGTTGTATACCGACCCGCCAACCCGGTCGGCCCGGCGGCGGCGCACCCGTGACGACATCGCCGCCCGCATTTGCGAAGAACGACCTGACGCCAGCCATCTTGAGGCGCAGGCATGCCTGCTCTATGATCCACCCTTTGGCGAACGCATTGGCATCTAGCAGTGGATCCCGTTCGGCTCCTGATCGCAACCGTGGCTGATGGTTGAAGCAACCCCGGGTCGCAACACGGAGCCGCTCGCATTCGGTGATCACTTCGCGAACGACTGGAGACGCGTCATCGAAACTAAGCTGACCCGCCGCAAGTTGTGAGATCTCCGAGTCAGGTCGGAATCGACTGAGCACGGTTTCGAGATGGGCAACGGTGGTGAAAAAGTCATCAACCGCGTCGTCCGGTGCGTCGTGAACCTGGAGAGTGATCACCGTGCCGAGGTGGTGTTCGACTCGTCGTACCGCGCCGGCACGGATTGCGATCACGATCGTTCTCCGGTGGTGACGAGTTGGCGATCGTTGGCGAGCGCCGTCTTGGCCAATCGAGCTCGGTGTTCCTTTCGGTGCACAGCGACCGAGAACAGCCTTACCACTCCTGGGTAGACGCTGAGGCCCAGCATTGCTGCCAGCAAAAACTGGAACCACAGGTCGCCGCGACTTGATCCGACCATCCAGGCATGGACACCGGCGAAGATCGTCCCGGGAATCGACACGAGATGGATTGCCACCCACGTTCTTCTCGATCCCAACCTTTTGGGCCACGAGGTGAACACGACGAGCGCTATGAGATAGGTGGCGATCACGCCCCAGGTCATGCCCCAGCGCCAGCCGGGCGCCGTGTGCGGAACGAGGATCTGCACGAGACCAATGCCCGACAGTTCGTCCAGATACACGGTGATGAGGTGGATCAGCGTGAAGATGAACGACAGGCCACCCAGATAGTTGTGAAGGTCGAGCCACCAATTCGGCTTGCGCCGGTCGCCTGTGTCTCTTGCCGAAAAGTAGAAGCCCCAGATCAAGGCGGCGACGATCAACACCGTCGCCACGACCCCGGACGAACGGCTGAGGTACCACCAGGTCTCGCTCATGCTGACGCGGGGTTCGATGTCGAATCCGCGAGCGCGGCTTCGTCGAGGGCTGCCTGCAGCGAGCGCGCATAGCTGCGACTCGTGTAGGTCGCTCCGGAGACGATGTCGAGGTCGCTAGACTGGTTTGCGATCGCCTGCGCTTCCAGAATTGGCAAGGCTTGATCGTTGATTTCCTTGCTCCTGCGGTCTCTGGGCTTGCGCACGGCCTCAGTGTCGACGATCTGGCCATCGCTGATCGTGACCTCGACCTGAACAAAGCCCCACTGGATCCACAGGGCCGGCCCGAGGAAGACACCGTCGACAGAGCTGCCGGCACTCGCTTCGATCGGGGAGCTGTTGTCGGTTATCGCTTCAGCACCAGCCGGTTGGTCGGTCGCGACGTCAGTCGATTGGGGTCCCTCATCGGCTGCCGGCGGCCGGTCCGAAACGATCTCGGTTGTGTTCGCGGTGGTGCTGTGTTCAGGCACTCGGGCTGGGTCGACTATGTCGGCGGCGGCCGTTGCCGTTGAGGCCGACGGCGCTACCGCTGCCTCTTCGAAGGGCTCGCTGTCGTTGCTGAAGGCCCCCTCGCCGTAGGCCATTCCAACGGCGACGCCGCCGGTAGCGACCACGCTGGCGGCGAGGGCGACGGCCCGTGCCCCGCGCGCCGGGTGCCGCTTGTGTGTCGGATGGCCGATGCCCTTCGCTGGCGTTGGCCGGTGCGCGTCAGACCGACCATGCGAGCTGTTCGACCCCTGTGGGGGCGGCAGCGACGAGCGGGGTGACATACTCATGAACCTGATCCAAGGCCGAGACCGAACACCTGCTCTGGCGGGGAGGCAGGCAGGAAACAGTCGAATCATACGACCATGAGTCGGGGCCGGGCGCATCCGCGCTACCCGAACTTCAGAGCATTTCGACCCTGGCGGCCGACGCGTCGATGGGACGTAGATCGAGTCGGCAGAAGTTCTCGAACGCCTGCTCTTCATAACCGGTATAGCGTTGAAATGACGGGCCGGCTGTTTGGTCGGTTCGCCCGAGTTGCGGCTTTACCAACGTGACGCGGCGCACAGTCCGTTCGCTGCGGTGGGCGCCAACCGCGGCTGGATGTCCAAGCACTGGCGGGATTCGGAGCTGATCATGAGCAAGGAGACGAGCAATCTGGCGGTCGATGGCGGATTGGAGCCGATCGAGGTTGCCGACCGGGTTTGGTGGGTCGGCTCGGTACGACCTGACGAAACGTTCCAGTGCCATTCGTACCTGATCGAGGCGGGCGATAACTCGGTGCTGATCGATCCGGGATCCGTACTGACGATCGAGGAAACCTTGCGTCGGGCCGCTCGCGTCGTGCCACTGTCGTCGATCAGGTGGCTCGTGTGCCATCACCCCGATCCCGACATCGCCAGCGGGCTTCCCATGGTGCGCCGGGCACTGCCGGGCGACGACGTCCGCGTGGTAACCGAATGGAGGGCCGAGACGTTACTGCGCTACTACGACGCCGGAATTCCGTTCTACCGGGTCGAAGAACACGAGTGGGAGTTGCCGCTCAGCGACGACCAGCGGCTGCGTTTTGTGCTGACCCCGTACCTGCACTTTCCCGGCGCATTGTGCTCGTTCGAGGTGGCTTCTGGCGTGCTCTTCAGCTCTGACCTGTTCGGCGGATTTACCGATGGTTCGCAACTCGTCGCCACCGACGAATCTTATTTCGAAGCGATGCGGCCATTTCACGAGCACTACATGCCGAGCCATGAGATTCTTGCGTCCGGTCTGGCGAGCGTCAGACGCGCCTTCGACCCGATTGCGCTCATCGCTCCGCAGCACGGTTGCATCATTCCCGAACCACTCGTGGCAACAATGTTCGATCGGTTGGCCGAACTCGAGTGCGGAATCTTTCTGATCGCTCGCGACGATCTCGACATCGCCCGGTTGCTACAGGTGTCGACCGCGCTTCGCCATATCAACGACGCGCTCGTGCTGGCACACGACTTTCCCGATCTGGCGGCGATCGCCGAACGGGTGCTTCCTGACGTGTTGCCGATCGAATCGCTCGAGATCTTCGCCCAAACCGCGGAAGAAGGGATATTGCGCTTCTCGGCCGAAGACCACTTCCACGGCACGGCGTGGAGCGCAACAGAACCAAAGTCTGCCGGACCAGCTCTGGAGTTCGAGCTCCCAGGGGATGGAGCCCCCGCCCAGGTCGTCATCGGACTGCACAGACAAACCACGCTGACCACTGAAGTGAACGAGATGTTCGGTCGATTGGCTCTTCCGGTTCGGGCCGCGCTCAATCGGCACCTCGAACAACGCCACGTTCGCAACCAAAGTGACGAACTGCGCGACCACGCCCAGCACGATGCGCTCACCGGGCTCTATAACCGCCACGCGCTGGGCGAGTTGGCCAAGATCGATCAGCAGTACGGCGTGTTGATGATCGACATCGACCACTTCGAACTGGTAAACGACAAGTTCGGGCATGGCGCTGGTGACGAGGTGTTGCGGGCTGTCGCCACTGCCATCTCGAAGAGTGTCCGCTCAGAAGACGTCACGATCCGCTACGGCGGCGAGGAAATGCTGGTTTTGGTCATGTCGGCCGATCGGGAGCTGACCTTGAAAGTGGCTCAAAGGATCCTCGCCTGCGTCGAGGCGCTCGAGTTCAGTGACCTACCGTCGCTCGGGCACGTCACGGTCTCGATCGGCGCCGCCATCCATCACGCCGATCAGTCGATCGAAGTCGCCGTCGCCGCCGCCGACAGCCGCCTGTACGACGCCAAGAACGAAGGGCGCAACCGAATTCGTGCCACCTGGTAACCAGCGTTCGCGGCGCAACGCGACGGCAAGGTGGCTGTGAGCGCCACAACGCCTGCTGCGGGTGCGTGGCGGGCTTGGACAGTCAACGGACGGCTTTCCCGATCGGCACGATCTTGGCGCGGTGACCGAGATCTTTGACTGCCGGGCATCTGTGCCGCTTGCGCGTGAGGCCTGTCGGCGAGTGACCAAGGGCTCTACCACTAGAGGGCAGAAAGTTCGATGATTGGGGCTGATGTGTAGACGCTGGGTGCAGCGATTGGGGTGCGGGGTGCTGGTGTTCTCTGTGTTGGCCACCGCTTGCGGCTCAGACGACCCGACCAGCACGGGTGGCTCGATTGCTGGAGATGACCTGTCGGCTTTCTGTACGTCGTGGCCGGAACTGGCAGAGCTGGTGGCCGCAGACCGCGATCCCGACGCGGAGACCTTCTCCGAACTGTTCGAGCTGGTCGACGATGTCGACCCGGTGGTGCCTACCGACTTGGTGACCGAGTGGGAAGCATTTGTGGGCTTCAATCGCACGTTCCGCGACGTGTTGATGACCGTCAAGTACAAGATCGAAAGGGTTGACGACGAGCTCATCGCCAGGGCGTTCGGCGACATACGTTCCGCAGAAACCCAGGGTGACGCTTCGGATGCGGCGTTCGCATCGATGGAGAGCTGGGCGGCGACGGGGTGCGGCGACTTCTGTACTCGTTGGCCGGAGTTGCGGCAGGCTCTCGATGAGCTAGGTGGCCGGTTGGACTGGGCTCAATACCCCGAGGAGGCGGACCGGCTGACCAGGTTCGAGCGGGCTCTCGCCGTGGGGTCCGAGCTGGCACCCGAAGGGCTGCGCTCGGATTGGAATCTCGCCGTAGCTATCCGCACCGATTGGATGCGGTGGTGGGAGTCGTTCGACTTCGACCCTCAGATACTCAATCTCAACCAGTCTGACGAGCGCGAGTTCGCCGGCACGCAGGCTGGCGAACTTGCGCTCGAGATCATCCGAACCGCCGATTACATAGCACTCGACAATCTGTCTGATTTCATTGTCGGCGACGACGATCGGTCGCCCGACGAGGTCCGGCAGTCGGCCGACCTCCGGCAGGAGGCGTGGATGGTGGCGCTATCGGGGTCAGAGCTACCCGAGGGATGGGACCGTGCCGAGGTCGAGCAAGAGCTCTTGTGGATCTTCCGGACCCCTCCCATGGATCGCCACCAGCCAGTGGACGAGCGTCTACAGGAATGGGTGACACAGAACTGCGACGCCGCTGGTACGCCCGGAAGGCTGACCGTCGGCTTCACAGAGGCGATCGACGACGTCCCAGGCTCCAGCCTCGTCGTCGCTCTGCTAGGCGAGGGCGGGGCGGTCACTGACCTGGTCGAGCCGGCAAGATTGAGTGGCTCGCTTTGCGTCGGGATCGGCCGAGACCCATGGGAGACGTTCTGGCGCAACCCGAACGGTGACGTCGAGTATGAGAGGTGGGTTCTCTACGCCGAGCCTGGAGAGAATCAGGAGTCGGCGGGAATTTGCTGGTTCAGCGACCGGCAGGTCCTGGCCGGCGGCGACTACGTTCTCGTTGCTGCCGTGTTCCCAGGCGCCCTCGGAGGCGAAATCGGAGGCGACGATGGTCTGCCGCCACCGACGCTCTGCCTGGAAAAGGATGTCAGCATTGCCGGCGACACGGAGGTGATGCTCAGCAGCCCAGAACCTTGTGATGTCAGCGACTGGCCCGGCGAGTTGGCCGAAGACCCCTGGCGGAACCCACCGCCGGTCGATCCCGATACCGCCGATGCTGGGACCCTCGAGGTCGTGGTGCCGTCGCTGGTGCAAGTCGGGGACCTCGACGGCGCCTACGGCGGTCGGCTGGCGATTGCCACGCCCCCCGCCGACACCACACTCAATCAGCTCGGACGGGAACAGGTTTGGCCACTCGGTGTGATGTGCGTCGGCCTGCCCCCCTCGAACCACCTCGACGACCAAGGTCGGCGCCAGCTCGACCGACCTGTCTCACTCCCCCTCGGGCCTGTTCCTCTCCTCGGTGCGCCGGCTTGCCTGGAACCAGAGTGGTTGGCGGAGGACCCGCCAGACGACCACCTCCCACTCGCGCTGTTGCCGCCCGGCAAGGTCACAGTGCTGGCAACTGTCACCTACTACGCCGACGATAACGAAACGTTCTTGTGCGCTTCCTTCGATGTCGTGATCAAAGGCGACACAGTCGTCGACATCGCCGAGTGGGGCGAGTGTCCACCGTGACCGCACACATCGAGGCTCACGGGCAACCAGCGATCGCGGTCCACGGCCTGCGGAAGCGGTTCGGCCGCACAGATGTCCTCCACGGCATCGATCTGGAGGTTCCCCGCAACTCTGTGTTCGGTTTCCTCGGCCCGAACGGCGCCGGGAAATCGACAACGATGAAGATATTGGTCGGTCTGCTACGGCCCACCGATGGTTCCGCCGCTGTGTGTGGCCTCGACACGGTCCGCGACAGCGTCGCTGTACGGGCGAGCATCGGTTACCTGCCCCAGGACTCCTCTTACTGGCGTCACCTCACCGTTCGTGGTGTCTTGGCCTTCACGGCCCGTCGCTACCTCGACGGAAGCAGAAGCGACCTCAGACGTCACGTCGACGACACCATCGAGCAGGCCGGGCTGAGCTCCCTGGCGAATCGCCGGGTCGCTAAGCTGTCCGGCGGTGAGCGGCAGCGCCTCGGCGTCGCCCAGGCGTGGGTGGGGCGCCCTGAGGTACTGATCCTCGATGAGCCTTCGGCCGGCCTCGATCCCGAGGGCCGCCACGAGATCCTCGAGTTGCTCGACCGCCTCAGAGAGCAGGCAACGATCTTCTTCTCGACCCACATTCTCGAAGATGTCGAGAGGCTGAGCGACACGATCGCAGTGCTCGACAGGGGCCGGATCGTCGCCTCGGGGCCGATCGACACCTTCCTCATGGGCGAGACGGGCCAGTACTCCTTGACCCTAAACGGATCAAGCGATGGGTTCCTCGCCGCGCTCGCCGAGGCTCCCTGGGTCGACAGCGTGGAGCCGACGGCGGAGACCACGTGGAACATAACCGTGACCGATCGAACAGCAGCCGAGCACCTGTCGTTGCGAAGCGTCGTCGGGCACCGCGACGTACAGGTGGTCGACTTTCGGCCGGCACGACGCAGCCTCGAGGAGATCTACCTCGAGTTGACCGAAGCCACCGCTCAGGCAGCCGATGATCAGGCAGCCGATGAACAGGGGCCGGCCGTTGTCGAGTGACGCGCTTTCCCACCGAGACTCGATGCCGGCATCGCTGAGCCGCGTCCAGAGCCAATCGCGCCTTCGCGGCATCGGTGGCCTGACGCTGGCCGAGTTCCTCCGCTGGTTCCCTTGGCGAGTGCTCGTTTTCGCCGCCAGCGGAGTCGCCGTGCTCGTCTTTGCTCGCGTGGTTTGGGCTGCGGAGGAAAACGCCAAGCTTGCCCCGCTGCTCTACATCTTCTTCTCATTGTGGGTCGCAGTGCTCGTTCTCTCCACCGTCGCCACGACCCAGGGGGCCGTCTCATCGGAGATCGAGGAAGGCACCGCAGCCTGGCTGATCGCCAAACCGATCGGGCGGCCAGCCTTCGTGCTCTCCAAGTTCGCCGGTGCGATCCCGGCCGTACTGATCGGGATGGTCGGCATCCCTGGGGCGATCGCCAGGGTCGTCCTCAAGCGGGCGGCCGACAACGGTGACACCGACTTCACGGCAGCCCAGGTAATGGATGTGATCGCCAACTCGTCGAGCCGCGACGAGTACATGAACCTGCCCAGCATGTCGCGCTATCTGGGCCTGCTCGCCCTGATCGGCACGCTGATGCTGCTCGTCGTGGCGGTGATGATCCTGCTCGGCTGTGTTGTCCGCGCCCAGACGGCTGTACTCGGTCTCGGTATCGCGGCGCCGGTCGGGCTGCTGCTGGTCGGCCAGCTGGCGCCCACTGCGGTAGCTGAGCTGACGCCGGGATGGGTGCTGACGTCGATCGTCGACATCATCAGCGACAACCCGGCACCGGTTCTCGCCCCGATCCTGGTCACCGTCGTCTGGATCTGGGTCACTCTCGCCGGCGCCGTGTTGTTGTTCTCCAGAAGGGAGTTGTGATGGCGGCACCGGCCCTGGAGATACACGACCTGAACAAGTCGTTCGGACGCAACGAGGTTCTCCACAGCATCGACCTCACCGTGCCCCAAGGATCGATCTGCGGGTTCCTCGGCCCGAACGGGGCCGGTAAGTCGACGACCATGAAGATAGTCATGGGACTACTGCGCCCATCGGGTGGCCGTGCGCTCGTGTTCGGCCGCGACGTACACCGCGACGGTGTCGGCGCCCGCGCTCAGGTCGGCTACCTGCCCCAGCACACACGATTTCATCCATACCGAAACTGTCGCGAGGTCCTGTCCTACGTCGCTCATCTCTACCCCGGCCGACGCCCCGCCTCGGAGTTGCGTGAGCTGATCGACGAGAAACTCGACGCAGTCGGGCTGGCGGACAAGGCGAACCGGCGAGCGGGAGCCCTCTCTGGAGGCGAGGCTCAGCGCCTAGGTCTGGCGCAGGCTCTCATCGCCGAGCCCGCTTTACTGATCCTCGATGAGCCTGCTGCGTCGCTCGACCCCCACGGTCGCCAGCAGGTCCTCGGTCTGCTCGACGGGCTCCGCGGGCACACCACGGTGTTCTACTCCACTCACATCCTCGAAGACGTTCAGCGGGTGAGCGACATCGTAGCGATTCTTGCGAACGGGCGCGTTGCGGCCCTGGGCCCGATCGAGGACCTGCTCGAAGCCCCGACCGGAGGCTGGACGGTGCGGATCGCGGGTCAGGTGGCGGCGGCACGCGAGCACCTCGAGGCTCAGCCATGGGTGAGCTCGCTCACAACCCGGGTGCGCGGCGACCAGGAGCTTTGGACCGTCGACGTGACCGACGACGGCACCGCGGCCGAGCTGATGCTGCCGCTATTGCTGAGCGACGAAAGCTGTGACGTGATGGAGTTTCACCGCGCCGAACGAACGCTCGAGGACGCCTATCTCGAAGTCGTGGAGGCGAGCCATGGCGGCTGAGAATCGCGATCGCGCCGGGGCGAGACCGTCGCGGCTGCTGCCCGGCCTAACCGGTCTGCTACGTGGTGAGCTGTCACGATGGCTCGGGCGGCGCGGGCTGGTTCACTTCGTGCTCTGGTCGGCGTTCGTCCAGGGCCTGCTTGTATGGAACACGCTGGGCGACGACACCAATCCGATGCGCGACTGGCGCGGCTTCGACACGCTGATCCATCTGTGGTGGATCTTTCTGCCCCTGGCTGCGATCGCTCTCTCCCAGAACGCGATCATCGAAGAGCGGCACAACGACACGGCTCCGTGGGTGCTCTCGAAGCCCGTCTCACGCAGCGCCTTCGTGATGGCCAAGATCCTCGGCGACTTGATCGGACTTTTCGTGTTTGCGATATTGCTCCAGGGCGTGGCGGCGTACGTGTGGCTGCCCAAGGTGGACCCGGCACAGGGTCTACCGTTTGTGCGCCCCGAGTTCGTCCGTTTCGTTGCCGTGATCGGCATCGAGACCCTGATCCTCGCGTTCTTCATCGTGCTGTCCGTGATGTTGAGTACAGTCTTCCGCCGGCGAGGCCCGGTCGCCGCGATCGGGCTCGTGTTGTGGCTCGTTACCTGGCAGGCGCCGGGAAGGGTCATCAAGGACTTCACTTTCGGCGGGCTGATAACGGGAGAATTGGAAGGTCCGGGGTTCAAGGCCCTGACCGAGTATCTCGTATTCGAGCAGCCTCTCGATCCGGTCAGCTCCGTATTCGGCACCGCTGTCTTGGTGGTCGCGCTCACAGCGGCTGCCACGCTGATCTTCCGCCGCGAGCAGTTCTGAGTAAGCGATCCCCCGCCAGCACGGGTGGCGGGTGATCTGGCGGGGCAGCACGGCCAGTTGGTGGCGCAGCACGATGATCAGGTGCGCGATGGAAAGGCTGATGTAACTAGCTCTACCTGTCGAGCTCTGTCAGGAAATAGCTCCTGATCTGCACGTTTACACGAGAGCGGATGAGGGGAATCGAACCCCCGTATTCAGCTTGGGAAGCTGATGTTCTACCATTGAACTACATCCGCAGGTGGGGGCGATCTTATCCCCGGGACGCCGTGACGGTCAGTGCGGCGGGCCGGTTATCGGCGGCGCCCGGCGAGTTCGTCCCGCAGGTTCGTGATGAAGGCAGGGATGTCAGGCGGCTGCACGGTGGCCGCCCGGATGTGATCGTCGAAGTGGATGGTGAGCTCGCGGACGTGCTCGGCCGAACTGAGCACGAGGTACATCTGGCCGAGGTACAGCACGGCTCGGATCGGACCGAACACCGTGACCGGAGCCGCATAGCGCTGAAGCCCATCGAACAGGAACCAACGTAGCGACGGGTACAGCTCGCCGGTGAGCTCGATCATCTGGTCGAGTTGGGCCAGACGGTCGGCCACCGGGAGCTGCGCCCACACGCCCTCGCCACGGGCAAACCCTTCCAACGACTGGGCCGGGGTACACACCTCCATGCTGGTACTGGGGTCTCGCGTCCAGGCCAAGCGTGCCGCCGCGACCTCGATCTTCTGCTCGGGGGTTGAGGTCGCATGAGTGCGCTGCTCATAGTCGATCACAGCGCTGGTCTTGAGCAGGTCGGGCAATGTGCTCGGTACGTAGCGCACCTTGTACCCGATCGCGTCGTTGAACCAGGCGAGCAGTCGTTCCTCGTTCTCGGCGAGCGTGGTGTGGGCGATCGTCGTGACCTCCGACATCACTTCGGCCTGCATCGGCCCCGCATTCGAGAGCCCCATCAGCCAGTCGAGCGACACCTGATGAACCTCGGCGATCTGAGTGATCGTCTCGAGTCGCGGCAGTCGGCGATTGGAGGGTGACAGAAGCTGAGTCAGGGTCGAACGGTCGAGTTGAGTGTCGGCCGCAAACCGACTTCGGTTCTTGCCGCTGTTGGCGACGACCTCGTCAAGCCGCTCGCGAAACGTCGTGAGCAGGGTCTTGCGGTCTGCGGGCATGACGCATTATCACACGCTATGGGGTGCATACACACCAGACGCCTCAAAATAGCGCCGTTGAACATCAATTGTCCGCAAATGTCTCGTGACAGCGTGTGCGCAACGGCGCACAGTGCGAGAGACCGCTACAACGAGGACTCGATGCACGACCGCACAACAACATGACCGACGTCATCACTTCGACCGATCCGACCGCCGCGCGACGCCGCCCCGGTGTGCCCATTGGGCTACCGAAGTCGATCGAGTGGCCGACGATCACGGTCGCGGCAGCGGCCTGGACCGGCCTGATCGGCGGAGTGCTCACCCACCAGGTGCTGGCATGGTGGATCACGATCCCTGTTGTAGCGATGGCATCGGGGTTGTACGCCTCGCTCCAGCACGAGGTCTCGCATGGGCACCCGACCCCCTGGCCGCTGGTCAACTCGGCGATCGTCGGCGTGCCGTTCGGGCTGGTGTATCCGTTCGCTCGATTTTGCGACCTCCACCTTGCGCATCACAGCGACCCGTCACAGCTCACCGAACCCGGTCTCGACAACGAGTCGAGATACTGCTCGCCAGAGGTCTGGGAGCGTTCTGGCCGCGTCAAGCGGTTGGTGCTGCGGGCCGAGCGCACGCTGACCGGCCACCTCACGATCGGTGTCGTGCGCGGCTCGCTCGGCTACGTCGCCGGCGACCTGCGGGCTGCTCTGGGCAATCGACGAATCGGCCTTATCTGGATTCGCCACGCGATTGCCGTCGCCATCCTCGTGACGCTTCTGGTGTTGTTGGGGATGCCGCCGTTCCAGTACGCGATCGGCGCCGTCTATGGGCGTGTGTTCTTCACCGGACTTCGTACCTTCGCCGAGCACCGTGCGGTGCCAGAAGGTACGCGGTCGGCCGTCGTGCAGGCCCGACTGCCGATGCGTGTGATGTTTCTCAACAACAATCTCCACCACACTCACCACGCTGCGCCCGGCGCCGCCTGGTATCGGCTGCCCCAGCTAGCCGAGGAGCTCGGGTCATCCGAGCTGGCACGCCAGGGTGCCGGCCTATACGCCGGCGGCTATCTCGAGATCGCAAGACGGTACGCCTTCCGCCCCTTCTGCCAGCCCGTCCATCCGTGACAGAAGGTGTACCGGAAACGTGTCAAAAGCGTGAGCCGATAGGCGAACTGCGACCAATCGTCACGGGGGATCGGTGCGGAATGAAAAGGAGCGAAGCGACCTATCCGTTGAGATCCCAGGCACCTTTCCGTTCGTCCATTGCCCGTCGAACCGCCTCGGAGCGTGGCAGCGGGCAACCCGCCAGACCGGAGGTCGCCCCCGCGAGGTCAGCTTCCGACCTGTTCTGACTGAGCTTGCGCTTGGCGTCGATCCGAACGACCTCGAGCTCGACTCCGACGATGCCGCGCATCAGTTGGCCGATGAAGTCGGCGGGGGCGTCGTGGAGCGTCCAGGGTTCGGGCAGACCGGCTTCGTTCAGGTCGGTCAGGTCGCCCACCATGGTGGCGGTCCAGTCGGCATCGTCATGGGCGACCAGGCGGCCGTGCATGTGGACGACCTCGTAATTCCACGTCGGCACGACCTTTCCGTGCTCGGCCTTCGACGGATACCACCCCGGCGAGATGTAGGCGTCGCTGATCGGCACCACGAGTAGGGCATCGCATGGGGCGAGTTTCCAGATCGCATTTGGGCGAGCGAGGTGGGCCCGCACCCGTGTGCCGTCATCGGAGATCAGAAACGGGACCGGCGTCGACGTCGGCCCATCTGGGCCAACCACGACGAGATGACCGAACCCGACCGAGCGGGCCATCGCGACCGCCGCATCGGTGCTGTCTTCGGTGAAATGGCGCGGCATGTACATGGTTGCCCAACGTAGCTGCCGCCCGGATTCGGTAACGTGCGTCTTTGTGATCCACCGATGATCCTCTCCGACCGGACCATTCGCGAACAGCTAGCCGCTGGCCGCATCGTGATCGAACCATTCGACGAGTCGCTGATCCAGCCCTCGTCGATCGACGTTCGAATTTCAAACCTGTTCCGCGTGTTCCGCAACCACATCGCCGGCATGATCGACGTCAAGCGCGACCAGGCCGCCCTCACCGAGTTGATCGAGATTCCCGAGGACGGCAGTCAGGCCTTCATGTTGCACCCCGGCGAGTTCGTGCTGGGCTCGACCTTGGAGCGGGTCGCCGTGCCCGACGATCTTGTTGGCCGAGTCGAGGGCAAGAGCTCACTCGGGCGGCTGGGGTTACTGATCCACTCGACGGCCGGCTTCATCGACGCCGGGTTCGACGGCCACATCACGCTCGAGCTGGCCAATGTCGCCAGCCTGCCGATCACGCTCTACCCGGGCATGAAGATCGGCCAGGTCAGCTTCATGACGATGACCACGCCAGCCGACAAGCCCTACGGGCAAGGCGCAACCGGCTCGAAGTACCAAGGCCAGCGCGGTCCGACCCCCAGTCGCTACTTCGAAAACTTCGGCTGACACCAAACGTTCGGAGTGTGCCTAACGAACTCCGAACGGTTAGGCGGTGCGTTTGCGGCTGAGGGCGTCGACCGATGAGGCGGCCAGCAGCGCCAAACCGGCGCAGATGAATTTGGTTCCCGAGCTGCCGAAGTCGATCTCGCCGAATCCCAGCGGACTCCGCTTGCCGACCAGTGTGAGGCCGTTCGGGATCAGTGCCAGCACGAAGCCGCCGAGCACGGCGTTGAGCATGCGACCTTTACCACCGAACAACGACGTGCCACCGATCACCGCCGCCCCAACCGCCAGCAGCAGTGTGTCGTTGGCGCCCGTGTTCGGGTCGACCGAGTTGACCCGGCTGGCGAGGAACGCTCCGCCGATACCAGCCAACAGACCGCACACGGCGAACGCCGTGAGACGAATCCGGGCGACGTTGATGCCGGCTCGTCTGGCCGCCTCTGGGTTGCCGCCGACGGCGTACAGGTGGCGGCCGTAGCGGGTGCGATTTAGCACGAAAGTCATGACCAACAGCAGGATCAATACCAGAGGGATCACGTACGGGATGCCCCGGATCGGTGCCGGAGCGCTGGCGAACGCCCGATTCTGATTCAGCATCGTCGTGAAGATCACAGCACCAGCGGTGGCCAGCCCCAGCTTGAGGAGGATTAGCGAGGTCGGGATCGCCCCGTGCGACACACGTTGTTTACGAAACATGGAGAGACCAAGCAGGACGAGCGCCACGATCACGAAGATCCACGAGACGGTCGGTGTCATATTGCCGCCGACGAGGTCCTTGATGATTTGATTCTCGATCCGGACGCTTCCGCCGTTCTTCACGAGTTGAAGCAAGATGCCCTGGAACAGCAACACGTTGGCGAGCGTTACGACAAATGATGGAATCCCGACCTTCGCCACCATGAAGCCGGTGAACGTGCCGAGCGCGATGGCGACCACCGCTGCGGCGAGGATCGACGGCACCAACGGCCAATTTTGAAGTCGTGTTGCCAATACCGCCCCCGCGACCCCGGCCGTGAAACCGGCCGCCAGATCGATCTCGCCGAGCAACAGCACGAACGAGACAGCCATCGCGATCACGATCACCGACGAGGCCTGTTCGAGGAAGTTGGCGAGGTTGATCTTCGAAAGGAAGCTGTCGGGGCTGACCGAGCCGAACAAGGTAACCAACACGACGATCGCCAGGATCGCCGGAAGTGACCCGAGTTGGCCGTCTTTGAGGCGAGCCACGGTGTCGCCGAGCGAGCCCCTGAGGTCTTTCTTTACGCTGTCGAGGGCGAAGTCGCCGACGACTTGGCTCTCGCTGGTGGAACTGGTGGTATCCGACATCAGAGCGTCGCCTCCTCAGTGATTCCGACGTCGCCGGAGCGGCCGGAGGTGATGAGTTCGACGAGGAACTCCCTGGTGGTGTCTTTGGTGACTGCGACATCGGCGGCGATCCGCCCGAGGTACATGGCCGCCACACGGTCGGAGACCTCGAGCACTTCATTCATGTTGTGACTGATGATCACGACCCCTAGCCCCTGATCGGCGAGGCGTCGCACCAGATCAAGAACCTGGCGGGTCTGCGCAACACCTAGCGCCGCCGTCGGCTCATCGAGCAACACCACCTTCGAATTCCAGAGCACTGCCTTGGCGATCGCCACGGTCTGGCGCTGGCCGCCCGACAGCGAGCTGACCGATTGGCGGACGCTCTTGACCGTGCGCACCGACAGACTGGCCAGTGTGTCGCGAGCAGCCTGTTCCATCGAGCCTTCGTCGAGCAGCCTGTTCTTGGTGCGTTCACGTCCGAGGAACATGTTCTGCACGATGTCGAGGTTCTCGCACAAGGCGAGGTCCTGATACACCACCTCGATACCCAGGCCCGCGGCGTCTTTTGGGCTGTCGAGGTCGACCCGCTCGCCCTCGAACCGAAACTCGCCGGAGTCGGTGCCGTAGATGCCGGTGATGGTCTTGACCAGCGTCGACTTGCCGGCGCCATTGTCGCCGATCAATGCTGTGACCTTGCCGGGGTAGACGGCGAAGTCGACATCATGCAGCACGTGCACTGGTCCGAATGATTTGTTGATTCCGATCGCCTCGAGGATCGGTGCGTCTTCAGTCACTGAGCTTTGCCCCCTGGTAGTTGGCGAAACATTACATGAGGCGTGCCGGCCCAATGGTGTTGCCTCGGCGCCGTGATGCGACGGTGGCCGCCCTCCGTGGAGAGCGGCCACCAGCCGAACATCAGATTGGGGTGCTGATCAACCGATCAGACACCGTTTGCCGTGCAGAGGTCTTCGATGCCTGCACACACGTCGTCACGAGAGACGAAGCCGTCTTCGACGGGGATGTGAACGTCGCCGATGAAGATCGGCTGAACCTGCGCCTGGACGTAGGGGATGTCGGTCACTTCGTTGTTGATCGTGGCGTTGGCCCCGAGGTCGGTGCCGTTAAGCAATGCGACTGCTGCGGCGACGGCGCCTTCGGCTTCCTTGACGACGGGCTTGTAGACGGTCATGCACTGGGTGCCTTGGAGGATCGCCCGGAGGCCATCGACCGTGGCGTCCTGACCCGTTGTCGGGAGGGCGAGACCATTGTCAGCAAGGACTGCCTGAGCAGCCAGCGAGAGACCATCATTGGCAACCAACACACCGTCGACGTTGCCGCCGGCTGCGGTGAGCAGCTGCTCGAAGATCACGCCGCCCTGAGCGTTGTCCCAGTCCGGAACGGCTTCTTCGCCAACAGTGACGAAACCGGCGCCTTCGATGGCTGCCTGGTAGCCCTGCTTGAACAGCGTGGCGTTGTTGTCGGTCGGCGAGCCGTGGAGCTGGATGATGTTCTTGCCCTGGGTGTCGCCACCGAAGCACTCGATCAGGCCTTCGCCTTGGGCGGTGCCCACAGCGACGTTGTCGAACGAGACGTACACGTCAGCGGAGCCGCCGAGGGTGAGGCGGTCGTAGTCGATGTTTTTGACACCGGCTGCGGCAGCCTTTTCCTGGATCGCGGCGCCCGACTCGGAGTCGAGGTTGACAATCGCCAGTACGCCGATCCCGTCGGCGATCATCTGATCGGCGATCGTTGCCATGTTGTCCTTGTCGCCTTCGGCGTTTTGGATCAAACACTCGATGCCGGCAGCGTCACACGCAGCCTGGATCAAAGGACGGTCAAACGACTCCCAACGAGCCGACGAAGCAGAGTCAGGCAAAATGAACCCAGCCTTACCACCGGCAGCCGAATCGTCGACAACGACATCACCAACGCCGTTTGCGGCGCAGAGGTCTTCGATGCCTGCGCAGACGTCGTCAGCGGAGACGAAGCCGTCTTCGACGGGGATGTGAACGTCGCCGATGAAGATCGGCTGAACCTGC
>FLOH01000961.1_pt1 | contig 49270 bp, 42 predicted proteins | sample 756751 | NCBI WGS metagenome assembly FLOH01 (sample SAMEA4026879, study PRJEB14308) | marine metagenome | biome: coastal water; material: water | depth 74 m | reverse complement strand
AGCGTCAGATGTGTATAAGAGACAGTACGCTTTTGTTACGGCAACGGGTGGTTTAACCTGGGTATCTTCAACAATCAGCTCGATGGGTCTTCCCAGGACAGTTCCCTTATCTTCAGCAGCCATTTCAATGCCATACTTCATCTCAAGGCCACCCTGGGCAACAATACCGGTCAGGGGAACTAATACACCGATTTTAACAGGTTTTTCTGCAAATACATTTTGTGGTGCAAATAACAGGACAGCGATCATTAAACTCAGCAAAACTGTAATAAACCTCTTCATTTTCTACCTCCTAATTAATGATGAATCATTGTTATAGGGGATTTCCTTTTGCCTTTTTTTAAGGCACAAAAGGATTCCCCACTGACCTAAACGACTTTATTTAAAAAAATCATCTCTTGCTTTTTTCAACTGCAAAATATTTTCAAGTGGAGATCCCGGAGCAATACCACACCCGGGACAAAGGAAATCCGTTCCATTTTCAAGGGCGGCAAAAGCTTCTTTGTAGGATTCCTCAGGTGTTCCCATAAAAAGGGTGGTGGCTGCGGCTACATTTCCGAATACACTGACACCGTTTTCATGGGCAATTTTTACAGCTTCTTTCATATTGGCACCTTCTTCAATGCTGATGCCCTTGACACCTGTTTCACACATCAAAGGGATAATCATATCTGTATTCCCGCAAATATGCAGTACAAGCGGGCCATTTGTTTTAGCAACAATATCCGATAACACAGGTACAACAAATTTTTTGAACATTCTCGGGCTCATGAGAGCAGGGCCGGCAGTGGGTTCTGCCATGACATAATAATCCGCACCGTTTTCAAAGGCAAAATTAATAACATCAATCATGGCCTGCTTGGTGATTTCAAGAACCTTTTCAACATCTTTTACCCTCTTAAATGTCCATCGCATGAAATTTTCAGTGGACACCAGGTTGGCTCCACAGGTAAAGGCCCCTTCTGATTCACCAAAAATTGCTCTTTGGTTACCCACTTTATTTTTAAGTATTTCAAATTGTTTTTTATAAATCGGAAATCTTCCCCGATCAAGAAAATCAGACGGATAATCCAAACCTTCAAGGCTTTCTGCATAGGGATGTTCTTTAATACAATATTGGAGATCAATTTGCGGAACTCCAAGCCCACACCCAAATGCCTCGCTCATGGGCGTGATATCCCATCCCATTGCCTTGACCATTTCAAAACCGGCTAATTCGCCTGCAATTGCAAGGGTTGCCATTGCTTCAGGATCAGTGTCGGCAAAAGGTCGCTCAGCACCGCATTTTTTCATTATGTCCACCATGCCGTAGGTTGTGGTGCACCCTACAGGGGTCATATCAACGGCTTTTCCCTCCAATTGATTCATAACTCTTGTTTTTAAATCCATTATTCCCCCCTGGTTTTTATTGTTAAATACACATTGATTTGTGGAATTTTTGGGGACAGATTTTTTCAATCTGCCCCCATACTCTGATATTATTTTTTAACCGGTCTAAAGTGCTAAATCTATAAGCTCGACCAGATCATAAACTTTCATTGAACTCTTGATTCTTTTGGAACCTTCATTCAGGTTGAAATGACAAAAGGGACAAATGGAAACCATATGCGTGGCTCCCGTATCCAGACCTTCCTGTATCCTTAATCCGGCATTTTTTACAGCCCAGTCCCCATAGCCTGTCATGACACCGCCGCCGCCGCCGCAACAATAGGAATTGCTGCGGATTCTCTCCATTTCCACAAAATCAATTCCTGGAATGGCCTTGAGCATTTCACGAGGGATGTCATATAGACATTTATCTTCGCTTTTTCCAAGGTAAGATCCTTTCCACTGTTTGGAACCATCTTCATCCACATCAAAATCAATCATGTGTCTGCCCGTGTGACAGGGATCATGATAGGTAACTTTCCAGGGAAGTTCCTTGGTAAATTTAATCTTGCCCTCCTTGAAATAGTTGAAAAGAAAATCTGTGGTATGTATAATCTCAAGGCCGCCAAGGTGTTCTTCATATTCATCTGAAAGACTATAATCTTTTTTCATTGCCCTGAAACAACCTGCACAGGATGTAACGATTGTTTTAACCCCGTGATTGTCTTTAAGATCTTTAAAGGTTTTCATATTGGTTTCTGCCACGCGTTTGAATTCTTCCACATCCCCCAATCTCATGGCAGTGGACCCGCAACAGATCTCATTTTCTCCCAGGATGCCGAAATCAAGACCCAGTTTCTGGAAAATTGAAGCAGTCGCTACAGGAAAGTTTCTAACAGGCAGGTTAAAGGCTCCTGTACAGCCGACATAAAACAGGATTGGGGCATCCTTTTTCATGATATTTTTGATGGGTTTTTTTGCTTTTTTAAATGGCCGGGTCCAATCGGTACGAACTCTTCTCGGGCCCTGGTAGGGGTTATTAAAACTTCTCATGGACTGGGCAATTACTTTTTGGGTCGGCATGGGACCGACACCATCCTCAACAGCCTTACGGCGCATGGCCTCCATGATTTCCGGAATTACGGGTTTATGGTCAAGTTCACACTGGTTCTGACATCCGCCGCAGATGGTACATTTATAAATGTCATCTACAAATTCCTGGGTCCACTCAAGCGTGCCGTCCAGGATTCCCCTGGCAAAGGCGATTTTGCCCTTGGATGCCATGTTCCCGTCAAACCCATACTCCACACCGGCTGGACAAATTTCTCCATAGGTGGGTGGAGGACCAAAATCATAAGCTACTTTACAATTACCACATGCAGTACATCTCCATACTGCATCTTCCAATTCTTCAAGTGAAGGAATATCCCACTTCATAAAAGCCTCCAAAACTATTTAAACGCATATTTTTTTTTAAATCATATTTATACACAATGTCTAAAGTGCCAGTTTCCCTGTATTCATAATATCATTGGGATCCAGCATATTTTTTACCCTTTTTAATAAATCAACATATCCCGGGTGGGCCCTTTTGTTTATTTCCACGCCAAAGTCAACGGGTGGCTTATAAGGGATGCCGCCATTATCCAGGTCAACTCTCAGGCATTCGACAATGGCCTGTCTTGCATTTTCAATGGATGCAGGATCTTTTTTCGGGAAAGGAATCATGGCACGCAGCATTCCATAGTGAACTCCCCTGTAATTGGTTACACGAACAGAAGGGGACAGGTTTCGGCCAATCAGGATCTTTTTCCAAGCTTCATAAACCGGTTCCCACTTGTTGACGGGTGTAAAGGTTCCGGGCCATGAAATTCCGGCTCCTCCCTGCTTGGTATAATTCTTGGTTGAACCTACAATCTGGCTGGGCAGCTGAGTTCTTGCTCTCAAAGCTTCTTCAGGATAAACAGTTTCTTTTAAAGAAGATCCTTTTTTGGTTTCTTCATCCACCACCATTCTCCAGATTTCTTCTCTGGCTTGTTTTTCTTTTTCGGTCCAGGAAAATGTTGTGGCAAAGGAAATCCATTCCGGCGCATCGGCAGGTTTGGGTTTGTACGGATAGGGGATGGGTACATTTGAGAGCCACCAGGAGACACCGGTCAGGTCATCACAGATTTCATAATTTCCTAAGGTTCTAAGATAGGATGCCATTTGACCTATGTTTTCAGTAGATGCTGTAAAAACTTTCAGGATAGGTGGTGTAGGATGTACACGTACACCTAATTTTGTAATGACCCCGGTGGTACCAAGCCATCCTGTGAACAGACCATCCATTCTTGGCAAGGGTAAACAAGAGTGCCAGGCATCTTCCTGGATGGCACAGGAACCAACACGAACCAGTTCACCTGTGGGCAGTACCACTTCCATGCTGGTTATCTCCTCACTGTTGAGGCCGTATCGTGCACTTAACCCCCCGATTCCATGGCTGATGGCGCAAGAAGAGGTCGAGGCAGAAGGGGGTCCCACAGGCCAGCTCCACCTGAGATTGTATTTAGCCAGGGCACTGGCGAATTTAGCATGGGATACGCCGGGTTCAATAATGGCATAGTGGGATTCTTCATCAATGCGAATGATTTGGTTCATCCGCTTCATGTCCAGTAAAATACCACCGTTTTCAGGTATACAAAGGCCACCAATATTGGTTCCCGCGGTAAATGGCGTAACAGAAATCTTTTCCTGATTGGCAAATTTCATTATTTTTTGAACCTGTTCTACGCTTGTCGGCATTACAACATAATCCGGCAATTTAGGCTTTACAAAAGACAGGTCATAAGAATAGGCATAACGGATATGCTTATAATCGGTTGCATTTTTTTCCCCGACGATTTCACATAATTTTTTTGTAATTGCAGAATCAACTTTTGATTCTTTTGGTATTTCGGTCATCTAATTCCTCCTGCTAAATGTTTCTGGACTTATCTGTTTTACTGTTTTTTTAACAGTCCTTTTTCAGTAATGATCATAGCCCCGTTTTTACTTGCCAACATTCCTTTTTCTACATCATTAATATGTTCCAACATTGCTTTACTTGCTTTTTCAGGATCATGTGCCTTTAATTGGGCAACAATCCTTTTGTGTCCTTCGCACACCATTTTTAGAAAATGTTCATCCGTATGCACAATACGTTTGATATTAATCAATGCCGTTTGAATTGTTTCAACAACCAGGCTGATAATTTTGTTCCCCGTAATATCAACAAGTTTTTTGTGGAAAGCAATGTCAAGGTCACTGATGAAATTTTTAGCATCCGGCTCCTGTTCCATGGCAGAGATGTTGTTTTCAAGGTATTCAATATCTTTATCAGTGGCTTTTTCAGCACAGATTCTAACAACCTGCGGTTCAAGAAATGTTCTGATTTCTGTGTATTCCCGGAGCCCCGGGTTTTCGAAAAAAAAGTAATTTACCAGGCTGTCTTTTACAGTGGTAAGATCCACCTTTTTAATAAAAGCGCCTCCAGACATTCCCTGTCGGATTTCAAGAAGACCATAGGCTTCCAAAACCCGGTATGCCTCTCTAAGTGATGATTTGCTGACACCGAAATGACTTGCAAACTCCTTTTCAGGGGGGAGCTGGTCACCTATTTTCAGCTCGCCATTTAAAATTGCTGTCCTAATTTGTTCGGCGATATTTTCTGATATCCTGCTTGCTTTTACTGTTTCAAATTTAAAACCCACGATGTTATTCTTTCTCCAAATTGATTTTTTCAAAAATTTGATTTCCAAATTGAATGGGTTATCGATTACATTTTCATTTGTCATTGTCAAGAGATAATTTAAAGATTAAAACATCGGATGTTTAAATGTTTTTTTTCGTTGACATTTATTTTTCAATTGACTACGAAGAAGAAACTTTAAATTGTAATATTTATAGTTACACCAGCACAAAGATTATGCTGTTTAACATTCAAATCAACCAATATTTAAATAATGAAAGGAAAAAAATGGGAATCAAAATCAATGCATTAAAATGTACCAATTGCATGGCCTGCGAAATGGTTTGCAGTTATCACAGAGATGATGGTTTTGCCTTTCTGTCTGCATGTATTGTCTCGTACAGAGCCAAGGAGAAAAAAGACTATTTTGGAATGCTTTTAAAAGAGGAAGATGTGCTGATTGTTGCACGTCCCGAAGGCCTTGAAATAAATAAAATCGGTGAAGAGGCTGACCCTGACAAGAAAGCTGATGCTTCGGCAAAACCCATGCTGCTGCGAGAGGGGTGTGACCTTTGTGAAGATATGGATGATTACGGGCCCATGTGCGTTGCATTTTGCCCGGTAGATGCAATAACAGTGGACTAAAAAGGAGAAACTGATATGGAATATTTATCAACTGATAAGATCCTTGTCATAGATTTAAGCACAGCCCAGATCGAAGAAGATGAACTTACGGAAAGTCTTGTTGAAGAAAAAATCGGCGGTATTGGAATTACAAATTACTTATACGATAAGTACAAACAAGATGATCCCATCGTTATTGGAACAGGATTGCTCAGCGGCACAACCTATCCTGCATCCGCCTCAGGCCAGATAACAGCAAAAAGCCCGGTTACAGGAAAGGTCTGTCATTGTCCTGTCATATATAAAGCAGGGGTGGAAATTAAATATTCTGGATTTGATTATATTGTGGTCAAAGGCCAGTCCCAGTCCCCCGTATATATATGGGTTCATGATGGTGTTGCAGATATCTCAGATGCTGCTGACATCTGGGGAAAAGATGTATGGGAGTCAACGGATGAACTTAGAAAATTTGTAGGTGACGATCTACTCCAGACCATGATGATTGGTCCTGCAGGAGAAAAAGGATCTGATTATGCACAGGTCTGTTATAACCACTGGAGCAGTCCTGACCGGTTTGGATTTGGTAAATTATTCGGGGCTAAAAACCTTAAAGGTTTTGCATTCAGGGGAATGGGTTTGATAGAAATTGCCGAACCTGAAGACTTTGTGGAACGGTCTCTTGAAATACTCAAAGAGGTCAAGGAAAATGATTTTCTTGAGAAAAAAGGAATTGCTCAGATTCTTTCTGCCCTGGGAGAAGAAGATGTGGAAGCATGGATCGAACCCATCATCCACAGACACAGTGCTGATTATTTCACACCCTATGCAACAAATACGGCACTCTTTATTGATGAAGATCCCGGCTTGCTTGAAGAATCACAAAAGGATGAACCAGGGGTACTTGTTTCAGATATTTATGCTTTGTCAGGGTTTAAAAAACTCGGCCTTTCAGCTCTTGATACGGGAAGTGCCCTAAAGGCATGTGCAAAATATGGTATTGATCCTTTTGCCGTGGCACAGCTTTGCTGTAAAACCAGCCTGGAAGACATAACAGGTTGTTTTGATTCACTTGCTGGCAGCATTGATATCCCGGGCAGAGGTCTTTTTACACCCTGGTGTCCAACAGGTCCGATTTTTAATGATTTTGACCTGTCCGGCGAGGATGAGATCCTCTCCTGGTGGGAGCGAAGACAGGCTGTATCAATGATTTTTGGAATCCAGCCGATTTTTTGTCTTATGTGTCCTGAACTTTCTGAAGAAAATATGCTGGAACTGGCAAGCATTGGTACCGGCCTTGAGCTGACCCAGGATACCCTGGATGCCGTTATAGATGATATTTTAGGTTAAAAAAAATGAAGGGTCCGAAAATAGGGCTGTATGCAGGGTCAGGGACTTCCCATTCCTGGCTCTGGTTTGTAGACCTTTTTGAAAAGGCAGGTTTTTATGATCTGGTTTTTCTGGATGAATTTTCTGTACAAAACAATGATATAAAAGTGCTTGATGTGCTGGTCATCTCCGGCGGGGATACATTTGCTGTGGCAAAAAGCCTTGGAAAAAAAGGGGGTCAAAACATCAAGTCCTTTGTTGAACAAGGCGGTACATATATTGGTTCCTGTGCCGGGGCCTATCTTCCCATGAACTCGTCTAAAAAGCCCCTTGACTGGTTTAATTTTGTCGATGTTAAAATCACAAATTTGAGTAAAACCCTACCCCTGGCTGAAATTACGACCAGCAAATTCTGCACCTCCTATGGTTGCGATTTTGTGTTTCACCCAGTCAGGGAAGCTGTTGCATTGAAAACCACCTCTTTTTTTGACAAAGAAACGCCTATTGCATTTACAGCACCGCTATATGGAGGACCCGGAATGAAAGCTTGTGATCCATCCTGGGTACTTGCAGTTTATGAGGGGTTTACCAGTAAGACCTCATTTTTGACGAGTCGAGAAATTGCTGAAAAAACTCTTGTCAACAATGCCGCTGTCATAAGGGTGCCATACAAAAAGGGATGTTTTTACCTTTTGGGACCTCATCTTGAGCATCCTAAATTCAAAGAAGCCAACCAGTTTATCATAGATGCCGTAATCTCTGAATCTTGCATGGTTCAAAATCGTGGGTCTTCAAAATATAGATTGGAAAGTGCTCCCTTAAAAGAAAAAATAACTGGAAAACAAGCTAAAGAACTGCTTTTAAACATCAGACGTGAATTGAGCAATTCACGAATTGTGGCAGCCAGTCTGGAATTTTTACCCATCCAATGGCTGATCGGGCAAAAAGTTTATGAACCGCAAAAAATGCGGGTCTATATTGAGTCCATGTGGAAACGGATGAGGGTTCTTGAAAAAAATAAGGTATTAATATTTGAGCCTGGGCTTTATGAAAGGATCACAAGTGCTGCATGTCAAATAACCCTTGAGCTTCGCAGAATAAAACCGCAGATTGATGAGAATCTGGACAGCCTTGAAACAGCCGTCAAAATCTTTGATTTGCTGCATGTTCTGTCATCCTCTTTTTTCGATCTGTATTTTGAAACACTGTTCAATGGTTCTCAACACTATCATGAACAATATCATGAAGGGGTTAAGTCAAAGGTAAAGATCGGAAATGAAATTACTTAAATGCAATTTGTGTTCAATTTATATGATTTGTATCCTTTGTTAACTTTAAATAAAGTATGGTTACGCAATACATAACACCATAATTTTCACGACAGGAGATGAAATTGCAAACCGGAACTATAAAGACAAAAATTAAATTACAACCCGGATGGATTTGCATGTTTGTTACAACGGGATGTTTTCTACTGGCACTTTTATGGTTTTCCCATGCCCGGGCCGGGACTGATACTGCATCATTTTCCACCTGGTTTGTGGATATGAGTCAATATGCAGATGCTGCCCACGCAAGTCTTAAGTGCGAAGAATGTCATGGTTCCATGACCGACAGAAAGCCGGACATGGGGATCGGTATGAAAAAAAATCATCCTGATCCAATGGCAATTGATTTTCTTAAAACCCAAACCAAAAGGAACTTTGATTATCAGGCCTGCCAAAAATGTCATAAAATTGCGTATTCACGTTTTGTTACGGGAGAACATGCAAGGGCTGCATTCAAAGAAAAAACACTGGGCAAGCCTTCTGAAACGGGTTTCGCTCCCACCTGCGGAGACTGCCATTCAGCCCACTATTCCAAATCTCATCTGACTCGTGTCCAAACAGGTAAAATGATGACTCAAACCTGCGGAGCATGTCATTTTGAACAAAAACAAAGCTTTCTTGCAAATTATCATGGCAAGGCTGCGGTAAATCTGGAATATGATAAAGCAGCATTTTGTTCGGATTGTCATGGTGCCCATACCATGCTCTCTCTTAAAGATAAGGATGTGGTATTGAGTGCCTGCAGGCGATGTCATTCAGATGCGACACCTGAATATGCAAATATTATTATTCATGATGGCACAAAGAATCTTGATTTGAAAAGTGATACCAAAAAATCAAGTCTTAAATGGGTTCATTTAATGCGTGCATTGTCTTTATGTTTTGTTATTGCTGTTCTTGTTTTTTTCTACATGCACACAGGACTTTTGATGTTAAGAAAACTCCATGAAAAACTGAGGAGACATAAATGATGAAAACCAGAGTAAATTCCCCCCAAACCTTTCAGCGGTTTCATATTCTGCACAGGATTTTGCATATGGTCATTATTTTTAATTTTACCTTCCTTGCAATTTCTGGTTTCCTTCTTCATTTCAGTGGATTTGGATGGGCAAGGTTTTTGGTCTCTTTAATGGGTGGTGCAGGTGCTGCCGGATGGTTACACAGGTTTTGCGCAGTGTTCCTTTATCTTGGGATACTTATTCATGTTTTCTGGCTTTTTTATTATAAAATGGTGCTAAAGCAAAATTTTTGTGGACCGGATTCTATTTTGCCCGGGAAAAAGGATATCAGGGATCTGTTCCAGAATTTAAGGTATGTATTTAACAAGGGCACTCCCCCATTATTTGACAGGTTCAGCTACCTTCAAAAACTTGATTACTGGGGCGAATTGCTTGGCATGCAAAGCATGGGAATTACAGGTCTTATCCTTTGTTTCCCAGAGTTTTTTGCAGGTATCATTCCGGGATTTTTTATTAATATAGCCGGTTATTTTCACTTTTATGAAGCCGTATTAGCTGTGATGTATATTGGTGTGGTTCATATGTCGGATACCCACCTTGCTCCGGATATTTTTCCAATGGAAAAAGCCATTTTTACAGGAAAGATAGAAAAACAAAGATTTATGGAAGACCACCCTGGAGAATGGAAAAGGCAACAGATGATCAACGACCAAAAGCTTTTATAAATAAAATTGATAAATAAAGTGGAGCAAGAAAGTGGAGCAAGGAAATTAATTAGTAACTGACCGAAAATCCGTGTTTGGGCGAAAAGTTGCGCATATACAAGGCGCAAGAAAGTTTGAAACCGGAGTTTACTCCTGTACATGAGGATTTTAAACTTTTGCAGTAACGCAGTAGATGGGTGAGTTTTCGTTCAAACACTAATTAATAAAATTAAAATTTCAAATGGGAATGCCCTTATGAATTTAAAAACAATATTATCTATTATAGTCGGTTGTGCACTGATGGTTTTCATGGCAGCTTTTAACAGCACCCAGGCTTTTGCAGCAAAGCTTGCTGATTTAAAAGCTGCAAAGGCCATTGAAGGACAGGTCCAAAACCCTTTGGTTAAAGAACCTCTGCTGTGTCTTGACTGCCACAGAATGCCGAATATAAACACTAACGAGGGTGTTATTGCATCCCAGGCTTTTTGTTATGATTGTCACAAAAAAGAAGATATAAAAAGACAAAATGGTGAGTCCACCGTAAGTCTGCAGATTACAATGGATACCTTTAAAGATAACCAGCCTGATCATCGTTTTATTGCATGCATTAATTGTCATACTGATATTGCCCGGTCACCCCATAAAACCCAAACAGGGGTAACCTGTATCAAATGCCACACGCAGCATTCTGAAGGCCCGGCCAATGACCCCCATTTGAGGGTATCCTGTCAGGCCTGTCATTTTCAATCAAAATTTGTAATGCTTGATCCAGAAGATTTTAGGGTGAAACTTGCCCACAAAGATTATGATGGTGTTCCCCTAAGCCTTTCCAACCATATCCTTTCAGATGTAGAAGATGAAGAAACATGCAGGAAATGTCATTTTAAAAATAATCCAGTGGGAGCTCCAGCTTCTGTGCTTCCATCAAAAAGTATCCTTTGCATGATGTGCCATAATTCTCCCCTGGCAGTGGGTCATCCTGTTTTTGGTCTTGCAGGCCTTATCTTTATGGCGGGTATTTTTTTCATGATTGCTTTCTGGTTCAAGGGAAGTGTAAAAGGAGAGGAAACATCTCTACACAGGAAAATCAGCTTAAGCTCGGAATCAATCTGGAATACAATTTTTTCAAAACAGGTTTTCAGTCTAATTAAAATATTTATTCTGGATATACTTTTTCAAAGAAGAATTCTTAAAGAGAGTGTTTCCAGATGGTCAATGCATTCCCTTATTTTTACCGCCATCCTGCTGCGTTTCGGGTTAAGTCTTTTTACAGCCATTGGATTCTATTTTAATCCCGAAGGGAACATGCTCATAGCACTGATAGATAAGAATCATTGGTTTACAGCCTTCACCAATGATATTTTAGGCCTTTTTATTCTTCTGGGCATTATATGGGCCATTGTAAAACGATTTATTATTAAGCCGGATCATGTGGTTTCGGAATTTCAGGATAATATTACCCTTATACTCATCGGCAGCCTTGTCCTGCTGGGATTTTTCCTTGAAGGAGCAAGGATTCTTGTAACAGGAATTCCCTTTGATATCGCAGTTTATTCCTTTGTCGGATATCTGGTTTCTAAAGTGTTTTCACTCTTTTCCATAGACTGGAGCCAGGTATACCCGCTGATGTGGTACACCCATGGTGTGGTGGCGGCAACCTTTATTGCCTGGCTGCCCTTTGGGAAGATGCGGCATATGTTTAACACGCCTCTGACCTATTTTATAGAAGCTGTTGATGGTGTTAAAAATGAGAAAAGGGTTTAATCGGAATAACAATTTAAAGGTGTTAAAATGACCGAAGAAGAAAAAAAGGGTTCTGACTCCCAAATAGATGAAACAATAGATAAAAAAGAAGCGACTTCGTCTTTGGATCTGGAAAAAAATACCAGGGAAAAAGTCAGACAGATACCCATACATAAGCTGGATATAAAGCGTTTAATAGCCCTTGATTCCTGTACCCGATGTGGAGAGTGCCTTTCCTGGTGTCCTGTTTATGACCAGGATTCAAAAGAAGAACTAATCCCCCGAAGAAAAATAATAGAATTTTTAAAGCTTGCCAGAACACAGAATGGATTTCTTGCCGGAATTATGGAAAGTGATAAAGTTGGGGAATCATTGAAAAAGGTCATTTCAAAATTAACCGGGTACCAGCAGGTTACCAAAGAACAGATGGAGAAATTTGTATTTAGCCTGTATGAATGTTCTACCTGTGGCCAGTGTGAAGTGGTTTGTCCGGCCCATATTGATACGATCGGTCTTTGGGAAGAACTCAGGCGATTGATTGTGCGAGCGGGTTATGGTCCTTTGGAGCCCCAGAAAGCTTTGAGAAAAAGTGTGATGACCTTTGACAATCCCTGGCAGCAGCCAAGGGCAGGTCGAACCAAGTGGTCCCGCCGTGCAAAAAAGGATGGCCTGATTGCCGAAGAACCCAGAGAAATTAAAAAAACAAAGGGCAGGGTCCTTCTTTTTCTGGGATGCACAGCTTCCTATGATGCAAATGTCAAGAGGGTTGCCATAAATACCATCAATGTCCTGGATGCCCTGGGTATAGATTACGGTGTACTTGGAAAGGAAGAAAAATGTTGCGGCAGTGTATTACTCAGGATGGGAGATCCTGAATATAAGCGATTATTTCAGGAAAATATTGAACAATTCAACAGCCTTGGCATAGACACATTGATCAGTTCCTGTTCAGGCTGTTTCAAAACCATTATGCAGGATTATCCTAAAATCGCAAAATTGAATTTTGAAGTTTTGCATACAGTTGAATATCTGGCCCGACTGGTAAAAACCGGTGAATTGACCTTTACCCATCCTGTTAACAAGACAATTACCTTTCATGATCCCTGCCATCTTGGAAGGGCCACTGGTGGATTTGATGCGCCAAGGATGATCATGGAAGCCATTCCTGGACTGAATCTTATCGAAATGCCCAGAAACAGGGAATATTCAAGGTGTTGCGGCGCAGGGGGAGGGTTAAAGGCAGGGTTTCCTGAAATCCAGGGCCGCATGGCCCAAAAGCGGATCAAAGAGGCTGAACAAACCGGCGCACAAGACCTTGTCTCCTGCTGTCCATTTTGTTATCAGGGACTACAGGTGGGAATTAACGCGCTGGAATCTGATATTGTTATGAAAGATCTTTCAGAATTTATTGCTGAATCTATTCTGGGCTATGATGTGTTTGAAAAGGCAGCCAAAGAGGCAGAAGAAAAAAAACGCCTAAAAGAAGAAGCCAAGGCATTAAAAATACTTGAAAAAGAAAAAAAAGACGCAGAGAAGAAAAAGAAAGCCGAAGAGGAGAAATCAGAACATGAACCTTTTTAATTTTGGTATTAAGTGATAATGGAAGAATCAACATCCCATAGAACATTTTTAAAAATTCAGGAAAAAATAGACAGGGGAGAGGTGGTTATATTAACTGCCCAGGAAATTTGCGATCGGGTGAGGGAAGGTGAAACCTTTGAGATGCATGATATAGATGTGGTTACTACGGCCACAAGTGCCCTGATGAGCGGCACTTATGCAGTCCTTTCTTTTAAGGTGGCTGAGCCGGATACATTTACAAAAGCTGCAAAGGTATGGATAAATACTGTCCCGGCACAGGTTGGACCCTGTCCAAATGAAAGAATTGGTATCCTGGATCTGATTGTTCTGGGCACTGCAGATAGTAAAATTAACCCTGGGTATGGTGCAGGAGATCTTTTCAGGGACCTTGTCCTGGGCAAGCAGGTTTTGGTGGAAATCCAGACGGATGAAGGAAAAAGATTAACTTCTTTTACCACTCTTAAACAAATTCCCCATGCAATGATTCATGCCTCAAGAAATGCCTTTAAAAATTATCTGGCTTTTGTAAACCCGGGCAAGGATGCTGTTTCTACAATATTTCATTCAGACAAGATGAACGGCAATTACGAAGAAATGACGTTTTGCGGCTGTGGTGAGTTAAACCCCCTTGAGAATGATCCTGAACTAAAAGCCATAGGTATTGGCACTAAGGTTTTAATAAATGGTGCCCAGGGTTTTGTAACAGGTTCCGGCACTCGCAGCAGTGCTGAAAAACCCAATCTGGCAGGGATTGCCGATATGCACGATATGGATCCACAATTTTTAGGAGGATTCACTACCGGGCATGGACCTGACATCATAATGACCTGGGCTGTGGCAATTCCTGTTTTGGATAAAGATATGTTAACCCATATTTTGAAGACTGATGCTCAGATTCCGCTGAAGGTGGTTGATGTGCGAAGTCGCAAACCAATTTTTGAGATTACCTATGGGGATGTATGGAATAAAACCAATCGAACCATTGAATTTAACCGGAAAAATTGCCTGCATTGTGATGTCTGCCGTGTGGAAGATGTCTGTCCTGTCAAAGCCGTTAAATGGGATCCAAAAAAAGGTCAGCAATTTGACAGGGTCAAGTGTTTCAATTGTGGTCTTTGTGTCTCCAGATGCCCGGGAGGAACTTTTTTTGCAGACCTTGGCAGTGTAGAACTTGAAGGTGTAGATCATAAAGTGCCGATCACTTTGAGACAATCTGACAGAGTGACAGCAATCAAGGCTGCCCAGGACCTTAAACGTCAGATTCAAAAAGGGCAATTCAAAATGACAGAGCCTGTGGGGAAAATTCGTTTTCCAGACAAGCTATAGGCCCAGACAACAATTACATTTGAATATCAATGATTCCAAGGTGGATGGCATATTGAATTAATTTTGAGATATTGTCCATTTTAAGTTTTCCCATAATGTTGGAACGATGAGATTTGATTGTACTGGGGCTCAGGCAGAGCATCTGGGAAATTTTCTTGGTGGTGTGTCCTTCCACCATCATCTGGAAGACTTCCCTCTCCCTGTTGGTCAGAGTATTATACAATTCATCCTGAGATGTTTTCTGATTCATTCCGACATAATCTTCAATTACCCGGTTGGAAATCGATGGGCTCAGATAGGTTTCACCTTTTACAGCTTTTTTAATCGCTTTTATAATATCACTACTGACAGCATTTTTAAGCAGGTAGCCTGAAACACCAATGCTTAGGAGTTCTCGGATATATCGTGTATGATCATGCATGGAAAGTATAATCACCTTAGTTTTCAAAGTGGATTGCTTGATTTGCCGGGCAGCTTCAATACCGTTCAATACCGGCATTGCAATATCCATAATAACAACATCAGGTTTTAGTTTATGGACTATAGTGACAGCTTCCAGGCCATTCATGGCTTCCCCTGTGATTTTAAGACAATCTTGTTCTTCCAAAAGCTTTCTCAATCCCTGGCGGACAATGGTATGGTCATCGGCAATAACAATTTCAATCGGCTTTTGTTTCATAAATCTCCTGCAAAAAATTCATAGGTTCCAATAAAATAGATGATTCGCCTTTTTTGTTTGGGATTTCAATCCTAATGCGGGTGCCCTTGCCTTTTTCAGTCCGAAGAAAAAATTTTCCGCCCCGAATGGCCGTTCTTTCTCTCATGGAGAGCAGCCCCAGAGAAGGTCGTTCATGATTGTTTTCGTCTTGATCAAATCCAATGCCATCATCTTCTGCAATAAAAATAATTGAGGGGTATCCCCTGATGATGGAAAGCTTAAAATAAGTGGCTTTAGCATATTTTATTGTGTTAGACAGGGCTTCTTGTGAAAATCTATAGAGTACAGTCTCAATATCATGGTTAATTCGTCCTGTGAATCCGACCATTTTAAAATCAATATTCAGAGAACTTTGTCTGGCTATCTGGTTCAGATAGGAATCAAGGGCAGGTTCAAGTCCCAGATCTGTTAAAAGGGCCGGGTGCAAAAGATGGGAAATCCGCCTCATTTCCTGATAGGTATGATTGATCTGTTTTTTAATGTTTCCAATGATGTTGTTCATAACCGGATCATCAGAGGGTATGATTTTTTCAACAGCTTCCAGGTTGAAATTTATCCCGATCAAAGCAGAGCCTGTTTCATCATGGAGTTCTCTTGCGATTCTCTTACATTCAATTTCCTGGGATTGAAAAAGCCGGGCAGTCAGGTGTTTGAGCTCTTCCCTGTGTTTTTGAACCGTCCTTATCAGTTTAATATTGGCAATGGAACCGCCTAAAAAATTCCCCAAAGAGCCAAGGAGATTAAAATCTTCCAGGGAAAGGTCCTGGGTTTCGCCCACTGGGAAAGCCATAAATCCTGAGGGACGTTCTTTTTCTGTAATCAGGAAACATGAAAGTATGATGGGTTGACTTTTATCCGGGCTTTCCAAAGTGATTTTAAAAGATGGAAAAATAGATTTGGGTGTCAGGCTGTTATCTTTGCCCAGGAAAAATTCCATGAGTTGGGTATCATGAAAAACGGGTTTGATAAGATTTTTGTCAAGATTTTTTGGTAGCCCCTTCCAGGTTTGAAGTTTAAATTCGGCCTGATCATGGTTGATAAGAAAAATGGTGCCAATGCTGAAGCTTAACAGTTTCATGGCTTCACTCAAGGCTGTGTTCAAAACCTCATTCATGTCTTGGGAACTATTCATGGTAAGGGACACAGTGTTCATCAAAACAAGTTCCTGGTGATGTTTGTAAAGCCTTCGAAAAGAATCCATCCGGGCAGTAATATCCTTGGCAATACCTTCGTAACCAACGATATTTCCATTATCATCCAGAAAAATATTGGCACTCAGGCTTCCATGGAGTCGTGTGCCATCCTTTTTTTTGAAACCCACCTCAAAATCCTGTACAAATCCATTAAGATCAATATGTTTTTTACAGACATGCCAATGGATTGGATCAATAAAAACATGTTTGATATTGCCCAATAAATACAATTCTTTCTTTTCTTTGTAATCCAGCAGGTCCACCACAGCCTGATTGACTTCTATGATCAACCCTTCCTTGGATATGATAAAAATCATATCCTTGGTACTTTCAAAAAGACGGCGATATTTAAATTCGGAATATATTAAATTGCTTTCAAGATTTTTTATTTTTGAAAGATTCTTAAAAACTTCAACCACTCCAAACATTTTCCCGTCAGAGGAAAGAAGAATATTGCGAGTGCTTTCAACAGGGAGTTTTGTACCATCCTTGCGGGTAATTTCAAGTTCACGTCTATAATTGATTTTTGGAGTTATATCCAAATTAGTAAAGGGACAGTCTGTATCACATGATTTTGTTTTAAAGATATCTTTGCATTGCATGCCCTTTGCTTCAAAGCTTGCATATCCGGTAATCCTGGCTGCAACATTATTAAAGTATTTGATCCTGCCATTTGCATCCATTATCATGAATGCATCTGACAGATTATTTAAAATCGCAGCAATACTTTTATTGTGCATATCCATTTTTTAAATCAATCCATTTGGCAGTGGTGACTATTTTGTTTTTCCCTATCCCCGGATTCAAAGTTCACGGATTCAAAATTTTCAATAACCCAGTCCTGGGACAGGATAATCTGTTTTCCATTAATTTTTATTGAATTATAGCCTACCCTAATACTTAATAAAAGCAAATGTTAAGAAAACCTGGACAAGAAAATCACCCATGGCACAGCTTAGTCATGAAGATCGGTTACCCTAACGTTGGGGTTTATTCCCGGTAGATTATTGTTTTTTCTTGATTGTTGCCTGTTTGCCGCCTATAAAATACAGATACACAAAAAATAAAGGATTCTTACTTTTGGAGTTTTATATTGGCGGGAAAATGAAAATAGATTGAATAAAAGAGATTATGCTTATGAAAGGACATATCCAGATATATACGGGGAATGGAAAGGGTAAAACAACTGCTGCTCTGGGACTTGCCTTAAGGGCAGCCGGTGCAGGAAAAAAAATATTTATCGGGCAGTTTTTAAAATCCGGAAACTATTCTGAATTAAATGCATTAAAAAAACTTGCTGATCAGATCAAAGTCGAACATTATGGGATCGGGCGGTTTGTTAAAGGTAATCCTTCCAAAGAAGACATTGAGGCAGGGATAAAGGGGTACAAAAGGGTGGCCCGGATTATTGAAAAAGGTGAGCATGATCTTGTGATTCTTGATGAAGGAAATATTGCAGTTAAATATAATATATTTTCAGAACAGGATTTACTGGAGATTTTTGAGAAAAAACCCGATCATGTAGAGATAGTCGTTACGGGCAGAGGTGCGAGCGAGGCTATTATGGAAAAAGCTGATTTGGTCATGGAAATGAAAGCTATAAAACATTATTTCCATAAGGGAGTGAAAGCCAGAGTCGGGATTGAAAAGTAAAAAAAAATGTAATTGTTTAGCCCTTTAAAAGACGCTATCTCAGAGCCCTGTCTGATGAATATTTGCAGGAGGTTAAGCGTTTAGTATCGAACAAAAATATTCATCGGATATGGCGGTTTCAAACATAAGAGCTGAAGAGTTACAAAAAAATAAACCTGTATATTTATCGGGTATTGATTTGCCTGGTATTATTTGCCGGGCAAAAATATTTGGGGTTCTTTGCGCAGGGCACAATTTTGGGTGAGCCATTTCGCCTTTTCTTTAATTGGGCTGTTTTTCAGGACTCTGGCATGCAGGGGACAGGCTTTAATGCAGGCGCAGCAATAAATACACTGGTCATCAAGGGTCGCAAAGTTATCAGCTTCATCAATTGCATTTTTTGGGCAGGCAGTGATACATAGGCCGCAGCTGTCGCAGTCATTCGTAACATCGATGACGGAAAAAGAACCAAATGATGTACCTTGTTTGTATGGGAAATTGCCCGGGACATTAACAGGAGCTAAATCTGTTGGCTGGTCAACACTTTTAAGTAAACCGGCAATTTTTTTTCCAAATAAAAATGCTTTTTCAAGATCTTTTTTGTCCGGTCTGTTCAGGGCGATTGAAAATTCATTATTAGCAAAAGAATGTTCTCCTATAAAGGCAGCACACGCCAATGGGACAAATCCACAACCAACAGCACTGTTTTTTAATTCTAGAAGGGCATCTTCAAACTCCCGGTTACCATATAATACTATCAATACTGCCAGGGAACCAGATGCCTTAATGGTTTTAAAATAATCGGCAGCTTCTTTAGGCAATCGCCCACCATAAACAGGTGCACCAATGAGTACAAGGTCATTTTTAAATTCAGGCCCAGGCTGGTTTCGAATTTCAGGCTTTGTAATATCAATGGCAGCACAGACCTCTTTACCGATTCCTTTAGCAATTTCTTTGAGTATAGTATTAGTTGTGGAAGTGGGGCTAAAATAAACCAGGGTTGTATTTTCATAGTTCATGAATGGTTTCCTCTAAAAATATCATACTTTTATGGTTTAAAGGTAAGGGTTAACTCCAAAATTGGTAATTAATTTTTGAGTGAGCCCTAAGAGTATCTTAACAGATTTTTAAAACCTGATTTAGGGATAACGCTGCTGTAATTCTTTTTCACTAATTCCCATCAAATACAACAGCCCATCTAATCCTACACTGGATATAGCTTTTCGTGCTTTTTTCCTTACAATGGGTTTGGCATGAAAAGCAATTCCCAGACCGGCAATACTGAGCATTGGAAGGTCGTTGCTGCCGTCACCAACTGCGATTGTCTGTTCCAGACTTATATTTTCAACTGTGGCAATTGTTTTGAGTATTTCAGCCTTTTTAGGGCCATCGATAATATCACCTATAACATTCCCGGTAATCTTTCCATCTTTGATTTCAAGCCCATTGGTAAAAACATAATCAAGCCCTAATTTGTTCTGTAGATATTTACCAAAATAGTCAAAGCCGCCGGATATGATTCCCAGTTTATAACCCAGCTTTTTCAGAGTATTTACGACAAGTTGGGCTCCTTCGGTTAGTTCAAGAGTTTTGACAACTTCGGCCAAAAATCTTTCATCAAGGCCTTTGAGTAGAGCCAGTCGCCGAGTGAAGCTTTCTTTAAAATCCATTTCACCATTCATTGCAGCCTCGGTAATTTGGGAGACCTGCTCCCCCACACCCGCATGCTTTGCCAGCTCATCGATCACCTCACATTGGATTAAAGTAGAATCCATATCGAAAACTATCAATTTGCGGGCATGGCGATAAATATTGTCCACATGAAAAGATATATCAATGCCGGTTTTTTCTGAAATCTCAAGTAAATTTTGACGTAATCGGCCGGGATTATTTAGTTTGCCGGATACGGTAAGCTGTATGCAAGCTTTGGGGTTTAATTCAGAAGTATCCAGAGAAACAGATCCGGAAAGATTGGTAATGATATCAATATTCAGCTGGTTAGCTGCTATTGCAGCCGTAACTTCAGACAATTGTTCAGCCGTAAGGGTGCGCCCGAGAAGAGTTATTATTAATCGTTCGTGGCCATTCTTGGTGACCCATCCGATATAATTTTCAGCATTAATGGCAGAAAATCGAATTTGAATGTCAAGTTTATGGGCTTTAAACAAAAGGTCTTTGAGAATCGATGATGATGAATGGCTTGATGGTATTTCCACAAGCATGCCCAGGGAAAGATAATCATGAATAACGGCCTGGCCGATATCTAAAATTATGACTTCATACTGCGCAAGAATATTTGTTAAACTGGAGGTGAGACCCGGTTTGTCTTTACCGGTAATGTTAATTAGAATAAGTTCTCTCATTGTAATTCCCTGTTTTTTAAAAGTTTATATTCTTTTACGCTAGTATTTTATTATTATCAAATATTCTATTGAATTCCTAACGGGTTTATTGAAATGTCATTTCCCAAATAGTTCAAAAAATTATTGTCAGTATTGACTGTCCCGATGATTTGACCGCCATGGTTGATCCCGGCCTTATGGATGGCTTCTTTTAATGCATCAACACAAAATGTGCTGTCCAAGGTATACTCACTTTCTTTTTTTCAAGAACGATATTCTGGGTTTCACCATATATCCTGTTTAATTCCTTCTGCTGAAATCTGTAGTATTCAAAAACAGCCGCCGGAACCGTAACCAGAACAATGAGACTGCCCACAATGACAAATAAGGGTGTGATCAATCTTTTATAATAAAAAAACAAGAAAAAATTGGCAGTTATGAATTCAAAAAAGCCTTTGCAATTTTTTCTTGCACAATCACAAAACAGACGATATAAAACCCATATTAGAAATTGACATTTCGGCTTTGTATCTGTGACAATGTTCAGCAACTTCTTATTGATAATTTCCTTTGCCGAACATCCGGTTCAATAGTTATAAAGGCTGTACTGATTTTACTTCTGTGGACCCTTTTTATGCTGGACTATTGATAAAGCGCTTTTAGTTGAGCCTCTTAAAGAGTCTGCCATCACAACAAGATCATAAGAACGGCATTATTTATTATTAACGAATGAAGTATTTATCAACAAAAAAAGACCGAAGCCATAGAAACAAAAAAAATGGGAGTCATACATGCTGTTTAAAACCATCACAAAAAGCAATTTTAAAAAATTTGTAAACCATATAATCAAGGAAAACCAGACCATAGGACCGGTGGAAACAGATCGAAACGCCAAAGGGGAGCCTGTTTACCAGTTTGAAGAAATCAACAATTTTAATGAAATGGCCATAGACTATACAATTACCTACTCATCTGTTAAAAATTTTTTTCTCCCTTTTAAAGAAAACCTTTCCACATTCCATTTTAAAGACGGAACATGGAATCAAAAAATTGAATACACCATACACCCGCGTGTGATTATCGGATTAAGGCCTTATGATATCAATGGGTTGCTGAAACTTGACAAAGTATTGATGAAAGGGAAATTTCCCTATCCCTATTATGTGGCGCGCAGAAAAAATACATTTATTATCGGAATCGATAATGTTCCGCCAAAAGGATGCTTTTCCCAGTCTCTGGGAACCGATGTCGCCTTACATGGATTTGATATTTTTTTAACAGACATCGGCAATAAATATTTTATGGAAATCAATTCTTCCAAAGCATTTAATCTTTTAAAAAATATTAAAACAAATGAAGTTACTGATAATGATCAGAAAAAGTATATTGAAAAAAAGAAACGAATCGAGAGTCTTTATAAAAATGAGGTGGATGTAACCGGCTTGCCGTCCCTTATGGATATTGAGTTTGAATCAGATGTCTGGAAAAAATGGGGAGACAAATGCTTAAGCTGCGGAAGCTGCGCAATGGTCTGCCCCACCTGTTACTGTTACACAGTCAAAGAAAATATAGAGGTGTCACTAAATACCGCATCAAAAGAACGAATGCTTTACTCCTGCAACCTTGTAGACTTTGCAGAAGTTGCAGGGGGACATAACTTCAGGCCCAGTTCCATGAGCCGGCTTAAATATCGATATTACCACCAGTACCGGGGTTTTGTGGAAAGCTATGATGAGCCCAAATGTGTAGGCTGCAACCGCTGCGGAAATGCATGCCCAACCAACATATACCCGGTTGATGTGATTCATGATCTAAGGATGGAGAACGCATAATGACATATAGAATTCCGGAAGATAATATAAATACCCAGCCGTTTATGGGAAAACTGCCTGACTTTAACCGGCCCACTGAACTGATGCGCACAGATAAAGTATATGAAGCCGTTATTACCAATATTGTGCAGCTTACGGAAATGGTAAAACTGTTTCACGTCCAAATCACAGATCCGGTGGAAGCAAAACTCTTTTCATTTCTCCCCGGCCAGTTTGTCATGGTAGAACTCCCTGGATTTGGTGAAGTCCCCATTTCAATATCAAGCTCCACTTCTCGAAAGGGCCATGTGGGGCTTTGTATTCGAAAAGCAGGAAAAGTCACCAATATGCTGCATAAAGCGCAAATTAAAACAAAAATAGGATTGCGCGGCCCCTTTGGAACCCATTTCCCCATGGAAAAAATGATCGGCCATAATGTTTTGTTAATTGCCGGAGGCCTTGGCCTGGCGCCATTAAGGGCTCCCATTTTCTGGGTCAATGAACACCGTTCGGAATATAAAGATGTGGCCATCCTTTATGGTACAAAAACGCCAAAAGACATCCTGTTTGATTATCAATTTGAAATGTGGTCAAAAATTTATGACTATGACATCCATCTCATCGTTGAAAAACCAGATGAAAACTGGAAGCATAAAACCGGAATGATAACAGATCTGTTTAAAGAGGTTACCATTGATCCGGTTAATACCTATGCAATCGTTTGCGGTCCCCCGGTGATGTTCAAATTTGTCTGTTCCCATTTAAATAAAATCGGCGTGCCCATGGACCGGATGTTTGTAGACCTTGAAAGACGTATGCACTGCGGTATGGGCAAATGCTGCAGATGCATGGTGGGATCCACTTTTACATGCGAAGACGGCCCGGTCATGGATTTCTGGACAGTCATGAATTTAAAAGAAGCCATATAAGGAGAATTCAATTGGAGTATCTGGGAATAAAAATTGAAAAACCAAAAGTCGCATTTTTTGACTTTACCTGCTGCGAGGGGTGCCAGCTCCAGATTACAAACAAGGAAGATACATTAATAGATCTTCTATCTTTGGTAGAGATTGTTAACTTCAGAGAAATATCTTCTGATAAAAATAACGATTATGATATTGCGTTTATTGAAGGGGCAATCTCCCGCCAGGACCAGATAGACAGAATTAAAAAAATCAGAAAAAAGGCCAAACTTCTTATTTCCCTTGGCACCTGTGCTTGCAGCGGCGGTGTAAACAGTCTTATCAACGCCCATAATACCAAAGATGCGGTTACTGAAGTCTATGGTAAGCATAAAATAGATACGCTGCCGGTGAAGAGTGCCAAAGAGATTGTAAAAATTGATTTTGAAATCCCCGGATGCCCCATTAATAAAAAAGAATTTGAAAATATAGTGGTACATCTGATTACGGGCGCTGACTTTAGTTTTAAAAAATATCCGGTTTGTATGGAATGCAAACAAAACTTAAATCACTGCCTCCTGGATGAAAACAAAATCTGTCTGGGACCGATTACCCGCGCAGGCTGTTACGCACCCTGTCCCGGCGGAAAGCTTCCCTGCTATGGTTGCAGAGGACCGGCTGAAGAACACAATTGGCCGGCCCTTAAACAAACCCTTATTGAAAATGGGTTTACGTTAGAACAGATACAGGAAAAAACTTCTTTTTTTAACATGCTCACAGAGGTTACCGGCAATGAAAGTTAATATGAATATCAATGTCCATCATATTGCAAGAACAGAGGGACATGGGAATATACACATCAAAGTAAAAGATGGAAAACTGGTTGAATCTCAATGGGAAGTGGTTGAAACCCCAAGGTTCTTTGAAGTCATGCTCAAAGGCATGTCCTATGAAATGGCGCACCTGTTAACTGCACGAATTTGCGGTATCTGTTCCATTGGCCATGCATTGGCGTCTTTGCGGGCAACGGAAAATGCATTTGGCATTGACATCCCGGAAACCGCAAAAAAACTCAGGCTCCTTGCCAAACATGGAGAAACCCTGCAAAGTCATTTTTTACATTTATTTTTCCTTGCTGCCCCTGATTTTTTTAATGTGGGGAGTGTCATCCCATTGGTATCATCAAACCGGGATATCGTGGAAATGGCGTTGCGGCTAAAAAAATGCGCCAATGACATGTGTGATGGTATAGCCGGAAGAACCACCCATCCCACAAGCTTTTGTGTAGGGGGGATGAGCAAATCCCCAAAAAAGAAAGATCTGGAAAAAATCAAAACCACATTATCAGATCGAATTTCTGATGCGCAAAAAACGGTAGCGCTTTTCAAAACCCTTACAATGCCGGAGTTTGAAAGAGAGACTGAGTTTGTATCCTTAAAAGGAGAAAAAAACTACCCCTGGATCGGCGGCAGACTGATATCAACAGACGGCATCATAAAAGATGAAACTGACTATCTTGCCATGACCAATGAATATCTTGTTGATTTTTCCACCAGCAAATTTGCAAAACTTTGCCGTGAATCCATTGCCGTGGGCGCGCTTGCAAGAATAAACAACAACTATGAATTTCTAAATCCTCAGGCAAAACAGATTGCTCAGGAATTAAATCTAAAACCGGTGAACCACAACCCATACATGAACCACATTGCCCGGCTTGTGGAATGTGTGCACACCATAAATGAGTCAATTCAAATGATTGATGAACTTCTTGATATGCCATTAGATAATATCTGCGCGCAATATACTATAAAATCCGGACAAGGAATCTCAGCAGTGGAAGTGCCCCGCGGCATTCTCTATCATCACTATGTAATCAATGATTCCGGAAAAATAGAAAAAGCCAATTGCGTTATCCCCACAACCCAGAACCATGGCAACATCCACCATGACATGGCCGAACTTGTCAAACAGGAAGTAAAAAAAGGGAAAACCGATACACAGATCACAAAACTGGCTGAAATGCTTGTGAGATCTTATGACCCGTGCATTTCCTGCTCAGTGCATTAAAATATTGAATTCTGATGTCAGGAGGCTGAAGACAGAAGAAAAAACAACTCATTATTTAACACCCTGTATTTTAATAAACCATCGCTCCTGTTTTCTTAATCCCCAAAGGATTTATGAACATTTCTGGTTTAATTTAAAGGATTCATTAAAAATTTCTAAAAGTTTGACATTCTGTTTTGCCATCATCACACAATTGCCACTAAAGGCATAAAATAGGATGCTCAATCGTGTTTTTGATGAATCATCCCTGATTCTTCCAAGCTGGTTTTCATTATAGTCATATACCAGTTCACTTAAAAAATGGAATTGTTCGACCACTTCCTGGCAGTCTATAATTTCCTTGTTCCGAAAGGCGGTTTCCACAAGGGAAAAGATATTGAGAAATACTTTTTTGATCTCTTTTAATTCAATTATCTGGACATCCAACAATCCTGTGTGCCGGTTGCTGACATGCATACTGGATCGAATTACCGTGTCCCTGTGACCGTCGGAGATTTTTTGAAGCCTTCTGATAATCTGATAGTAGTGGTAAGAGGCCTGTTGATCTTCTTTTGAGAGCAGCCGTAACACTTTGAAAATATTGGCAACGATGATGTTGGTACTGTTCTGGAAGTGTGTTACACGCATGCGTTCATTTCTAAGAGTCTCCAGATCTTCTTCAAAGAGCGCATCAAATGTTATATCAAGTGATTCCCTGATGCCTTTGAGAAGAAAAGACAGGTGGTCAAATGTCTGGGATACTGATTCTTGGAAGTTTTCAACCTGGTGCAGGTTGTAGATACTCATTTCTTCCTTGTCTTTTTCATGTACCTTATGTTGCTTATGGTTTTTCCAGATTATAAATCCGGCTATACACAATAGAATAAAAAATCCAGCAGTATTAAAATAAAACAATATATTGGCAAAAATAAAGGCAACCACAAAAGCAATTAAAGCTGTCATAAACCATCCGCCAATGACTGTTAATACGCCGGTGACTCTGTATACGGCACTTTCCCGGCCCCAGGCCTGATCTGAAAAACTGGTCCCCATGGCAACCATAAAGGTCACATATGTAGTAGACAAGGGCAGCTTTAAGGACGTTGCAAAGGAAACAACAGCACTGGCCACCACCAGGTTGACGGAGGCACGAACCAGATCAAAGGATGGCTTTTCTGTTTGGGATACCCCCTTGGTTGCCGGGACAGGGGTAAGCCGTCTGTATATTATATTTCGAACACTTTGAGGAGCTATGTTTTTCATCGTGCCAAACAGAGAATCAAACATGTTTACAATTTTCCTGGACAGCCAGATAGATTCAAATTTTTCAGCACCTTCATCCTGCTGACCCAGACCGATTTCCGTTTCAGTTACCCTTCTTGCTTTTTTTGACAGCCATAGGGTGACAACCATGATTATTCCGGCAACAAGCATGATATAGGTCTGGGAATGCACCTTTTTGCTTAAGGCGGCCATGGTGACATTCAAAGGATCACTGGATGCAATGGCATTTTGAAAAGCGTTAAATCCGGCAAGAGGAACACCAATAAAATTAACCAGGTCGTTGGCTGCAAAAGCCATTGCAAGGGCAAAGGTGCCGATTAGAACGACCAGTTTTAAAATATTGATCTTAAAAAGCGATATTAAAATCTGGAAAATAATAGCAGAGATGATAAAAATCTGGGCCATGATTACAAATGAGTTGTTTTTTATCCATGCAATAGTTTGGGCATCCATGAAGGTAGCCCCTTTAGATCCTTTGACAAGAATAAAAAAGGTGATGGCAGTCATGGCCATACCTCCCCAGAGAGCCCCGTATTTTTTTAAACGGCTCTGATAATCAAATGTAAAAATCAGGCGCGTAAAAAACTGCATCACAGCTCCCGAAAAAAAAGCTATTACAATGGACAACAGGATTCCGCTTACAATGGCCAGGGCCTTGGCCGTATTGATATAATCCCATAATGCCATAGTATTGTCGCTTGATGCCATGATTTTTATAATGGAAAGCGCAACGGCAGCTCCCAATAACTCAAATACTATGGAGACCGTTGTTGAGGTAGGTAATCCATGGGTATTGAACAGATCAAGCAACAGGACATCTGCGATCATGACAGATAAAAAGATGGTTAGAAGTTCCGGCATAGTAAAAAACTGGGGATGGAAAATTCCTTTTCTTGCCACTTCCATCATACCGCCTGAAAAAGTCACACCAGCCATAATACCCAGGCTCGCAATAACCATGATGATGGAAAAGGGTGCCGCCTTTGATCCTATGGATGAATTTAAAAAATTAACTGCGTCATTGGTAACACCAACAATTAAATCAAATATCGCAAATAGGACAAGCATGCCGACAATCACATAGCATAATTGAAGACCCATAATATTCTCTCATTTTTTTATTTAAGGTTTGCAGCAAAACACAGGTAAGCTGCACCTGCAGCCGGGTGTGTTAATGGTCTTTTAATAAAGTTTTATAAATTAAAAGATATTTCTAATCTTTGAAACCCAATTTAAATCTTATCACCTGATTTTTCAAGCGCCAGGGAAGATTCTAATACAATTCTAACAATTGAAAATATGATGTAACTATTCAGTTCTTGTGTTTGAAACCGCCCTGGCTGATGGATATTTGTTTCGATGCTAAACGCTTAACCTCATGCAAATATCCATCAGCCAGGGCTTTAGAGCAACCTTTTTTAACAGGCTGAACTATTACAATATAAATATTATGAATTTGCAAGTCGCTGGTCATACATGGATCCAACCCCATATTCGTTCCGGCGCATGAATTTGTCCAGAGAGGGGCCTATGAGCTGCATCTCTGGATTTTCTCTTTGAACATCCTGGGCTATTCTCATTTCTATGGTACAACCCGTACTATAAGTTGAATCCTTACCGATCCATTCCGGTGGAACCTTTTGGTTCATGAGAGAAAAGCTTTTGGCAATATCGTCCGATGTCTGGAATCTCCATATGTCTATATATGAACTTCTTTGAACAATCTCCCACATATACATTAGATCGTCTGCATCCATGCCGGGTTCATAATAAAATGACGGATTGATAATAAAAAGGTCGGAAGATTTTTTGTTTAAATAGTTTATAAAGGTACTCATTATTTTTTTTGCCACATCAATTTTTCCAGGAATGGAACCGATGATACCACTGTAAAACATCACTGTCATGCCTTTATTCCTGGCAGATTCCATTTGATCAATAATTTTATTGGCTTTTTCTTCCAGGTCCTTATGGGAAAATTTGATAAAGGCAGGGTGCTTGGGTTTATAGGTGATCATCAATGTTTTTTTATCAAGGCTGATATTGATGATGTTCTGGGTAAATCTAAAGTGTGTATCAATTAATCTTTTTTTTTGGGTGTTGCCCCTTGATATAACACAATCCACCTCTTTGAAAATTCTCGAAAAAGTTGTAGAGACAAGCAAAAGATTTAAATTTTCTCTGGTTCCATCAGACACCACATAGATATTTTTATCATGTTTTAAAAGTTTTACCAGGTTGTTTTTGCTGATGGTTTTTTCATGGATAAAGTGAGCGGTTTCAAGTATCTTTACAAGGACCGGATCTGTTCTGGTATCTGCGAGACATACTTTTTTAAAGAAAGGCGCTTCCTTTACAGCGAAAATAACTGCATGCCCGAGATCTGCAAGAAATTTGGCGATTGTCAAATCTACTACAACTTCGCTGGATTCATCGGCAAGCCAGAGGATTTTTTGTTTCCTGGCTTTGACAAGCGCCATTAATGGTGCAAGACCATTTCCTTTGATAGGGGTTTTAAAGATTTTTTTAATTTTGGATAACAAAGGAATTTTTGAGTTTTCATGGGCCCAAAGGCTGTTTTGTGTGATCAAGGTCAACCGTCTTTGGAATTCAATCTCTTTGATTTTTTCTCTTATTTCAAACAGGGATAGTTTTTGAATCGTTTGTAATGAGTCATCAATCTGATTTAATGCCTTTTTTACTATTGCTGAATCTAAAAATTTTTGAATTTTTTTATTTACCAAATTTTTATCTTCTGAATATGGATTTTCAATATGTGTGCGGCTTAAAAAGATTTTGTGCAGTTTTTTTTCAAGCCTGGATGGTATGAGAAGACATGTTCTGATTTCATCATCATATTTTATCTTGATCAATGCTTTTAAAAATCGATTATCATAATCAGAGTCTATTAATTCATCAATCATGGCCATGATTTTGTCCAACACCTGCTGGTAATGCTTTTTTAAAAAAGGAGGATATTTTCTGGATATGATCATCTCAAACATTTTGTCGGAACAGGGGTAATAGCGCTCTTCATTCTCAAGAAAGACCATAAATTCTATCTGTTCCTTTGAGCCTACCTTGCTTGGATAGGCAAAGGGGTCTATACTGTTCTTAAGGAAAAAAGCAGTAAACCAGGCTTCGAAATCAGGACATTTTCCAACACGGGCAGATAGGTTCCCTTTGTTTTTCATCGAGCCTCCTTTTTTTAGAATGATGTTTCATGGTATCACTTTGTCATCATTTTTGCAGGCAATTTATAAGTTTATACTAACTATTTTATTTCCAGTTTTAAGCTCAATAAGACTTGCACAATTGTTTTCAATTACACCATAGGTATATATACCGTTCCGCGGACAGGTTATGGACCCCGGGTTCATAAAGATCTGCCCATTTCTTTTTTCAAGAAAACTAAGGTGGGTATGGCCCTGGATTATAATATCGATATTTGAAGAATAAGTGCAGGAACGATGACCATGGGAAAGAAAAAACTTTTTGTTAAAGCAGCTAAACTCCAGAAAAGTTTCAAATCCTGGGAAAAAAGAAAGAGAATCGCAATTTCCATAGACATAATAAAACCTGTGATTAAAATTGGTTAAATCTTTTTTTATGGATTCCGGTTGAAAATCAATATGGGTGAAATTACCATATTTTGTATCAAACAGATCTCCGGCAATGACAAGTTCATCCAAAGGGCCCAAAAGGTTTTTCAGGGTTAGCCATGAACTATAACTGCCGTGCAGGTCTGCTGTAACAATCAGTTTTTTCATGGGGCTTGTTTTTCCTACTGGATTTTTTTTGGTGGATTTTTTTTCCACTTGTTAAAAAAAATAAAATTTCATAGTATTGGATTCAAATCAACTAAATTATGAAAAATTGGCATGAATTTTCAATGAATATAAAAATTTGTATTTAAGATTTAAACAATTCCATGACAGATAACAACCTTCTTTCCGATGACGCAATATTTGCATATCATTATTTTTCAATAAAAAAAAATTTAAGTCTTCGGTATGGTATAGCGCAAAGTTCCAAAAAGCCTGCAAAAGGTCTTGTTCTTTTATTGCATGGCAGATCCGAGTTTATTGAAAAATATAAAGGGGTTGCAAAATATTTGCAAGAAATCGGGTGGACTGTTGTAAGTCCTGACTGGCGGGGCCAGGGTTTGTCTTCCCGGGAACTTGAAAACAGGTGTAAGGGTCATATAAAAAGGTTTGATGATTATGTGGATGACCTTGAAGCACTCTATTCAAAAGTTATAGAGTCTCAAGGATTGCCCGTTTATATACTGGCACATTCCATGGGTGGACATATCGCTCTTCGATTCATGAAAAGGCATTCTTTAAAAATTAAAAAAGCAGTCCTTGTTTCACCCATGATCGACATCACATTGCCGGCAATGATGAAGCCTGTATCAAAATTATTATCAAAGAAATTGTCTAAAACACCCTTCGCACAAAAATATACCCCTGGCTCAGGAGATTATTCTGTTAAAAATGCCAGATTTAATGGCAATAATTTATGCCATGACCCAAAAGCTTATTGGATTTTACATAATGAGATTGCTAAAAATTCAGATCTTGCCATCGGTGGTATCACATGGGGCTGGTTAAATGCTGCCTTTGAATCCATTAAAATTTTAAAACAAGATGCTGTAATAGACAAGATTACCACCCCCATATTGATGATTAGTGCCCAAAAAGATTCAATTGTATCCACAAAAGCCCAGGAAAAATTGAGCAAAAAATTACCTGACTGCACCTTTCTTTCAATTAAAGGGGCATTTCATGAGCTTTTATTCGAGGAAGCCAAAATTCAACACAAGCTCTGGGATGCCATCAACGGGTTTTTGGATGTTTGATTATATGGATTTTAATGTATTTATTCTGGCAAGTACAGGTGGATGGGAATAATTTAAAAATACGTAAAAAGGATGGGGTGTTAAATTTGAAAGATTATGGGCAGATAGTTTTTTTAAGGCGTTAATTAAGGGTTGGCTGTCTTTAATCGTTTTTGCAGCAAAAAGGTCAGCCTCATATTCATCTTTTCTTGATGATATTTGAAAAAGAATGGATATAAACAGATCTATGGGAGAATATAACATGCCAAAAAAAATCAAACCGGCATAAATGGAAATCTCATCCATAAAAAAAGCATGAAACAAGCCTTCATGGGAAATAAATATGGAAATAAGATAAAAAATAAATCCCATTTGGAAAATACCTAAAACCATTCTTTTAATAATATGCTTTTTTTTAAAATGGCCCATTTCATGGGCAAGAACAGATACCAGTTCTTTAATAGACTGTTCTTTAATCAGGGTATCAAATAAAACAATTCGTTTATTTTTTCCGAAGCCTGCAAAAAATGCATTGGATTTGCTGCTCCTTTTTGACCCGTCCATGACAAAAATATTGGAAAGCGAAAAATCAATTGATTTTGCATAGCTGATAATGGATTCCTTTAAGGGACCATCTTCAAGAGGAGTGAATTTGTTAAATAAAGGCATAATCCAGGTGGGAACAATATATTGAACAACAAGTAGAAAAAGTGTGCTTGCTGTCCAGCACATGACCCAGGCCCATTGGCCGCCAAATTCCAGGAACCACAAAATTGTTGATAAAAGTATCCCTCCAAGGGTAATAAAGAGAAGAATAGACTTAATAAGATCGGTAATAAAGAGCTTGGGAGTGGTTTTATTGAATCCAAATTTTTCTTCAATCACAAAGGTAGTATACAGGGTAAAAGGCAGGGATATCACAAATTTTAAAAATATCAGGATGCCTGTAAAAAAAAGGCCTGAAATAATGGAGTTATAATTAAATGATCTTACAAATGAATCAATCATTTGGAATCCGCCTGAAAACCAGAACAAAAGGATAATCACAAGATCGACACTTGATGTGATAAATCCAAATTTTGTATTTGCCTTCAGGTAATTCTGGGAATCCCTGTATTTTTTTTGATCAAAGTGATCTTTGAATTCTGCTGGGAGGGGTTGATTTAGATTATTAAGATTTAGAAAATCTGCAATAGTATCAATTAGATAACTACCTGTCAGCGTCACAAGGATGACAATGGTGATAAATTGTTCTGAAAATTGCATTGTTAAGGAGAATCAGTCTTAAGAATTGATCCAGATTTAAGAATTGATCAGGTCCCTTAATTTTCCAGAGCATTTAAAGGTTACAACTCTTCTAGCAGGTAATGTCATTTCTTCATCCGTTGCAGGATTTCTGCCCTTTCTGGCCTTTTTTTCGTTCACACAAAATTTCCCAAAACCACTAATCATTATGTCTTCACCATTTTCAATGGTTTCCTTCATGATTTCTAGGAATTCTTCCATAATTTCATAGGTGGCTGTTCTAGATAAATTAAGTTTTTCCTGAATTCTTTCAGCAATGATTGTTTTGGTTAATGCCATAAATTCTACTCCTGCAACTAAATCTTGTTTTTTCAGTTAAATTAGTTATTAAAAAATTGTTTGATAAATACTTTATTCCCTATGTATTTGTCAAGTAACTTGGCATAAGGATTTATAATTTAATATTTTATAAAATAGTCCTTAAAAATTGCCTTGTTTTTGGATTGTCAATTTTTAAATTGTCTGCTATTTTAAGCTTTACGCAAGACTGTCTGAAAACTTAAATAAATTAATAATAAAAGTCAAATGATTTTAATTATTTAGCTTTGGTATTGGAGTATAAAAACAAATGATAAATGCCTTGACTGCTTTAGACGGAAGATATGCCCGATTAACAACACAGTTTGCTGATATTTTTTCTGAGTATGGATTAATAAAACACAGAGTTTTTGTTGAAATTGAATGGCTTAAATTTATATTGACTGATTTGAAACTTGTGTCTTTTGCAGACTTAAATATTGAAGCGCTGGACAATATAGCAAAAGCATTTGATAAAGATGATGCCCTAAAGGTTAAGGAAATTGAAAAACAGACAAACCATGATGTAAAAGCTGTGGAATATTTCATAAAAAACAAACTTGATCTATTGGGGCATTCCAATATAAAAGAGTGGGTCCACTTTGCATGTACATCTGATGACATTAATAATACGTCTTATGCCCTGATGATGAAAAAAGGCAAAGAAATTATTGTTGAATTATTGAGACAGCTCATTTTAGATCTTGAGCAAAAGGCAATACAATATAAGTCCATACCAATGATGTCGCGTACCCATGGCCAACCGGCTACACCCACAACGGTGGGTAAAGAATTTATAAATTTTTCCTGGCGGCTTTTACAGGAAGCAGATATTATTGAACAAGCCAGGGTTCAGGCTAAAATTAATGGGGCAACGGGAAATTATAATGCCCATTATTTCGTATATCCTGAGATTGACTGGATTAAAGCCTCACAGCGATTTATATCCAGTCATTTAAATCTTGAGCCCATCCTCTTTACCACCCAGGTAAATCCAAATCATTCCATTGCCTTTGTCCTGCATGCCATGATCAGGGCGGCGGCAACGATTATTGATTTTGATAGGGATTTGTGGGGATATATCAGTCTTGGGTATTTTAAGCAGCGTATTAAAAAAGGCGAGACGGGTTCATCCACAATGCCCCATAAGGTAAATCCAATTGATTTTGAAAACAGTGAAGGAAACATGGGTATCGCCATATCAATGATGGAACATTTGAGTGTTAAATTGCAAAAATCAAGATTTCAAAGAGACTTAAGTGACAGCACTGTTTTGAGAAGTTTAGGGTCTGTTTTTGGATATTTTGCCATTGGCGTTAAAAACGCCTTAAAAGGATTATCCAAAATTGATTTAAATCAAAAGGTGATACAAAAAGATCTTGATAATAACCAGGAACTTCTTGCAGAACCATTCCAAACAGCCATGAGGGTTTTTGGTGAAGATAACCCCTATGAAAGGCTTAAAGAGCTAACCCGGGGACAGAAAATCGGGAAGAAAGATCTTGTAAAATTTGTTGATAACCTTGAAAAAGTTCCTTTGGATTTTAAGGAACGAATGAAGTTATTAACTCCTGAAACTTATGTTGGGCTTGCACAAGAACTTGTGGATCTATATTTTCAACAAAACAAAAAATAGGTTTATTAATGACAAAACAATTATCCACAAAAGACGGGATCTTGCTTTTAAAACTGGCCAGAGAAAATATTCTGGATAAATTTGGAAAAGAAAATGAGACTCTAGAATTTTTAAAGAGCAAAGTTTCTTCTTTGGTTTTGGAAGAAATGCGCGGGACCTTTGTCAGCTTGCACAAAAAAGGAAATTTAAGAGGATGTATTGGCAATATTGATCCCAGCAAAACGATTTTAAAGGGTGTTCTGGATAATGCAAGGAATGCTGCATTTAATGACTCAAGGTTCAGCCCGCTTTCCTATGAAGAGTTAAAGGATACAATAATAGAGGTCAGTATCTTAACTTGTCCTCAAAATCTGGATTACACAGATGCAAAAGATTTAGTCGCAAAACTCAGACCAAATATTGATGGTGTGATACTTAAAAAGCACTATAAAAGTGCAACCTTTTTGCCCCAGGTGTGGGAACAGTTAAAAGATCCTGAAATATTTTTAAATCACCTTTGTTCTAAAGCCGGGTTATCCGAGAATGAATGGAGATCCTGCGACCTTAATATTTTAATATATCAGGTCCAATCGTTTCAAGAACAACTTTAAAATTTTTATCTGCCGGACAGGAGTTTCAAAGCAAGTTTTGACCATAATTCCAAATTTAATTGTTCCAGATTGAATTTTTCCAGATTTTTTGTTTTTTCCCAGGTAAATTGGAATAGTTCATTGCCAGGGTGATATTTTTCAGGAGAATTTGTCAAAATCCTGAAAACAGCACCCAGGTGAACCTTGCCAACATCGGTTACATCCTCGCTGATCAAGCCGACAAAACAGGGAAGATCTTGTTTTGGCCTTTTTTCAAGTTCCTCATTAAGTTCTCGTTCCATGCCCCTGTTTAGAATTGTTAAAAAAGAATTAGTTTGTGTTTTCATGTCAATGGGGTTGATATGACCGCCTATCCCGATAGACCAAAGATCATGAAGCCTTTTTTCACTACCTTGCCTGTTATACATGGCTGTTTTTTCAAAATCCTGGGTTTGTAGAATGATATAGGGAATGATCTGCTTATATGAACCATCTTTTTCTGCGTCTGAGCGGTTTATAAATTCAAACCCGGCAGCACAGCACTTTTCAACAAATTCATCCAATTCCAATGGTACAATAGTTTTTTTTTGTACCCATGATGCTGGTAAAAAATTCCTTTTAATACATAATACTTTTTCTTTTTTAGACACGCACATCCCCTTTTTAGTTTTTAATTATTTTTAGATCTTGATTTCTATCATATTCGGCAGATAAAGTGAAAGCGGATTTTATTGGTTTTAATTGCAGATTTTATTGAGTCTGTGGTATGGGGATATAAAAAACTTATTAAATGAAAAGGTAGCCATGTTATTTTTAAACAAATATGCAATTGGGAAAATAGACCAGGGTGTTATTCAAACGGCAGTTGAAAAGGCTTACCAACTGGTATTGAGCCAATTGTATAATATGCCGGACAGAATGCATGTGGAAGACCATCAGAACACTTTATTATTAATGCCGTGTTTTTCAGAAAAATTTTTTGCCACGAAATTAGTTTCAGTTTTTCCAGATGCCCGGCAACATGGGCAACCGGCAGTGAATGGGGTTATGGTCCTTTCTGATAATATTTCAGGGCAACCATTGGCCATCATGGATGGCGCTGCAATCACAGCCCAGAGAACAGGTGCAGTGGGCGGGTTGGGGGTAAAACTTTTAACCGTTGAATCCATAAAAACTGCCGGTATCCTCGGGGCCGGAGTGCAGGGTTTAAGCCAGGCACGTTATCTTTTGTATAACCGCAAAATTAAAACCCTGTATATCTATGATTTGAGTAACGATGCTGTAATAGGCATGATAAATACTTTGAAACAAGAATTTGGTGATCTTGAATATGTGGCAGCCAAAACGCCAAATGAACTGGTTGTAAATTCCAAAGTGATTATTGCTGCAACAACAAGCAAACGTCCCTTATTTGAAGCAACCCCTGATAATATTCTTGGAAAAATTTTTATTTCAATCGGCTCATTTCGACCGGATATGCAGGAGTTTCCCAGTATAATTATTGAAAGAGCAGATGATGTTTTTGTGGACACCCTGTTTGCCACAAAAGAATCAGGTGATATTGCCACCCCTTTAAAAGATCATGTTATAGAAAAAGTTTCGATAAAGGAATTTGCCGGATTATTGGAAAAAAATGAGGTTTTTGAAAACAAAACTGTTTTTTTTAAATCCGTTGGGATGGCCTTGTTTGATTTGACCACAGCATCTGCAATCTATCAATTGGCCATCAAAAACAATATCGGACAGAATTTGGAATTTTAATTGACTATCAAAAATAATAGTAACTATTCAGCTCTTATGTTTGAAACCGCCCTATCCGATGGATATTTTTGTTCGATGCTAAACGCTTAACCTCCTGCAAATATCCATCAGACAGGGCTCTGAGATAACGTCTTTTAACGGGCTAAACAATTACAAATAATATTGGACGGAATTTGGAATTTTAATTGGAGAAGAAAGGTGGAGCGGGAAACGGGAGTTGAACCCGCGACTTCGACCTTGGCAAGGTCGCACTCTACCACTGAGTTATTCCCGCTCAGCAAAAAGTTCGTTTTATTTACTTTAAACCATTATTTTTGTCAAGAAAAGATTGATATGATATTGTCAATTTCATGATTACAGACATTACTTTCGTAATTGAGAATGAAAAAGGATAGGGGATGAAAATAAACAATGTACTTGTCACAGGAGGGGGGGGGTTTTTAGGCAAGGCAATCGTTACAAAGCTGGTTGCAAAAAAACTTGCAGTCACTTCTTTTTCAAGAAATTTTTATCCGGAACTTGAAAACATGGGTGTTGTGCAGATTCAAGGGGATATAGCAGATAAAAATGCAGTTGTAAAAGCCTTTAAAAATATTGATGCGGTATTTCATGCGGCAGCAAAACCTGGAATGTGGGGGCCTTATGAAGACTATTTTATGGTCAATGTTAAAGGTACAGAAAATGTTATATCGGCCTGCATTGAAAACAAAGTAAGACAATTGATACATACCAGCTCTCCAAGTGTTGTTTCTGATAAAAAAGATAAGGAGAATGTAAATGAGAGCGCTTCCTATCCTAAAAAGTATTTGACTCCATATTCTGAGACCAAGGCCGAGGCAGAAAAATTAGTTAGCAAAGTGTCTAACAAAGATTTGCTAACCATAATACTTCGCCCCCACATTATATGGGGTCCAGGAGATAATCATCTGATGCCAAGGTTGATTAAAAGAGCCAAAAAATTAAAAAGAATTGGACCAAAGACTTGCCTCATGGATATTATCTATATTGATAATGCTGCAGATGCACATATTCTCGCTTCTGAAAAACTTGAGGAAAATCCTTCTCTGTCCGGCAATATTTATTTTGTCAGTCAAGATGAGCCTATCAATCCCTGGGATATGGTTGATGATATTTTAGCAGCAGCAGGGTTGCCAAAAGTGAAAGGGAATGTTTCAATAAGAACAGCATATACAGCAGGGGCATTTTTTGAATTTGTCTACAAAATTTTTAATATCAAAGCTGACCCGCCTTTAACTCGGTTTGTTGCAATAGAGATGGGCGCATCTCATTGGTTTAATATTTCAAGGGCAAAAAAAGATCTGGGATACTATCCAAAGGTTTCAACAAAAGAGGGACTTTTAAGATTAAAAAAGTGGTTTTTAACATTGGAAGAAAAAAAATAATGAATAATTTCAAAGATATCGTATCACTCCAAATCATATCACTCCATGCTAATAAATTCAAAAAGGTTATTTTTTTTGCTGTTAAAGAATTCAGGGAGGATCGGTGTGACCTTCGGGCATCATCTTTAACTTTGTTTACACTTTTGTCCATTGTCCCTGTGATGGCCATGGCATTTGGTATTGCAAAAGGCTTTGGGTTTAAGGAGATTTTAGAAAAGCGGGTTCTTGAATTGTTTGCCGGTCAGGAAGAGGTGATTCAAAATGTTCTCGCCTTTTCAACCAATCTTCTTGAAAAAACAAAGGGCGGCTTAATGGCTGTTTTGGGTATTATCCTGCTTTTTTATTCTCTTATCAAGCTCATCGGACATATTGAAAATGCATTTAATAAAATATGGTGGGTAAGTGGTGACAGACCTTTGGTTAGAAAATTTACAGATTATATTGCCATTTCGATTACAGCTGGTATCCTGATTATATTTTCAAGCAGTGCAAATATTTTTATTGCCACATATCTTGCTAAGTTTTTGTCCTATATTTACCTTCCTCAAAATGTTGAAAGTTTAATCTCTTTTGGTTTAAATATCTTTCCTTTTTTGCCCATCTGGATATTATTTATTTTTTTCTATCTTTTTATTCCAAACAAGAAGGTAGACATTAAAGCGGTATTGGCGGGCGGTATAATTGCTGGAACTATATTTCAATTGGCTCAAATGGCATATTTAAAATTTCAGGTGGGAGTTTCAAGTTATAATGCTATTTATGGCAGTTTTGCAGCACTGCCTTTATTTTTAATCTGGTTACAGACCTCCTGGGCAATTGTTTTATTTGGAGCGGAAATTGCCTTTGCCTGGGAAAATACCGAGGCCTTGGAAACCCAGAATATTGAATACAGCAAAATCAGTCTCAGGGTAAGAAAATTGATTGTTTTGCGGATTGTTCACTTGTGTGTAAAAAGATTTGCCAACAATGAATTGCCGGCGTCTGATACAGATATTGCATTTGAAATAAAAATTCCTTTAAAAATAGTGAAAGTATTGTTGTCAAAACTCATCCAATGCCATGTCCTTCTGGAAGTAAATGGAGAAGACAACCCAGCTTATGTCCCTGCCAGGGATATAGAAAGCCTTACAATCCTGGATGTTTTAACTTTGTTTGAACAAAGAGGGGATGATATCATCCAGGATGGCGGAACTTTGGAATTTCAAGCCTTTGAAGAAAGTCTCAATGACTTTGCCAAAGCTGCTAGACTGTCGCCCGGAGAAAGAAACTTTAAGAATATTTAGTTCTTTTGGCCGTATGCATTAAAAGAAACTTTATCAAATTGTAAAGAATCTTTTGAATGGCCTTTTTTTATTTCATCTGGATATCCTATGGCAATTATGGACTCAACCATTAGATTACCGGGTAAATTATCTGGTATTTTTAAGACCCCTTTAACATAAGTATCTGCACTGATAGAAGAATCATGCTCTCTTTTTCTAATTTGTATCCAGCAACTGCCAAGCCCTAAATCGTGGGCAGCAAGGTGGATAAATGCAGAAGCTATGGATGCATCTTCAACCCATACGTCGCTTTGAGATACATCTCCGCAGACTGCGATGCCAAGGATTGTTCCTTTTAAAAAACCGGAGCCATGGGGTTTGGCTTTTGAAAGTTTTTCAAGGATATTTTTGTCATCAATAACAATAAATTGCCAGGGATTAAACCCTCTTGAAGAGAATGACCTTAAAGCAGCTTCAATAAGTGTGGTTATTTTTTCTTTTTCAATAGGTTTTTCACTAAATTTTCTTGTACTTCTTCTTGTTTTAATTAGATCTAAAAACATAGATTGTCCTTTCAAAATCAATGGAATCGGCTAATATTAATATTGCCCTGCAATTGCATTTCATCGAATTTTTTTCTTAAGATTCTTTTAAATTTATTCCGGGTCACAGGCCATAAAAGGAGCAATCCAAAAACATCGGTGATAAGCCCGGGTGTGATCAAAACTACGCCGGCAACAAAAATAATGACGGCATCGATCAATTCTTCGGCAGGCATAAGACCTTGCTGCAAATTCATCTTAAGTTTCATCATGGTGTTCATGCCCTCTATTCTGGCAAGCCAGGCACCTAAAAATCCTGTTAAAATAACCAGGAAAATTGTATTAAGACCACCAATGACCGTACCGACTTTTATTAAGAGGTATAGTTCAAAAACAGGAATAAGGGTAAAGCATAAAAATAATTTCAAAAGCATTTTTGTCTCCTCATTGAGTTGGATAACATCCAAGATAATTATGTCTAAACCCTTTTTGTCAAGTTTTCTTGCCTACCTTTTGACGTGTCTGAGATCCAAAATTCTTTTTTGGTTTTATTTTTATGAATAGAAAAAATCCTGTCAATATCATGAAGAAACATAAGATCTGTCCCATGGTGAAACCTGACCAGACGTAGTTCAGGTGGTCATCTGGTTTTCGTACAAACTCAATAAAAAATCTTATAACCCCATATCCAATTAAATATAAAGCAAACAACCGGTGTTTAAAAACCTTTTTACGTCGGATTGCCCATAAAATGACAAAGAGAACAATACCTTCAAAAAAAGCTTCATAAAGCTGAGAAGGGTGTCTTAATGTATGGGTTTGATCAGTGGGGAAATACATTCCCCAGGGCAGGGTGGTTGCTTTTCCGAAAAGTTCTGAATTAAAAAAATTGCCAAGTCTCCCAAAGGTGTATCCCAAAGGTACAACAGGACATAAGAGATCGGAAAATTCCCAAAAAAGCAATTTATTTTTTTTACAAAAAAAATAAACAGCTGCAACAACACCTATAAGCCCCCCATGATAGGACATTCCGGAAATTCCTGTAAAGGCAAATCCATTGTAAAAATCAAAGGGCAATAAAATGTTTAATGGATGAAGGATATAATATTTAAAATCATAAAATAAGACATATCCAAACCTGCCCCCTAAAAGAACCCCCATGGCAGCCCATATAATAAAATCATCCATAAGATTTATATTTATATCAAGTTTTTCAGTTCTGATTCTGTATTTTATTAAAAAATAAAAGGTTACAAAGGCAAGAATATACATCAAACTGTAATAACGAATTCCAAACCCATTGATTTGAAATAAATAAGGGCTTATTTTGTAAGGTATCTGGCTCCACCAATTCATATTGAGTTGTCCGGGAAAAAAGATTTAAATTGTATCTTCATGTATCCGTGCTATTATTTCTTTTAAAAGTTTTGCTGCCACCATGGATGTCATTGAACCAAAATCCCTGTCAGGATTGTATTCAACAATATCTGCACCAACAATTTTCCCTTTTAGACGATGAATAATATCAATGACCTGGCGTGTTGTCATTCCCCCTGGTTCATGGTGGGAAACACCCGGGGCAAAAGCCGGGTCCAGGCAGTCTAAATCAAGGGATAGATATACAGGCCCGTCAAACTCAAGCTCATCCAGCCAGTCCATTCCATCCTTCATCTCTTTAACTTCCACACCAAATTTTTTAGCCTGTTCACGCTGATGGCCGGTCATTGTTCTGATCCCTGCCTGAACAAGCCTTTTAGCAAGTTTTTTTTCCATGATTCTGGCAAAAGGGCAGGCATGGGAATAGATATTCCCATCAAGGCTGTCATATAAATCCGGGTGGGCATCAAGATGAAGGATGTTAAGGCTATCATATTTTTGAGCATATGCCTTTATAACAGGAAAGGTGATTGAGTGGTCACCGCCAAGACAAATCATGTGGTTTCCCTGGTCAAGCACGACTTTAGCCGAACTTGTGATTTGATTAAAGGGGTCGGCATTTGTTTTAAAAACAATATCTCCTAAATCGTACAGAAGGTGTAACGATCCAAGATCCAGACCTTTTTCCGACCAGAGATTGGATGAGCTGGAAAAATAACTCTCCCTTATTCGATTGGGTGCCAGTGCCGGGCCTTTTTGAAAAGAAGAATTTTGATCAAACCCAATTCCTAAAACACAAACACTGTTGGTTTGAATATTTTCTTTTATTGGTTTCATTTTTCCTTTTTAATGGAGTTCCAGATTAACATTAGAGTTCCAAATATTTATCCCTTCTTTTTTTTTAACAGATTCAAGGATAAGATCAAGGAATGCATTCCTGGGAATTTCGATTGCACCCATACTTAAAAGATGGTTAGTCGTCACCTGACAGTCAATTAAATCAAAACCTTGTTTTTCTAAATGGATTGAAAGGGCGACCAGAGCAATTTTAGATGCATCACTTTCAAAGGAAAACATGGATTCCCCAAAAAAGGATTTGCCAAGACAAACGCCGTACAATCCGCCGACCAGCTTGTTTTTTCTCCAGGTTTCTATGGAGTGGGCATATCCCAGTGTATGAAGTTTTAAATAGGAATCCACCATTTCATCTACAAGCCATGTACCTTCATGACCATTTTTTCTTGGTTTTGCACAGGAACGAATGGTCTTTTCAAATGCCTTGTCCATAGTAACGCTATATATATTTTTTTTAATTTTTTTATTCAGGCTTTTTGAGATCCTGATATTTTTTGGGAATAGTATCAACCTTGGATCGGGGGACCACCAGAGAATGGGTTCATCTTTTGAGAACCAGGGAAAGATTCCATTCTCATAGGCCAAAAGCAACCTTTTAGGAGAGAGATCTCCCCCTATACATAAAAGGCCGTCAGATCGTGCAAGCCAGGCCGGGGGGAAGTCGAATCTTTTTGATAGCCTGAAAAGCGGCATTCAGCTCTTAAAGTTAAAAATAAGCAAATTGTTCTTAAGGTCTATTGAAATATTACCGCCTTTTTCCAATTTACCAAAAAGGATTTCATTGGTGAGCTTATCTTTTATTTGAGTCTGGATAATTCTTGCCAGAGGTCTGGCACCAAATTTGGGGTCATATCCCAGCTTTGCAAGAAATGATCTGGCCTTAGCAGAATAGCTCAATTTAATTTTTTTGTCTTTAAGCATGGCTTTGAGTTCTTTCATGTTTTTATCAACAATCTTTTCCATGATCTTGGGAGATAGATGGTTAAACTGAACAATACCATCAAGCCGGTTTCTAAATTCTGGGCTGAATGTCTTTTCAACGGCTTTGAGTCCTTTGGCATCAAGGTTTGTTGACTGTGAGCCAAATCCAATGGAATTGGCACTCATTTCCCTTGTACCTGCATTGGATGTCATGATAATGATAACATTCCTGAAATCAGCTGATTTGCCGGTGTTGTCAGTCAGGGTTGCATAGTCCATAACCTGTAAAAGAATATTATAAAGATCCATATGGGCTTTTTCAATCTCATCAAGCAGTAAAATCGAATGGGGATGTTTCCGGATACTGTCTGTCAGGATACCGCCCTGATCAAAGCCAACATATCCTGGAGGGGCTCCGATAAGTCTTGAAACAGCATGTTTTTCCATGTATTCACTCATGTCAAATCTTAAAAATTCTATCCCCATATTTAGGGCAAGCTGTTTTGCAACCTCTGTTTTACCAACACCTGTAGGTCCCATGAAAAGGAAAGATCCAATGGGACGATCCGGAGCTGCCAGACCTGCCCTTGATCTTTTAACGGAAGTGGTCAGGGTTTCAATGGCATCATTTTGCCCAAATATAACCTTATACATTCTTAATGGCAGGGATTCCAGGTTGGCCTTATCAGTCGATGTAACGCTTGTGACAGGCACTTTGGCAATTTTAGCGACAATTTTTTCAATATCTTTGGGACTGACTGTTTTTCGTTTTCCTTTTCCCTTGAGCCGCAGAAAGGCGCCGGTTTCATCAATAACATCAATGGCTTTGTCCGGCAGGAGCCTATCATTGATATATTTATCAGACAGATATGCCGCCGCTTCAATTGTCTTGGCAGTATAGGTCAATCCATGATGTGCTTCATAGTATGGTTTAAGTCCATTTAAAATTAGAATTGTTTCTTCAACGGAAGGCTCTGGGACTTCAACTTTTTCAAATCTCCTTGAAAAAGCGCGGTCTTTTTCAAAATGATTTTTGTATTCTTCATAGGTTGTTGTACCGATACATTTTATATCTCCGGAGGAAAGAGCCGGTTTTAAAATGTTTGAAGCATCCATGGAGCCGCTGGTGGTTGCACCGGCTCCCACGACCGTATGGATTTCATCGATGACCAGCAATGCATTTTCTTTGGATTCAAGGGCATTTATAACATCTTTTAGACGTTGTTCAAAGTCGCCTCGATATTTTGTTCCTGCGAGAAGTGCTCCCATATCAAGAGAATATAATTCGCAATTTGCTAAAAGATCCGGTACTAGTTTGTCATTTATCAGAGTGGCTAGCCCTTCGGCAATGGCTGTTTTTCCAACACCGGGATCTCCCACCAAAATTGGATTGTTTTTTCTTCTGCGACAAAGAATCTGCATGACCCTGTCCATTTCATCTATTCTTCCGATAAGTGGATCAATCTTATTGTCTTGTGCTTTTTGCAAAAGATTTGTGGTAAAGGTTTCCAGGGGGTCCTTTTTTTGAGACTGTTTTGATTTTCTGTCTGCAGGATTAAAGATTCTCCGGGACGGGTCCATAGACGGGGGGCTTTCTTTTTTAGGTTCTGAAGTTTGTGAAATTAATTTTAATACAGCAAGGCGGGTAATGCCTTCAGCTTCGAGATAAAATGCAGCATGGGAATCTTTTTCCTGGAAAATAGATGCAAGAATATCTCCTAAATTGACTTCACTTTTTTCCGCAGATCGAGCATGGTTGATAGCACGCTGTATCATTCGCTGGAAACCTATGGTCTGTTGTAAAACATATTCTTCTTTTTTATCAATTTTGGTTAATTTTTCATTAAAGAATTTTTCAAGTTCTTCTTTTATCTGTTCTGGATTGCCGCCACATTTTTCAATTGTCTCAGCACCGATTTCATGGTTAAGGATTGCATAAAGAACATGTTCAACACATACATACTCATGTCTTCTTTTTTTTGCTTCCCTTACAGCAAAACCTAATGTTGTGCTGAGTTCTTTACTAATCATACCTACTCCTTTTCCATGGTACTTTTTAAAGGAAAACCTTTATTGCTTGCCAGGTTGTGCACTGTTTCAACTTTGGTTTCTGCGATTTGTCTTGTATAAATACCGCACATACCTTTTCCTTTATTATGTACATTAAGCATTATTTGTGTCGCTTTTTCAAGTGATTTCCCGAAAATTGTTACAAGAATTTCAACCACAAACTCCATGCTGGTATAGTCATCATTGTGTAGAATGACTTTATACATGGGTGGAAGATCGTTTTTCGATCTTAAGGAAACGTTCTCTTTTATTTCAGAGTCAGTGGATTCCATTATGCTTGTTCCCTAAGTCATACAGCATTTTTTATATTTTTTACCGCTTCCACAGGTACAAGGATCATTCCTTTTTACCTTTTTAGAAGATCGTTTCACAGGTTGCTTTATGCTTGAACCGTCTGAATGGGAAAAGGTAAGTTGGTCCTGTTCTTTTCTTTTCATTTCATCCACCTGGGATGGGGTTGATATCTGGATTTTGAATAAAATTTCCACAACTTCTTCTTTAATTCTTTCCATCAACGCGTGGAACATGTCAAAACCTTCTTTTTTATAAATCCTCAAAGGATCCTGCTGCGCATATCCGCGAAGGCCGATACCCTCTTTTAAATGATCCATGGATAAGAGATGTTCTTTCCACCTGGTATCTACTGTTTGAAGGATAAGGTGCCTTTCAATTTCCCTTGTGATATCAACACCTATGGAGGATTCTCTTTGATTGTACAAATTTTTTACCTGGTCAAAAAGTTTTTCTGACAATTCTTCCGGACCATTGCTCTCATTTGCTGCGGTTTCAAGGTCAGGGTTAAAGTTAAAGACTTGTTTATTCCTTGCTTTAAGGCCATTTAAATCCCATTGTTTGACTGGGGTTTTTTCAATGGCAAATTCATCAACAATATCATAGGTCTTGTCTTCAATCATTTCCATGACATTGACTTTTAAATCTTTTTCCATCAATGCTTTTCGCCGCTGCCGATAAATAACTTCCCTTTGCTGGTTCATTACATCATCATATTCAAGAAGGTGCTTCCTGATTTCAAAGTTGTGACCTTCAACTTTTGATTGTGCATTTTCTATGGCCTTACTGATAAATGAATGTTCAATATGCTCGTCTTCTTCAATACCAAGTTTGTCCATAACTGCATGGATTCTGTCACCACCAAAGATTCTTAAAAGGTCATCTTCCAAAGAAAGGTAGAATCTTGAAGTCCCCTCATCTCCCTGTCTGCCTGAACGGCCGCGCAGCTGGTTGTCAATTCGCCGGGACTCATGGCGGGATGTGCCCAGAATATGGAGTCCGCCAAGCTCTTTAACCCCTTCTCCAAGAACAATATCAGTACCCCTGCCAGCCATATTGGTGGAAATGGTAACAGCACCTTTTTGCCCAGCATTCCCAACGATTTCAGCTTCAGCTTTATGATGCTTTGCATTTAAAACAGTATGTTTGACACCTTTTTTTTTGAGTTTTTTGCTCATATCCTCGGAAACATCAATGGAAATAGTACCCACAAGAACAGGCTGGCCTTTTTTATGCAGCCTGATAATTTCTCTTATGGCAGCATTATATTTTTCTTTTTTTGTTTTGTATATCAGATCTGGGAAATCTTCCCGGATCATTTTTTGGTGAGTTGGGATTACCATGACATCCAGATTATATATTTTTTTAAATTCAGGTGCTTCAGTTTCAGCAGTACCCGTCATACCGGATAATTTTTTATACATCCTGAAATAATTTTGAAAGGTGATGGAGGCAAGGGTTTGATTTTCATTTTCTATTTTAACATTTTCTTTTGCTTCAAGGGCCTGGTGAAGTCCTTCACTATAACGTCGGCCCGACATTAAGCGCCCGGTAAACTCATCGACAATGACAACCTGATTATTCTTAACAATATAATCCGTATCCCGCTTGAAAATTGTGTGTGCTTTCAATGCCTGGTTTAAGTGATGTAGCATTTCTATATTTGCCGGATCATATAGATTGTCCACTTTGAGGAGGGATTCCCCTTTGGCAATACCTGTTTCGGTTAGAGAGACGCTTTTTGATTCTTCATCAAGTGTATAGTCAGTATCTTTTTTAAAGGCCGGGATAATGGTATTGACATGGGTATAAAAATGGGTTGATTTTTCAGCAGGTCCTGAAATGATCAGCGGTGTTCTGGCCTCATCAATAAGGATACTGTCAACCTCATCAACTATGGCAAAATTGAGTTCTTTCTGGGCAAGGGAGTCTTTATCAAATTTCATGTTGTCCCTTAGATAATCAAACCCGAACTCATTGTTTGTGCCATAGGTAATATCTGCAGCATAGGAACGTTTTCTTTCCTGATCATCAATGTCATGAAGAATGGCACCGACGCTTAACCCCAAAAAATTATAGATTTGGGCCATCCATTCAGCATCCCGCTTGGCCAGATAATCATTTACAGTAACAATGTGTACGCCTTTTCCAGATAGGGCATTAAGATAGGCAGGAAGAGTGGACATCAATGTTTTCCCTTCACCCGTCTTCATCTCAGCAATCATTCCCTGGTGAAGTACAATACCCCCTATCAGCTGAACATCAAAATGGCGAAGTCCAATGGTTCTGACCGAGGCTTCCCTTACAAGGGCAAATGCGGACGGTAAAAGTTGATCCAGGGCTTCCCCATTTTTAATTCTTTCTTTAAATTCAATTGTTTTTTGAGGTATCTGCTCATCTGACAAAAGTTTCATTTCGGGTTCAAGAAGATTAATTTCATCAACAATGGGCTGGAGAATTTTTAACATTCTGTCATTGTTTGATCCAAAGATTTTTGTAAAAATATTGAATACCATTTGTAAGTTGCCTGTTATTTTATAATAAGTTTTAGTGCGTACTGAAAACTGCCAATTCTCCCCATAAAATTATCTTCTGCCTCACATTGTACCCGGCTTGGAGAGTAGCTTATCCGCACAACAAGTTTTAGGCTTTTGTTCAAATTCTATTTAGCTGTTGTACGTGAAATATATAAGCATTAATTTGAAAAGTAAAAACAAAAAATTGAAAATATTTTTTTATTCAGAGAAAAATAAAAAGAGATAAAGATTACAAAGACTAATTTAGAAAGTAATTTAAAGGATTTACAGGTGTACCATTAAGCTGAACTTCATAGTGCACATGGGGGCCTGTACTTTTTCCAGTGTTCCCGAGAAGGCCGATTACGTCACCGCGTTTGACCTTTTGTCCCGGTTTTACCATAATTTTTTTTAAATGTCCGTACAGGGTGTTCAGGCCATAACCATGATCAATCACAATCCGATTGCCGATATACTGTTTCCTTGCAGCATAAGACACCCTGCCATCAGCAGTAGCAACTATTTTTGTTCCACTTCTATTTGATATATCCATTCCTGAGTGAAAATCTTTTTTACCGGTAAATGGGGATTTTCGATATCCGAATTTTGAGGTAATCCATCCTCCATCAATAGGTCTTATGGAAGGAGTAGATGCTAGAAAATTTCTTTTTTCTTCAAGTTGTTTAATCAGGTTGTCAAAATTGAGCGCCTGTTTTTCAACAGCCAGATGTGTCTGGTTTATCTGCCGGTGCATTTCACGTATCAAATTGTTATGGTTTTTTTTCAGGGAAAAATCCGGGTCAAGGGCATTGTTCGGGATTCCCCCTATACCGATTAGACCACTGGCATTATCGTTTTGATTTATATCTGCAATAAGTCGGACTTTTTCTTCAAATTTTGAAAGATTGTCAATATCATTTCTTAAGACTTCTATTTCACCTGCAAAACTTTGGATTTGAGCCTTTTGATTATTAATTTCGTTTCGTTGTTGATTGATGATTTTATTTATAACAATAGCATGCAAGCGTA
>FLOH01000960.1_pt1 | contig 49370 bp, 43 predicted proteins | sample 756751 | NCBI WGS metagenome assembly FLOH01 (sample SAMEA4026879, study PRJEB14308) | marine metagenome | biome: coastal water; material: water | depth 74 m | reverse complement strand
GTGAAGGCACCGATGATCCCGTTGACGAGCGACGTGATGAGGAGTAGCCAGAAACTGACGTAGCCCAATCCAACGAAGATCCCCACCGCGAAGAAGAGGGCCATCTTGGCGACAGCCAGCGCCGCGCAGAGGCCGCGCAGGTCAAAGCGCATTGTCAGGCGCGCCGCTGGTTGCATGAGCACAAGCGCGGGCAACGCGGACGCGGCCATGACCACCACGCTCGCGATCAGGCTCCCCGTAATGACGTAGGAGACATAGGAGAACGCCAGCATCGACACGGCGGACCCGAAGTTGCTGAAGGTGTTGGCGGCGACGAGAGTCAGCACGCGCGGATGACCGCGGACGATCCCTGATGGGCCGCCACCACCGCCGGGCTCCCCGTCAGCGCTCACGCGCTGACAGTAGAGGGCCTGGGAGAGATCGGGGACCGAAGGTGCCTCAGCCCGCAGGTCGCGGTGGACTTCAACGATGATGACGTGGAGGCTAGGGGACTCGAACCCCTGACTTCTGCCTTGCAAAGGCAGCGCTCTACCAGCTGAGCTAAGCCCCCGTGGGACGCTCGATACTACCCGGGCCCTCCGGCGCCTCGGGCGCTCGGTGATCGAGATCGCGGAGCGCCGCCTCTGAGCGATGGGCGACACCTCGCTCGAGGGAGTTCACCACCGGGTGGCGGCTGTGACGTCGGAGCATGAGGCCATCACGGTCCTTCTCTGCGAACGTGCGCAGGTCCTTGCCCAGACTCGACCAGCCCACGTAGGCGACGAGAGCGAGCACCCCGATCGCCTCGACCGCGACCACCACCCAGATGTCCAGGACCCCCACGAGGCCGGTGATGGCGAGACCGCCAATCGGAGCGACGAGTGTGACGGCGGCGGAATAGACCGCGAAGACCCGGATCTCCTTGCTGTCCGGAGCACCGAGCTGGATGGATGCTGAGATCACGGTGACCACGAGACTGAGCGCGAGCCCGATGGGCGCGATGATGAGCATGAGGACGATGACATGACCGACTCCACCCGGTAGAAGCCCGGACATCCACATCGCCACCAGCGCAATGGCGAGCACGACCAGTGACGCGAGCATGATCGCCTGATAGCCGTAGTGCTTCTTGCCGCGCGCCAGGAAGATCGACACCCCGGAGTTGCCGAGGTAGAAGGCACCGAGCAGCAGCGAGAAGGTCTGCGACGTCGGATCGACGTCCTCCGCGACGCGGGGCAGCAGCTTGAGGATCGGCCAGGCGACGAGCTCGAGGAGGATGGCCAAGATCACGACCCGGCGCAGGGTGGCCACGGTGAACAGCAGACGGGCATCCGACGCGAAGGACTCGGGCTTCGTACCCGGGGGCAGCGGCTCCGGCGGCATCGCCGGCTGGCGCAGGACCGCGAGGAGCGGGAAGAGGTAACTGATGGCGTTGACAAAGAACAGTGATGCGGCGCCCAGGCCATCGAGCATCTGACCGCCGATGAGGACGCCGAGAATGCCGGCCACGGCCCCCCATGACGACAGCGAGGCATCGAGGCGATCGAGTTGGCCCTGCGGCGCGACTCGCACGAGCAGCTTGTTCCACGCCGGATAGTTGAGCGCCGACACGGACCCGGAGACGAGGGCGGTGACCATGAGCAGGCCGAGGCTGAGGTAGCCCATGAGCACCAGGACACCCACGGCGACATAAATGACGCACTTCGCGGCTTCCGCACCAGCCACGACGAGACGCAGGTCGTAGCGGCTGGCCAGGTGGGCAGCCGGCTTGATGAGGAATGCCGACGGTAGCGACTGCAGCGCCAACACGACGACCGCGATCGCGAGCGAGCCCGAGATCTTGTAGGAGATGTAACTGAAGGCCAGGCTCGCGACACCACTGCCGAGTGAACTGATCGACGACCCGGCGACGAGCAGGCGAAGATGAGCCGCTGGCGGTGTCGTCGCGCTCCTCATGGTGCACACGCCCCCAGGGTCTGACCGGGTGAGGTCAGGTCAGGTCAGGAACCGAGGTCGCCTCGGTCCACAGGTCGTCCTCCGCCTTGCTTGCCTGGATCTGGCGGTAGACCAGATAGCCGACGCCAGCAAGGGCAATGAGCAGCAGCAGTTTCTTCATGTGGGCCTAGGTGGACTTGAACCACCGACCTCTTCCTTATCAGGGAAGCGCTCTAACCGAGCTGAGCTATAGGCCCTCGAACATAGCTCTCAGGCTACACATCGCCCCTCGGTCACGCCCCGACCGGGGCCGACCTCAGACCCGCCCGACGGCCCACGAGCACGGCGGCCAGGTAGATCACCGCCGCCACCACAATGAGGAACCGATAACCCGTCAGGAGGGACAGATACTCCAGGCAGCCGCCAATCATCGCGCCAAAGAGGTTGGCGGCGAAGGCTGCTGTCGGGTTGGCCGCCTCCTTGAATCGCGACGTGAAGTAGAGATTGGCGAAGAAGATCGGGGCGAAGGCCAAGATCACCGCCAGCAGCAATCGCACCGGGACCGGCACCGTCAACAACCAGGCGTTGGGCACGAGCCACAGCACCGCGAGGGAGATAAAGAGGGCCGCAATCACCCAGCGCCGCGGCGGGGTACATCGTCTGGTGACCTCGATAGCCAGCAGGACCGCGCAGAGCACCCCCGCAAAAACCAGGGCATTGACCAACCACGTCGTACCGAAGAGCAGCGCGAAGGTCGTGATGGAGCGCGTCTCTAAGAGGAGGAAGGCCATGCCCATGAGGAAGAGGTCCAGGTAGCCGCGCATTTGTCGCAGCGGCCCGCCGACGACACGGATGGCGATGATCGACACGGCAAGGATGAGACCAATGAGCAGCAGGTAGATGCTCGGGATGGAGGCATCCTTGAGATAGAGGAACGGACGATCATCGCCGGACGCCTGCGGGATCTCCTCACCCGCGGCAACCACCGCGTCGCGCTCCCAGGTGTCAGCGCAGACAGCATTGTCCGAGGCCTTGCCCACCGCGATGACGGCCAATGATTGGACCGCGGTGAATCGGTCGATGCAGGGGGCGTGCCCGAACACCTCGTCGACGGTGCCCGCGAGACGGTTGATGAGCCAGTCCTCGCGGTAGTAGTTGTACATAGCGAAGACGCCATCGGGACTGAGATGGTCGTAGGCCTCCTGGATCGACTCACGCGTGAAGAGGTAGGACTCCAGGCGCAGTTGGCTCGCGCCCGAGACGAGCGTGAGGGAGTCGGGCAGTGCAAAAAGGATGAGGTCGTACTCGGTGTCGGTGCGGGATAGGAAAGCGCGACCATCGTCGATGTACGTCGTCACGCGCGGATCGGCGTACGGCTGGTTGGGATTTTTTTCCTCACCGATCTGCTGAATGCGCGGATCAATCTCGACCGCGTCGACACGTTGAGCACCACGCGAGAGCGCCAGCGCTACATCCGTACCCGTCCCGGCGCCGATCACCAGCACATTGCGCAGGGGGTTGTCCACGGCCCGCTCGTAGGGTCGACCGTAGAGCGGCTCATCCTGCAGGCGACTTTCGGCATCCAGCACGTTTTGATGTGGGATGCCATTGACCTGCACCGCGGTATACGGCGCGGGCTGGGCATCCGGGTAGTCCTGTGTCGTCACCTTGTAGTAAGGAGACCAGGAAACACCCGGCGTCAGTGACTCCAGTGCCAGGAGGACGATAATGCCGATGCTCGCCAGCCACGAGATGATCGGAAGCGATCGTCCGTAGAGCAGGACGAGTGCGATGAGGAGCACCGTCGGCCAGATCCACGAGGGTGAGCGCAGGAAAGCCACGAGCGTGAAGGACAGGGTCCCGGCGATGGAGCCGATGATGTCCCACCGATAGGCGTCAAGGGCCGTGAACTCCAAGAATGCGCGTCCGGTGATCTCCCCGAGCAGGGTCATGGCGAAGGCGACCACGATGAAGACGAGGGGAAGGGTGATCCACGTGGGCAAACCGGTTGGCTTGACCTCGGTAAAGAAGATCAGGTCACTGGATGATCCCTCAATGCGTGCGGGGAAGACCGTGATGAAGATGATCAGGACCGCGAGTGCCACGGGAGCAAAGCGCCCCAGGTCTCGCTTCTTGCGTGCGCGCAGGAAGCCCAGTCCGATCCCCAGGAACGACGCCAGGAGGATGAGGTTGGAGAAGTACGACAGATGGACAAGATTGGCGCCCGTCCACTTGATCAGGGCCAACTGCACAAACAACATCAGGGCACTCGCCACCACGAGGCGAAGTCGGGCCGAGAGCAGTCCCACGGGCACGGTCGCCTGCGCTGTCACCCGGGCACTCTAGTGGTGGGTTAGCCCAGTCAGAGCGTGGTCCGCCTGGGTGAGACCCTGCGCGATAAGTGACAGCGACTCAACGACGCCGAAGATATCCCGCAGTTCGACCGCACCCGCTGATCAGGTCGTCGATGACCGGATCGAGATCGGGGGCGAGGGCGCGCGTGAGACCCTCCGGTCCCACCTTGGCCACCGGCGCTACGGGACCCGGACGGGTGCGGGTTGAGCGAGATTGATGACGTGGGCGCGCAAAATCGCTCGCACATCGCCCTCGTCGCGCAGGAGAGGGTCGGTCATGCACTCCAGTGACAGGCCATCGATGACCGCGTGCAGGAGACGACCTTCGATCGTGAGGTCGCGCCCGTCGCCGATCATCCCCTGGTTGCGCATGATCTCGAGGAAATCCTCGAGCCCGTCGGCCACGAAGCGATTGAGTCGTCGCAGCACATCTGCAAATTCTGGATCAGATGCGGCCTGGGAGGCGAGTAACAGCCACACTCCCGACTTGCTGCGTCGCCTAGCACTCACGGGCACAAGCGTGTAAAGCACCTCGGTCACCTTGTCAACGTCGAGATCGAAAAGGCCAAGTGAAATCATGTACTCCGTGTTGGTCGCGACAAAATCATCGACGGCGAGTCCAAGAAGTTGCGGCATCGTGCCGACGTAGTGAGCGATGCTTGACTTGGGCATCCCCGCCTCGGCGGCCACATGCCGCACGGAGATTTCGTTTGCGCCATCCCGCTCCACCAAACGCCAGAAGGCATCAAGGATGTGCCGTCGGCGCTCATTGTGGTCAACGATCTTGGGCATGTGGGAAGGCTACCCCTCTCTGCTCAGACAGCATCCGTAAAGGTCGCTTCGATACCCCCGGTTATGCCTACCGTGAGGTTATACAGCACAGCAAAGAGGGCCGCAAGAATGGACACGAGCATCACCTCGAGGGCCGCTATGACCACGGTGATCCCCATGACGCGATCAAAGGCGAGGACCGCCTCGAGATCAAAGGTTGTGGTGCCCGAACCAATGACCTCATCGACATTGCGTGACAACGTTGCGATGACCCCGCTGTAGTCCAGAAGCCACCACAGAGCGGCGACCGCGCAGACGATGACAATTCCGAGCGCAACCGCCAACATGAAGGCAACCTTGAGGACCGACCACGCATCCATTCGATAGATGTAGAGGCGGGCACGCCGGGGCGTGCGGCGTCGAGGCGTCTCCCCCTCCACAGCGACAGCGCCCACCGATGGTGCGGGGGGTGTGGCCGAGGCGGCAGAGCGTGGGACCGGATCCGCAACGATGGGCACCGGTGGGAGGCCCTGGGCCGGCGTCAGGTCGCGCGGGCCGACAGCATCGGCGGGTGCCTCGCCCAGCGAGCGCCCGATAGGGGTTGGCTGACCTGGCGTCACCGTGCTGGCCACGCGATTCCCCTCTCTACGACGACCGGCAATGAGGTCAAGACTAACCCTGCGGAGTGACCTCATCGGTCACTGACTCGTCCACAATGAGATCGTCTTCGTCGACCTCATCACTCTCTGTTGTCCGAGCGACAGCGACCAAACTGCGGTCATCTCCAAGATTCATCAGCCGCACACCCATGGTGTCGCGCCCTGATGGACGGATCTCATCCACCCGGGTGCGGATCACAATGCCGTCACTGGCCACGGCAAAGATCTGATCATCGACCGAGCACACCAGGGCACCGACGAGGGCGCCCCGCTCCTCGACGAGGCGCATGGCCCGTACGCCGAGAATCCCTCGCCCCTTGGGGGCCCAATCCTGGACCGGTGTGCGCTTGGCAAAGCCGCCATCTGTGACGGTGACAACGAAGCAATCCTCCCGAACAACCTCCATCGACAGGAGTTGGTCGTCCCCGCGGAAGCGCATGCCAATCACACCTGCCGTGGCGCGTCCCATCGGGCGCAGGGTGTCATCATCAGCATGGAATCGAGCGGACAGTCCCTTGCGTGACACGAGGAGTAGGTCATCCGACTCGCTGACCAGCTGTGCCGAGATCACCTCGTCGTCCTCTCGAAGGTTGATGGCGATAACACCGCCGGACCGATTCGAGTCGTACTCGGACAGTTTGGTCTTCTTGACCATCCCCTGGCGTGTGGCAAGCACGAGGTAGGACGCCACCTCGTAGTCACGAAGTGCGACTGCCTGGGCGATCTCCTCATCCGGCTGGAAGGCCAGCAGGTTGGCCACGTGCTGGCCCTTGGCGTCGCGGCCGGCCTCCGGCAGTTGATACGCCTTGGCGCGATAGACCCGTCCCTTGGTGGTGAAAAAGAGGATCCAGTGGTGCGTCGTGGTGACGAAGAAGTGCTCAACCACATCGTCTTGACGTAGCGCCGCGCCCTTGACCCCACGACCCCCACGACGCTGGGCGCGATAGAGATCTGATTTGGTGCGCTTCGCGTAGCCACCCGAAGTGATGGTGACGACCACATCCTCCTCCGCGATGAGATCCTCGTGGGTGACGTCACCGTCCCAGGGGACAAAACGTGTGCGCCGCTCGTCCCCAAAGTCGTTGACGACCTCAGCCAACTCCGTGCTCACGATGGATCGCTGACGAGGCTCATTGCTGAGAATGTCGTTGTAGTCAGCGATCTTGGCCATGAGGTCGTCGAACTCGTCGATAATCTTCTGGCGTTCCAGCGCGGCCAAACGGCGCAACTGCATGTCGAGGATGGCGGTCGCCTGCACCTCATCGATCTCCAGGAGACCCATCAGGCCCGTGCGGGCATCATCGACCGTGGCCGACGCACGGATGAGTGCGATGACCTCGTCGAGTGCATCCAGTGCCTTGAGATAGCCGCGCAGGATGTGTGCCCGCTCCTCCGCTTTGCGCAGGCGATAGCGGGTGCGGCGTTGGATGACCTCGATCTGATGGGAGATCCACGACCGGACGAATTGCTCGATGCTCAGAGTGCGTGGGACACCATCGACGAGCGCCAGCATGTTGGCGCCGAAGGTCTCCTGCAGCTGTGTCTGCTTGTAGAGATTGTTGAGGACGACCTGCGCGACGGCATCGCGCTTCAACTCAATGATGAGTCGCATGCCCGTGCGTGACGATGAGTCGTCGCGGACGTCCGCGATCCCACCGATCTTGCCGTCGCTGACCAATTCGGCGATGCGGAGCAAGAGATTGTCCGGATTGACCTGGTAGGGAAGCTCAGTGACGATCAGCAACTGCCGACCCTTGGCGTCTTCATCGACCGTGACCACCGCGCGCATCGTGATGGATCCTCGGCCGGTGCGCAGCGCATCCTCGACTCCTCTGCGGCCCACGATGAGCGCACCCGTGGGGAAGTCGGGACCGCTGACGCACTGGAGAAGGGCCTCGAGGGCCTCTTCACGAGAAGCCTCGGGATGCTCGAGCATCCACTGCACCCCGACCGCCACCTCGCGCAGGTTGTGTGGCGGAATATTGGTCGCCATACCCACGGCGATACCGGCGCTGCCATTGATGAGCAGGTTGGGGAATCGGCTCGGGAGCACCACGGGCTCGAGGGTGCGACCGTCGTAATTGGGGGCGAAGTCGACAGTGTCCTCGTCGATATCCCGCACCATCTGCATGGCTAGCGGCGCCATACGACATTCGGTGTAGCGCTGAGCCGCGGGTGGATCGTTGCCCATGGACCCGAAATTGCCCTGGCCCTGGACAAGTGGATAACGCAACGACCACGGTTGGGCGAGACGGACGAGGGCGTCGTAGATCGCTGTATCGCCGTGCGGGTGGTAGCTGCCCATCACATCGCCGACGACGCGTGCGGATTTGGAGAAGTTGCGGTCGGGGCGATAGCCGCCGTCGTACATGGCGTAGAGCACGCGACGATGCACCGGCTTGAGTCCATCACGCACATCCGGCAACGCGCGGGAGACGATGACGCTCATGGAATAGTCGAGGTACGAGCGCTCCATCTCCTTCTGGAGATCCACGGACTCGATGCGCCCCCCCGGGGGCACCACGTCGATGTCATCGGGCACGTCTGGCTCCTGTGGGCTAGGTGTTTGGGTCGGTGGGCTGTGTCGGCGGACTAAATATCAAGGAAGCGCACGTCGCGTGCATTGCGCTGGATGAAGTTGCGTCGGGACTCGACGTCTTCACCCATGAGGACGCTGAAGGTCTCATCCGCTTGAGCAGCGTCGTCCAGGGTCACCTGGAGCAGCACGCGACGCTCCGGATCCATCGTGGTTTCCCAGAGCTCATCGGCATTCATCTCACCCAAGCCCTTGTAGCGTTGGATGCCCTCCTCCTTGGGGACCTTCTTGCCCGCTGCCAGGCCCGCCTCAATGAGAGCGTCACGCTCCCTCGGGGAGTAGGCGTAGTCGGGTGTATCCCGCTGCCACTTGATCTTGAAGAGCGGAGGCTGCGCGAGATAGACGTAGCCCTCGAGGATCAGTTGGGGCATGAATCGAAAGATGAGGGTCAGCAGCAGAGTGCGGATGTGTTGGCCATCCACATCGGCGTCAGCCATCAGCACCAGTTTGTGATAGCGCAACCGGTTGACGTCAAAGTCATCGTGTACGCCGGTGCCGAGGGCCGAGACGAGCGCCTGCACCTCATTGTTTTGCAGCACCTTGTCGATGCGGGCCTTCTCGACGTTGAGGATCTTGCCGCGGATCGGGAGGATTGCCTGGGTGCGTGGATCGCGGCCCTGCCGGGCGCTGCCGCCTGCCGAGTCACCCTCGACGATGAAGACCTCACACTCCTCCGGCTCACGGCTGGAGCAGTCGATCAGTTTGCCCGGCATGCCTGCGCCCCCGAGAAGGCCCTTGCGGTTGCGGGCCAGGTCACGGGCCTTGCGGGCGGCGAGACGCGCGGTGGCGGCGTTGACTGACTTGCGGGCGATGTCTTTGCCCTCGGCAGGATTCTGCTCCAGCCACGCACCGAACTGATCATTGACGACCTTTTGCACGAAGGCCTTCATCTCGGTATTGCCGAGTTTGCCCTTGGTCTGTCCTTCGAATTGAGGATCCCTCAACTTCACGCTGACGATGGCGGTGATGCCTTCGCGCACGTCTTCGCCCGACAGGTTGGCGTCCTTATCCTTGAGAATGCCCCACTCCCGGGCGAACTTGTTGAGAAGTGTGGTCATGGCCGCACGGAAGCCCTCTTCGTGCGTGCCACCCTCTGTCGTGTTGATGGTGTTGGCAAAGGTGTGCACGGCCTCGGTGAATCCGCCGTTCCACTGCATCGCGATCTCGGCCTGAAGACCCCGGACGTCATCCTCGGAGGTCAACTCGATGACACTCGGGTTGCCGTGCCCCTTGGTGGCGTTGAGGTGGCGCACGAAGTCAGCGATGCCCCCCTCGTAGTAGTAGGTCACCTCGGTAATGGCCTCGTCGTCGTCTTTGAATTCCTCGTCGATCACGATGTGGTTGCGCTCATCAATCAGGGTGAGGGTCAGGCCCCGGTTAAGGAAAGCCATCTCCTGGAAGCGGCGGGCCAGGGTGGCGGTGTCGTACCACGTTGTCTCAAAAATCCCCGGGTCGGCGTAGAACGTGATCATGGTGCCGTGCTCATCGGTTTTGGCCCCCATGTGAAGCGGTGCCGTAGGAGCACCGTGCTCATACGTCTGAGTCCAGACGTGACCGTCGCGCTTGACCTCAACGTCAAGACGTGTCGACAGGGCATTGACCACGGAGACACCGACACCGTGGAGACCACCGGAGACGGAGTAGCCGCTGCCACCAAACTTGCCACCGGCATGCAGGACGGTCAGCACAACCTCAAGCGCTGGCTTTTTTTCGATGGGATGCTCATCGACGGGGATGCCTCGACCGTTGTCGCGCACTCGAACCCCGCCGTCGGCGAGCAACGTCACGCTGATGTGCGTCGCGTAACCGGCCATGGCCTCATCGACGGAGTTGTCGACCACCTCGTACACCAGGTGGTGGAGACCGCGCTCGCCGGTGGACCCGATGTACATACCGGGGCGCTTCCGGACAGCGTCAAGCCCCTCAAGGACGGTGATGTCACTGGCGTCGTAAGACACAGGTGGTGAGCCTCCTTCAGGCGGTGCCGTCGTGATCGGTGCGAGGCCAGCCACTCAGCAGCGAGCCAGGTCACATCTTAGGTCCCTCATCCTAACGCTGAATCGGCACCACAGAGGCCCGAGAGGGCACCTGTGGACGACGTGGCGCCACCCACAGGGGGGGTTGCAATCCCCATCGTGGACCCCGGGGTCCTAAGTCTCTGTGGCGTCCTCAGCCGTAGGTGTCCCGAGGTCCGCGACCGGGGACCCGACGGGGGCCGGATGAGCCGCGGGGAGGGGCAGGTCCGGTCACCTTGATGCGGTCGACGACGCCGGCTCCCAGGAGTACTCGGATGCGGCCGAGGATCTGCGGGATGAGCAGGCGCACCTGGGTGGCCCACGCGGTGGAATCCGCGCGCAGGAGTAACTCCCGTCCCGTTGGGGTGTCGTGGACCCCATCGGGGACCACGTGATCTGCTAGCTGAGCGCCCACAATCTCGGCCCAGCGCGCGATGAGGGATCCGGACCCCACTTCGGATTCGAAACCTTGGTCGCGCACCCACCGACGCAGCACCGTGTCCAGGGTTTGTGGATCGCGGTCATTGGTGAAGGACGCCGGGGTGATACGCCGGCGCGGGACCCGCGGCGGTGCCGAGCGACTCGCGGCGCGGGCACGGAGCAGCATGATCCGTGCGAGGTCGACACCGGTGGCATCCGCTGGATCATCCAGCCCGGTCGACGCATCGTCCGGCGCGCGGTCCGGTGCATCACCGGGGAGCTCGTCAGTCACGGGGCGTCACAACACCCTCGTTGACGTCAAACCATGCCCCCTGCAGGGATGACGGCACATCGTTGGGGACAGCCGCGGTGATGAGCACCTGAGGAGCGCTATGCACGCGTTCGGCGAGAAGCTCACGCCGCTGGGTATCCAACTCAGCAAACACGTCGTCGAGGATGAGGACCGGGGCGGTGGACTCAGCAGTGAGGAGGTCATAGGCCGCCAAACGCAGGGCCAGCGCGGCGGACCAGGACTCCCCATGTGATGCGTATCCCTTAATGGGAGTCCCAGCCAGTGTCATATCCACATCATCGCGATGGGGTCCGACGAGGGTGATTCCACGGTCGAGCTCGTCGTTGCGTCGCCGGTCAATCTCCGACAGCACGGCGGTGTACGTCCGGGCCAATTCATCCGCGGTCACATCATCATCCGCGGTCACATCGTCATGGAGCTCCGGCACCGTGACACTGCGATACGTCATGTCAATGGTGCTCCCTCTCGGCACGAGCGTGGCATAGGCATGTGCGGCCAGGGGCTGCAACGCTGACGTCAACTCCCGGCGGGCGACGATGATCTCCGCACCCAGGCGGGCGAGTTGCTCATCCCACACCTCCAGTGTGCGCACGACCTCGTCGCGATTCGATCGACGTGCCGAGCCCGAGGACTTCAAGAGGGCATTGCGTTGCTTCAGGACCCGGTCATAGTCGGCCCGCGTGCCGGCCAAGCGTGGTTGCCGCTGGATGAGGAGATCGTCGAGGAACCGTCGTCGTTCGCTCGGGTCGCCCTTAACCAGGGCGAGGTCCTCGGGGGCAAACGTGACCGTGCGCAGGATGCCCAGGATGTCGCGGGTGCGGGGTGCGGGTGATCGATTGATGCGAGCTCGGTTGGCTTTGCCCGCGGTGATCTCAATCTCGAGCAGGATGGAGCGGTCATCGCGTACGACATCCGCCCTGATCACTGCCCTGTCTGCACCCTGCCGAATGAGTGGGGCGTCGGTGGCCACGCGATGACTGCCCAGTGTGGAGAGGTAGCCCACCGCCTCAACGAGATTGGTCTTGCCCTGGCCATTGGGGCCCACGAAGGTGTTGATGCCGGGCTCAAGGGAGACCTCGACGTTCGCGTAATTGCGGACGTCGATGAGAGAGACGTGCCGGACACGGACCGGTGGGTCGGAGGTCGAGGACACGTCAGCCGGCGAGGCGCACCGGCATCAGCAGGTAGCGGTACTCAACGTCGTTGTCTCCCGCACCGCTCAGCACCGCCGGTCGGGTTGACTGTGTGAAGGACAGCCGGGTGTCGGCGGCATCCAAGGCGGCGAGGCCATCAAGGAGGTACTGGGGATTGAAGGCAATGTCGAGAGGGTCGCCATCAAAAGTGCATTCGAGGGTCTCTGTCGCTTGCGCCTCATCCCCCGTGCCAGCGCGCAGGGTGACCTCACCGGCGCCGAAATCCAGTCGCACCGGGGTGTTGCGCTCTGCGACGAGTGCCACGCGCTTGACGGTCTCGATCAGGTCTGCCGTGACGACGACAGCCGTCGCCAATGTTTCGGACGGCAGGAGTGATCGGTACTTCGGGAACTCACCGTCAAGAAGCCGTGTCGTCGTACGCCGCCCGTCTCCTTCGAATCCCATCAATCCCTCACCACCCTCCGCCAATGACAGGTGCACCAGGTCAGCAGAGGACAGGGATTTAGCCGTGTCCGCGAGTGTGCGCGCTGGGACAAGTGCCTGGACCTCAAGCGAGGGTGACGCTGGGGTCCAGGTGAATTCCCTGACGGCAAGTCTGTAGCGATCTGTCGCCGCGAGGGTGATTGTGGACCCGTCGATCTCCACGCGAATCCCGGTGAGGGTGGGGAGGGTGTCATCACGCCCCGCCGCGATGGCCACCTGAGCGACAGCATGTGCAAGATCCGCCCCTGCGATTGTCCCTGAGGATGCCGGCATGGCGGGCAGGGATGGATAGTCCTCCACGGGGAAGGTCGGCAGCGCGAAGGAGGACTTCCCGCAGACAAGGGATACCCGGGTGCCATCCAATGTGATGACAACAGGCTGAGCGGGAAGGGCCCGAGAAATCTCAGCAAGAAGTCGTCCTGGGACGAGAGCGCGACCCGCTTCCGTAATGTCCGCGTGCACACCCACACGTGATGATGTTTCGTAGTCAAAGCTCGATACGACAAGACCTGACGACTCTGCCTCAATGAGGAGTCCCGCCAGGATCGGTAGCGACGGGCGGCTGGGCAGGGTGCGAGCGGCCCAGGCGACCGAGTCGGCTAGGGCGTCGCGCTCCACGCGGAACTTCACGGGGGCCTCCGGGTCCGGACCAGTGTGATGTCCGACAGTGTGACAAGTGGGCACGGTCGTGCCCGCAGACGCGTCATCCTTCCACCTACGTCACCGGGGGGCCAGGGGGTGGTGCGTTCTGGGTGTCCACAGCAACCGGGCCTGTGGTTGTGCATGAATGTCATCGGATGGTGTTACTCGTCATCGTCGTAGCACCGGTGGATGATGGGGACGGACGATGTCGTCACACGTCAAACGGCGAGCCGTTATCCACAATGGCTGTGGATAACAGGTGGAGAGTTCGACGTTGGGGGTGGATAGCCCGGATATGTGAGGGGATGGCGCCCGTTATGCGCCAGGTTGTCCACAAGGGGAGGGATCTTCCCGAAGGCCTGGAGGAGGTTGTCCACAGGTCTTCCCCATTGTGGGGACAGCGTGATTGTGAGATGTCGGTGGGACTGGTGGGTCGTGACTATGCCCCACGGGGGCGTCAGAGCCGGGATTGCGACTTGATTCGCGCGGTGAGGTCGGCGACCTGATTGTAGAGACTGCGCCGCTCACCGATGAGCTGGCGAATCTTGCGATCGGCATGCATCACGGTGGTGTGGTCGCGGCCCCCGAAGGCTTGGCCGATCTTGGGGAGGGAGAGGTCGGTGAGCTCTCGGCACAGATACATGGCGATCTGACGCGCGGTCACCAGGACGCGTGAGCGCGAACTACCGCAGAGGTCATCGACGGTCACTCCGAAGTACGCAGCGGAGGTGGTCATGATTTCTGCCGCCGTAATCTCCGGACCAGCCTCGGCGGGGAAGAGGTCCTTCAGGACAAGCTCGGCAAGTCCCAAATCAACGGGAGAGCGATTAAGTGAGGCGAACGCCGTAACCCGAATCAGGGCACCCTCGAGCTCACGAATGTTACTGGAGACCTTGGATGCGATGAATTCCAAAACCTCCGGGGGTGCTTGCAATCGTTCCTGCGCGCTCTTCTTACGCAGGATCGCGATGCGGGTTTCGAGGTCGGGGGGTTGCACATCTGTTGTGAGGCCCCACTCAAAACGAGAACGCATCCGACCCTCGAAGTCCTGGAGTTGCTTGGGTGCCATGTCTGAGGTGATGACAATCTGCTTGTTGGCGTTGTGCAGTGTGTTGAATGTGTGAAAAAACTCCTCCTGGGTCTGGACTTTCCCCGACAGGAACTGGACATCGTCGACAAGCAGAATGTCGATATCTCGATACCGACGTTGGAACGAAGAGGACTTGTCATCACGGATGGAGTTGATGAATTCGTTGGTGAATTCCTCGGAACTGACGTAGCGAACCCGGGTGCCTTTATACAGGGTGCGTGCGTAATGCCCGATGGCATGGAGGAGGTGGGTTTTACCCAAACCAGACCCTCCGTAGACAAACAGGGGGTTGTACGCCTTGGCTGGCTGCTCAGCGACGGCGACGGCCGCGGCATGGGCGAAGCGATTGGAGGAGCCGATTACGAACGTGTCGAAGGTGTACTTGGCGTTGAGGCGGGCATCTTCACTGCGGGCCGCTACGCGGTCGCCGCTGCGGCCGGGTGAGCCGCCACCGGGACGTTCCGGCTGGGTGTCCGTGAGTTCCAACTGCGCCTGGTACGTGGCATCGGCTACCTCGTCGATCTCGTCTTCATCCGAGGGGGCCGCGATGCTGGGATCCACGGTCACAGCCAGTCGAATGTCACGTCCAAGTTGCGCGGACAGCGCCGCGGTGACCACCGGGCGCAGCCGAGTCTCCAAAACATCCTTGGTGAAGTCGTTGGGCGCGGCGATCAGGGCGGTGTCTTCAACAAGTCCGAGTGGCCGAGTCAAGGCCACAAACGCCCTCTGCTGGGGCGTAAGGGATCCGTCCGTGAGGGAATCCAGTGCTTTTGCCCACACATCGGCCAGGTCCGTCGTTGTCTCCACGGGACTCTCCCCTCGTCACGCCCGCCCCACGCTTCCCACAAGTTGTCCACAGGTGTGGACATGCGGAATGCGAGGGCTATCGGTCGGACCCTAGTAGCGGACTGCGGACGACTCAAGTGCGGGTGCGAGCAAACTGTGGACGACTTCGGCGTGTCGACGACGAGTCCCGCAGGGGTGCTGATTGGATGCACCTCTCATCGGGAGGCTCCCGGATTTGTCGCCTGTGCTTCCTGTCTGTACTGTTATGGGGCCTCGGGCTGTGCCCGGGGATCCTTAACACTGAGCAGGAGTCAGGTCATGTCGAAGCGCACCTTCCAGCCCAATAACCGACGTCGGGCGCGCACGCATGGCTTCCGCACCCGCATGCGCACCCGTGCCGGCCGCGCCATCATGGCAGCGCGTCGAGCCAAGGGCCGCGTGCGCCTGTCGGCCTAACGTCCACCGGCGCAGGCTTCTATGCTGCCGGCGCGCTATCGCCTCACAACGCAATCCGCGATCACGGACACCATCCGTCGTGGTGGGCGAGCGCGCAGCGGAGGCCTAGTTGTCCATCTCGTCAGTGACCACACCGGCGCGCGGGACAACTCCCTAGGCACCCGGACCGACGGGTCCGCCCCGCGCGCGGCGTTCGCCGTGAGTAGGGCCGTGGGCAATTCCACCGTGCGGCATCAGGTGGTCCGGCGAATCCGGGCATTTTTGCCGCCGATCCTGGACACCTTGCCCGCGGGCAGCCGCATGGTGATTCGTGCCCTACCGGAGGCGGCCGGGCAATCCAGTGCACACCTGCGACGGGACCTCGTGAAGGCCCTGGGGAAGCTCGGTGTCAGCGCGCCGGCACCTCAACCCGTACCCGAGGGCCCTGTCGCCGAGGTCATCGCGCCCAGTCACCCGCGTCGCCACGGGCTGGCGGGAGTGCTGTGGATTCTGGGAGCACCGGTGCGTGTGCTCCTGCTATCTGTGATCTGGGTGTATCGCCACACGTTTTCACTCATCCTGCCGCCAACCTGTCGCTACTACCCGAGCTGTTCGGCGTACGCGCTGGGAGCTCTCCAGGAGCATGGTGCAGCCAAGGGGAGTGTGCTGGCGGGATGGCGTCTCCTGCGGTGCAACCCATTTACGCCCGGTGGGCTGGACCCTGTGCCGGCGCGGGGGCACTGGCGACCGGATATTCACCCGGACGGGACCCCGCGCGACGACGTTGGAACAGCGGCCTAATACTCTTCACGAGCGGCACCGTGCCGCCTGTCCTTCCCCGGAGTGCGCGTGTTCATTATTGACTGGCTCGGCACCGGCGTCAGCTGGATCCTCGTGCAGTTCCATGCCCTCCTGTCGGCCATCGGGATGGATCCCGCGAGTGGATGGACCTGGTCCTTCTCGATCGTGGGCCTGGTCATCGTCATTCGTATCATCTTGATCCCGCTGTTTGTGAAGCAGATCAAGGCGCAGCGCAACATGCAGATCATCCAGCCGCGCATCAAGGAGATCCAAAAGAAGTACAGCGGTGACCGTGAGAAGCAGTCGCAGGAAATGATGAAGATCTATAAGGAGACCGGCACCAACCCGCTGGCATCCTGTCTGCCGATCCTGCTCCAGGCACCCATCTTCTTCGCTCTCTTCAGGGTGCTTCAAGGCATCGCCATGTACAACACCGAGGACCCCGGTTATGAGGCGCCGGGAGTTTTTGCCTGGCCCCAGTACGCCGATCTGCTGCCCCAGGCACATGAGGCGTCAATCTTCGGTGTCCCTCTGTATGGCTACTTCATGGGTGCCAGCGAGGTGGCCGCCGATGGCTTCAACCCATTGAACACTCGGATTTTGTCCCTCATCCTCATTGCTTTGATGACGACGACAACATTCCTCACCCAGCGCCAACTCATCGTGAAGAATTCCGCTCCTGACAATCCCTTCGTAAAGCAGCAGAAGATTTTGCTGTATGTCTTCCCGGTCATCTTCGCCATCGGCGGCATCAACTTCCCGATCGGTGTGCTGATCTACTGGTTGACAACCAACCTGTGGACGATGGCGCAGCAGTTCTACGTCATCCGCAATAACCCGCAGCCCGGGACGCCTGCTTTTGACGCGTGGGAGCTGCGCAAGGCGGAGAAGGCGGCCAAGAAGAGCGGCGTAGCGATTGTGGTCGAAGAGGAACAGCCGGTGGAGCCAGCACCACGGGTGCAACCCAAACGCCAAACGCGCAGTAAGCGCAACAAGGGAGGCGGCCCAGCCGCACCCACGCCCACGAAAGGAACGCCATGACCGCCGAGACCGATGCCGCCGTTGTCACCGAGGTTGAGTTAGACGTCGTCGAGGCGCCGGAGACGGACGCCACGGCCCCCACCAAGACGGGCGACCTCCTTGAGCAGGAGGGGGATGCCGCGGCGGACTATCTCGAGGGCCTGTTGGACATCGCCGATCTCGACGGTGATATCGACATTGACGTCGATGGTGATCGCGCCCAGGTGTCCATCGTGGAGGTCAACGCGGGTGAGTTGAAGAAGCTCGTGGGGGTCGATGGCGAGGTGCTGGATGCGCTCCAGGAGTTGTCCCGTCTCGCCGCCGCGCAAGCGACGGGTCAGCGGTCGCGGCTCATGCTGGACATCGGTGGTTTCCGCCTGGCCCGGCGCCGGGAGCTGGAGGCACTGGCCCAGACGGCTATTGATGAAGTGACGTCCACGGGTGAGCCGGTGCGGTTGGCCGCGATGAACGCTTTTGAGCGCAAGGTCGTGCACGACGTCGTATCGGCGTCCAGTCTGAGTAGTGAGTCGGAGGGCGTCGATCCTGATCGGCGCATTGTGATCCGGCCAGCGTCGTGATGACGTCGGTCCCGAACGACCTCTGATCCGACCGTGGACGGACCCGGCCCGGTGCCTGAGGTTGTATCTCAGGTCGTCCCGGATGCCGCTGCTGCACATGTATTGACGCGCTACGCGGAGTTTCTGGCGACGGCGGGAGTGGAGCGCGGGTTGATTGGCCCGCGTGAGGTGCCGCGGTTGTGGGATCGCCACGTGCTCAACTGTGCGGTCGTCACCCCCTTGGTCGCGGCCGGTGCGAAGGTGATCGATGTGGGATCCGGGGCTGGCCTGCCGGGTGTGGTGTGGGCCATTGTGCGCGAGGACATCACAGTGACCTGCTTGGAGCCGCTGCAGCGGCGGGCTGTCTTCCTGGAGGAAGCGGTCACCATGCTGGGACTCCAGGACAGAGTCGTCGTTGTGCGGGCCAGAGCCGAGGACATTGTGCGAGGCCGCGGTCCGGTCACGTCGTTGCGCTCCAGTGTCGTTACGGCTCGTGCTGTGGCGCCCCTGGAGCGCCTGGCCGGGTGGACCGTGCCACTGCTGTCTCCGGGAGGAACCCTCCTGGCCCTCAAGGGGCAGTCGGCTGCGGAGGAGGTCTCCCTCGCGTCGGCAACACTGGAGCGGTTGGGTGTTGTTGAGGTGGACATCGTTGAATGTGGGCTGGGCGTTGTGGACCCGCCCACGATTGTCGTCCGGGCGCGCACGGCTGCGTAGACGCGGCTCCCCCTTCCGAAAGCGTTGACCTAAAAGTCAGCGGGCCGGAGGAAGCTTTCCTATGGCCTCACTCTTCGCTGCGGCTGTCCACTGCCGTCAAGAGCCAGGAACAAACACGGGCATCGCGTCCAGCACCTTGGTGCAGATGTCGACGATCCGTCCCGCCTTGACGCAGTCCTCAAGGACGTCGTCGGGAGCGAGAGGCAGCTCGTCGCGCTTCGGGTACTCCGCGGAGCCGCGCGCCTGCTTCAGGCGTAGGAACGGACGCAGATCGCGTCCCATCGGCGGATCCAACTGGGTGAGGACCGCGTCGTAGGCCGCTTGGTGATGACCGCGCAGGCTCGTGGTGCGCAGCCCTTGATTCGCCAACACCGCAGACAGAGCTTTGCGTGCCGCGTCGTAGACCATCGCGTACCCGCCCTCGGGGTCGGTGGCGGCGATGACCCGGGCGCTGGCCAGGTGCTGACGGGCATGGGCGAGCAGCAGGTCCGCATGCTCACGACTGGCCGGGACCTGCTCCAGCGCGCCAGAGCCGAGCATTGCTTCGATGGTGCCGCGGCCCTGGTCCCAGCGCAGGCTCACGCGTCGACCCTTGCGCCCAAGGGCAGTTCGACCAGCGGTCGGGACTGCACAGCCAGCAGGAACGGGTCATCGGCTGGGTTGGTCCACCGGTCCGCCCGCACCCGACGAACGTTGATCTCCCGGTTGAGGGTCGCGGCAACAGCCTGAACTGCGTCGTTCAGGTCGTCGAGGTCGGCGTCGCCGACGACCAGAACATCGACGTCCTGCGGGATGCCGCCGCTACTGCCCTGATGTCGGGCGGCCCACGACCCGTAGATGTAGGCGTGAGCGATGCCGGGCACGTCAGCCAGCGCCTGCGTGAGCAGGGGCATGGGTCCGTAGGTGACGGTGAGCAGGTCAGTCAGAGGACGGGCGATGATCGTGTTGGTGTTCGCACGGAGCATGCGGTTGTTGCCGACCCGCTCCTGCGTGACCCACTGGGCGGTTGTTAGCCGGTTCGCCTCGGCGTGAACCGCCCGCACGCTGGCGTGAGAGCGCCTGGCCAGGTCGGTGAGGCTGAAGGCGCGCTCGGGGTTCAGGAAGAGCGTGGCGAGCATGTCGCCCTGCACCCGTGAGCGAAGCATGGGTAGCAACGGCGACTCCGTAGTTTCCATAAGAGGTAATGTATCTTACCTGTGGCGTAAGTCAAGGAGCCTGAGCAGTTGGCAGGCTATTGGGGGGTCAGATTGCGCCGTGAGACTGCCGGCGCAATCTTCATGAGATTCGAAAGTCAACCGATTGAGTCAACGCTTTCGGATGGGGGGACGCGGCTGGCTCGAAACACCGATCGTGGTGAAGTCGAACCCTGTCCTATCCTGGATGCTGATGTCCGTTGCGCCCGGGGACGGGTTGATGCAGCCTCGCCGTACCCACAGACGGGGTATGGGTGCAGAATAGGGCCGTGAGTACACCGCTAACTGGACTGGGCTGGCCTGTTTCACGTGAAACACACAGCGGGGATGTTTCACGTGAAACGTCGTTTCTTACGGGCCTAGGGTGGCCGGGAGATACCTCCGCGCAGTCCACTCCTGCCGAGACGCCGACAAAGAGTCCCTCGTGACCCGAATCCTGGCCGTGGCGAATCAAAAAGGCGGCGTGGGGAAGACAACGACAACGGTCAACATCGCCGCCGCCCTGGCCCTGGCCGGCAAGCACGTCCTCGTGATTGATCTGGATCCGCAGGGCAATGCCTCCACGGCCCTGGGGCTGGAGCACCACAGCGGGGTGCCCAGCACGTACGAGGTGCTGACCCAAGACCTCCCCCTGCGAGACATCGTCACCCGCAGCCCCGAGGGGGACGGGAGACTGTGGGCCGCACCCGCCACGATTGACCTCGCCGGAGCTGAGATCGAACTTGTGTCGCTCGTTGCTCGGGAGGGACGCCTCGACCGGGCAATTCAGCTCTATGTCGAGGACCATGCCCGCCAGCACGGTGCGCCCCTGGACTACGTGATCATTGACTGTCCCCCCAGCCTGGGTCTTTTGACCCTCAATGCCCTGGTCGCGGCGCGGGAACTCCTGCTGCCCATCCAGTGTGAGTACTACGCCCTGGAGGGGGTGTCCCAACTTCTGCGCACCGTCGACCTCGTGACTCGCCATCTCAATCCGAATCTGCGGGTGGGTGCCGTGATTCTCACGATGTACGACGGGCGCACTCGACTGTCCTCGCAGGTGGTCCAGGAGGTCCGGGCGCATTTTGGGGAAGCCGTCCTGCCGACCCTCATCCCCCGATCGGTGCGTCTGTCCGAGGCCCCGTCCTATGGCCAGACCATCCTCGGGTACGACGCGGGATCCTCGGGTGCGCTGGCCTATATCCAAGCGGCCAGCGACCTGGTCGAACGTGAGGGAATGGGATAGTTATCCACAGGTTATCCACACACTAGTTTTGCCCTCAACTACCAGGGGAGACGCTATGGCAGAAGCTCGTCGCGGGCTAGGTCGCGGGCTGGGCGCCCTGATCCCGGATGCCCCGGAGTCGGCGACGCCCGGCACCTTCGCGGGATCCAGTCCAACGTCGGCACCGCTCGGCGCCACGTATCTGGAGGTCCGGGCCGCCGATGTGGTCCCCAATCCCCGGCAGCCCAGGCAGGTCTTTGACCCCGACGCCCTCGCGGAGTTGGTCCACTCGATCACAGAGGTGGGTCTCCTCCAGCCCATCGTGGTGCGTCGGCGCCACCCTGGCAGTGACGCGGATGCACCCTTTGAACTCGTCGCTGGTGAGCGTCGATGGCGTGCATGTCAGATGGCCGGGCTCGACGCCATCCCCGCCATCGTCCGCGACACGGCTGATGACGAGCTGCTGCGCGATGCCCTCCTGGAAAATCTCCATCGCGCGAACCTCAATCCACTGGAGGAAGCAGCGGCGTACCAGCAACTCCTGGCTGACTTCGGTGGCACCCAGGAGGAGCTTGCCCGCAAGCTTGGACGATCACGGCCGCAGGTCGCAAACACCATGCGACTACTCAAACTCCCGCCGCAGGTGCAGCGTCGTGTTGCCGCGGGTGTCATTAGCGCTGGCCATGCTCGCGCCCTCCTGTCACTGGACAACCCCGCAGCGATGGACGCCCTCGCCGAACGCATCATCAGGGAGGGACTCTCGGTGCGTTCTGTCGAAGAGATCGTTCTCATCGGGGACGACGATGGCCCGCGCAAGCGTCAGCACCGCAAACGTCACCCCGGTGACGTCGACGTGCTGTCTGAGACCGGTGAGATTGCGGCGCTCCTCAGCGACCACCTCGATACACGAGCGCGAGTGGAGGGTGCACGCACGGCGTCGGCGAAGGGCCGCCTCGTGATTGAGTTTGCTGACCTGGAGGATCTGCGGCGCATTCGCGACCTCTTGACGCACTGACGCGATCCAAGATCGACGGATCGCGCACCATGCTGATGAGTGCGAGTATTGTCGCGACGTCGGACTCGATTGTCAGACCACCAGGAGACAGTGATGCGCACGGTGATCATCGGCGGAGGCGTCCTCGGCCTGACCCTGGCGTATGACCTCGCTCGTCAGGGTGTCGACGTCGACGTTATTGACGCCCGCCGCCCAGGCCTGGGCGCATCAGAGGTGAATGCGGGTTGGGTCGTGCCGGCCGAGGCCGCTCCTGTGCCGGGGCCCGGGCTGATCGCCAAGTCACTGAAGTGGATGGTGCGCCGCGACTCACCCCTCTACATTCGGCCATCCCTCCAGCCCTCGCACGTGCGCTTCATGGTCAGCATGTGGCGGCGCTGCAATGCACGTGACTTCCGCAGGGGATTCCAGGCACACCTGGCACTGGCTGAGACGACCAACGAGATCCTGGACGACTATGCCCGCAACGGCGTGGTGTTTGACTCCTACGAGCAGGGTCTCCTCATGGCCTTTGCACACCGATCACACCTGGAGCATCACCTGGGCGACCTGGACATCCCCACGTCCTTTGGCCTTGATCCCCAGGTCCTCATCGGCGACGAGATCCAACAGGTCGAGCCTGGTTTGCGCGCGGGGCTCGGGGGAGGCATCTACTTCCCAGGGGAACGCCATCTTGACGCTGCGTCACTCACCACGGGACTGCGCGCACGGTGCATCGAACTCGGTGTCACCATCACGGCGGACACACCCATTGATGCGGTGGAGCGCCTAGGGGAGCGTGTCCTTGCTGTGCGCAGTGGTGACCGGCGCATTGCAGCGGACATGTTTGTCGTCGCCGCCGGTGCATGGACGGGTCGCATCACCGCGATGTTCGGAGTGCCGCTACCGATCCGTGCCGGCAAGGGCTACTCCTTGGACCTCACACCCGCGCCCGTGCAGGTGCGCACGGCGCTCAACCTCTCCGATGCCAAGGTGGCAATGACGCCGTACGCCGGTCGACTGCGTCTGTCGGGCACGATGGAATTCGCCGGCCATGACGAGAAGGTCAACCAGACCCGGGTGCAGGCCATCCTGCGCGCGCCCACGAACTACTTCGATGACTATGTGGCACCGTCGCATGCACCGCAGGCCCGGGCGGGCATGCGACCCATGACTCCGGATGGCATGCCGGTGATCGGTCTGCTTCCCGGCACCGACAACAGCTATGTCTCCAGTGGTCACGGCATGCTGGGCATAACACTCGGCCCCGGTACGTCCCTTGCGCTCGCGGAACTCATGCTCGGCACGGCCCGACCGACTCAACTGCTGCCCTTCACCCCCGACCGATTCGTCCGGCGTCCTCGACCCATGCCGGCCCTCGCCCGATCCGGAGCACACCGATGACTCTTACCGGAATTCTCGTTGCCCTTGTCACGCCCTTTGCCGAGGACGGCAGCATCGATGACGCCGGCATCACCGATCACGTCAATCGCATGGTGGCGGCCGGCATTCACGGTCTCGTTCCACTGGGTACGACGGGTGAGTTCACCACGATGACCACCGCTGAGCGTGAGCGTGTGTGCGAGGCCGTCATTCAGGCCGCAGGTGGGCGCATACCGGTGGTTCCGCACACCGGTGCACAGTCGACCGCGGAGACCATCTCGCTGAGTCGTCACGCGCAGACGTCCGGAGCCGCTGGCGTGATGATCGTGCCGCCGTACTACGACCCACTGCGCCTGCACGAACTACGGGCGCATCTGACTGCCGTGGGTGAGGCCATCGATATTCCGATCGTGTACTACAACGTCCCCGGGGCCACGGGATTGCGCCTGACACCGGAGGAGCTTGCATCGCTCGGCGACATACCGGGGGTGGACTACATCAAGGACACGAGCGGTGACTTCTCATCGGTGACCGCGTTGCTCATGAACTACTCCGACCGCATCACCACATTCAACGGATGGGACACGCTCACCTTCGGGGCACTTGCGACGGGTGCCACGGGATCGGTGTGGGGCATGGCCAATCTGCTGCCCGAACAGGCCGTCAAGCTCTACGACGTGGTTGCCGTCAAGGGTGACCTCGCGGAGGGTCGTCGTCTCTGGGCGGGGCTCTGGCCGGTCAACAACCTGCTGGAGTCGCACAACTACGTCGCTGCTATCAAGGCGGGTCTTGAGGAGATTGGCGCACCGGCGGGCCCGACGCGTGCCCCGGTCAAGCCGCTCGACCCGGCCGTCCGTGCGGAGCTTGGCCGCCTGCTGCGGCATGCTCAGACGCTGTGACGCACTCCTGTGACCCCGGTCCTCTGACGTGACACTGCGCCTGACGGCTTTAGAAGCCCACGCGGAGGGAGAGCCCGGTCGGGTGATCGTGGACGTGGACGATCTCGTCCCGGGTGACACCATCGCGGAGAGATTCGCCTATGCCTCGCGCGAGTTGCACGGTCTGCGTCGCCTGGTGCTGCATGAGCCGCGCGGCTATCCGGGTCTGTGCGCTGTGCTGGCACTCACCCCATCCGACCCGCGCGCAGATGTAGCCATCATCGTGATGGAGCAGGGTGCCTTCACACCCATGTCGGGCAGCAACACGATCTGCACCGTGACAGCCCTGCTGGAGTCGGGCCGAATCCCCATGGTGGAGCCCATGACGACGGTGATTGTCGAGACGGCGGTGGGGTTGGTGACCGTCGACGCCCGATGCGCCGATGGCAAGGTGCTCGATGTCACGATCCACAATGTGCCGGCGTTCGCCGTTCACCTGGGCGTGCCGCTTGATGTGCCAGAGCTCGGGACAGTGCCGGTCGACATTGCCTTCGGCGGACAGTTCTTCGTGCTGGGCAATGCGGCGGACCTGGGTGTCGGGCTGGCACCCTCCGACGCCAAGGACCTGCTGAGCATCGGTGCGCGGATGAAGCTGGCCGTGAATCGCCAGTATCCGGTGACACATCCGCTCAACCCGGGAATCGACTCCGTCAACCTCGTGATGATCACCGGTCCGGGTGACGGCGCGGGCATCGATGGCCGCAACGCCATGGTGATGGCGACGGACCGCCTGAGCGATGACCCCATCACCTGGACGGGTGCACTGGATCGGTCACCGTGCGGCACCGGCACCTGCGCCCGGATGGCATGCATGCACGCGCGTGGGGAGTTGGCGCTGGACCACGCCTTCGTCCACCAGGGCATGCTCGATACGACGTTCACCGGTCGGCTGGTGGGCGAGACGACGGTGGGTCCCTACCCCGCTGTGCTGCCCACCATCACCGGGCGCGGTTGGGTGACGGGACGCAGTGAGTGGATCCTTGACGAGAGTGATCCCTTCCCCGAGGGCTACACCATCGGTGACATCTGGCCGGCGTGATGAGTGGGCCGCAGGTCGGGGTGAATGCCATGGCCGGGATCAATCGCATCGCACCACAGCTCTCCGGCCCGGCTCTGTTTGACCAGGACTGGTTGTCGGTCTTCTTCCTGCACTGGGCCGTTGACCCGGTAGACGTCGCATCACTCTTCCCGCGCGGCACCCGACCTGACGAATTCAACGGGGCGACGTACGTCGGTCTCGTGCCATTCCGCATGGTCAGGGCGGGGGTCGGTCGTGGACTGCCGACGCCGTACCTCGGCACGTTCCTGGAGTGCAATGTGCGGTTGTATTCCGTCGACGATCAGGGCCGACACGGTGTTGTCTTCCTCAGCCTGGAGGCATCCCGCTGGGTCACGGGCATGTCAGCACGCTGGGGATATCGCCTGCCGTACACCTGGGCGCGCATGCACGTACGCCAGCGCGGGGCACGCTGGAGGTGGCTCTCGCAACGACGCTACCCGCGTGGTGGCGACTCGATGGAACTCTCACTCGACGTGGGTGATCCGATTGAGCCGACGGACCTCGAGGTCTTTTACACCGCGAGGTGGGGCTTGCATTCCACACTCGCGGGGCGCACGCTGTGGACGCCCAATGAACATCAGCCCTGGTCGCTGCGATCCGCCCACGTCGTCTCACTCGAGGAGGACCTCATCTCCCGGGCCGGGGTGGACGTCCGCGGTGGGCCGACTGAGCGTGTCCTGTACTCCCCCGGCGTGCACACGACCTTTGGACGACCGGTCCCGGTCGGGTACGTCCCGACCTCGCAAGAGGTGCGGATGCCGCACATCGCGGCGCGGCGTACGGTGGGCCGGTGAGTGAGCCCGAGGACACGTCAAGCGGGGCCACCACGGTGAGTGATCGCGGTCGATCCGACGCGCGGCCCATGACAAGCACGCTGTACGGCGTTCTCGGTGTGGTGTCAGCAGCCTTCGGTGTCGCCGTCGGCACCCTCGTGGCGGCGTTCACCGACCCCGCATTTGCTCCCATCGAGGTGGTTGCGTCGACAGCCGTCGACATCCCTCCTGCCATCGTCAAGGAATGGGCGACGTCGACCTTTGGGACGGCGACGAAATCCATCGTGATCGTTGTGGTGATCGTCGCGGTGGTTGTGCTGTCCGCATGGGCCGGTGTCATGGCACGGCGGAGGATGAGCCTGGGTGTGCTGATGATGCTGGTCGGTGGTGCGGCCGGGGCGGCAGCAGCCCTCCTGCGTCCCATCGACACGCTGCTGGCTCCGATTCCGGCGCTCATCGCGGGTGGTGTGGCGGCAGGGACGCTCTGGGCGTTGGTGCGCTGGAGTGTGACCGACGTCGCTGTGGTCCCGGATGGGATCACCTTCGGTGATGTCGTTGCTCCGGCAGCGGCTGTGGATCGGCGCGGATTCCTGCTCGGTGTCGGTGGTGTTGTCCTTGTCGGCGGGGCCGTCTTTGCCAGCGCGCGCTGGCTGACCAATCAGGCCAGTGCCGTGGCGTCCCGGGTGGCCACCGTGCTTCCGCGACCGGCAGCTCCACTGCCGGCCTTGCCCGCGTCCGTCCAGGCTCCCGTGCCCGGTATGACACCGTTTATCACCCCGAACAGCGACTTTTATCGGATTGATACGGCCATCCTCGTGCCGCAATTGGCGGCAGAGGAGTGGTCGCTGACCATTGATGGGATGGTGCGTCGCCCCCTCACCATCACCTACGCCGATCTCCTCGATATGGAGATGGTCGAGCGAGACGTCACCATCATGTGCGTGTCCAATCCCATCGGCGGCGACCTCATCGGCACGGCCCGATGGTTGGGCACCCCCCTGATGCCGCTGCTCGAGCGTGCAGGCATTGAGGTCGGCGCGGATCAGCTGCTCAGTACGTCCATCGATGGATGGACCTGCAGTACTCCCCTGGATGGCCTCGCCGAGCGCGAGCCACTCCTCGTCGTGGGCATGAACGGCGAACCGCTGCCGATCCAACACGGCTTCCCCGTGCGCATGGTGATCCCCGGTCTGTATGGATTCATCTCCGCGACCAAGTGGGTCACCAGCATCCAGGTCACGACGTACGCCGCCGACCCGGCGTACTGGACGGTGCGCGGCTGGGCGACCGACGCACCCGTCCTCACCGGCAGTCGGATTGACCTGCCCTCGGGCAGCCTCTCCGCGGGCCTCACCGGGATCGCCGGGATCGCCTGGGCGATGGACGGTGACGGCATTTCCCGCGTTGAGGTGAGTGTTGACGGGGGAGCCTGGCAGGACGCCACGCTGGCTGATCAGCCCACACCGCGGACCTGGCGTCAGTGGTGGATCGACTGGGAGGCCTCCTCTGGCTCGCACGTCATTGCCGTGCGCGCGACCAATGGTCTGGGTGAGGTGCAGACGAGCGAGGTCCAAGACGTGATTCCCTCGGGGGCCACCGGTTATGACACCCGCAGTGTCGACGTTGCGTAGGCTGATGACATGAAGCCGATTCTGATCTACGACGGCGACTGTGGCTTTTGCACCGTTTCAGCCAACGCCATGCGCCGCTGGATCCGGCCGCGGGCGCACATCCAGCCGTGGCAGAGCACCGATATCGCTCGCTTTGGTCTCACCGATAAGGAATGCACGACAGCTGTGCAGTTCGTCCTCTCCGATGGCAGTGTCCGGGCCGGAAGCCGGGCGATCATGGCCATGTTGCGATCCGCGCCCGTGCCCTGGCCGGTGCTCGGTCACGTGGGTGACTTGCCCGGGGTGGCGCAGTTGGCCAATGTCACCTATCTGTGGATCGCCAAGAACCGCCATCATCTGCCAGGGTCCACCGAGGCCTGCGCCGTTTCGGCGGCTACGGCCGCCTGAGGTCACGGAGCCGTTGAGCCCTGTTTCCGCGTCGGGGGATGACAAAGCCGGCCAGGGTGGGCGTCACACTCGGGCGGTGGCGCGATCGACCAGGGCCGCCATCTGCTGACCCATGTCCAGCCCCGCGGCGGTGAGTGCCTGAGGCACCAGGGATGTCTCGGTCATCCCCGGTGCGACGTTGACCTCGAGGAACCACGGTGTGCCGTCGGCGTCCACGATGAAGTCACTGCGTGACCAGTCCCGTAGCCCGAGGGTCGCGTGCGCGAGCAGCGCAACATCTGCCGCGGCCTGTGCCACAGCCGGGTCGAGACGTGCCGGCACGTGGAATTCCGTCGTGCCGGCGGTGTAGCGCGCGGCATAGTCGTAGAAGCCCCCATCGGCACAAATCTCCACAGCCGGGAGCGCGACCGGGCCCTCCGATGTTTCGACAACACCGATGGCCACCTCGGTGCCGGTGACGAAGCGCTCCAGGAGGGCAGCATCACCGTAGGCAAACGCCCCCATCATCGCCGCGGGCAATTCCTCATGGGCGCGGACGACGCTGACGCCCAGCGCCGATCCGCCCCGGGCGGGCTTGACCACGAGCGGCAGCCCGATACCGGCTTCGAGGGCAGCCATCACTCCGGGTGCACCGAGTTCGCGGAAGGTGGCATGGGGAAGCGCGACGGACTCCGGTGTCGACGCACCGGCACGGCGTACAAGCGTCTTGGCGATCGGCTTATCGAAGGCGAGTCGACACGCGGCGGGACGCGACCCGACGTAGGGCAGGCCAAGGCATTCGAGCACGTCCCGGAGGGCACCGTCCTCACCGGCACTGCCATGGAGCAGGGGGACTACGCAGTCAGGAGCATCTGCTGCAAGTGCGCCGAGGAGCGCTGCGTCTACGTCGCGCTCAACAATGTCCCAGTCGGGGCGGGCAGCGCGCAGGGCTTCGGCGACACGACGACCAGAGCGCAGCGACACCTCACGCTCGGCGTTGAGTCCGCCAGCGAGGATCATGACCTGCATGGGTGCCTTCCGGTCGTGGGATTCAGTGTGACTGACACGGTGTCAGAGCACATTGGGTGCGGGGTTGTCCGATCCGTCACCATCGCGCAGCACATGTCCGGTGCCGAAGGTCTGCGCCAACTCAAGTTCTGATTCGATGACCCCGGCGAGACGACGGACCCCCTCGCGGATGCGATCCGGATCGGGATAGCAGTAGGACAGGCGCAGATGTGCGCGCCCTTGACCATCGACGTAGAAGCCGGTCCCGGGGACGTAGGCGACCAGCGCGGCGATCGCGCGCGGCAGCATGGCCTTGGAATCCAGGCCCTCCGGCAGTGTCAACCACGAATAGAACCCACCCTGCGGATGCGTCCAGGTGGTGCCTGCCGGCATGAGTTGATCGAGGGTCTCGAGCATGGCGTCACGACGTTCGCGATACAACTCACGGAAGACCTTGACCTGCTCCCGCCAGGGTTGCGTCGCGAGGTAGTCCGACACGGTGAACTGGGCGTAGTTGGAAGGGCACAGCACGGCCGACTCGGCGGCGAGGACGAGCTTTTCGCGTACGCCGTGGGGAGCGACAGCCCAACCGACGCGGAGTCCGGATGCGATCGTCTTGGAGAAGGAGCCGAGGTAGACGACCTGCTGATCGTCATCGGCACGGATCGCCCGAGGCGGGGGACCCTCAAAGCCGAGGAGGCCGTAGGGATCGTCCTCGAGGAGCAACACCCCCTCGCGCTGGGCGATGGCGAGGATGTCCTGGCGACGCTGCGGCCCCTGCGTCACTCCGGCAGGGTTGTGGAACGACGGGATCGTGTAGATCATCTTGACCCGTTTGCCGTCTGCGCGCGCCGCGATGATGGCTGCGTCGAGTGCGGAGGGCACGAGGCCTTCAGCGTCCATGGCCACGTGCACGATGTCGCACTCGTAGGAGCGGAAGACTCCAAGTGCGCCGACGTACGACGGGGCTTCGACGAGGACAACGTCACCCGGATCACAGAAGACGCGGGTCACGAGATCCAGAGCCATCTGCGATCCGGTCGTGACGACGATGTCATCCGGATGCGCGGTGATGCCGACCTCGCTCATGACATCAAGAATCTGCTCCCGCAGGGTGACGTCACCCTGGCCGGATCCGTACTGCAAAACCTGCGTGCCGCGCTCTCGGATGAGACGCGACGCCGTCTCGGCGAGGATGTCGAGTGGAAGTGCCTGGACGTAGGGCATGCCCCCGGCGAGGGAGACAACCTCAGGACGCGATGCGACGGCGAAGAGCGCGCGGATTTCGGAGGCGGTCATACCGCGCGCGCGGGCGGCATAGGAATCCACCCAGGGGTCTAGCCTCGACCCTCCACTCATCACGCACCTCCCTGTCTCCCGCGTCATGGCCCTATCCAGCCCCACGTCGAGTCTCTATGCTGACGGATGGCTTCGATGAGGCGTGGGATGGGGTGAGGGGCGTGGCGAACGACGTCGCCGAGAGGGGCGGCTCCGTGCTGGCCTTCCTCGTCCTGGCCGTCCTCGTTTTTGCCCTCGGTGCCGCGGTGGGATTTGTCGGGCGACTCCTCTGGCCCGGCCAACGCTGACGCAAGTCCGGACACGCTGGTGTCCGGGAGCCCCCTCAGTCCGCGGGGGCAAAAAAGTCGATCACCGCGGTGGCAATGGCCTCACCCACAGTGTCGCGGAATCGTGGATCAGCCAGGCGCGCAGCATCCCCGGCGTGGGAGAGGTAGCCGAGCTCGACCCACACCGCGGGCATGGTCGTCAGCCTCAGGAGATCCCAGGTGCGGGGATGGCTACGACAATCAACGAGGTCGGTACGCCGACACACCTCTTCTTGGATCTGCTCCGCAGCCACACGGCCGCTTTCGGAGAGTGCACCGCCCAGGGGTGCACCGAAGTAGAACGTGGCAAAGCCGTTGGCTCCGGGCAGATCAACGCGCTCAACATGAAGTGACACGAGCAGGTCAGCTCCCGCATCGTTGGAATACACGGCGCGCACATGTTCATCGACCAACTCGGGTGTGGGGGTGCGCGTGTACATGACCTGGGTGCCGAGCGCGGCCAGTCGACCCTCAATGCGTGCGCATACGTCGGCCACGATGGTTGCCTCGGTGAGAGCGAATCGTTCGTCAGCATCAGCACCACCCGGGTCGAGCACGATCACCTTGCCCGCGACCCCGGAGCGCAACTCCTGCATTGCCTGCCGCTCTCGAATCAAGACAGCGTTGCCGTCACCCACCGTGCGGGTGAGGCGTTCGAGTGCCCAGTAGGTGGTGAAGCCACATGTCCCGTCTGACTCGAGGCCGACATTGCGTTGGAACTCACGTAAAGCTCGGTCGGTGAGGACGCCGAAGATCCCGTCGGGTCGACCGCAGTCAAAACCCATTCGCGTGAGCCTGTCTTGCAGATCCTGCACATCATCACCATGGATGAGGTGGCCGGGTGTGAAGGCCAAGACCCGATCCCCGAGGGCCCAGCGAGCCTCGTCGAGATGGCGAAGTGTTTGCGGACCGACGATACCGTCCACGGGGATCCCACGCTGCTGCTGGAATGTCCGAACGGCTTGCTCAACGTCGTGGTCAAACTCAACGTCATCATCAAGGGATGCCGTCGCGCGGTCGGGGTCCACGTCGATCAAGGACAGACGTACGAGGCGCGCGCGGATGTCTGCCACCGCGACGCCGGAGTCCCCGCGCCGGATGACGGACACCCTCGACTACTGGAGGAAGGGCTGGAGGTCGGAGAGCAGCGCTGCCTTGGGCTTGGCCCCGATGATCGTCTTCACCAGTTCTCCACCGGAGTACACGTTCAAGGTGGGAATTGAAGTGATTCCGTAATGGGCCGGCGTCTTGGGGTTTTCGTCGACGTTCATCTTTGCTACGACCACGGAAGCGCCATGTTCGGTGGCGATGTCTTCCAGGATGGGCGCCACCATTTTGCATGGGCCACACCACGGTGCCCAGAAGTCCACGATGACCGGCTTATCGCTGGCGAGCACATCGGTGGCGAAGGAGTCATCGGTGATCACTCGGGTCGCTGTGTCTGTCATGGCTTGTCCTTAGATTTGGTGGGATGAATATGGCGGGAGCACCGGGGAGGGAAGCAGGGATAACTCAGTGGGAAGCGGCGAGGAAACGTTCGGCATCAAGTGCGGCAGCGCAGCCGGTGCCCGCGGCGGTAATTGCCTGCCGATAGGTGTGATCCACCAGGTCACCGCAGGCGAAAACGCCGGGGATATTGGTGTTTGTGCTGGGTGCGTCAACGAGTACGTATTCGGAGTCGTCGAGGTCGACCTGGCCCTTGATTAGTTCAGAGCGTGGGTCGTGGCCGATCGCAATGAACAGACCGGTCACGTCGAGTTCGCGGGCGGCGTTAGTTTCGGTGTCGCGCAGTACCACACCGGTGAGTTTGTCGTCTCCGAGCAAATCTTCCACCGCGCTGTTCCAAGCGAAGGTGATCTTAGGATCGTTCAGTGCGCGTTCCTGCATGATCTTGCTGGCACGCAGCGAGTCACGACGATGAATGACCGTGACGGATCGAGCGAATCGAGTGAGGAAGGTTGCCTCTTCCAGGGCTGAATCACCGCCGCCGACCACGGCGATATCGGCATCGCGGAAGAAGAATCCGTCGCAGGTGGCACACCAGGACACTCCGTGGCCGGAAAGCCGCTTTTCATTCTCGAGGCCTAGTTCTCGGTAACCTGAACCCATAGCCAAGATGACTGAGCGGGTCAGGTATTCGTTGCCGGCGCCGTCACGGATCTGTTTGATCGCACCCTGCAAAGTCATCTCAACGGCATCATCGGTGACGATGGTGGTGCCGAATCGAGCAGCCTGCGCGCGCATACTCTCCATTAACTCCGGGCCCATGATGCCTTCGGCGAAGCCGGGGAAATTTTCTACCTCCGTGGTGTTCATCAAGGCGCCACCGGCGGTGACAGCACCTTCAAGGAGAACCGGGGCCAGTTGTGCCCGGGCGCAGTAGACAGCCGCGGTGTAGCCGGCGGGGCCAGAACCCACAATGACCACATCGTGCACGACGGTGGGATCAGCGGCAGACATTGTGAACTCCCTTTCAGGGTGGCCGGATGTGATCGACGAACGACTACAATCCTAGGCGCGCAGACTTTTCCTGAAGTAGGTGGGAGACCAATGAGCTTTCGTGGGCCTAGGCAGCAGGCTAGGGCAGGTCGTAGCTAAACCACATGGCCTGATCGACATCGGCTGCCGTGCACGTTGGTCGAACCACTGCCACATCAAGTCGACTAGCACCGTTGCCACGATCGTTCAACCACACCACCACACCAGAGTCAGCCCCCTGGTAACTGGCTCGGTCCACCACCAGCGCCGGCATAGTCGTGACCGGTTCCGGCGCCATCTTCGTGGAGAGGAACGCCTTCAAGAGCTCGACGCACTTACGCATTTCGTCAACATCAGCGGTAAACCCAGCACTGCCGATCATGGGGGGGTAACCGGTGGGTGTGCTGCTCGCTGCCGAGACGACCTCATCAACCATCAGCATCGAATCTGGATCAGCCATGCTGGGATCACTGAGGTCTGGCATCGGAGCCGAGACGACACCGGCGGTGCCGAGTAGGTCAGCCACCTGGGTCGACATGGCGTCACCGTCGTAGTTAATTCCAGAGGCAACCACGATCTGTGCGGGCACGGTGTCGGTGATCTTGGGGGCAGTTGATGGTTCAGCTGCCCCGAGATCGGGTTGGGTGGTTGTTTCGGTGGCCACCTCGGGTGTTTGACTTGCGACGATGGGAGCGCCATCGGCAACAGGCGGTGGCGGGGATGTACCGGAGTTGAGAACGACCGGTATGCCGACCGCACCGATCAAAACCAGACTGGCCGCTGCGGCCAAGAGGGGTCCCCGGCGACGGGTTCGGTCGGCACCTGAATGAGTGGTGCGGGCTTGGTCAATGTGGTGGATAGAAGCGCCAGCAGATGCGGCAGCAGTGTCTGCCTGGGTGTCTGCCTGGGTGCCTGCCTGCATGAGCGGAGTTTCCTGGGCAAGTGCGGCGGACAGCCGCTGCCACACGGCATCGGGCATCACCGGCGTGGGTTGATCGGCGAACAGGTCAGCAAGTTCGGGGTGGGTCGAGGCGAGGTCGCCAAAGTCAACCGAGGAGTCAATGTCGAGTTCTTCAGCGCCCGCAACGGAGCCATCAGCACTACCTGGCGACACCGCGTCCAGGCCTTGCTCATTCAGACCGCTTCCGGGGTCTGTGGAATCTTCACGCACCGTTGCGTTCACCTCCATTCGCCGGTGTGACGGTCTCATGGCCGTCGGGGTTCCGCAGATGTTGAAGTCGGCGGGCTAATTTTGCCCGACCACGGGAGCAACGGCTCTTCACGGTGCCGGCGGGGCAGTCCATGATTTTTGCCGCTTCTTCCACTGACCAGCCTTCCAAATCAACTAACACGATGGCCGTGCGTTGATCGGGGGGTAATTCCTGGAGTGCGGCGGTAATCTCGATCGCGGTTTCGCGGGCATCCAGAGCATCGCGGGGATCAACGAGGGAAGCCCGGTCGGTGAGGGTGGCCCGGTCGCCACTATCGCCGGATTCTTCCGGCAGTGGCACCCAGGGTCGAACCGCGCGGCGTCGCAGCCGGTCCAGTGAGGCATTGACAACGATGCGGTGCAGCCAGGTGGTGACGGCTGAATCACCACGAAACTGCCCCGCCCTACGGTAGGCCGAAATTAAGGCATCCTGCAGGGCATCTGAGGCTTCCTCAGGATCACCGGTTGTGCGCATGGCCACCGCCCAGAGGCGATCTTTGTGGCGGCGAACAATCTCGGCGAACGCATCCGGGTCGCCATCACAGTGGGCGGCCAACAACTGCGTATCGGTTGGATCAGCCACGCCCACAAGCCTAGTGGTGTGGCGTTCGACGTTGCCTAGGGCACGGCTAGCGATTGAGTACCGCCACTTCGCGGATACCGCCGAGGTAGGCACCATTGACCGGAGGCAACCGGGTGAACCACACCAGGAGATACCGGCCCACCACCGGTCGGGGGGAGCGCAGATCGATCGTGTCGCCGATGGTGTCAGCTTCAGCCAACAGTGCCCAGTCGCCAATGGCGGCATCGGGTTGAGAGCCAACCTTGATCGAAATCGAAGAACCGATGCCGGCCAACTGCAGTCTTACTGCGCTGATGGCTCGAGCTGCACCTAGATCGACGACCAGCCCAACGCCATCCTCCTCGGTCAGATCGGGGGCGAAGTAGGTTTCGGTGACCCAGGAGGTCACCGAATTGGCATCGATGGCTAATTCGGCTAGCTCGGGACTGTCCCCGGCGCCTGTTGCACTCGGGTCGTAACTGATGGCCGAAACCGGGGTGAGTTGACCCGGGATTGACCCAGGGTTGTAATCGGTGATGGCGTCACTTGCTGGGCTGGCATCCCCGACCGAGGTCAATACCTGGGTGGGCAGCGGGTCGGTTTGGGAGCCCCAGGGTGATGCGGCACTGTTCACCACTTGAAGGCCCGCGGCTCCTACTCCCGCGGTGAGGGCGATAGCAGCAGCAACCCCGAGCGAGCGCTTACCAAGTGTGGCCAGGGTTGAGGACCGCGAAGATGCTGCGGGACTGACCGGGAAGCTGGCGGTCAAGGTGACCCGCCGAGAGGGGTCACTGTGTTCTGCCGGTGCGCCAAGTGCTGCGAGCAGAGCGTCCATATCGGCGAACACCAACGGCGCTTTCTTCCCGCGGCCAGCCCACGGGCCCCAGATCTGCGGGTCAATGGCTCGAGCGCAAATATCGTCCAACCACCCGGGTACCTCGGCGCGCACCTGCGATGGTGCCAGAATCGACCCAGCATGGGTGGGGGCGCTTGAGATTCCGTCGGCAAGTCCACCGGGCCAACGTGCGGTCACCGCTGCGTAAAGCAGACAGCCCACACCGTGGACATCAGGATCGGTGCCGGGGCTGGTTGCCACCGGAGCCCAAAGCGCTGCGTCGACACCGAGTCCACGAATGCGAACCTCACCATCGTCTTCTGGTGCAGTGCTGCCTGAAATCAACAGGGCCCCTGGCCGAATGCGACGGTGGGAGACGCCGACCCGGTGGGCGGCGGCGAGGGCGAGGGCAGCTTGGCGAGCAAGGTTGATGGCGTCGGCAACAGGGAGAGGTTCACCCTCGCGCTGTTCGAAGACGTCAGCGAGGGTGGAACCTAGGGCCCACTCGTGCACGATGACGGTGTACTCGGCTGAACCGGGCAATTCGTCGTGCGTGATCACAACACGATCTAGAACGTCGAGGACGGGCACGAGGTGGCGCTCATCGACTGTTGCCGCTGCTCGCGCCGCCGCCGCGACATCGGTGGCCCGGGGATCATCAGCCAGTACGAGCCGCAGCGCGACAGGTCGATCTAGGACGGGGTCATAGGCCTGCCACAGTTCTGCACTGGGTTCGCCGCGGCCACCTGAAGTAGCGATGAGGACACGCAGCGTGTAGCGATTGACCGCCGTATCCGGGGTCAATCGCCGAGGCGCAGGGGATTGATCCATCACGTTATCGAGGGTAGGCACATTATTCGGTGGAGTCTCGCTGGACGCTGCTATTAGTTGTCCGCGGTCGGATCTTGGCTCGTATCACACCGATGACCTCGTTGACTTCGTTGATGCGCAACAGTCGCGCTGCGCCGAGATAGGTGAGACCGCAGGCGAGGCTGATGGTGATCAGATTGGCCAGTACGTAGAGGCGGTTGTCTGGTCCACTGCCGGCGATGTAGGTGACCATGGCATAGCGCACCGCGAAGGCAACACCGAGCACGACAAGACCGGCGAAGAGCATGCGCCCGAGGGCGCGCAGGGTGGCTGCTGACTCTAGCCCGCCGAGTCGATGGGCCAGGATGATCCACGACGCCACGAAGGTGGCCCAGAAACCGCATACGTAGCCAAATGCCAGAGCTGCGATCTGGGTACCCCCACTCACGGCATAAAACGCTGGCACCGCAACGCCGATGGCCACCACGTTCATCAAGATGCTGACTAAAAATGGAGTCCGCGTGTCTTCCATGGCGTAGAAGCCACGAAAGAGGACGTAAAACAAGGTAAAGGGCAGCAAACCGAGCATGAACACACTCATGATGAGTCCGGCGAGGTTGGCCTGCGCCGGTGTAGCGGCGCCATAACCAAAAAGCAAGACCGACAGCCCAGGGCTGACCACGATGAGTAGTGCGGTGACAGGAACGATGAGGCTGGCCACCAGGCGCATGGCGCCGGCAACGTCGCTGCCCACCTGCTGGAGTCGACCAGCGTGGGCGACTCGGCTGAGTGCGGGTAGTAGCGCTGTGACGATGGACACCGTGATCACACTGTGCGGCAACATAAAGACCAGATTCGCCTTTTGATAGGTCGTTAAGCCAGCGGCGACGAGTCCTTCATCGGCAGCGGTGACGTTAGCCAATGTTGCTAGTCGAGTGATAACGACGTAGCCGGCCTGGTTCACCACGACCAAACCAATAGTCCACACCGCGAGTTTTCCGGCTTTACCCAGGCCGGCATTGCGCCAGTCAAATCTTGGGCGCCAGTGATATCCAGTGCGCCACATGGTGGGGAGCAGGATGAGGGCTTGAACCACGACACCCAACGTGGTGCCGATACCTAGTAATAGAATCTGATCGGTGCTGAGTTTGCCATCGGCGGCGGCCGAGGTACCGGCAATGACGAGAAACAGAACAAAGGTGGCGATCGCGACGATGTTGTTTGCGATGGGTGCAAACATCGGTGGTCCGAAGCGACCTCGAGAGTTTAACACCTGAGCAATGAGCGTGTAGACGCCGTAGAAGAAGATTTGGGGCAGGCATAGACGCGCAAAAGCCGTTGCCAATTCGCGCTGCTCATCGTTGTAGGAAGCCGTTGCGTAGAGGTCGACCAGCAGCGGTGCGGCCAGTACGGCAGCAATGGAAAAAACCAGCAGCGTGACGCCGGTAATGGTGAGTAGGCGATCGGCATAGGCCGCGCCACCGTCGGCATCCTCCTTCATTTTGCGCACAAGCTGGGGAATAAACACCGCGTTGAGTGCTCCGCCAGCAATGAGGATGTAGAGAACGTTGGGCATGGTGTTGCCGAGCGAGTAGGCATCGGAGACGATGTAAAAACCAAGCGCGGCTGTCATGGCAACATCGCGGGCAACACCGGTGATTCGCGAAAGCACGGTGCCTGAGGCCATCACGGCACTGGAGCGGATCAGGTTAGGCGCACTCATTCGGTCTCCGCGCTAACCCGACGTTGACGAGATCGACGCCACGTATCAGCGATCACCAGAATCACCAGAAGTAGTGCTGCAGCGATAGAAAACCACAGAGCAGCACGGGAGTATGCGGTGGTTTGCAAGGTAAGAGATCCTGGTTCCGCGAAAGCCTGACCATCCGGAGAGATGATCTCAACGGTGACGGCGAGTGGTTCTCCGCCGACGATACGCACTGGAATTTCCAGGCTGGCCCGCTTACCTCCGTCGATGGTTACGGTGTCGAGATCGTCGCTCACCAACCGGGCGGCAGGCTGACCCACCAGGCGCAGGCCAATGGATATGGGTTCGTCGAAATCATTGGCCACGGTGATGGGAACTCGGCCGGTGTCACCGCTAAAGGTGACGGTACCGCGCGATACAACCGCCACCTTGTCGATGTCGGTGTTGAGAGCGTCCTGGATGGAATTCAACAGCTCAACGCCGTTCGTGGGGCGGGTCCGCCAGGCTGCGGAACCACTTCGCAAAAGCGCAGCCGAGATGGGTTCGGTGATATCAACTGGGTTATCCAAGATGGAGCGAAGCACGCCCAGTGATTCCTGCGCCCCCTGGATTCGGGACACATATTCGGTACTGAGTTCACGCTCACGCTGAGCACTGCCATAGTCGCTGAGGCTGCGCGGAACAGAACTCGGTGGATCACTAATGAGGTCTGCGAAGGTTGCTGAGTTCATCCAGGGACTGAGGATCAGCGCAGAGAGCATGCCGCGGAGCAGCCGCGGACTCCCCTGCCACTGCGGATCACCCGGACCCATCACGAGGGTGCGTTGCAGTGACGGGTTCTCCAACGAGATGAAGGCTGTTTCGGCGACGAAACGTTGACGGGCATTTAACACATCTGCGGCATTGCCTTGCGGCATTCGCAGCACACCGGAAAGTTGAGAGTCAATGACGGCTGCGCGGATGGGTCCAAACTGCGTGTCGATATCGACAGAGCCGCTCGGGGTGAAACTCACCTGCGGTGATGGCGGAAGCGCACCACTGCGCAGCACCACGGTTGAAACCCCGGCTGAAGAAAGCAGGTTGAGTGTGCCGGCATCAAGGCGACCACCGGGGGCCCAATAGATGGTGTTTGTTGGGCGGCTTCCGGTTGCGAGTCTGGTAATCGACGGTGCGGTAGTGATGGCACGCACCACATCTCGTTCCAATTCACCGCGCAGCAGAGCCTCGGCATCTACATCTGCATAGGGCAGTGACCAGAAGGGGTGTTCATCGGCTACATCCTGGAATTTTTCCAACCACAGGGATGCGGCCGCCGAGTTTGTTCCGGCAGTGATTCCGTCGGCGCTGCTCACCAAATAGTTATCGGTCATGGCGCGCACCGACTGTGCGAGGGCGGGGTCGAGCACCCATGAAACGGAATCACCAGCCTGGGTACCGATGGTAAGGAGGCGATCCAACCGACCGCCGGAGCTGATCTCTCGCGGCATGAGGTCGCCCAAAAAAACACCATCGGCGGTGCGCCCAGGCCAAGTGGACAGCGGCCACAGCCAGACAAGATTTAACGGCGCATCGGGTTTATCGGGTAGCCACGGCAGCAGTGTTCGTGCGACGGCGAGGACGGCGTAGCCAACATTGGGGTCAACACCCACCAGTTGGACACCAATCACATAAACCCCCGCCCGCGGCAGCGGAATCTGCTCGATAGGCACGCGCAGCCGAAACTCCTCCCGCCCGCCTGGAGCCAGCACATCGGTGACCGCCCTGGTGGTTTGACCGATTGCGAACCCGTCGTAGGAGGTATCGCCATTACCGACGGACTCAATGGCATCGCGGCTCAAAAGTGGCTCGGGGGAAATTGTGACCCGCACGGAAAGTTCGGTCAGATTAAGGCTGCCGAGATTTGCGATTCGACCAGACAGAATTAGCGTGCTGCGCCGGTTGGGGGCGAGTGGGGAAAGGTCTTTCAGTTGCAGTGACGCTGCACTGCTTTGCGGTTCATCAACGGCTTGGGCTGGGGTACTCATTCCACCCCAGCCAAACACCACTGAGACAACAGCGAGCACACAAAGAACACAGCCGCCACGCGCGAGCTTCCCGGGTGTGTTCACCCGGCACCAGCGAGGAAATCGGGGAGGCGATCAAGGAGTCGTCGCTCGTCGGCGTAGGCCAGGCGCTGGCGTAAATCAGACACGTTGACCCAGGCCACCTGGTCTACTTCCGCATCAGTGTCGGACAATTCCCCGCCGGCGGCTTCCATCAGGAAATGGTGCACAGTCTTATGGATACGACGATTCTCGGCGATGAACCAAAAGTCAATCGTGCCCAGGGATGCGACAAGACGGCCCCGAATCCCGGTTTCTTCCTCCACCTCGCGCAGGGCAGCATCCTCAGCCGTTTCACCCGCCTCAAGATGACCTTTGGGCAGGGACCACACCAGCCGGCCACGACGGTCATGGCGAGCGATGAGGGCCGCACGCGGCTCAATTTCGGTCCGATCTATGACCAGGCCACCGGCTGAGGTCTCCTCAACCCGAGGCATCGTCCCTCGAGTACGAGGCCGACGCAGGGTGGCCGGCGTGGGCTCACCACCGTAGTGAGCGTCGGCAGGAGTGGGCATGTCCTGAGGATAACCGCACGGACGTACTGGCCCTCGAAGGTACGATGATCGGCCGCGTTAGGCTGCGTCATCGTGTACGGGCCGCAGAATGCATCTATGGACCCGCATTTTTCTGGGGCTGCCCACCTGGTCACCATTGCTGCCGAACTACAGGGCCTCGTTGACCGGTTTATCGCCGCAGATTATGAGATTGCGCTCGTGGGCGGATCAGTTCGCGACACACTCATCGGCCGGCTGGATGCTGCAAGCGATATTGACCTCACCACGAATGCGCGCCCCGAACAGATCAGTGAACTTCTCAACGGGTGGGCAGATTCCGTGTGGGAGGTTGGTGCACGGTTTGGCACCATCGCTGCTCGCCGGGGTGAGCGTGAACTAGAGATTACGACCTATCGACGCGAGGCCTATCAGCCGGAATCGCGTAAACCAGAGGTGACGTACGGCGATTCACTGGCCGGGGATTTGCAGCGACGCGACTTCACGATCAACGCGATGGCGGTAATACTTCCCACGCTGGAGTTCATTGATCTGCACGGTGGGATGAGTGATCTGCGAGAGGGGGTACTACGCACCCCCATCGCTGCTGAAGAATCATTTCAGGATGATCCGTTGCGCATGATGCGGGCGGCTCGATTCGCTGCCCAACTGAACATGACGGTGGATGCAGCGGTGATAGCAGCAATGACATCTTTGGCTGGGCGCCTGGAGATCGTTTCGGCGGAGCGTATTCGAGAAGAGTTCTCCAAGATCTTGATGGCAACAAGTCCGCGAATGGGTTTGGAGATTTTGACCCAGACTGGGCTAGCTGAGTTTGTACTTCCGGAACTGCCCGCTCTCCAGTTGGAACTTGATGAACACCACCGACATAAGGATGTGTACGAACACTCCATCACCGTGCTTGAGCAAGCTATTGATCTAGAGTCAATGCACGAACCCCAGTGCGCTCCAGATCTGGTGCTACGCCTAGCCGCACTGCTCCACGACATTGGTAAGCCTCGCACCCGCAAGTTCGAAGCTGATGGAGGAGTGTCGTTTCATCATCACGAAGTGGTGGGTGCGCGCATGGTGCGTAAGCGGCTGCAGGCCATGCGTTATCCCAATGACATCGTGAACTCCGTGGCTGATCTCACCGAATTGCATCTTCGGTTCCATGGTTACGGGACCGGTGTCTGGTCTGATGCAGCAGTACGCCGGTATGTCCGAGACGCGGGCGATCAACTGCTTCGTCTACACAAATTGACCAGGGCTGACTGCACCACCCGAAATAAGCGTCGAGCACAAACCCTGCAGCGCGCTTACGACGACTTAGAAGCGCGGATCGCTCAGTTGGCCGAGCAGGAAGAGTTGGATGCAATTCGGCCTGCCCTTGATGGCAACCAAATCATGGAGTTGCTCGGGCTCACACCTGGACGTGAAGTGGGTCAGGCCTACCGCTATCTCATGGAACTACGCCTTGATCTCGGGCCGATGTCGCAGGCACAGGCTGAAGATCATCTGCGCAGTTGGTGGGCGAATCGTTCGTAGTCGCCTACTCGGTGAGGATGACCACTTCCTTTATGGGCTCCTGCGTCGCCCGCATACTCAAGATCGATACGAGTTCTAAAGCGATGAGCGCAATCAGGGCTGCCAGCAGGGTGCGTGCCACGCTGAGGTCATTGCCGACCACCACGATGAGGATAAATACGGTCGCGATGGCAATGTGTAACCACCGACGTTGGCGCAGGACCCACGGTGCCGCAGCAACGACGGGGCCATCGGGAAGCGCGCTGGCGATACGGGAATTTAAGGTGTCGTGCGCCCCGCGAAGTTCTCGGACCAGTGCTGACCGACTCTGCCACCAGCCACTGACGGCGATGATGACACCGAGGAGCAACGTGACTGCGCCGGCATTGATCAAGAAGGCAAAGAGTTGGTCGTAGAAGACCGTTGACGCCGGGCCGAACGGAGTGCCAATGAGAGTGTTGTCGAAGGTAGAACGGCCAATGTGGAGCCCGATTACGAGGGCAAGCCCGATGAGCACAACAGCGCCACCAGCCAGAGCGGTTGTGCGTGGGCGACGTCGCGCCAGTGCGACGGATAACACGAAAAGCCCGATTGCGGCGAAGAGTAGATAGGTGAGCACGGGCGAGGTAATGGCGTAGATCGTGCGGATCTGGGCGAGCTGGGGGGCCTGCAGAAGCACGATTTTTTGGTCTGTTTCAGGGATTTTGATGTTGGCGGCAAAGGAAAAGCCACGATCAACCAAGCCCTGCTGGATCGCTTCAAAAAGTTTCGTGGTGTCCAAGACGATCTCATCATCCTCGAGGCCAACCGGTCCGGCACGACCCTCCAAGATGGCCATCAATGATTGCTGGGCAGCACGATTGGCGATGTCCCAGAGTCCCTGGAATTGTTCTGACTGCACAATCCGAAGGGTGACTTCGTTGATGAGGGAATCGATTGCCCCGGTGAGGATAGGCTTGATTAGCGCCAGTTGTGGCCGTTGCTCGACGAGATCGCCGAAAATATCATCCAGGATTTGATCGGGATTAATCTGGGCTTCAATGCGGTCGGCTAGGTACACCGCGAGGGCGTCCTGCACGGCTGGATCACTGGAGAGTGGACCCACAGTTTCGATATAGCGTTCTGAATCTGTCACGGTGCGCTGCGCCCAGTAACCGATGATTCCCACGGGCAGCAGAACCACGGCAAGAGCAAAAGCCACAATGCTAGCGATCATGCGCATCCGCATCATGCGCTCACTATATACCGTCGGTAAGCGGCCGCGGTCACCCCGAGCAGCACACCTACGCCGAGGTATACCGGCAGCGACACGCCGGAATCAGCAGCGGTGAAGGCCACGATGGCTACGCCGGCAACCAAGGAGCCGTTGACCGCAATATCAAACAGCGCAAAAACCCGACCTAGAAAAGCGTCGCCAATTTCCCGCTGCACCAGGGTGTCGCTGCATACCTTGAGACCCTGGGAGGTAAAGCCCAGGGAGAATGCAGCGATGATCAGCGGCCACAATTCACGCGTCTGCGCCGCGGCGAAAGTACCCAGCGGCACGGTGATCGCGGCTTGGCCCAGGATCAGTACGCTCCAGCGAACATAGCCGCGGCGTCTCGTTTGTCCTGGCGTAATGACCGCGCCGAGGAGTGCACCGGTTGCCGCGCCAGCGGTAATGAATACAAATTGCCCGAGTGCGGTATCAGCGTCACCGGAAGCACCGAGGGAGTTACGGGTGAGTAGCAGGGCAATGACCGTGAGGCCACCGAAAGCAATGCGCTGCATCATTACTGCGAGCACCGCTCGACCAGCAATGGGATGACGGTGCAACATAATCACCCCATCAGCGAAACCGCGAATCACCGCGCGAAAGGTGTCGCCAACGGCGTCGGTGTCCGGACCCAAGCGATTCTTGGCGAGGCCCATCATGGGCAGTGCAGCTAAGACATAGCCGATCATGGCGCAGGCTAGAACAACGACACTGCCGGTATCGCCACCCCCGGCCAGCTGCCTGATGCCGAATCCGGCGAGGCCCCCGATCGTTGCTGCGATGGTGCCCGAAGTGGGTGTGAGCGCATTCGCCGTGACGAGCATGGGGCCGTCGACTACATGGGGAAGTGATGCGGAAAGACCGGCGAGTACGAAACGGCCGAAGCCGAGAACGACAAGGACGACCACCGCCAAACTGATGCCATCGTTCTTTTGCAGCACCAGTGCCGCGATCGCAATGAGAATGACGGCGCGGATGAGGTTCGCATAGACCAGTACCTGGCGACGGCGCCAACGGTCGAGCAGTACCCCGGCGAAGGGGCCGATGAAGGAGTAGGGCAGGAACAGCACGGCGAACGCGGCGGCGACGCTGGTCGCCGTTGGTTGACGTTCGGGTGAGAATAGAACAAACGTGGCCAGCGCCGCCTGAAGGAGTCCATCGGCGGCCTGTCCGATGAGGCGCGTGGCATAGAGCCGTCGAAATGCTCCGACGGTGAGGATCGATCTTAAATTGGCTAGCGCCACGTGCGCAGACTAACGGCTCAGGGTGGGTGTGGCTTTGCTGCACATGGGGCTAGGACAGGATGTTCTTTCGATCGAAGCGCACGATGGCGACGGCCACGAGAATGGCGAAGACAACCACGCTGTAGGCCACACCGATGGCCATGTCTTCCCAGACAATCACGGTGCCCAGTGCATCAATCCAGGAGCCGCCATAGTCGGTGGGTAGGAGTCGGCGTAGATCACCGAGGGCTTCAATGGCATCAAGAATATTGGCGACGATCACGATGACGACCGCCCCACCCACAGCGCCCAGGGGTACGTCGGTGGAGACGCTGAGTAAAAATGCGATACCGCCGGTCACGAGAAGGGTAATCAGGATGTATCCGATGATTACCGCCATACGGCTGGCTGATTCACCCAGGGTGAACGTGCCACTGATGGGACTGGTGAGTGGCTGGGAACCGAAAGCGATCCAGCCAACGATAAAGGACACCAGAACCAAGGTGAGAGTGACCAAAACAGTGAGGAGTAATCCCACGATGAGTTTCGCTCGTAGCAGGCGTCGGCGCTGCACCGGCGCGGCCAGGAGATAGCGCATGGTCGACCAACTAGCTTCGCTGGCCACCGTGTCGCCGAGAAACATGGCGATCAAGATCGTGAGCAGAAAACCCGAGGAAAAGAACATCATGGTGAGGGTGAAGTTCCAGGCGCCCGTGGTGGCCAGGCCCACGAGGTCAAGATCACCATCACCAAACCCACCGCCGTTGCCAGACGGTCCAAACTTGACCGCAGCGACGACCACGATAGGCAGTGCAATAACGAGGAGAAACGCGATGAACGTGCGCTTGCGGCGCACCTGACGAATGAACTCGGTGGGAACGGTGAGCGTACGTCGGGGGTTGTAGCGCACTTCGTTGCCCTGGCTAGTGCTTACGTTTGTGGTCATACCGTGTGCCCCTCGCCGACTAGTTCTAAAAACACATCTTCAAGTCGACGCCCGCTGCGTCCGGCCAGAAGGGACTCAACAGTGCCCTGGGAAATCACCCTGCCGTGATTCATGACCACCACATGTGAACAGGTTTGCTCCACTTCGGAAAGAAGGTGGGAGGAAATGATGACCGTCTTACCGGTGGCTGCATAGTCCTGGACCACCTGGCGCATGTGTCGTATCTGGGGCGGATCAAGTCCGTTGGTGGGCTCATCGAGCATGAGCAGGTCAGGTAGTCCGAGCATGGCCTGAGCGATACCGAGTCGCTGGCGCATTCCTTGGCTGTAGGTACGCACCTTGCGATCAACAGCGTCGCCAAGTCCGGCGATGTCGAGTACTTCATCAAGATGCGGGTCACCCACCCGACCGCTGGCCCGCCAGTAAATGTCAAGGTTTGCCTTCCCGCTGAGGTGCGGTAGAAAACCGGGGCCCTCAACGAAGGAACCCACGCGCGAGAGCACGGAGGCGCCGGCAGAAACACGCTGGCCGAACACAAATACCGCGCCCTGCGTGGGTCGAAGTAGGCCCATCACCATGCGCATCGTGGTGGTTTTGCCCGCACCGTTGGGGCCAAGCAGGCCGAGAACGATTCCGGGCGGAACAGTGAAATCTACGCCGTCAACCGCGCGGAGTCCGCCGGAGAACTCTTGGACCAGATCGACCACGGCAACCGGGGTCTGGAGGAGTTGGTCATCAACTGCTGGTTTCGCCGGGCGCGGGCGCACCAACCGGACGACCACGGCCAGGGCGATCACAATGAGGAGGGCGCCGAGGAGCCACCACCACGTGGCCACCCCACCACTGGCTGCGGTGGTTGCCACATTGGGAATGGTGAGGGAGGGCGCGGCCAAACCGATGGAATACACCGCGGGACCCGGTGGCATCGCGAATCCCTGATCAGTGGTGGAAACGGTGAGGGCAAGTCGGTCACCGGCCGCCCATTCGGTGACGATGGTGGGTAATTCAATGGTGATCTCGATCGGCTCTGGACCGACACGATCAAGTCGAATGGGGGCCACCAGCCCGTTGGGAAGTGTTTGCCTATCGGTGCCAGACACGATCCGAACACCGGCGAAGAGCGTGACATCGGTGACCGGTTCGGTCGAGGACACCGTGAGAGTGGCGGTGGGTGAGCCGATAATGCGCCCGGCTTCGTTTATCGGCATCGAGATGAAGCCGGCGGATTGCTGTGGCACGGGAAGGGAAAGCGCGGCTCCGAAACGCGCGGCGAGCCCACCTGCTCCGGGCAGTGCGGTAATCGCCGAAGGCACCCCACCTGCGGGAGCGAGAATTTGTTGTGGCGGCCCAAGCAGGGCAATCTCGGTGGATTCATCACCCCCGATTCCCGGATAGGTCGGTGCGGTGACAACAGAAACCGTGCCCAAAGCACGATCACTGATGGCTGAACCTTCTACAACAGATATGGAGAAGTCATTGGCGACGGCGGGTCCGTCGAGCAGATGAGCGGTGAACCACTCGGCGGTGAGTTCACGCAGACGTTCAGTTTCGCTGACACCCCCGTCGTGGCCAGCAGCATGCCAAAGGACCTTCAGTGGGGTGTCCGGATTAGCTTCGGCGATCTGCTGGGCGTTGGCGTTGAGTTGATTTAATGGAAAGAGCGAATCAGACTGACCGCCGCCGAGCATGGTGGGAACGGTGATCCTGTCGGTAATGCTCTGAGGTGAAGAAGCCGCCATGAGCGCGGCACCTTCGTCGGTGATTGTGCCGGTGGTGGCCGCCAGGTTGTATGCCTGGCACCACTGCTCGGTGAATCGACCGCATCCGTCAATGGGTCCACCGGTGAGCCCAGAACTGAAAAACAGCGCTGCCCATAACTGCTTGTACACACCAAGTTCGGTCGAGTTCACTGCACTTTGGGGAAATAGCGAGGTCTGCAGATTGTTCCAAGTGATATCGGCTGCGATGGCATCCACGCGGGGGTCATAGCCGGCCACCATGAGTGATAGCGCTCCGCCGTAAGAACCACCGGCAAAACCAACGCGTGGGTCCCCGGGGGAATCTTGAATCACCGCGTCGGATTCAGCGAGATAATCAATGATTCGGCTAGCGTCGGCAACTTCGTAGTCAGGTGCGTTGAGAGAAATTGAACCCGTTGATGCGCCAAAGCCGCGGGCAGAATACGCCACCACGACGAAACCTTGATCCACCATGAATTGTGCATCTTCAGCCACGGAGGTTTTGCTTCCGCCGAAACCGTGTGCAAGAACGACCGCTGGAGCCGGGGTTTGTTCCGGAAGATAAATATCAGCTTCGATGGTGACCGGGGTGCCCTCTGTTGCACTTGTGGGACCACCATCGATGGTGATGGCTGCCGGGTTCGACTCTGCCTGGGCCGGTGTGGCGATCGCTAGCGGGCTGAGAGTGAGCCCAAGAGCAACGCAGGCGGCAGCTGCAGCACGGGTGACAATGCGTGAATGAAAAAGAGTCAACATGTTCCCGCCATAGGATCACCTTATGTTGTGCCTGCCCACGTCGCAGTTACGCAGGAGCGCCGATGCGCCGATGCGAGCGACTCGTTAGATTCATTCAGTGATTCACCCTTTTAGCCGCCAGGAACTGGCAGATCGCGCGCTGAATGAGCCGCACACCCAGCGACTCGATCACACCCGTGCAGACTTCGCACTGATCTGTGACCGTCATGAGCAAGCCATGGCGCAGGGTGCCCGCGGCTACCTAGACCCTAAGACTGGACTTTTCGTCATGACCGCGAAGTATCTGGCTGATCGTGGGTTTTGCTGCAACAGCGGTTGCCGACACTGTCCTTACGTAAGCGACTAGGGCGGGGCTGCCATGCATCGCTTATATGGCGATTTAGCTCCCTGGTGGCCACTGATCTCACCACCGAGTGAATACGTAGACGAGATTCCACGGCTGCAAGCGGCGCTTGGTCCACCGGGACGGTTACTGGAACTGGGTAGCGGTGGTGGACACGTGGCGTCACATCTGTTGCAGTTTGACCGCACCCTGGTAGATCTTGCTGAACCCATGCTTGCGGTATCACGAGAGCTCAACCCCGATTGCCGGCACGAACAGGGCGATATGAGAACCATCCGATTAAACGAACGTTTCGACGCCGTCCTCGTGCACGATGCCGTTGATTATCTACTCACCGAAGATGACGTTGAGCAGATGTTGGATACGGCAGCTGAACATCTTGTGGACGGTGGCCGGTTGGTGATAGTGCCCGACGATATAGCCGACACCTTTCACCCAGGGACCACCAGTGGCGGAAGTGATGACGCACACGGTCGTGCGGCCCGATTCCTTGAATGGGTGCACGAACTG
>FLOH01000959.1_pt1 | contig 49401 bp, 46 predicted proteins | sample 756751 | NCBI WGS metagenome assembly FLOH01 (sample SAMEA4026879, study PRJEB14308) | marine metagenome | biome: coastal water; material: water | depth 74 m | reverse complement strand
TACGCTTGCATCTAGATCTGCTCTTCTATATAGTCCGCGGTTACCACTAGTCTTTTTAGGTTTGTTCCTATTGGATAACAAGTGATTAGAGTCAGCTGTTTTTCTGAAGTTTGTTTGAGAATATCTATGTTTGATGGGAGTACTATATCTATGTTGCTTATCTCGTAGATGTATTTATGTTGGTCGTAGTAAAGGGCCACTCTATCACCTACTATTACCTCTTCTAGTAGTGCAAAAACGTCCTTGAACCTCCCTGGATCCCAAGGGAAATACGAGCTGTGACCTGTTATAACGGTGTTCCCGCTTTGATCAGGCAGACTTGTTCCTGGGTAATGAACGACTCCGTATTTCAGAGCTTCTTGCATATCTTTTTCTAAAGCATTCCAGTCATTTTGAATAAGATGTTCACTCGATACTCTCAATACTGGTATGTTTTGGTGAATTCTAGGTATTACTAACCTTGTGTCTGGAGGAAAAATTTCGAGGTCTAGCTCTGGGATTGCTTGTACTTGAGAAAGAGTTGCTTGGTTTGTATCTACAAGTTTTTGCTTTGGTTTTGGGGTTGTTTCTTGATTTACAACTTCGAGAAGGACACTTTCCTCCTGATCACCAGACATTTCAGCGATTTTGAATTTTGCTCTCTGGTATAGGGCACCCCAGTTCATCGCTACAAAAGTAACGATAAGAATCAATAAAGTTACGAAAATTTGTCTTCCTGCATCCTTTATAATAGATAAAATCGTCCTTTTTTTAGGCTTTTGGTTGTAGGTTGGGTGCTCTGCCCCAACGTGGAGCACAAAATGTTGATTTGCTTCTGTCATATTTATTTTGAATCTAATTATTATACCTGAAAATTGATTTTTTTTCAATGCGCCAGGGCCTCTTTACCACTTAATCTGATTAAAAGTTTGACTTCAGGGGTGTTTTATGGCATATTTGAGATCACCCAAAAATCAGTTTATATATGACTATCTCTGTAGCAGAACAATATAAGAAGTATTTCGACCTTGATCAGATAATCAAGGATATACGAATTTATTTGAAGGACTTTGATGAGAAGAAGCTTGTTGAGGCTTTTGAGTTTGCTGAAAAAGCGCATAGTGGACAAAAAAGAAAAAGTGGAGAACCTTATATAATCCATCCCGTTGGAACTGTTGAAAGACTTATTCATTTTCATGCCGATGAACCTACTTTGATTGCTGCCCTTCTTCATGATGTACCTGAAGATACTGATGTTGGGATAAACCAGATAAAAAATGTGTTTGGTGAAGAAGTTGCGTTTCTTGTCGATGGTATTACGAAATTATCCAAGGTTTATTATCGCCACGACATGGAAGAACGTCAGGTGGAGTCTCTAAAAAAACTTTTGATTCATACCGCGACGGATCCGAGGGTAATTTTGATAAAGTTGGCCGATCGGCTCCACAATATGGAGACTTTGAAATACGTGGATAAACCTGAGAAAAGGATCCGTATTTCGCGTGAAACACTGGAGATTTATGTACCTATTGCTAATTTGCTTGGTATACAGGATCTGAAGTCTACTTTGGAGGATCTCTGTTTTCAACATTTACATGCTGACGATTATGAAAACTTGAAGACAAAAATCTCTGAAACTATGAAAAGACACAGGTCTTCTCTGAATAAAATGATGACTGTTATTGAAAAAGAACTTGAGGATCATAACCTTCAAGCTGAAGTCCAAGGAAGAGAGAAGAGTCTTTATAGTATTTATAAAAAGATTAAATCAGAGCATAAAACTGTAGACGATATCCATGACAGAATTGCTATTAGAATAATCACAAAGAAAACTTCTGATTGCTATGCGGTACTTGGTATTATTCATGACAAATTCAAACCTAAACCTGGTAGATTCAAAGATTACATAGCTGTTCCAAAAGTAAATGGATACCAAAGTATTCATACTATTGTTTTTGGTATAAAGGGTGTTCTCACAGAGATTCAAATTCGTACCGAAAGAATGCACATTGATGCTGAGTTCGGTATTGCAGCTCACTTTTTTTATGATGAGGAAAAAGATGGGGAATCCAAATTAAGCGGTGATCAACGTTCTTCTTGGGCTGGCAAAGTCCTTGATTTGCAGAAAAGCCAAAAAAATAATGAAGATTTTATTTCGAATTTGAAAATAGATATTTTCCAGGATAGAATTTTTGTTTTTACTCCCGAAGGTGAAACTATAGATCTCCCCAAAAATGCTACTGCTATCGATTTTGCTTATGCGATTCATACAGATGTTGGCAACCATGCATTCAAAGCTGAAATAAATAATGAACTCAAACCTATAACTACAATTTTGAAGACTGGTGATCATGTGAATGTGAAAATTTCTGAGGATCAAGATCCTGAGCTCATGTGGCTTTCTTTTGCAAAAACTAGTTTGGCTAAAAATAAAATCAAACTTTTTTTGAAGAAGGAAAATTTCAAGAAAAAGATTTTTGATGGTATTGGTATGCTTCAAAAAGAAATGGATAGAAGCGGGCTTGGTTTGATTGAGGATATTAATTTCAGAAAGTTGAAAGCTTTGTTTGAAGAGCATTTCAGTACTACTATTACTACTAGAAAAAAACTATTTGCTGATGTTGGTGATGGGACTCTCCAGTCTGTTGATGTGGTTCGACTGTTAAAGATGTTGAAATTCAAAAATGGTAAGAGAGAAAATAATTTCGCTATCAAGGTTATTGGTGACAATAGATCTGGGTTGATGAAAGAGATTCTTGATATTCTTGTTAGCTATGATGCTAATCTTTCTTATTCACACGCAAAGGTTTCTTTCTTTAGGAAAAAGGCGACGATGGTCTTTCATGTTAATTTTGAAGATCTTAAAGATTTCAGTGAGGTTTGTCAGCATATTGAACAGGTTGAAGGTGTCGAGAAGATATATAGAATTTTCACGCATACAACTGTATCTTTCTATTCTGTTGTTTTCACTACAATAGCTCTTTGGTCACTTCACCCACTTTTTATTAATAGTTTGCTTCGCATACGTTTCACTGAGAAGTTTGAGTTCTTATCTAGCTTGTTGCTTTATCTTGGGCTTTTCATGTTGCTGTTCACGGTTGTTTATTTGAAAAAAATTGTCCAAAAAAGTTTCCCTGGTTTCAGAAATATGAAGTGGATTTGGATCCTTACTTTTGTCGCTTTGACTATTGCTGTGTTTGCTTTGCTTCTCGAGCTTTATATATTCAAAATCTCCTTTAACTGGGTTGTTATATTTGGAGGGATTTTGTTTATTTACGCTTATTTAGCCGCGCAATATCTGGATCACAAAACTTCGTAGAGAGTGAGGTCTTTCAAGTATAGCAATCCTTCCATCAATGCTTTTCCGATGTACGCTCCTTTGATATGGATTCCTTTCAGGAGGTTTAAGTGTTTAACTTGTGAGATTCCACCGCCTATGTATACATTGAGATCTGTTGTCGCGATGATTCGTTCTACTTCGTCGTAGTTTGGAAGTAAAGTTCCTTCGCTCCAAATATCGTGATAGAGAATGTTTTCCACATTTATATGTTTCAACTCTTGTGCTAGATCAAAAACTTCGTATTTATTCGCCCCTGACGTGTGTTCGGACTCTACGTATGAACCCTTCGCTTTTATTCCGCAGTAAACGTTTTCAGCTCCATATTTTGCGATTGCCTTTGGAATAATTCGAAGGCCCGAAACGCCTATTACTACTTTTGTGACTTTGCATTCCTGGAAAGCTTTGTCTACTTCTTCCATCGTACGAAGGCCTCCCGTGTATTGGATTTCTGTATCTGGATTGTCTTCAACTATTTCTTTTATGATTTTTGTGTTTGTGATTTCGTTTTGTTCGCTTGCGTTGAGATCAACTAAAAGTAGCCGGCGTGCTCCTTGTTTGACGAAGTCCTTGGCGTAGTTTTGTGGTTTTTTTGGATAGACTTTTTTTTGTTTAATATCCCCTTTGTAAAGGGATACACATTTGCCATCCAGTATGTATAGGATTGGGGTTATTTGCATTTTAATTGTTAAATCTAAAGTGCATGATGTCTCCGTCCTTTACTTCATATTCCTTGCCTTCTATTCGCAGTTTTCCTAGTTCTTTGGCTTGGTTTTCTCCTCCGGCCGAGATGTAATCAGTATATTTGATAACTTCCGCTTTTATAAATCCTTTTTGAAAATCTGTGTGGATTACGCCAGCGGCCTCTGGTGCGAGGGCTCCGTCCTCTACGGTCCATGCTCTCACTTCTTTTGGGCCTGCTGTCAGATATGTGATTAGATTTAGGCTTTTGTATGCCGCTCGAATAATTTCGTTTAGACCTGTTTCTTCTAAGCCAAGTTCTTTCAGATAAATAAGAGCGTCTTCTTGTCCTAGCTCCGCCAGTTCCTCTTCTACTTTTGCGCAAATTGGGATTATCTTTTCTTCATCTTCTACCTCTAGCAATTCTTTGTATTTTGCTTTGTCAAAATCTTTTATTTGATCTTCGTGCAGATTCACGACGTAGAGATGTGGTTTGATCGTTAGGAGATGAAGATCTCTTAGAAGCAACTTGTCTTCGTGTTCTAGTTCAAGATTGCTTGCAAGATCACCCTCTGAGAGATGGTCATTTAGTTTTTCGAGAAGTTCTTGGTAATGCTTCTTGTCTTTATCGTTTGATTTCGCTTCTGTTCTTGCTTTGTTCAGTCTCTTTTCTAATGTTTGAAGATCGGCGAGGATCAATTCTGTATCTATTACTTCGCGGTCTCTTTTTGGGTCGATGTTTCCATGAACGTGAGTGATGTTTGTGTCTTCGAAGAATCTTACTACTTGGATGATTGCATCACATTCCCTGATGTTTGCTAAAAATTTATTACCCAATCCTTCTCCTTTACTGGCTCCTTTTACTAATCCTGCTATATCTACGAATTCAATCACAGTCGGGATCACTCTATCTGGATTGTTGATTTCGGCTAAACGTTTTAGTCGTTCGTCTGGAACCTCCACTACTCCTATGTTTGGATCGATGGTGCAGAATGGGTAATTTGCTGCTTGAGCACTTTTAGATCCAACTAGTGAGTTGAATATTGTTGATTTTCCAACGTTTGGTAGACCTACTATTCCAATTTTAAGACTCATGATTATATTCGTTAAATTCTTTTATTGTTATTTGGCCTGGTGCTGTCTTTGAGGACTTAAACGCGGTGCGCGAGAAGTACATCATATGGTTCCCAAACATGTGACCCGCTATTCTAGTCAGAAGACCATGTTCTCCCATACAAAGACAGATTGCTTTCTGTTCTTTTTTAGAGATTTCTGCCAAAAAGTCAAGCATCCTGAAACTGTCGACTATGGCTTTCGCGTGAGTTGCAAATTTAATTATGTCCGGCTTTTTCTTCAGCATTTTTTTGTGGAGCTTTCTCAAGTTTTTGTCGTATGGGGTTTCTTTGAAGTTGTGATATGAAATTATCAGTTTTATTTCAGGGTTTATACGTTTTATTTTCTTGATGGTTCGAAGTGGGGTTTCAATATCTACGTCAATGTAAGTTGAGAGTTTCACCGCTTCTTCTTGCAGATTTTTCACAGGGTCTTGTGATTTGTACATGATTGGTTTTTTAATTTTTTTCGTGAAGTCGTTGGTGACTTTTTTAAAGCCTGGCTTTTCAAACCAAACCTCCAAGATGTCCGCATCTTTGGTTTGCTTAAGGTCTTGAGTCAAAATTGGAATAACTTTAAACATCGATCATCATTAATTTTACTGCGTCATCTACGACTTTTGTGTTTGAGAAGTGAGGATATACTCTAATGTGGTTCGTATGTCTGAGGTTGTAATACATTAGGGACTTCAGTCCGTTGTCGATGATGATGTTTGGCTTTTCTTTTTTTATAAATTCTACAAAGGCTTCAGAACCTTTCTCTTCCGGGCCTATTTTTTTGCGATATTTTTTCGAAATACTCTTCCCTTTGATGTCTATAAATTCGTAGGCTTTTGTTTGTCTTAGTGATGGAGCTATTTTTGCATTAAGCCCACTTCCATCTCCAGTAACAGGAACCGCCAATCTTATTCTTTTTGCTTTTGTGATTTGAGTGTGGATCGTGAAATCTTTTATGTAAGGGTTTAACTCTTTTATTTTTTCATCCATTATGTCCAATTCCTCTTTCAAATCTATTAGGTCTGCAAAAGAATTTATTTCTACAAACGCTTCTCCAAATATGAATGTACCGGCTCTCCTCATCCTTATCCTCTTTATTGATAGGACTACATCTGTTTTGTGAAGGATAATTTTTCTTATTTTTCTCATAAGTTTCGGATCATCCCAATAATCCAGCATATAGAATAGTGCTTCTTTTGTACTATCCACTCCCACTTTCAATATCATTACGGACATTACCATACTGATCACACTTTCTACATACATAACTCCATACATGTTAGCCACAATACTTCCTATTACCGCAAAGCTCGCAACGATGTCTAACTTTTTATCAACCGCGTTATTCATCAACGACATTGAATTTGTTTTTCTCGCTGCGTCTGCAAGTTTTCTGGCCAAACTGATTGAGAAGAAAACAGATACAATTGTAACGACTAGTCCTATTACATGAGCTTGTCCTACCGGCTCTACATACAGGTCTTCTACTGCTTTTTCGAATACGTCGTAACCGAAGTAGATTATCAGAAGAGATACTATCAACGCTCCGAATGTTTCTACTTTGTAGTATCCGTACCCAAAGTTTTTGTCTGCACTTTTTCTAGAAAGTTTTAATCCTATGTAACTTGCGAAAAGGCTTATTATATCTGTAATCGTGCTAAGTGTATCTGCAAGAAGAACTACCATCCCTGTTAAGTATGCTGCTATAGCTTTTAGGCCTGTCATCGCTATTAGATTGATCAGACTTTTTTTTGCTATTCGTTCTCCCTGAATAAGATTTCTTTTTCCGCTCATTGTGTGGATTTTATCACATTTTTTTTTTGGAAGGAACATTTCATTAATTACCCACATGACGAGCTTTAACATCTTTTTTACTTTCGTCAATTTATAAGGTTAATTTCCTTTTTACAATCCTGAATTATTCCATATAATTTACAACAAGCAAAAAATATTTCCTAACCCCTTAGTTATGAGGAAGTTTTTACTCGGTCTAGCGGTACTAAGCATGACTGCTCTACTAGCAGGATGCGTGCCAGCTGATGACGCTGAAGTAGTTGAAGACGACATGGTCGTTGAAGACGTAGTTGTTGTTGAGCCAGAAGTAGTCGTAGAAGACGAATTGGTTGACGACGCAGCTGTCGTAGAAGACGAAGCAGTTGAAGACGTAGTCGTAGAATAATTAAAATCTATCGACTAGTAGCTACTAGACAAAAAAAGCGGATAAATATTTTACCCGCTTTTTTTGCGTCTATTTGAGGAATTCTACTGTGTGAATATCTTCTACCGCTACTTCTTCGTGTACTTTCGGTCTTCTGATAGACGAGTGTCTTCTTGCTTGAAGTTGTTCTTTCTGGATCGTGTCTATTAATTTTTTGACCTGTATTATCAATCTGTCTTTTGAAAGATCTATTGCTTTGAGAATAGTGTGACTTGTTTCTTTCGCCTTAATTATTTTCATTGGCATTTTTAATATAAGTTCAACTGAATATGCGTCGTGTTTATCAAATTTCTCTATCGTGCAATCCAGCAAGACTGCATCTTCTTGGAATTTTTGCAAAAGGCCCTTGATCTGCTCTAGCTTACTCGGGATGTAATTGTCGAAGATCTCTTGCTCTTGCTTCGAGAGGTTTTTGTAGGTGTTTGTGACCTTCATAAAAGATGGGTTAAAGATTGGAGGAGTACATTATATCATGTTTTTTTTACACAATCAAAAAACCTTCTTAATATGTTTTGATGGTGCCGGGGGGCAGGATTGAACTGCCGACACCTGGATTTTCAATCCAGTGCTCTACCACTGAGCTACCCCGGCATTTTTTCAAGATTCACGCCCGAGATTCTAATGCTTCATCTGCCTAAATGCAACAAAAAAGCTCACCCCTATATCGAGGTGAGCTTTAACTTTATCTTACTGGATTCCAATTAAGCTTTGTCAGCCTTTTTAAGCATTGGAAGTCCTGTTCTTTTGTTCTCTACTACTTGGTACCCTTCCGGCATCTCATCTAGAGAGTCATTTCCTTTTACTTCTTTAGCGAAGTAATAGATTGTCTGTAGTCTTCCTCCTCGGAGTGTTACGTCCTTTGTGTGGAGGTAGTAAGTTTGACCCTTACTGTTTTTGTGACTGTAAGCCATGGAAAAACGGGTTAAAAAATTTTCTAAAAAAAGCCTACCTGATAACAGGTTTGTTGTAAAGAGAACAGCCCTTTCTTCCCGCTTTTTGTCAAGCTAAATGTTTTTGGCTTGTGTTAGAGCATTCTTGTTGAACGACAGGTTGGAGGTGATAAATTCGGCTTTATTTAGCCAACATTGGGCCTTGGCGTTCTTTCAAACCTTCGTCGTACATTTTGTAGTGTTCGACAAACTCTAAGAACTCTCCTCTGACCTCTCCTTTCTTTTTTCCTAGGGATTTGTTCATTTCTTCTCTAGACTTGCTATACGCTTTATACCTTGCTCTTGCTTGAATAAGCCTGTGATTTGAAGGATCTTTCCAATCAATTCTTTTACTAGCTCTATCTTTTATTCGTGCTGCTGTAGCTGCTATATCTACCAATAAATTTTCTCCTCTCTTGAATTTTTTACCTGGATAAAACTTATCTATAAATTCTCGGAATTCTTTGTAGGCTGTTGATTTCGAGGTATGTGCTTCAATCCAGGCACTTTTCTGAAACTGTCCTATTCCTATAGAGGTTCCGCTTTGGTAATTTAGATCTCCTTCCGTTTTTGGATAGAATCCTGATTCGTGGTGAAGAGTGGCGAGTATCATTGCTGGTGGAATTTTGAAATATTTTGCAACTCCTATTATTATATGTACCAAGGCTGGATTTTTTTCATAGAGTTCATCGAAGGATGTTGGTTTGATTTCTTTTGTCGCAGCTTGTGTAGCTAAGAATACCAAAGCTTTGTTGATTCCGTAGTAGCCAAGTATTGATAGAGCTTCTTGTGATTGCTCGTTTCGTTTGGCTTTTGCTGTTTTTTTGGGAGAGCGTTCTTTGCGCTCCTTTTTTTCTTTGCTTTCTGAGTTTCCGAATTTTGCTTCTTCTAAGCCCATGGTTTTATTTTAAGATGTAGCGGCTTCTACTCCTTTTTGGTAGTAGGTCAGGCCTTTTCCTTTTATTCCGTATTGTGCGTTTAGTTCTTGTGGGGTTTCTACTTTTATTCCTTTGCTGCGTGCGTATTTTGTGACCGCAGTGAAGTAATCCCATTGATTTCCAAATGATCCGTATTTCAGTCCTACCATTTCAAATGCCTCTCCCACCGACTTTGCGTATCCTGCGGCTAACAAGCCACCTGCTAGGCTAGTTTTTGCTCTGTGTGTACCGTACCTACAGTGTACGTGGACTGATTTGCCTTCTTTTAAATATTTGGCAATTTGGTTGAAAAGTCTGATCGAGCTCTGTCCGAAGGTAGTCGACATATGTCCGTTATAAAATTCCAGTCCTGCTGATTGAGCCGCTTTTTTTGTATTGGCGTTAGCCTGAGATGAATGATGTAACAAACTAATTATTACATTTACTCCTCTTTGTTTTAGTTTTTCGGCTTGTTGATTTGCTAGAGATTGGTTCGCTACGATATGTTTTTTCGCACTTTTTGTCACTCCTAGTCTTCCTGAGGTTGAGATTTGTGTTTTGCCCTTTGATGTTGTTAAATTTCTTTGAAAATAGTTGAATGGTCTTCCTGAGTTTCCTGATTCTGAATGTTCTGGAACATAGTCATCTGCTGAAACTAATTCTGGCGGTTCCAGTTCTGGGATCTTTTCAGCGACAGCCTTCTCGGCAGGTACAGGCGCTGTTTTAGGAGTTGGTTCGAGTTTATTCCAAGCAAGTTGGTGCTGCGTGTCTGGCAATGGATCCTTGAAGCCTGATTCTGCCGTTCTGAAATAAACATTCTTTATCGCTCCTGTTTTTTTGTCGATATCTACTACTGCTGCAGATCTGGCTGATTGAAGTTTCTCGTTGTTGAGACCATAATAATTCATTCCCATTCCGCCTGGATTCAAAAAGTTTCCGATAACGTGAGAGAAATGTGTATGGCCGCTCAGTATATAGAAAGGTCGTCCGTTATTTTCTATGTTTTCTTTTGCGATTTTTTGGATTTCTTGGAAGTTTTCAAGATTGCTCTTACCATCTGGTGAAAGCCCTGGTCCAAATGCATCTTGTATCGGAGGTCTGTGATTTATTAAGTAAACCGCTCCTTTTGCCTCTTTTGATTTTTTCCTAAAAAAGTCGGTTTGTTTTTTTGATATAGTGCTTCCTCCTTCATTAAACACTACGAAAGTTGCTTCTCCTTGTGTGAAGCTATATGCAGTATCATCTCCTTCAAAACCTGGAAGTTTATCTTTATAGAGGGAAAGCATGTGGTCAGTGCCTTTCACATATCTGTCATGGTTTCCAAGTGCTAGCGCAAATGGAGTGGCTCCAAATCCCGCAAATTCTCCTTTTGCTTTATCTAGGATTGCTTTGTATTGTTCGTCGTCTCTTTTACTTAGATCGTACAGATAGTCACCGACTCCTAGAGCAAAATCCGCTTCCCATTCCGGACATTTTGCTTGGAGTTCTTTTAGGTGAAGTTGGTCTGTGTTCTTTCCTAATTTTGCGTCGGTGTCTCCGAAGACAACCATTCTTATTGTTCCTTCAGGTTTTGGCGGAATTTCTTTTGTTGCAGGTGTTTCTGGGATTATTGATACTTCTGATGGATTTAATCTTTGTTTTATTTCTTCTACCCGTGCCCTGTATTCGGCTTCTACGGGAGCTGTTTCAGATGATACGGCAGGTGCTAATGTTGTGGCTTCTGGCATGGTTTCTACGGGAACTACAGATCCAGCGACTGCTTCTGCATAACCGCTTGTACGTGATCTACGGCTGCGTACCGGGCTGCGTTTAGTACTGTCGCCCACTTCTTCAATTTGCACCTGTGATTGTGTGTCTTTTGTCTCTTCTACTTTTGATTCTAGTGCCTTCGTGATGGCTTTTGTTTGTTTCCCGAGATTTTTTTTCACTTCTTTTCGTATTTGTTTTTTCATTATTTCAAGAATCTCTGCTCTAGATTTGTCGGCTATGTCTTCTGGGTTGATTTTTACTGTTGCTATTCCCTGAGCTGGAAGTTTCAAAAGAGTTAATTTTCCCTCTTCATCCTGATAATAATAGTCAATATTACCGTTAACATCTTTGCGTTCAACTATTTTTGCTTTTGCTCCGCCCACACTGATTGAAAATTTCTTTACATCTGGAGTTAGAATGTCTTTTGCTGTTAGCCGTTTTTGGTCTGGTCCTAATGGGATTTTTTCTAAATCTATTTCCATTTTCACTGTTCCTTTTTCGGATCCATCTTTTATTACCTCAACCGCTTTTGTCATTATCTTTGACAATGTTTCTGCCGCTTTAAAAAGAATTCCTTTTGCGCTTGGTTTTTCGCTTGGGCTGTTTTTTTCTTGGTCAGATTTTACCAAAACTTCTCCGAATACACTTTTTGCAATTTTTGGTGAATCGATTTTTAGAGATTGTTGAAATTCAGGCTTATCAGCCTTTATTTCTTGTTGTCCTTCACCTGTCATTTTTGCTTTCTCGTCGCCCATTATTGCATTATTTAATCCTTATATTATACCATTTATAGGTTAATTCTTCAATTCCTAAGGGTTGAGTAGTTATAATATTTTTGTAGAATCCAGCGCATGAATAAATCGCGACCTAAAACAAGAGAGGATTGTAAAAATGGCATGCGCCCGTGCCCTTGGGTTGGTTGTGAATTTCATCTTTATTTGGATGTAGATGCTAGTGGTGAAATAATTTTCAATCATCAGGATACTCTTTTTAATGGTGATGATCCCGAAGATCCTGATTTGAGAAGAATGTTTCAAACTTGTGTTTTAGATATCGTTGATAAGGTTAAGGATGGTCTTACTATTTGTGAGGTAGCTGAGTATACTGGTTGTACTGTTGAGAAGGTGAAGGAAATTTTGAGTATTGGCGTAGCAAAGCTTCGTAACGGTGGCAAAAAATCAGAAGATAATTGAAAATCTACAAGGCTTGTGTTATGATATTTTCCTTTTTTAACCCATCGACATGGGCAAAAGTTCAAAATATCAAGGTCCCGAATTGCCTTTCGGGCAACCTGAAAAAACTCCTGAGATTGTTCCGACTGTTGAGCCTATTTCTGAAGAGCAACCTCCTCTTAACGACGGTTTTGATACTGGAGTTTACACTCTCAGGATTGACGAAGGTCTTGGTTTTTTGACTGCACCTGTGAAGTTAGCGGTTTTAAAGATTATCGGATTGAATGAATGGCCCGAAAGACCTTTGGAGATAGTTGGTTCTAAAATGATAGCTGTAAGAGATCTTATTCGTGATTGTTTTCCTGGATTTGATGTTGTTGAGATTGATGAAGTGGATCATTTGGTAACTGGTGACCCAAATGCTGCAATAATTAATGATCCTAATTTTGATGAACAAGCATATGTTGGATGGGGTGCTCTTGCCACTCTGGCTCAGGACATTTATAAAATCGTACAGAGAGTAAATCAAATTCCTAGTATTAGGCATGGGAGGAATAGGGTTTATTTTAAAAAGACTTCTCCTGGAAATTATGTTTTTGGGTACAGAGGAGAAACAATTCCTTGGAAACGTGATGACGGGTCTTTCTCTTTGAAAAGCCTACAGGATTTCGTGATGTTTATATTGGAAGTGGATGAAGAAAAAAAAGGTTACTAAAGGAATTCACTCTTGAGTTTGAGGCTTTAGTTTTTTTACTGAGAACTGTATTCCCATTACGAAGATCCAGGCTATCATTATTATGATTAGGTTTTTGAAGTTTATTAATTCCAGAAGTTGCTCACCTACTGTATAGACCATTGCGACCCAAACAGTTGCCCAGAATGCAAATGCTGCAATTGAATATTTGACGAAGGTTTTTGTTTTGATTTGGAGAATGCCTGCCGCGGTTGCCGTAAGTGATCCTACGTGTGGGTGGGCATAACTGAGTACAAGAATTTTCAGCCCATGTTTTTCAATACGTTTACGCATACGTTCAATTTCATTTTCTAGACCAAATTTGAGAAAGATTTTGTACCAACCGTATTTACCCATGTAGAAATTGACCATCGCCATCATGAAAAGTGCTGACATCACAAGAGCTATTGTGATTGCAACACTCTGAGCTCCTTGTGTTGCGAATAGAGTTCCCATTACTACTACTATCGATCCTGGGAAGAACCAATTAATAAGGAGGAACCCTTCTGCGAGTGCTGAAACGAACACAACCCAGTATCCGTGAACTTCATACTGTGCTTTGGCAAAAGCTATTATTTCATCATATGAAGGGAGGTCTAGCGCCTGGTATGTTAATAGAAAAATTCCTAGGACTACGAGGAGTGTGATCGGGAATGCTGCGAACAGACTAAATTCTTTTATGGCTTTTTTCATGGGGTGAGTCTAGCAAAAAGGGTGTGTAAATGCTAATAAAATAAAGAATGGAAAGCTGCATAGGATAGGAACAGATGAACCTGGGAAGCTTGTGAGTGCTGTTACTACCTACGCCTCTCTCAAATAACCCCAGCTATGAAGTTTGTCCGAGTCCTCAAACCATCTGTCGCCGATGTCTTTTCGATAGTACATGTTTGGGATGATGATGTTTGAGATTCGCTGAGCAAGTTGTTGTTGAGCCTGTTTCATTGTAAGGCCCGATCCTACTACAACTAACGCGACACCTGTTTTTCCTGTGATGAGCCATTCACCTTTTATCTCCTTCACATCTTCTATGTGGATACCTTCTTCGTTATGTTTTTTAAAGACTATGACGGCGTCTTTTGCGAATGAATCGAATGTTTTTTTGTCCTTATATGGAAATGGAGGAACTACAATTCGAGCTCCTACGTGGAATCCCTTCTTTATTTTGAATTCGAAATCTTCGCCTGCCGCCAATTTATATAAAAACTCGCCAATCGGGGTTACCATTGAGTCTTGTTGGATCTGGATGGTTGGATACCCAAATCTAGATGTGAACTCAAGCGGATAGATCCCTGTGCCATTTACGATACAATTTATGTCTATATATCCAACGTATCCTTCTTCTTTGAGTTTTGGTTCCATTTTCTTGAGAGTGGCGTTGAAAAGTTTATTTGGTCCACTCCAAAACATACTCGTACCCATCTCCCCTGTTGCAACTCCTAGGTCACCTGGGAATAGTTTTTTGTGTTCGAAGTTTATGTTTATTGGATACACGAATTTATTTCCGTTAAAAAATCCTCCGACACCTATTTCTACGCCCGAAGTTACTTTCTTTTGGATTTGGAATTCCTTCACTTCTTCGCTCCAGGTGTTTCTGTATGCTGTTAGTACTCTCATTACGTCTGATCCATCGTCTTCGTTACCGACGAAAAGTAGACGCTTGATATTCTGAGCCTCGCCACTTGGCTTCAAGACATATTTGCCCGGATTTTGCTTTATGTATTCTATTCCATCATCAAAGAAGTTGAATTCTTTGTATGGAAGTATTGGGATTTTATATTTTCTCATTTCCTCCTGTCCAAATGCGCGGTCGTCCTCTAGTTTGTCTGTATACTGGGTTCCTCCGACTACAAGTTTTCCTTTTTTTCGTAGAGTTTGTGCGAGTTTTCCGTGGCCAAGGACATCATCGAAAACTATGACGTCAGCCCAGTCTACTTCTGCCTCCCAGTTGTTTGTTTTTGGGACAAATCCATTTACGATCTGTCTCTCTGATTTCTCCTCAATAAACAGTTTCACTTTGTGTCCTTCTTTTTTTGTCTGCCACGCAATGTCTCCTATTAATCCTACTATAGAGACGAATAGAAATTTTTTTTTGTCCAATTTATGAGGTTAAAATACGTTTGAAATATTGTGCTTTTTTGGATTGGAAGTAAATAGGATTTTTAATGTTTTTTTCCTATTGACTTCTTTGACGCATACCCCTACCCTAGGTATAGGTACGTAGTGCCATTATTTATTTCACAAATCACCCACACAATGTCTACCGAAAAAGAAAAAACCTTGATCAATTTCAAGAAAGCTCACAGTTCAATAGCCAGAATGATCAAGATGATTGAAGATGGAGAATACTGCATCGATATCATGCAACAGAATCTGGCTGTTATTGGCCTCCTGAAATCTGCTCATCAGATGCTTATGGAAGGCCATCTTAATCATTGTTTCAGGAGCGCTATGAGCTCAAACAATGAAAAAAGAAAAGACGAAATGACTCAAGAAATCTTAAAAGTTATAAAATGGCAAAAATAAAACTAAATGTGGCGGGGATGCACTGTATCAGTTGTGAACTTCTTCTAGAGAAAGGGTTCGAAAAAATTGATGGAGTTCATAGTTGTGACGTTTCACATAAGAAAGGTGTCGTGGAAGTAGAATGTTCTGACGATGTTTCTCTCTCGGATCTCGAGAGTGTCGTAAAGGCTTGTGGCTATCAAGTGGTTATTGAGCATGAGAAGCATAAACATAAAGTTAAAGGCGAAAACGGGGGGCGGAATTTGATTCAAATTTTCTTTATAGTTCTCGGTGTTTCCATCGTTGCTTTCTTACTTGGGAAATTCGAGATTTCGAAATTATTCCCTGAGTTTGGGAGCAATGTAGGGGTTTTTGTAGCGTTGTTGCTTGGGATCGTCGCTTCGTTTTCAACATGTCTTGTTATGGTTGGAGGCATCGTGCTGGGGTTTGGGAATGTGTATACGGTCCACGAAGATTCGAAGCATCCTTTGATGTCTAGAGCTCTGCCTCATTTGTATTTTCATGCTGGTCGTATTGGTGGGTTCGCTTTGCTTGGTGGTGTTTTGGGATTGATTGGAGGCAAAATAAATTATTCTCTTACTTTCACCGGCTATCTTACTATTGTTGTAGCTCTGATGATGTTGTATATAGGGCTACAGATAATTGGATTTGTTCCGAATATTACGAAACTTGGTTTCCATCTGCCGAAAAAACTTTCGAAGAAAATTCATGCGCTTGAAGAAAAGAATCATCCGTTGGCTCCGATGGTAATTGGTGTCCTTACTTTCCTTCTTCCATGTGGGTTCACTCAGTCGATGCAAATTGCTGCGATTGCTTCTCAAAGTTTTTTTACCGGGGCTTTGATAATGGGCGCTTTTGCTTTGGGAACGTTCCCTGCCCTCTTTTCTTTGGGATTTGGATCTTCGTATGCGAAAAAGGGAAACTTCGGGTTTTTGAATAAAATAATTGGAGTGATCGTGGTTTTCTTTGCAATTTACTCGTTTAATTCTGGGCTGGTTTTGTCTGGATCAAGTTTCACTTTGGACTTTTGGAGATCTGGGAATGGAATTGAAGCTACTCAAAATGATGATGTTCAAGTTATAAAAATGGACGTTGATTGGGTGTTCACGCCAGATGAGTTCGTTGTAAAGAAGGGAGTTCCTGTCCGATGGGAAATAAATGGTATCAATATCTCAGGATGTTCAAATGAGATTGCTATCCCGAAGCTTGGCATCAGCCAGAGGATCAATGAAGGTCCGAATGTTATCGAATTTACGCCTGAGGAAACTGGATCACTCCCCTTCTCTTGTTGGATGGGAATGATTGGTGGAAGATTCACTGTTGTTGAATAACAATTTTTTAACTAAAAAATATTATGAAAAAATTTGTTTTTATAGCCTTAAGTGTACTGTTACTAGTGAGCGGACTTACTGGCTGTACTAAAGTTGTCGAACAAGAAGAACAAGAAGAGGAGGAAGCAAGAGTGTTTTTGGCTGATGAATTTCTTGGGACCAAAGGAGAGGCTGTTTCGCTGGTGAATGATACTGTCGTTATAGCTGCAGACGATGTTAGTGATGGGCAAGCTCATTATTACAATGCTGAGTTGCCTGATGGGGATAGTGTTTACTTTTTTATTGTGAAAAGTCCTGACGGGCATTTGAGGGCTGCTGCGAATGGCTGCCAAGTTTGTGGAGGAGCTTTGCAAGGATTTAGACAGGAGGGTGATTTCATGATTTGTAATACCTGTGGAAATAGCTATCCATTGGACAAAATTGCCACAGAAAAAGGAGGCTGTAATCCAGCTCCGATAAGTCCTGATCTAAAAGTTGTGGATGGGGATGTCACTATCTCACTTTCCGAACTTCAATCAATCAAACAATTTTTTAACTAAAAAATATTATGAAAACAGTAAATCTCAAAATAACCGGCATGACTTGTAGTAGTTGCGCGAAGCTGAATGAAAGAGCCATCCTGGACGTTAAGGGGGTGAAAAGTGCACAGGTGAATGTTGCTAATAACAAGGCTCAGGTGGATTTTGATGATGGTGTCACTGGAGTTGAGGAGATCGTGAAGGCTGTCAAAAGTGCTGGGTATGGAGCATCTGAGATCACGGAGGAATCTGATGATGAAGATGACAGTAGGAAGGAGGTGAAAGTTGCGAAGCTCCGGTTTTTGGGTGCGGCGATTTTTACCATTCCTGTTTTTGCGATGATGTTTAAGGAAGGCTTATTGCCGATGTGGGTTTATGCGGTTCTGACTGCTATTGTTGTGTTTGGGTTTGGATTTCATTTTCATCGAAGTGCTTTCAAGAAACTTTTGCATTTTACGGCGAATATGGACAGCTTGGTTTCACTCGGGACTTTGTCGTCGTTCACATATAGTATGTGGGCGATGTTCGCGGGACATCATGTTTATTTTGAGGCGGCAGCGGCGATTATTACTTTGATCAATTTGGGGAAATGGTTTGAGGCTATTAGTAAAGGTAAGGCTAGTCAGGCTCTGCAGAGATTGCTTGAGTTGGGAGCGAAAAATGCTCGTGTGATTAGAGGTGGAAAGGAAATTGATATTCCTCTGGGAGAGGTGAGAATTGGAGACATTTTGCACGTCAAGGCGGGTGAAAAGATTCCGTTGGATGGGAAGATTGTTTCGGGTGAAGCGACTATAGATGAGAGTATGTTGACTGGGGAAAGTATTCCCGTTGATAAGAAGAAAGGTGAGGATGTTTTTGGAGCGACAATCAATCAAAATGGAAATATCAAAGTTGAAGTTACAAAGGCTAAGGGTGACACTGTTTTGTCGAGAATTATTAAAATGGTTGAAGAAGCTCAGATGTCGAAGGCCCCTATTCAGAAATTGGCTGACAAGATCGCGGGGATTTTTGTTCCTATTGTTATTTTGATTGCACTGGGGACTTTTGCTTTGTGGTATTTTTTTACTTCTGACATTGAGGCAAGTCTTTTGCCGGCTGTGTCTGTGCTTGTTATCGCGTGTCCTTGTGCTCTTGGGCTTGCGACACCAACTGCTATTATGGTTGGGACTGGAGTTGGCGCGAAGAATGGAATTTTGATTAAGAATGGTGAGACGCTTGAGAAGTCTAATGATATTGATGTTGTTGTTTTTGATAAGACTGGGACTCTGACTTCTGGGAAGCCCAAGGTTACGGATGTTGTTCCTATCGACTTTCCAAAAGAGAAAGTAGTGAAGATTTCCTATAGCCTTGCGAAGTTATCTGGGCATCCGCTTTCGCAGGCGATTGCTGATTTTGGGGCTGCGTCTGATGCTGAGCATACTGAGCTGAATGGTTTCAAAGAGGTCCGAGGAAAGGGAGTTTCTGCTAAATGCAAGGAACATAATACTGCGTTATTGTTAGGGAATGAGAAATTGATGATAGAAAATGGGATTGATGTAGGCGTGGCTGATAAGAAAAAGATTAATAAGCTGGCTGGAGACGGAAAAACTCCAATATATGTAGCTCATGGAAACAAACTTGTTGGGATCATTGGTGTGATGGATACAATAAAGGAAGATGCTGCTGAGGCTGTTAAGCTTTTGAGGAAGATGGGTGTTGGTGTCTCAATGATTACTGGCGATAATGAAAAGACTGCTAACGCAATCGCTAAGCAACTTGGTATCAAAAAAGTTATGGCGGAGGTGTTGCCGGAGCATAAAGCTAAAGAGATAAAGGCATTGCAGGCTTCTGGCAAGAAAGTAGCGTTTGTTGGGGATGGGATAAATGATGCTCCGGCTCTCGCGCAAGCTGATCTCGGGATTGCTCTTGGAACTGGGACAGATGTAGCTATAGAGACTGGGAATATCGTAATCATGCAAGGCTCTCCTAAGAAAGTCTATACTGCAATCAGACTATCACAACGAACTTTCTCTGCTATCAAACAAAACTTGTTTTGGGCGTTTATTTACAACGTGATTGGAATCCCTGTCGCTGGTCTTGGGCTTCTAAGCCCTGTGTTTGCGAGTTTTGCTATGTCGATGAGTTCCGTGTCGGTTGTCACCAATAGCCTACGGATAAAGAGGTTTAAGGGATGATGGGTTGGGTGAAGCTCCCTGATCTTGAGACGTTGGAACTTTTTATGATGTTCGATGATCACCTCAGTATCGTTTTGATAGATTTGTAGAGGCATTTCGTCTTGTACTTCTTTTGATGAATAGGAGGGATTTTCGTATTAAGTTTTAATAATTTTTTCACAGCAATTTTCGCCGATCTTATTGAACATTCTACTGTGAAAACTATTTCATTTGGAATTTCGACATACTGTCCGATGAAGGCTAGATTTCTCGATCCTTTTGGTACAACTTCCGGCCTGTCTGCTTTTTTTCTAGGCAAGAATTGGCTGGTCATGTAGGGCATCATTGCCGGGATGCAGATTGCGGATTTTGTTATTGAGCTGGCTTGTTTATTTACCCCTGCGTTGAACCCCATGTGGAAGAGAACTTCTTCTAATATTTCTTTTCCATTGCAATCGGACATTTTTTTCTTTATGTAGTTACCAGGTTTGTCGGGTTTCAATCCATACCCCCAACAAACAAAAGTGTTCTTTGGTTGATCCATGAAATATGGCTGATGTGGGAGTGTGATTGTCATTAGCCAGTTTGAGTTTTTGAATGTTGTTAGGCATCCTGTCCCTGCTTTGTTATCTGTGAATTTTTCTACAAGTTTGAAAAATTTTGGATCACGGAATGTCATTGTGAAGGATTCACCTTTTGATTTTTTTGTTGAGCTACTGAATGTGGCTGGATTTCCTAGGTCTTCAAATTTCCCGGCCACGTTTTTCCAAAGATCCCAAGATTTCGATTTCTTTGCTATTTGTGGTGGCGGTTTGTTTGTTGAACCCATCCTCACATCAGTTGTGATTGATCCGTTTGTTATGAAAACTAGGTCGTCTTTTTTGATGTTTATTTTGGAATTTTTCAGAGAGATTGCTGTGACTATTTTTTTGCTTTTTCTCGGGCTTTTTCTTGGGGCGAATTCGATATCTGTTACTTTGCTGTTATATTTGAAGTGGACGCGGTTTTCTTTTAGAAATTTTAATGTAGGTAAGATGAAGAAATCATGTTCGCAGTACGGCGCACTCAAGGTGCACTTCATAATGCTGTAAACTGGGGCATCATGCACAAACCTGCAAAGATATCGTTTCATTTCAATCAAACTGTGCCAGGGCTCGAATGCGAATGTAGTCGCCCATTCGAACCAAAAATTAGTTTCAAAGAAATCCTTTGTGAAATAATCTTGGATTTCAAATGTTCCAAAAGATCTTTCGGGCATATATAAAAGCTCCACCAATCTGAGTCGATCCCGCCAGTTTAATTCCATGAAGCTAGCGTTGATGATTTTGCCATTTTCTACCAGTCTGGCCTTGTCGTAGATTTTTACTTTTTGATTGAATCTGAAGAACTCATCTTTCAATGTTTTTTTTGGATTTGTGAGGGATGGAATCTTTGACAATAAATCGTAGGTTGCTGAATATATTGACCTCTCGAACATTCTGTATCCACTGCATATGTATCCTTTTTTGGCTGAGCCTTTTCCATCGAAGCTACCGCCGCTTTCAGAATTCTTGTCCAGAATTGTTATGTTCTCGCCTTTCATTCCAGCGTCCTTGATTAGAAAAACTGCTGCCGATAAACCCGCAATACCATTGCCGATTATGTAGGCTTTCCTGTTCTTGGACTTGTTCATGAATCCTATTTTACCTGGGAATGGGATATAATCCTAGTTGGAAATTGGGACGGCATAATGGACTATGTTAGAACTTTTTTTGATTATTCCACTTGTACCCGTTGATTTATTTAGTGCTTAAGTACCTTTCCCCTCTATCAGGGAAAACTGTGACAATATTCTCATGCCGCTTCTTTAATTTCTGTGCTGCAAGAAAATTCGCTCCGGAACTTATTCCAATCAATACTCCATACTGTTTGGCTAATTTTTCTGAGATGTTGATTGCATCTTCACTTTTGATTGTGACCACTTCATCAATCAAATGGGTATTCTCCTGAATCACTTTTGGGATAAACCCCTCTCCTATTCCTTGGATCTTGTGCAGTCCAGGCTTTTTGCCTGAAAGAACAGCTGATTCCGCTGGTTCTACAGCGATAATCTTTACTTTTGGATTATATGCTTTTAGTGCTTTTGCAACTCCTATTAGCGTTCCGCCTGTCCCTGTTCCTGCTACGAAAGCATCAATTTGGGGGACTTGTTTTATGATTTCTTGTCCCAATCCTTTTCTGTGCGCTTCAATATTATCAGGATTTTCAAATTGTCTGGGAAGCCAAAAGTCAGGGTTCTCCTTCGCCAATTCTTTGTATTTTTTAATGGTTCCTCCAACATCTTCTTTAGCGGGTGTTAAAACAATTTCTCCTCCAAATGCTCCTATCATTTTCCTCCTCTCTAGGCTCATGGATTCTGGCATCACAGCTATAAATTTGTATCCTCTGATTGCTGAGATCATTGCAAAAGCAATGCCTGTGTTACCGGAAGTTGCTTCTAAAATTATACTGCCTTTCTTTAATTCACCTCTTTGTTCCGCTTGTTTAATTATATACCAAGCCATTCGGTCCTTGATGCTCCCTGATGGATTGGTTGTTTCAAGTTTTGCTTGGATTCCACCTATATTGATTAAAGGTGTATTTCCGATTGTATCTAATATGTTTTTCATAATTATTTGGTTAGATTTATATAACAAAAAAACCTCTGGAAAGAGGTTTGGTGTGTAGAATTAAGTGTGAAATTTTATGTATTCACAAAACCAACCTCTCTCCGACAGGATGTGCAACAACATGAATTTTGTTTGGTTTCGTAATGCATGATAGTTTTATCGTAATGGTTATTTGACGAATGTCAATATTTAGCTTGGACAAACCGAGAAGGTTGGTTCTCCATCGTCATGGACGTTAGCACTTTTTGGAGAGGTGGTTAGTGGAGATCGTCAATTTTAAACACAATTAAATCTCCTTCTTCGTTGAATACGCAAAATGCTCTATATTGTTTATTGATCCTGAAATACCAGATGCTACTTCCTTTTGGATTACGTTCTTTGAATTTAGTTTGGACAGTTCCCCCTTGTATCAAATAATTCTTTACTTTCTTGTATTGTTTTATTAGATTTCTCTTCTGTAAATATGGAAGTATTTCTTTCTTTTCAAAGATTTTTTGTATTTTCTTCATGCCCCAATTATATATCTATCAGATCCTTCTTTCTAGTTTTCCGTGCTTTTGAAGCTTCTCTTGATAGATCTTCACTCACTTCTTCCATTTTAAGTTCAATGAGTTCTGGGTTTAGGAAGTTTTTTTCATACTCCACAATATCAACGATAACTGCAATTGGCTTGTTGTTTATGAATATATATTTAGGTTCTTTCTCAAGTCCTTCAAGGCAAGTTTTGGTTTTCGTACGGAGGTCGGTTACTGATATGCATTGATCTTTGATCATGTGGTTGAATTTATAGGCAAATTTCTAGTTAAATTATATATTAAATTTAATAATGATGTCAATCGTAAAAAGACGTCTAAACTGGAGAGGGTAAGCAGAGCTTGCCCTCCCATTTCCTTGAAATAGGCTTCAACTCTTTGAACTCGCTACGCTCGTTGAAAAATTGCTTTGCAATTTTTCTTGGAGCGGGTAACGAGAATCGAACTCGTGTCTCTACCTTGGCAAGGTAATGTAATAGCCATTATACGATACCCGCGAGATGGCGCCCGGGCCTGGCCAGTAATGGCCTTAAGTCGAGCGCCTACTTTGTTTTATTGTGCGTCTTTTGGCTCTTGCTTCGCAGCTGGAGCCGCTGGTGCTCCACCTTCTAGAGCTGCCATACTTGTAAGATTGTATCTTCCTTGATCGTCGATTTCAACTAATTTCACTTTCAACGTATCACCTAGTTTCACAACGTCTTCGACTTTGTTCACACGGTCTTTTGAAAGCTTAGATATGTGAACTAATCCGTCTCTTCCAGGCGCTAATTCTACGAAAGCTCCGAAGTCCATGATTCGAACAACTTTTCCGTCGATGATGTCACCTACTTTTGGTTTGTATGTGATCTTTTGGATCCATTCCATTGCTTTCTGACCTTTTTCTTGGTCTGGAGCTGTGATGGTTACGATTCCGTCATCGTCGATGTTTACTTCAACTTCGCATTCTTTCGAGATTGCTTGGATCGTTTCTCCACCCTTTCCGATCACGACACGGATGTCGTCTGTATCGACGGTTAGAGTCATTATTAGTGGTGCATATTTTGAAAGTTCTGTACGTGGGGCTGAAATTGCTTTCAACATTGAGTCTAGAATTTCTTGTCTCGCTTCTTTTGCACGGGCAAGAGCGCGTTTCATCAATTCGATTGAAAGACCTTTTACTTTGATATCCATTTGAAGAGCTGTGACGCCTTCTGTCGTACCTGTGACTTTGAAGTCCATGTCTCCAGCGAAATCTTCTGCTCCTTGGATGTCCGTCAATATAGTGTATGAACCGTCTTCAGTTGCACCACCGTTGAATTTATCCTTGTCTACAACAAGTCCCATCGCAACTCCTGATACTGGACGGATAATTGGCACACCTGCGTCCATCAATGAAAGAGTTGATCCACATACAGATGCCATTGAGCTACTTCCGTTACAACTTGTAACTTCAGAAACTACCCACATCGTGTATGGAAATTTGTCTTTGCTTGGAAGGACTGGGATGAGCGCTCGTTCTGCGAGGTCTCCGTGACCGATGTCACGTCTTGAAGCTCCACGAAGCATCTTGATGTCTCCTACTGCATATGGTGGAAATTTGTAGTGGTGGAAGTAGCCTTTTTCAATGTCTTTTTCCATCGTGTCTACTATCTGTGCAGATTGTGGTCCTCCGAGTGTTGTAATTGTGAGCACTTGAGTTTCTCCTCTGTTGAAAAGTCCTGTTCCATGAGTTCGTGGCAGAATACCAACTTCTGAAAGCAATGGACGAACATCGTCTGGTTTTCGACCATCTATACGTTCACCTTTTTCTAGGATGTTTTTTCTCATTCTCTTTTCGAATTTGCCGAGGATGATTTCTTTCAATTCTCCTTCTGAGAATTTTTCCTCTTCAATTTCTGCTGCTAGTTTTCCTAGTACTGTTTCTTCTACTTCGTGAAGGCGTTCTTTCACTTCTTTTTTGAGAACTCCTTTTATTGAATCGAGCATGTCGTCTGTAAGGACAGAATCAACCGCGGCAGCCGCTTCTTCTGACGGAAGACTAAGTGTTAATTCTATTTCTTTGACTTCGTTGTTCTTTTTGTATTCTTCTGCAAAATCTTTTTGGAGTTGGCAGAGTTTCTTGATTTCTGCGTGAGCTATTTGCAATGCTTCTAGGATCACTTCTTCAGAGACTTCTTTTACTGCTGCTTCTACCATTGTGATTGCGTCTTCTGTTCCTGCTACAACTAAGTTGAGTTTGCCTTCTTCGCATTGAGTGTATGTTGGATTTACAATTAGTTCATCATTGACGTATCCCATTCGGACAGCACCAACAGGACCTTCGAAAGGCGCTCCTGTGAGCAATAGAGCTGCTGATGCAGCGTTGATTGCAGTTGTTCCTGGATCTACTTCTAGATCCGCAGAGAGAACACTACAAATGATTTGCACTTCGTTTCTTGTTCCTTTTGGGAAAAGTGGGCGTAACGGACGATCAATCAATCGCGCTGTTAGAATTGCGCTTTCTGGTGGTCGACCTTCACGTTTGACGAATCTACTTCCTTTAATTTTGCCGGCAGCATACATGTTCTCTTCGTAGTCTACTGACATCGGGAAGTAATCCATTCCTTCTCTGCCTTTTTCAGACACAGAAGTGTTTGCAAGGATTACTGTATCACCTAATGAAGCGATTACGTAACCTGTTGCTTGTGTTCTGATGGGGTGTAAGCCGAGCTCGAACTTTCGTCCTGCTAGGTCACACGAAAAACTTTTTGGTTCCATTTTTATATGGTTAAATTCCCCGCTCACTCCGAGTGTGTTTATTTCGAATGTGTGCGGTCACCTTGGAACCGGAGAGGGCTTAAGTAACAAGAGTTGAAAAACTTCGCGACTATCGGCGTGCCTACTGACACGTGACAGTGAAACTTTCCGGCTTTTGCCACTTAAACTACCCTTTGCTCCAAGGTTCTAATAGGTTTTGCGCTGATGTGGATTGACCACACTTTGCGCTATATTTTAAGGATCAATTATTTTTTTGCTTTTGCCACTGGTTTTGCAGCTGCTTTTTTCGCTGGTGCTTTCTTTGCCACCTTCTTTTCTGCTTTTTTTACTGCCTTTGTTACCTTTGGTTCTGCTTTTTTAACAATCTTTCTCTTTACCGTCTCTCTTGTTGCAGCTTTTTTTGGTGTTTTAAGCTTCAAATCCTTAAGTAATCTTTCATAACTATCTTTATCGTGAAGTCTCAAGTAATTAAAATGTCTTCTTCTCTTCCCTACTATCTGAAGTAGTCCTTTTCTTGAGTGATTATCTTTTGGGTGACTTAACAGGTGCTCTTGTAGAGAGTTAATTCTCTCGGTTAGAATTGCAACCTGAACGTGCGCTGATCCAGTATCTTTTGTGTGAACAGCATATTTTTCTATAACTTTCTTTTTTTCTGTGCGTTTCATGTGGTATCTGGGTAAAAAAATTCTCCCTTTCGGGATATATCAGGTAAGAATTTATCAAATTTTTGAGTTTTTGACAAGAGCTTTTTTTGTGATCACAAGTGATCACGAGTGCAACTGCATCTGCTTGAGCAGATTTGTTGCCCTCCTACATCCATTTTCTCATCTTGAAATAGAGTATCATAGCGAATGCAACAAACGCAATTAATCCTGCAACTAGCCATGCCGAATTGCTTGATTCTGCATACCAAAGACCCTGAACGTTCATGCCATAAAAACCGGTAATGAAGGTCAATGGAAGCATTATTACTGACAATATAGTGAGTGTTTTGATTATATTGTTTGTGTTGTGGGAAATAATTGATTCGTTCGATTCTTGCACTGAAGTCGTCAATTCCTGAAGATTTTCGATGTTATTCCACACTTTCTCGATTTTATCCACGATATCGTCGAAGTATACTTCTAATTTTTCAGGTAGGAATTTCTGGTTTTTGTGTTCAAGCTGAGCAACAACGGCACGTTGAGGCATAATGATGCGTCTAAAGTTAATCAAATCCTTTTTGAGGAGCAGTATATCTTGCAATCTGTCTTTTGTATATTCAAGAGAGAAAACTTCTTGCTCTAGCTCGTTTACCTGGTTAGTTAGAATATCTATTAATGGGAATAGTGACTCAAAAAGATCATCTATTATCATGTACAAAAGGTAACCTGTTCCTAATCCCATGTATTCCTCCTTTATAGCTTTCTTTTTTTTTATCTTTCCTAGTATTTTTGCAATCGTGTCATTGTCTTTATGGAGAGTTACTAAGAAATTGTTCCCTACAAATATTTTTACTTCTGAATTTACTATTCTTTTACGGACACCTCTTCCTTTGAATTCAGGGATGTGGAGTACGAGAAATAAGTAGTCATCATATTCGTCTATCTTTGGTCTTTGTGTCGTAGAAAGACAATCTTCGATGTCCAGTTCGTGAAAATGATGCTTTTTCTGGAGCCGTTTTATAGTAGCTTCATCATGTCCATCAACAAGCTGCCAAGTGATATTTTTGAAGCTAACTCTAGTTTTAATTTCTTTTGGTTCCATTGCGTCTTTTCTACTATTAAACGGAGTAAATGTCAATTCGTGTGTTTTAAAAAAATTGGAGTGTTGAAGATTTGTGAGTATACTTTTTTGTATGGATTATAGGAAAATCATTTCAGATTCTTGGCACTATACACAAGAGAATAAAGGCCTTATTTACTGGTTTGGTTTTTTTCCTTCCTTACTTACTACCACCGTTGGTATTGGATATTTAACTTATCAATTTTTTGCTTTTAAGAAATCATTTTTGTTTGATAATGCTGAGACGAGCTTTATGCATGATATTATTAATTTCGGTTGGGGCTTTATTAGTGGTCACGCGACTTTGACTGTCCCTCTGGTTATTACTGGTATAATCGTGGGGATTTTGTGGATGTTGGTCCCCACTTTGACAAAAGCTGCTGCAATTCAATCTATTGCTAGATCTAAAAATGGCCAGAAATCTGGAGCAGGAGTTGGACTCAAGTATGGGTTGATGGCTTTCTTGCCTCTATTTGAGTTCCATCTTTTGGTAAAAACTTTTACTCCTATGAGTATGGTTACCGAGATGGGATTTGTTGTCCGAAATTTGGGTATGGGTATTTTCACAGCTTTGCTTCCTGTGTTTTTGATAATTATGGTGATTTCTTTGGTTTTGGTACTGCTTTTTACGTTCGCTGATTTGTACATAGTGATCGATGACGAGAAGATTTTGGCTTCTATGAAGAAAAGTGCCAAGCTTGTAATTTTGAACTGGCAACAGACTGTGCTCATTACTATTTTGATGATTATTATCGGTGTAAGAATAATTATCCAAGCCGTGCTTATTTTCATTATTCCTCTTGTTGTTATATTTACAGCTGGATATTTGGCCACAATTGCTTTGGAGACCACCGTTATTATTATCGCGGGAATCGTTGGAGTTTTGGGATTACTTTTGTCAGCTTACCTCGGGGGAATCGTTGATATATTTTCATATACTGTTTGGACGTATGCTTTTTTGGAGTTAACAAGCGAGGGCGAAATCTCAGCCCGTGATTCTGCTAGAGTTTCTCATGGTGGAGAGGCTCCTACCGCTCCTTTGTCTGCGCCTGCTTTAGCAGAAGCTGAGTCTTCAGTGAGTCGGCCTGTTTCGACACCTGTTGAGTCTACTCCCGTCGAGAACCCTTCAAACCTTCCACCCGACATATCTGGGTCGGAGGATTCTATTCCTGGGATTCTGTAGTCCAACCTGTAGATCCTCGTTCTGACTATTGACTTTAACCCTGTTTTGTTTTATAATTAAACAAAGAACGATAAAAATAAAAACACATATGTCTTCTATCAATCAAAACAACAAGATCGCGATAGCTGCCACAGCTATCTTCTTCGCCTCTTTCTGTGCAATGATCTTCTGGTTTGACTCTGGGGATACTTCCCCTGATTATGTTAAGTCAGATGTATTGGAAGCTGCTATTGGTGGTGAAGGTGGAGGTCACGGAGGTGGGCATTCTCCTTATTTTAGTGAGACTGAGGAGGCTACAGAAACTACGGAAACTGACGCTTCTCATGGAGAGGTTGCTTCTTCTCACGAAGAGGATTCTGGTCTTGAAAATATGTATAGAGTTTTGGTTGGTAATTTGGACAAACCTTATTTTGTCCTTCAGCCTGAGGGAAAGATTAAATATTTGAGTGAGGATTTTATTTCTGAATATGGGTATGAGGTTTCTGATTATGAAAGTTTCTTTTCACTTTTGAATGCTGAGGATTTGCCTGATTTCGTGACTGAGTACACTCAGGTTATCCATACTGGCAAATCAAGACAGGGTATTGGGCCATATAGACTTGAGACTACAGCGAGTGGCAGTTTCGTACATTTAGTAAATTTAATACCTGTTGTTAATGACTTAGGAAGTGTGACCGAAGTCATTGGTGTAATTAAGGATATTACTGAGAAGGTTGAAAATTTTGGTGGAACCGTTGAGGCTGAAGTTGAAGAACACGCCAAGGAAGATGGGGATTCTAAACACACTGAACTTTGGTACAAAAGCCTGATTGGTGTGAATTTTAGTTAAACTTGTTTTAGGGTTTGGATTCGATTAGTATTTAGGGGCTTATTTTTTTAGCCTCTTAAAATTTATGTCTTCAGGTAGTTCAAATTACAACGCATCGGAAGTTGAAAAAAAATGGCAAGAGAAATGGGCTCGGACGGTTTTGCGCGGTGGGACAAAGGCCCGAGGAGCGCAGACCGACAAGAAGAAATACTACAACTTGGTAATGTTCCCATATCCTTCTGGAGATAAGCTTCATATTGGGCATTGGTATAATTTTGCGCCGGCAGATAGTCACGGGCGGTTTATGCGAATGCATGGATATGATGTTTTTGAGCCTATGGGTTTTGATAGTTTTGGACTTCCAGCTGAGAATTATGCAATCAAGACTGGTGTGCATCCGACAAAGAGTATCTCTACAAATATTAAGAAAATGGTTGAGCAGCTTTCGCGGATTGGAGCGATGTACGATTGGGATAAGACTCTAGCAACTAGCGATCCTGAGTATTACAAATGGACTCAGTGGTTGTTTTTGAAAATGTACGAGAATGGTTTGGCTTACAAGAAAAAGCAGGGCGTGAATTGGTGTCCTTCTTGCCAGACTGTTTTGGCGAATGAACAGGTTGAAGATGGAGCTTGTGATAGATGCAAGAGTGAAGTCGAGAAAAAAGATTTGGAGCAGTGGTTTTGGAAAATTACTGATTATGCTGAGAAGTTGCTTGATTATAAAGGATTGGATTGGCCGGAGAAGACAAAAGCGATGCAAGAGAATTGGATTGGAAAGAGTAAGGGGGTTAATATTAAATTCCCTCTTTGCGATGAGGACAAATCAAAACATGAAGTTAATGAGTTGGTGGCTTACACTACTCGTCCGGATACTATTTATAGTGTGACTTTTATAGTGATTGCTCCTGAGCACCCTTTGGTTAATAAATTCGTTGAGGGAACAAAATACGAGAAGACTGTCAAAAATATTCGCAAACAAATTGATAAACAAACTTTAATAGAAAGAACTTCTGAGGGTGGGACTGATAAACTTGGTTGTTACCTGGGAGTAGATGCTATTAATCCTGTAAATAGAGAGAAGATCCCTGTTTATTTGGCTAATTTTGCTTTGATGTATGGTACTGGTGTCGTGATGGCCGATGCGCATGATCAAAGAGATTTTGAGTTCGCTAATAAATACGGGATTGATTTGAAGTTTGTAATTTCTGAGGACGGGAAGAAAATTTCTCCTGCGAAGGCCGACAGGGCTCACGTTGAGGATGGGATTTTGTTTGATTCAGGTGAATTTGATGGGATGAATAATCGTGAAGCTTTACCAAAGATTGCTACATGGATGGAGCAGAAAAAGATGGGAGAAAAGACTGTAAATTATAAGTTGAGAGACTGGCTCGTCTCACGCCAACGTTACTGGGGAGCTCCGATTCCGATCATTTATTGCAAGAAGTGTGGAGCGGTTCCTGTGCCAGAAAAGGATTTGCCGGTTGAGTTACCACTTGATGTGAAGTTTGAGCTACGTGGAGATGGACTATCGCCTTTGGCGCATAGCAGGAAGTTTATGAATGTTTTGTGTCCAAAGTGTGGAGCGGCTGCAAAACGTGAGTCAGACACGATGGATACTTTTGTTTGTTCGAGTTGGTATTATTTGAGATATCCTTCAATGGGGTCTTCAGCGGCTGCGAAGAAAGTTTGGAGTAAAAAACCTTTTGATCCGGCTGTAACTAAGAAGATGTTGCCTGTCGATATGTATATTGGTGGGCCTGAGCATGCATGTATGCATTTGTTGTATGCGCGGTTTGTGAATATGGTTTTGAATGATCTTGGGTATGTTGATTTCAAAGAACCGTTTACTCGCTTGGTTCATCAGGGCATGGTTACGAAAGATGGAGCAAAGATGAGTAAATCAAAAGGGAATGTTGTGAGTCCGGATAGTTTTGTTGATCAATATGGAAGTGACGTTTTCAGAATGTATTTGATGTTTATGGGACCTTTTACTCAAGGTGGAGATTGGAATGACAAAGGCATAAAAGGAATTGCGCGGTTTGTTGATAAGTTTTGGACGATGGTTGGCCAGGCTTCAGAGGATGGCAAGGTTAGTGATAAAGATGGGTTGAGATTGGTTTTACATAAAACAATTAAGAAAGTTACTGCTGATGTTGAAAAATTTCATTTCAATACCGCTATAAGCGCGTTGATGGAATTTGTGAATGCAGCTTCGGTAACTGGCACAGACTTGAAGACAGCACGCGTTGCAGTCCAATTGATCGCTCCTATAGCACCACACTTGGCTGAGGAATGTTGGGCTAAATTGGGAGAGAAGGAAAGCGTGTTCGATAGTCGTTGGCCAAAATTCAATCCTGAATATATTGTAGAGTCTACGGTCACTTATGCAATCCAAGTGAATGGGAAGATGCGTGGAACTGTCGATGTCGCAGCAGATGCTGTACAGGCTGATGTTTTGACTGCGGCTCGAGATCTTCCGACTGTTGCAAAGTATTTAGACGAAGGGAAGATCGTCAAAGAGATCTTTGTGCCTGGGAAGATTGTTGGGTTTGTGGTGAAGTAAGTTTATAGATCGGCGAAGACCTGTTTTATCCAACTGACGTCTTTTGTTGGTGGGTATGTTTGTATTTCGTTTCTACTTCCAGCCGATACCGTTGTTTGCAGTCTTACAACCGGAGTCGTTTCACCTGGGTAATCTTCCATTTCTGCAGATGAAGGTTGAATTGACAGGATTATTGTGACGTTTGGCTGATATTGTTTGTCGATTTCTGAGAATGATTTGTATGGATCCTCGTCAGGCCAGATGATGAATTTTAGCTCAGTTACTGTGCTTCTAAATGGTGAGATTGGTGTGAAGGGTGATGTGCCTGATGCGAATTCAACATCGTTACTGCTTGATTCTGGTAGGTAGATGTTGTTTGATGCTAGGTTTGCGAATGTTATAGAAGCCGGTCTCGTGTAGTTAACAGCACCTGGGTGGGCACAGTATTCATATAGATCATCTGTGCAAGAGAACACATCAACAACTCCGTTTGCATCAACATCGACACCTCTCATTGGAAGGACAGATATTGCGTTGTCCTCTGCTGTTATTGGTTGTAGAGATATTATAACTTTTTCTCTACCGTCTTTTGAAATCAGATATAGCTCGGCGTGCTTTTTGCTTGGATTGTCTTCACATGCTTCGCCATCAACTTCGCCATCACAAAAAGCCGATGCATCGGCTCCTTCTCCGGTGTATGGATTTTGACCTGTATTAGTATCGACTGATGGTGGATATACAAATTTTGCGGCCGCATCGTTGCATGAAACTATTACGCCAATAGCACCTGTGAAGCATTCTGCACCGAGATTAGTTGGGTTAACTCCGGCGTCTCCACCTCCAGCACCAACATTGTATTTCATCCCTGGGTCAAAGAATCTACTCCCATACACGCCCCTGTTGATGCCGTAATAGTCCGCACCCAGTACTTCAATACTGTAGTACTCTTCGTAGTCGATTGTTCCGTTTCTTATTTCATTTGAAATTTTTTCGATAACTATCCTAGCATCTTCATAAATTGCATTTGTTAAGCCAGTTTGTCTTTCTGTTCTAGAAATATTCAAGAAAATAGTAGCTCCCATCACTGCAACAAGCGCAAAAATGCTCGATGCAATCAACGTTTCTATCAGAGTGAATCCTTTTTTATTCTTAATTTGCATAGTTAGTTATGATTGAACTTAATTCGTATCTTTTTGGTATTGAGTCTTTGTGCATCCATTGAACGAGAACGTTTATTTTCATTTGGTTTTGAGTGTAGAAAGGTTGAGTTTCATCAACTTTTTCGAAAGTAATCATTCTGTAAAATTCTGGGAATGGGTATGGCTCCATCGGCACAACGCCATCGTCATGACTGTAGATCCCGAACTCATCCACATAGAGTTTGAAAAGACCATCGCTGTCTGCGTCTGGAGTTTGTCCGTCTGATATTTCCAATTGGCTAGCACCTTTCGACTCCAATATTATTTGGCCGTTCGGCTCTCTTGTTATTATGTAATGGTCAGTATCGTTTACTCTGTCTGCTGCTGCACAATTTCCAGTTGAGGTTTTTATCATCCAACACTCGTCTTTTTCCGCAGGATGATTTAGCCAGTTTGTGTCACGAATATTTACGACTCCCTCTATCCCTTCTCTAGCTAGATTTTGTGCAATTAAATATTCTTTTGAGACCGCTGTGGTTGACATTACTTGAATTGCTACAGTCACCGCCGAAATTCCAGCAAGTACCAAACAAGTCAGTGCTGCCATCACTTCTATCAAAGTTTCTCCTCTTTTTGCGCTGATTTTTGTGCGGGCGTTTTTCATTTGGATTTTTATAAGTCAACGATTGAATCCATTTCTTCAGGTGTCCCTGAAATGCGGAAAAATACTAAATAAGTTTGTCTGTCTTCTTTCTCTGTATCGTAAATCCTGAGCGATACAAATCGACCATCGAATGGGCTGAGTGAGTCACTGGATTTAACATTTAAATTCCCAGTTGTTGGTTCGTAAAAAATAGTCATACCAACTTCCGTTTCGGCCTCTTTCTCGTTTTGGGTCGTGTAGTTGAATTTTTCTCCTAGTTGGTAGGTATCTAACACCGGGTCAGTAACTGCATCAAACACCCATTTGGCCCCAACTGTTGGCATATCTGCGAAGGTTGTGACTGTATTCGTTGCGTTGTCGATATATGCACCATATTGGAATGGGACGATCTGTTCGCCTAGGTGATTTGTGACTGTTGCGTTTCCTAGAGCGAGACTTCGAAGCTCTTTGAACAAACTTACCGTCTTGCTAACACCAGCCTGGTATTCAAAATGATCTTGTATACGGACAAGTCCTACTAACGCCGACGTAGAAAGAATCGCTACTATCGTCACAACGATCAAGAGTTCTATTAGTGTAAAACCTTTTGGAATGGGGAAAAGATTTCTCTTCATGAATTGATTATATTATTTCGGTCCCTTTACAACAAGGACGAATTCGCCTTTTGGCTTTTTGTTAGTGAATTCCTCTATAGCTTGTTCTATAGTTCCTCGGACTGCTTCCTCGTAAATTTTTGTAATTTCTCTGCAAACCGCTATTTCTCTATTTCCTAGATATTCTTTCAAATTCTCTAGTGTTTTCAGAATTCTGTGAGGTGATTCGAAGATTACCAATGTTCTTTTTTCTTCAGCCAGTTCTTTTAGAAGTGTTTGGCGACCTTTTTTTAATGGGAGGAATCCTAGATACAGAAATTTATCCATTGGCAGTCCGCTCATTACTAGAGCTGCCAGCAAACTTGATGGGCCTGGAATTGGTGAGACCGTGATGCCTTCTTGGATTGCTTTTTTCACTAATGAATAAGCTGGATCTGAAATCCCTGGTGTTCCTGCATCTGACACTAGAGCCACGTTTTTTCCTTCATTCAGAATTTCGATTATTTTGTTTAATTTCTCGTCGCTTGAGTAGGAATGGAAAGATATGGTTTTGGTTTTGATTTCGTATTTATTGAGGATTTTTTGGGTTTGTCTCGTGTCCTCTGCGGCTATGTAGTCTACTTCTTTGAGTGTTCTTAGTGCGCGAAGGGTTATGTCTTCGAGATTTCCTATTGGTGTTGAAACGATGTATAGCATTATTTAATTGGTTTGGGAGCTGATATTGCTGGTCCTTTTATGTAAACTGGATTTATAATTTTTTCTTTTTTTAGATCTTTCGATTTTAAGTTTAGAATTGTTTTTCCGAGTGTGGCTCTTTTTGATTCGTGAGGGATGTCTTGATCAGGGCGTAGTTCACCGTATAGGTTTTTGAGTTCTCTTGCTTCTTCTAGTGGAGTTAGTTTTGATTTTAGATACACCTCTTTTCTTCCGGCGAAAAGAATTAGGACTGCGTCTTTCTTCTCAGTGATTTCTTTCGGGAAACTTCTTTCTAAAAAAGTAAAAGTGTCGACTCCTTCGACTGGAATTTTGAGCAGATTGGCAATCATGTTTGCGATTGTGATTCCAACTCTGAGTCCCGTGAATGAGCCCGGTCCTTTTACTACAATTACTTTCTTGAGGTCTTTGAAATCAAGTTTACTTTTCTTGAGGAGTTTCAGTATTTCTGGGAGCAGAGTTTCTGCTTCGTTACTTTCTGATCTCCAGCTTTTTTCGGCTAATATCTTTTTTGCTTCAAGATCTAGAATTGCAATTTCTGTGTCGAGGGTCGCCGTGTTGATTGCGAGTGTTACCATAGAGCTTTTACTTCAGTGTTTGTGTAATAATATTCTAGGATTTCTTTGTACGTTTTGCCGTTTTGGGCCATACCTTTTGCTCCGCAGCCTGACATACCAACTCCATGTCCAGCTTGGGTTCCTCCTACACAGTATGGATCGTCGACTTGGACGAGGTAAGGAGCATTCCATCCCCAAACTTCCTGTGCGCTTTTTGTTGTTCCTGTCGATGAGCTGAAGTATGGAGTCTTTATTAATTGATTCATATAAGTAACAACTTCGCCTTCAGTTTCGTCTACTGCTTTTGAAATGTTTGGTGATCGTATTTCGTATCCATAGCCTAGGTATTTTTGGCAGGATGCTGGGTCGTCGTTTAGGTTGTATGGCAGGCCTGGAAATTTCTCGGCGTAGTGCATGTAGAACTTCGCGTATGAGCGTGCTGCAACCATGATGGCTTTTATCTTTTCGTATTCTTCTAGATTTGGTTCTTCGGCAAGTCCTTTCAAATAACTTTCTAATGGAAGTTCGTTTATTACTGCGTATTCATTGTTTACTGTTCGAAGCTCGAGACTGCCGCGGAATTTGTTGTCGTTGTAATTCGGGTTCCAGCTTGAGGTGCGGTCGAAGTTTGTGATTTCCAAGTATGCGTCGTCTTGAGCTACAACTTGGTATGGATTGTCGCTTTTTGTAACTCCGGCTCCTGAGTTGAATGCGTATTTTGTTCCTACTTTGGTTAGGTCTACTGTTTGGCCAGCGCTAAGGCTTGCGACTGAGTTTCCTGCGCTATCTTTGACTTCAAATGATTTATTGCTGGTGATTGCTGGGAATTCGTTGAAACTTATTCTTACTCTTATGTCTCCACCGTCATTGGCAGCTAGTTCGTCTGCACTTACTTTTGTATTATTAGCGTCGTATGCGTAGATTTGGCTTTTGTTCACATTCTGTTGTTCGCGAATACCAAGTTCCTTTTCCTGGACTGAGTAGTACATAAGGATTGATTCCTGTAGGAATCTTTTTCCTTTGATTTTTGGTACTACCAAGAAAGGTTTCTCGTTTGATGGAGTAAATGTTTTTGAGACTTTGAAGGTTATGTCCATTTCAACTACCTCTCCAGGCTTGATTTCTGATTTCGTGAAATGTTCATCTATAATTTCGATGCCTGGGTCTTTTATGTAACTGAAAGACATGTCGTTTTTGTTCCATGTTGTTGTTCCGATGTTTCTGATTTTTGCCCAGAATACATAAGAGCTTCCAGTCTTGAATTCTGTTACTGCATTTTGTTCTACTACCGCTCCTGCATTGCCATTTTTTTGTACCAATGTTGAGAAAGTCAGATCTTCCCCTTCGAGTTTATGGCCTCCTTTCAATATTACTTTGAATAGTCCCTGGAAATATCCGAAATCGCCTGGTGCTTCGTATGCTATTTTGAAGGTGCCTGTTTCACCTTTTTTCACACTATCTTCCTGGAGATAACCCGCTGGCTTGTTGTCTAACCTTAGGTAAACTTTGTTTGTTCCTATTCTTGTCCAAGTGATATTGCTGGTATTTTTTAATTTTATAAATCCTTCGTGTTTCTCACCTTGTTGCATTATGTCTGGCGGGAAGTCGGCTGAGACTAGGTCATATGTGTAGACTGGGGCTTTTATTTTCACTGGTAGAACTTTGTACTCTGTTAGTTTCTTTTCACCGTCCGCAACGATAGTCAGATCTAGGAATATTTGTTTACTTTCTTTCCCTGATCTTATTTTTAATTTGAATGTTCCTGTTTCACCTGGTTTGACGCTAGACTCCTGCATTTCAGCTAGTCTCACTCCTTCTTTGTCCGGGAAATCAACTATGCCATAGTGTAGAGGGTTTTTGTTTACAACCAAGAACGTATCTTGACCCCAGGTCTTTTTTCCAATGTTTTCAAGTTCAATTGTTACTGTTTTTGTGTCAGCTGGATCCATCTCAAAATAATACGTCTCTGATTTATCAATGAAGTCGTAGTCGTTCACGAATTTTGGACGATCTGAATCCATCTGACTCTTCGCCATACTGGCTATGAGTGGAAGTTGATAATATATGTTGTCACCTGGACATTCCGTGCTCATCACATCTCTGTGACCTATTACGTTTGGGCGGATTGCTCCTCTAAATGAGCCGTATCCCTCTGGGTTTATATTGTGATATTTTGATTTGAGTGCGATTAATTTTGCTAGAGATTCTAGTGCTGCTTGTGGCAGGTCTTCGCCTGGATCGTCGTAGCTACCAAGTACTGCTATTCCTATAGACCCGATGTTTCCTGGGCCCGCGTGTCCTCCTACTACGCCTTCCCCGCCTTGTCTCCCCTCATATACTCGGCCTTGTGGATCGATGATGTAATTGTATCCAATATCTCCCCAACCTTTCGTGACAGCGTGGTAATAGTAGATATCTCTGATTGCTTGTTTTGGATTGTTGAGGTTGCTCGTGGTTTCGGTGTGGTGGACTATGAATTTACTAACTTTTACTGGATATTCTAGTGGCCATTTGTATGTTCGGCCTGTTGAGTCTGAGTACACTTCATTTACGATTGTGAGTTCATCTTCATATGCTTCTTTGAATTCATTGCTCAATTGAATTAGGACTGGGTCGTTTGTGTTGTATTGGGTATATAGATACTCAGTAGTCGCTCCCCACTCCTGTCTTGTAATTATGTCTTTTTCTGATTCAAAATATGATGCGTTGGCGGTCGCCAGGGTGAGAGTCGTTAGCGCCGTGACTGCGACAGATATGAAAATTCGTTTTATAAGCATATTTTTTTCTTATTAAGTGTTGTCCAGTTTACTTGAGTGCTCTCGATTATACAATATGTTGACATTAATCCCCTTTTTTACTATATTGCTGCCGCCTCGAAAGCTTTTTTAAAATTTTGATTACGGCCGTTTATCCGCTTATCGTTATGGAGGTTTCTTATAATTTGAAGTATCGCAAGTCGAACTTTTCTAATCGTGTTCTTATCGAAAAGGAAGGTGAGATAATAATATTTGATAAAGGTTTCCGCCTCAAAGGGAAGGGCGCTGGAGACAAAGGTGAATTTATCAACTTTTCTGATGTAAAAGAATTCTATTACAAAGGAGATCATCTATTTTTCATTACCTTTGCTAAAGCGAAATATACTCTGAGCGACGCGGGGACACAGTTTGAGGAGTTCTTGAGAGCTATCTGTAAGGCTAGAAACGAGTTCCTCATCGACGCTTTGTTTATGAAACAAGGGAAGCTGCGTGCTGAATTTGATATGAGTTTTGAGAGATATAGTAAGTTCAGTAAGCCGATCAATAAGGGTCGAGCTAAGATCCGTCTTTATGAAGGAAGTTTTGTTATCATCCCTGAGATGCAAGATGCCTTTGGAATGAATTTTAATTTCATTAATTACCATGAGTTTGATGAGATGGAATATTCCCTCAAGATCACTATGGATGATGGAGGCTTCACTTTGATCTCACAACTTGGAAATGATTACGAATTGTTTGAGGAGACTACGGATGCTTTACTTGGAGGAATGTATGAGAAGATTGTTAACGATGATTTGAAACAGATATTTTATGATTTTGATGCGAGTACTCTTTTGAAATTTGCTTATAAGACAAGAAATGGGAAATCTATTTCTTTGAAAGAGGTGCAAAAGATTGATAAAGAATTGGCAAATAGAATGATTGATGTTTTTTATGAAGATCCTGTAGTGAAAGAGAAATTCGGTACTTTGGACGATATGTGTGACGAGTATTCTAGGTTTTTTGGGGTTTCGCGCGATCCTGTTACGAAGGATGGGTTTGTTCTTTGGATGATGCACGCTGTTCCGGAATACAACATTGTTTCTTTCAGTATTTTGCCTAAATATTATCCAAATCTCCGTGAAGAAGAGAAACCAAAATCACCAAAGCCACCTTATCACGATATTTATTTCTACAAGATCATTATGGAGAAGGGCACCCCTTCTGACAAAGTTGCAGATAAAGTTTTGGAGATTGAGCAGTCGCTCGTAAACCTGCATTTTGCAAAAGACCCTTGCTACAAGGACAAACGTGACTTGAGAAACTCTCCTTTCAAGTATGCTATCCGCAAACTTCCTTATTTGAGAATTTTGAGGAAATCTTTCTGTGGACGAGCTGCTTCTGATGATTCTAAGTCTTGGATTAAGCAAGCAAAGGAAATCATGGAGAAGTCAAAGCTAAAATCTTAATGTTCGTTGGACTTTTGGTTGATGGATTTGTATACTTCTGGCGCTTTTTAACTAATTAACCCCTTTGAAAATGGCTCACATATTTAATGACGACAACTTCGATGAAGAAGTTTTGCATGCTGACAGACCTGTTTTAGTTGATTTCTTCGCTGACTGGTGCGGACCTTGCAAGATGTTGGCTCCTGTAATTGATGAATTGGCAACTGAGATGGAAAGTACTGTTCTTGTTGGTAAAGTGAACGTAGATGAATCACCAAATACAGCTGGGAAATACGGTGTTCAAAGTATTCCAACTTTGATTGTATTCAAAAAAGGTGAGGAAGTTGACCGAATGGTTGGGTTCCAAAGTAAGGAGGCTCTTAAGGCTAAGCTGGAAGGTTAGGCTCGTTTTTCAGTTTCTTTCGTTTCTGATGGAATTTGGACAAGTATGTTTTGGGTTTTGAGACGGATTAGTGTAACCAACATGTTTCCAAGTTCGTAGCCAAAGTAGTTAAAGAGCGAAAGTCTTGACATCCCAATATCTTCTCTGTTTATTCCTGTTTCTGAAATCACCTGTTCAACAATTGATTTAGGAGGAGTATTCATTATCTTTTTTGCTATTGGAAAGTAGACTCCCATTATTCTGATCCATGAGTCAATTTGTTGTGTTAATAATATATTGATGTCTACCCCACTAACAAGAAGGTCTAAAATTGTAAGAAATACTATGAAGGATATTGTCGAGTTGATATCCAAGTTTGTCGTCCTTAACAAACTTTTTTTTGCAATTTTTAACAGCTCCTCTCTAATCCCTTTATCTAAAACTTCTACCCATTTTTCTGGATCTCTTATACTGCTATCTTTGTCATCTTGTATATCTGCCATGAGTGCTTTTGTATTTAAATGAACAGCACCTAGTACAAAATTCATTTCTTTTGGCAAATATTCATCCATCGCTATTTTATGCTCATGCCTGGCCCTCTTTCTTGCCCCAATCCCTGTAGCTGAGCCATCTTCATTTATCCCAGTAATCATGTATTCTGATTGATCGTCTTCTCCTTCAACCGTTTTTATAGACAGAGCACCAATTCCCGCCCTAAACATTATTTTTTTAAGCACGTCAATTCTTATCCCCATAACAGATCTGTCTACGTATGCTGGTGTTTCTATATTTAACAACACTCTACTTTTTCTAGGATCCAGATCATCGATCTGCAATACTTCTTCTTTTTTTTGCTTAAAAATATTCATGATTTACATTAAAAAAGGCGATGACTCTACCCCGCCTGCCCAGTTTTGTCAACCGTATTACCATTTCTTCCCCGCCTTCTTCGCTTCTGCAAACGCCAACTCATCGACCTTGTTGTTTTGCTCATCTTCGTGGTGGGCTTTTACCCAGTTCCATTTGATATTGAGCCAAGCTGTGAGCTTTTCGATTTCAGCCCAGAGGTCTTGGTTTTTTTTCTTTTTCCAACCTGAATTGAGGGTTTGTACGATCAGGTTGGAATCTATAAAAAAGTGTATTTGAATTGTTGGGAGTTTGTCACGGCCGTATTTTTTGTGGAGATATTTCAGGGATTCTATTACGGCCATCATCTCCATTCTGTTGTTTGTAGTATCAGGGTCGTTGCCGGAAATCGCGGTGTCTTTGCCGTCTTCTGTGAGGATGGCTGCCCATCCTCCAGGACCTGGATTTCCCAAGCAGCTACCGTCTGTGTAGATTTTTATCGTATGAATGGTATCATCTATCATGTAATAAATTTATCATAACTTTAGATGAAAATCCAAATTATACAGATCGGTAAAAATAAAGACCGATACATCGAGGAAGGAATGCGTGAATTTATAAAAAGGCTTCAGCAGTTTTGCAATTTGGAGATCGTTACTTTGAAATCTGCGTCTGATGGAGGGAAGATGCCTCGTGAAAAAGTCGTGTCTGAGGATACGCGAAAGGTTCTTTCTGTTGTTTCGAAGGATTGCAATTTAGTTGTTCTAGATGAAAAGGGTTCTGAAATGGATTCGGTTGAGTTTTCTGGTTTTCTTGGTGGATTCAAGGATCGTGGTGAGACACTTTGTTTTGTGATTGGCGGAGCTTTTGGGTTGTCTGACGGGTTGAAGGCTCAGGCTGAGACTCGTTTGTCTTTTTCCAAGATGACATTTACGCATCAAATGGTTAGACTTATTTTGTTGGAGCAAATTTACAGGGGATTTTGTATTTTGAATGGGAAAGAGTATCATTATTAGCAAGCAATTTTTTAATCTTATTAGTATGAAAAAAATCACTATGTTCGTTGCCATTCTGTTTATGGCAAGTCTGTTTTTGAGTGGATGTACTCCGCCTTGGGATGATGGTTTTACTTGGCCTTGGGATGACGTGGAAGATGAGGACGGAGATTCTGAGAACCCTGAGGACTTGGAGGATGAAGATGAACCAGATGCTCCTTCTGTTAAGGGGATTGATGATCTAATTTCGTTTTATGATGATAATGTTTTGTTAGATTTTGAGGATTATTTTGTTGGAGCAAAATTGAATCTTCTGTTGGATTATGTTTTCCTGGATAATCTAAGTGAAATGACTGGTGAAAAGTGGGACACTCCGTTTCTTTATGAAACTGGCGTTTTTAATTCTGGAAAATATGAGGACCAAAAATTTTATCTTTTGATTATGCCTTGTGAAGGCATGTGTATGGGGTTCCCTCACTACAGAATGACTATTGACGAGCAAGGCGAATGGACTATGTTTAGCAATTATTCCGATGAATGGAGTGATTATAACATCGAGCAATTTGGTGCATTATTTGATCACACGGACAATATGGTAATTTCTCAGTTAGAATATCCTGAAGAAATTTATGATGAGTATACTGGTACTTCTTTTGATCTAGTTCCTGATTCTGACGACGATCTTTTGGCTGATATGGCAAAGTATAAAATTTTTGATGACGAAGAGGCTGGAGGTGTTTACATCAATCGTGATAATGAATGTTCTTATGCTGAGATGCCAGACGGGATTGCTGTTCAATACGAGATGAGAATTGGTTTCTCTACAGGCTTGACCAATGAGAGTGATGATCTTAGTTATTACGGAGGAACTTCAGGTGAGATGTTTGATATAACCTGGAGTGATGGAACAGATGCTTCGGACTATTATGCGTACAAGGGGCCTTATGGTTTTGGTTGGTGTTTTTATGTTAAGAACGATGAATATCCAGTTAATAGCATGAATGAGCTTGGAGTTACTGGTGAAGGAGACACTATTTATGGATTTGATTGGCCTGAAGCGCCAGCTTTACAAAAGTTTTATGACATGGTCCCTGAAGAATATGTTGGAGAAGACGAGGATGGCATGCCTATTTATGAAGATAAAGTTGGTTATGACGAATTTATTGCAAGTCACCCACTTTTCTATTGGCTTGATCCGTATGATCGTTTGATTGAATTTGGACGGGCCGATTATCAGCCTTTGGCTGAAATGGGAAAGCCTGTTATTTATTTGTATCCTGAAGAAAAGAGCCTTGTTCATGTTGAAGTTGAGCCTACTAATGGAATCACTGTGAGTGATCCTGCTTATGGACGAAATGGATGGACCGTCTTGGCTGATCCTTCTGGATCTTTGTTCAATTTCTCTGATCGATCTGTTTACCCATATTTGTTCTGGGAAGGATATAGTGATGAATATGTTATGAATGATGAAGGTTTCGTTGTAGCTAGTGAAGATGTTTTTGGATTCTTCTATGACAAATTAGCTCAGCTTGGATTGGTTAAACACGAAATCGATGACTTTATGGAGTTCTGGTATCCGAAGTTTTCTTATGCTCCTTACTATTTTGTAAGTTTCTTGCCTCAGGAAGATTTTGAACAAATCGCACCATTAACTGTTACTCCTACCCCTGACAGCGTGATCCGTGTTTACATGGATTATGTGCCTTTGAGAGCGCCTGTCGAGGTAGTTGAGCCTGAGATTGTTACTCCGGTTCGGGATGGGTTTACGGTTGTTGAATGGGGAGGAGCTTTGCATAAATAAAGCGCATAAATAAGCTGCGCTTAATGCGCGATCATGAAAAATAAATTCACATATCTTCTCGGATTTATTGCGTTCGTTGGAATGCTGGTTTTCTATAATCCTGCAGATTTGATGAAAGCTTCTATTGAACGAGCCGTCGATGATATTGCTAATGATAAAGTTGGCTTGTTGATTGAAAAGGATCCAGAGGATTTGTATAAGGCCGACCTTGGTCAGGAAATTCCCGATGAAGTTGCTTACTTCACTTCATATATGTCTCAGGAGAAATTTTTTGAGTCTGCTTATTCGAAAGCGGAAGCGCGAGGATATTTGGGAGAGGAATTCGAAGATGATGTCATGGCTGGGATACTCCCCCATCATTTGATTTTTTCAGATGTGATTGCTGGATATTTCGATAGGTTAGCTGGGACTCAAGATGTTGATACTTTTGTCGTGATAGGACCAAATCATTTTGATCGTGGAAAAGAGTCTATCGCAATTTCTAAATATGGATACACGACGCCTTATGGTGAAGTTGAAGTTGATTCTGGTTTGGCTTCACGTTTGATTGATTCTGGAGTTGGGGGCTGGGATGTGGCTGCTTTTGATCAAGAGCATTCTATAAGTTCACTCGTTCCTTATATCAAGAAGTCATTTCCTGATGCTCGAATTGTTGCGATTAGTTTGAAATTGCGTCAGACCGATGAGCAGCTAGCGGAGTTGGCAGAGGTTTTGGAGGATGAGCTTTCTGATGGCGATTTTGTTTTGGCTAGTATCGATTTTTCGCATTATATGTGGCAGCCTGTTGCGGATTTTCATGATGAGTTAGCTCGGACTGTAATTGAAACTTTTGATTTTGATCAGATTGATGAATTGGAGATTGATTCGCCTCCGACTTTGAAGACTGTGATGAATTATGCGTCTTTGGTTGGGGCGGAGGAGGTTGAGATTGTCGATCATACGAATAGTGCTGAGAAGGTGAATGGTCGGGATTTTGTAGAGAAGACGACGAGTCATTTTTATATTGGTTTCCTAGATGGTGAGGCTTCTGAGGAGCGAGCTGTGACTGTCGCTGCTTTTGGCGATATGATGTTGGGAAGATATGTTCGAACGTTGATGGATAAGGAAGGTAATCTTGAAAGGTCTTTCGATTTGATTCGGGGTGATGAAGATAGATTTTTTTATGGATCTGATGTGTTTTTTTCGAATTTGGAAGGGCCAATTGAAGGGAATGGATATCCGAGTGGGACTTCTGTGGTTTTTGGGTTTAATGAAGATGTCGCGCCTCTGTTGTCCGGGCTTGGATTTGATGTTTTATCTATTGCGAATAACCATATTTTGAATCAAGGGTGGGATGGTTATGATTCTACTATCCGGGCGCTTCATGGATCTGGGATTGGGGCTTGTGGGCATCCGACTTTTGCGAATCCAAATGCTGCTGTTTACAAGAAATTTGGGGATAAGACAGTTGGGTTTGTTTGTTTTGATGATGTGTCTACAAGATTGGGACGTGATGACGCTGTTTCATTGGTAAAATTGGTCGATCTGAAGGCTGACTACGTGGTTGTGTCAGTGCATTGGGGTTATGAGTACAAACACACTCCAAACGAGCAAAAACAGCGAGTTCTGGGGCAAATGTTCGTTGATGCCGGAGCAGATGCTGTGATTGGGCATCATCCTCATGTTGTGCAGACTTTTGAGATCTATAATGGTGCTCCTATTTTCTATTCTCTTGGGAATTTTATTTTTGATCAGTATTGGTCTTATGATACTGAAGAGCAGCTTGGAGTTGGTTTGGTTTTTGAAGATGATGGGGTTTCTCGATTCTATTTGTTCCCTATGCATAGCGAGAAAAGCCAACCTTATCTGATGGACAAAAATGAAAAAGAAAGATTTTATGATAGGTTTGTTGGCTGGGGAGGATATTCAGATGAGATGGCTACCATGATAAGAAGTAGCATGGTTGAGATTCAGCCTTAGATATGGTATAATGTTAATGTAAAAAACAAATAAAAACAGATATAAAATGCTAAAAATTCAATTTTGTGGAGCTGCTAAGGAAGTTACAGGTTCGAAGCATCTTATTGAGTTTAAAGGTCAAAAGATCTTGCTCGATTGTGGAATGTTCCAAGGCAGACGTAAGGAAGCCGCTGCGAAAAACTCTGATTTCTGCTTTGATCCAAAGGAAGTCGATGCGGTGATTTTGTCACATGCTCATATAGATCATAGTGGTAATTTACCTATGCTTGTTAAGAATGGGTACGATGGGCCAATTTATGCAACTCATGCTACTCGTGATCTTTGTAATTATATGTTGATGGATTCTGCGTATATTCAGGCGCGTGAAGTCGAGTGGATGCGTAAAAAAGGCAAAGAAGTTGTTGAAGATCAATTTTATGATGAGGAAGATGCTGAAAAAGCTTTGGAAATGTTCCATGGAGTTGGATATGAACATAGTTTTGTTGTAGCCGAAGGTGTTGTCGCGTGTTTCTATGATGCGGGGCATATCCTTGGATCTGCTTTAATTCATTTGATGTTCTATGATAAAGATACTGGCGAGAGAATGTCTGTCGCTTTTACCGGAGACCTTGGACGTAAAGGACTTCCAATTTTGAGGGATCCTCAAGTTATCAAGGATACTGACGTTTTGATTTGTGAATCAACATATGGTGATCGTTTACACGACGCGTTGCAAACTATTGATGCTGAGTTTGCTGAGATTGTGAATGACGTAGCTCATCAAGGAGGGAAATTGATTATTCCTGCATTCTCTTTGGAACGAACGCAAGAAGTTGTTTATCATCTTAATAGATTAACTAAAGCAGATAAAATTCCTGAAATTCCAATCTATGTAGATAGTCCCCTCTCTGGAAATGTGACTGAGGTTTTCAAAGGACACCCTGAATGTTTTGATAAGTCAGTTTATCGTGAATTTATTGATCAAGGAGATAATCCTTTTGGTTTTGGAAATCTGAAATATACTCGCTCAGTTGATGAGTCGAAGTCTTTGAACGAAAAACCAGGACCGATGATTATAATTTCTGCATCTGGCATGTGTGAGCATGGTCGAATACTTCATCACTTGAAAAATAATATTGAAGATCATAGAAGTGCTGTGTTGATCGTTGGATATCAAGCTTCACATACTCTTGGTAGAAAATTGCAGGATGGAGAAAATCCTGTGAAGATCTTTGGAGATCCGTACAAAGTTAGAGCTAAGATTCATACTATTGATGCTTTCTCTGCTCATGCTGATAGAAGTGATCTCATCGATTATATTACCAAGGTCAAAGGTGTGAAGAAGTTGTTCCTCGTTCATGGTGAGGAAGAATCTCAGATTAAATTGAAAGAAGCTTTGGAGGAAAATGATTATGAAGCGTATATTCCTAGTCCTGAAGAAATTGTCGAGCTTTAAGGTGCGTTCACTAGGTACGAGGCGCTATTAGTAATCCATCATGTCTTCAACTAGTGGTTTTATCCACTTTGAGTTTTCGCCGTCTTCTAGGAATGTCCAACCTTCTGGTGTTCCTTCTTTTTGCTCGTCTTGTTGGCCGTAGTACCAGCCTTGGCTCAGCTCATCTTCCGTGATTGTGCTTGAACCTGTTAGGGCCGTGCAGGCTGTCAGGCTGATGACTAGTGCGATTGTCGTTAGAATTTTTTTCATTTGAGTTTGGTTTTGTGTCATTAACTTAGCATTTTTAGGAGAAATTTGCTATATTCTCCCCGCTTAATAATAAGGATATGGGTTCTAATAGCGCTAGTCGCGCAAAAAAAGAAAGGGTTTTGTTGGCCATGTCTGGAGGAGTGGATTCTTCCCTGGCTGCGTTGTTGTTGCTTAATCAAGGATACGACGTTGTTGGTGTGACTTTTAAATTGGTGGATGGTTCGAGGTGTTGTGATGTTGAGGCGGTTGGGCATGCTGCTGAAGTTTGTCGGCGATTTGGGATTGAGCATCATGTTATTGATATTTCTCGGGAGTTTGATGATATCGTTGTTGGATACTTTGTAAGTGAGCTTGCTTCTGGTAGGACGCCGAATCCGTGTGTTATTTGCAATCGATTTTTGAAGTTTGAACAGATGTTTCGATTTGCTCGGGAGTTTAAGTGTGAGAAAGTTGCGACTGGGCATTATGCTCGGATTCGCTCGAGTAAAGATGGGAGTTGGTCTTTGTTGAAAGGTCGTGATCGTACCAAGGATCAATCTTATTATTTGAGTTTTTTGAAAAATAGTTGGCTTGCGAAGATTTTGTTCCCGATTGGGTCTCATACTAAGGCTGATATTTATAAATTGGCTCGGAAGGAAGGTCTGGATTTTTTGGTTAGCAAAAAGCAGAGTCAAGATTTGTGTTTTGTTGATGATAAATTACGAAAGACTTTTGTTGAGAAAAGGATCGGGCGCTCTAATCCTGGACAAATTTTATCTGTGGATGGAGAGGTTTTGGGTTCTCATGAAGGGGTTTATAATTATACGATTGGGCAGAGGAAGGGCTTGGATATTTCGGACGGTCATGGGCCTTATTTTGTTGTTGGTTTCAAGGGGAAGGATGTGATTGTGAGTCGCGACGAGAAGGATCCTTCTCTTTATAGTGAAATTGTGGAGTTGAGAAAGGTGAATTTGGTTTCTTCGACTAATTTGTCTTCTTCAGGTGGAGTTGTTATGGCAAAGATCCGATATCAGCAAAATTTGAGTCGTGCCAAATTGTTTTTCAAAGGACAAGAAGGTCAGCTCGAATTCCGTAATCCAGTCCGTGCTGTAACAAAGGGACAAGTTGCTGTTTTTTATAAGGGGGAGATTTGTTTGGGTGGAGGAATAATTAAATAAATTTATTATGTCTTTGAATTTGGTTTCTGAAATTGAGAAGTTGAAAAAGGAGCGGAATGCTGTAATTTTGGCGCATAATTATCAGAGAGGTGAAGTTCAGGATGTTGCTGACTTTGTTGGCGATTCTCTTGGGTTGAGCCGGCAGGCGGCTGAGACTTCGGCTGATGTGATTGTTTTTTGTGGAGTTTATTTCATGGCTGAGACTGCGAAGATTTTGTCGCCTGAGAAGACTGTTCTTATTCCAGATGTTAATGCTCGATGTAATATGGCGGCGATGATTGATGTCGAGGGTTTGCTGGCTTTGAAGGCAAAGCATCCAGCGGCTGCGGTTGTTTGTTATGTAAATACAACGGCTGATATCAAAGCTGAATGTGATGCGTGTTGTACTTCTGCGAATGCGGTTTCGGTTGTTGAAGGTATTGATGCGGATGAGATTATTTTTGTACCAGACAAGTATTTGTGCGCATTTGTTGATAAGCAGCTTCGCGAGAAGGGCGTGAAGAAGAAGCTGATTCCTTGGCAGGGGTTTTGTCCGACTCATTTGAGGATAATCCCTGATTACTTGAGGAAGTTTCGAGAAGAGAAGCCTGACGTGAAGATCATAACTCATCCTGAATGTACGCCTGATGTTAACAGGCTGGCTGATGCGGTGTTGTCTACATCGGCTATGAATAAGTTTGCGGCTGAGTCAGATGCTGATGAGTTTGTCGTTGGGACTGAAGTTGGAATGCTTCATAGATTGCGTGCCGATAATCCTGGAAAGAAATTCGTGGCTGCGAGTGAGCTTGCGATTTGTCCGAATATGAAATTGATCACTCTTCAAAAAGTCTATGAGTCGTTGCGTGATATGAAGTTTGAAGTTGAAGTCGAGGCTGGAGTTGCTGAAAAAGCGAGGAAGGCTATTGATCGGATGGTTGCCTCATGACCTCCTGTAATCTTTTTTCTGAAATCATTCTTAGATACATACCCATAACTTGAGATTGTACCCATCTTGGCAATACCCTGTCTCCTTCGCTCAGATCTGCTTTAATTTCCCCAAAGCTTGCTGCGGCTTTACCCAACCAGTTTTCTGGGTATCTGTCTGGATTTTTCATTTTATTGAGTGTTCCAAGAGTTCTTATTTGGCTATACACACCGTGGTTAGTAATGTATGCAAGCGTA
>FLOH01000957.1_pt1 | contig 49530 bp, 50 predicted proteins | sample 756751 | NCBI WGS metagenome assembly FLOH01 (sample SAMEA4026879, study PRJEB14308) | marine metagenome | biome: coastal water; material: water | depth 74 m | reverse complement strand
TACGCTTGCATACCGCCGGAGTGATTCCGATTTGGGATCTACGCGATGTTGGTACTCCAATAGGAGAAGATCTCGAGAAACTGATGATTCGTCTAGCCAAAAGTAACGATAAAACCGAATGGAAAGAACACTGGTTGGATCCCAATCAGCCCATCATCGGCATAGAAAGACCCGAATCATTCTTGCATCGTTCAATCAACTGCTTCAACCAGTTGCGTCGCGGATGTCTCAATCATCCCTTTATAATTATCGCCCACGAAGAAACCATCTGGGCCTTAACGGCAATCGAAAGATTTCGTGGCAAATTTCCCACTATCTCCGAACAAATGGCCATCTTCAAAGAAATTGTTCTATCGATGGATGTGCCCCACTTGCACCCCTACGAATTCGAGATCTGAGAAGATCTCTCAAACAGAGCACAAGCTCAGAGCCGCACGAAGCGGCTCTTCATTTTTACCTAACAATCTTAATATGCCTTGTAAATTAAGTAAATATCGGTTACTATTATTGAAGATAATTACTTTAAAATAATCTACTTACCTATTTATCATCCTAAATTCACTTATTTGTCATCCTGAACTTGATTCAGGATCTCATCACCTCCTTCTCACCACCACTGTCATCTCGACCGGAGCCTCAAGGCGAAGTGGAGAGATCTGGTTATCGTGTCATCCTGATTTAACCGACACTCAGTGTCGTCCCGGACTTGATCCGGGAGCTCTTCGTCGTGTCATCCTGAACTTGTTTCAGGATCTCACCCCTTTTACCACAGGATCTTGAAACAAGTTTAGGATGACAATAAAAATATAATCCTCCCCCCTTGAGAGGATGTGCCCATAGGGTGGAAAGGTAGTAAAGATTATACCATAACATATTGACTGTAATCATTATCTGTGCTAAAAATAATCGGTATTTAGATTGTTCCTTTACACTCTTAGTATAATAAAATCAGAACAGAAAAGAAAGGATGATTTAATGATTACCACAAAAATACTTGCAATGAGACATGGAGAAAATATTTGGCCCACCATGGAGGCGATCACTTGTGATGGCTACATCACGGATCTCGGGCTAACCCCAGAGGGCGAAGAACAAATCCATATCTTAGTTTCTGATTCTACTGGCATACTGTCAAGCGTCAAAACGATATACTCTAGCACGACTCTACGCACCCTGGAAACTGCCAAAATTATGGCGAACCGTTTAGGTGTCTGCGTCATCCCGATAGATGATTTAAGATCAGTTGATTTACCACTCGGCCCCCTCGCAATTGAAACTGCTCAGCGGTTCAAAAAAGCGGAGAAACCATGGTACGATATGTGGCTCCCTGGTGACTGGGGTTATGAAGATTTTTACAGCTTTATTGATCGAGTCGATGTAACACTAAAAATAATCTCCAACAATCAACTGTTTAATACTGGACCCAATTCCATCCTACTGGTTTGTCACGAAGAAATATTCTGGGCTATCGAAGTTATCCGTCGATTGAATGTATCACCCAATCTCGATAAGTTGGAGACTATGAGGTCAGTAGCCTCGGAATTCACCATCCCCTATGCTACGATTATTGAACTCGAGATCTAGGATCGAGATTATCAAATACAAACGCAACTCAGAGTCACTTCACGTGGCTCTTTTTTAAACGTTAAATTATTAGGTCTAGGCTTGTAAATTAAGTAAATATCGGCTATTATTATTGCTATGAGAAACGAATTACCACAAGTAGCCATTGTTGGACGAGCCAATGTTGGCAAATCAACTTTATTTAATCGCCTGATTGAAAAAAATAAGGCGCTAGTTTCTAATATCGCCGGAACTACTCGTGATCGTAATATTGATGTAGTAAATTGGCAAGGCGCTAAATTTACTTTAATTGATACTGGAGGGTTAGATGTTGACCAAAAAGACCCAACCATTATTGAGGAAAGTATTGTTAAACAAGCTAAAACAGCACTTAAAACTGCTGATCTTATTTTGTTTCTAGTAGACGTTAAGGTTGGTATTTTAGCTGCCGATAGAGAAATTGCTAAAGAGATTGTCAGAAAAGGAATGAAAAATAAAACAATTTTAGTTGGTAATAAAGCCGATACACTTAGGTGGCGTCAAAACAGTAGCGAACTATATCCACTCAACCTTGGCGATCCTGAAACAGTTTCAGCGGCCAACGGTTCTGGCTGTGGTGATTTATTGGATCTAATTGTCAAAAAAATTCCAAAAAGTAAAAAAGTGAGACCAGAAGATCCAAAAAAGAAAATTAAAGTGGCCATTATTGGTAAGCCTAATGTTGGCAAGTCTTCACTTTTAAATTCTATTCTTGGCGAAGAAAGAGTTATTGTTACTGACATTCCCCATACTACCAGAGAGTCTCATGATACTGAATTTGAATATAAAGATTATAAATTTATTTTAATTGATACAGCGGGTCTAAGAAAAAAAACAAAGATTGGAAAAAATGACAGTCTAACATTTAAATCCGTTGACCGATCACTCAAAACTATTAAAAGCGCTGATGTAATTTTATTTGTAACTGAAGTTCAACAAAGAGTTGACTCTCAAGACAAAAAAGTTACCCAAGCAATCCTAGAAAACTCAAAGTCTTTAGTAATAGTTGCTAATAAGTGGGACTTAATCCCCGATAAAGATACCAGTACAATTGATGAATATGTAAAATACTATAATAAAAGTTTCCCCTACTTATGGTGGGCGCCGATTATATTTATTTCTGCAAAGAACAAACAACGTTCTCAGAAAGTTCTAGATATGGTTTTAGAAATCAAAAAAGCTCGTGAAACTGAAATAACAAAAAAAGAACTAGAACGATTTCTAAAAAATAGAATAAAGACTCATCCGCCAGCAAGAGGCAAAGGATTAAAAAATCCTTATATTTATAAAATTGAACAATCTGGAGTTAACCCTCCGCGATTTACTATTTATGTAAATGATCCAACTATTCTTCACTTCTCATATATTAGATTTTTACAAAATAGTCTTCGTGATAAATACAAGATTGTTGGCACTCCAATCCAAATTCAAACTGAAAAATGGAGTCACGAAGCAGAAAAAAAGATTACAAAATAACATAAAAAATATTTTTATGGAAAACCAAAGAAAACTTATAGTTGGTCTGGGCAATCCTGGATCAAAATACAAAAAAACCTGGCACAACATGGGTTTTTTAGTTTTAGATAATTTAAAACAAGAATATAATCTGCTAGAATTTAAATTAAATAAAAAGTTTGAAGCCGAAATATCTGAAGGAACCATTAATGACACAAAAGTAATATTGGCCAAGCCAAACACATTTATGAATAACTCTGGAACTTGTGTTAGCGCTCTAGTAAAATTTTATAAAATAAATATTGAAAATATTATAATCATCCACGACGATATTGATATGGAGCTTGGAAAAATTAGAGTGGCTACTGACTCTTCTGCTGGCGGTCATAATGGAATAAAATCAATTATCCAATACTTAAATACCCAAAAATTTACTCGCATCAAACTTGGAGTTAGCACCGACCTAATCAAAAAAATCGGTGCCGAGAGTTATGTTCTAAAAAAATATAATTTATTTCAAGCGAGTGAAGTAAAACAAATGATAAAAAAAGCCACCGAATCAGTTTTAGATTTAGTGACCAAATAACTTCTAAAAGAAAAAACCCCCTTGTCACGGTGGGGTTATGGGGAAGAAGGGAGGGGGGGGGTAGGTACCGTGACAAAGGGGAAAGATTAAAGACCATGGTGGTCTTTGAAAGAAAGCTCTCTCAGCCGCCGAGGGGAAGAAGGGAGGTGGGGAGGACGACGGCTGAAAGAGACGTTGATAAAGAACAAATGGATAGGGACCCCCGGAGCCAGGGGAAGAGGGGGGGAAGTAGCCCCGGGGGTCCAAAGAAAACTGAAGAAATGAGTCGGCGGCAGCCTTGTTGTCGATGCAACTCTATCCTTAAGGGACTGCTTGATGAGGATCAATAATGTGCTCCGCGCCCAAAGATAAGTGTCCTCATTTTCCCAGACAGAATTGCGGCCAACCGCCGACTCAAAGTAAATATAAATTTTCAATTCATCTAGTAATCATTATACTGTCGGCTAGCATTATAGTCTGCCTCAAAAGAAACAAATCATAATTTGAAAGCAGAATGAAGTCATTCAGGAGGGGGAAGACTTCTTTCTACCAACTAGCTGACAGAACAACGACTACTAAAGTTCACTTGAATATATTATCACATGAACAAAATGATGTCAAGGCCTACAAAAAATGATCAAAAATACTGGATTTCTTGGTCTATTTTGCTATATTCAAATTCTATTAAATTAAATAAAATATTTAATTATTTTAAATCAATGGAAAAAGCTTGGCAGGCAGATCTTATTGATTTGATAAATTCAGGCATTAAAGAAAGTGATGCTCATCAGATAATTCAAGCTCGTTCTAAAATTAACCCCGATCAAGAGCTAGAAAAATTAATTAAAGCCGAAGTAAATATAATCAACATTACCGAAAAAGATTATCCCCCGCTACTTAAAGAAATATATGATCCCCCAGCACTACTCTTTTATCGAGGATCACTAAAACCATTAAATCAAACTTGTCTCGGTGTTGTTGGTACAAGAAAATATTCTCCTTACGGAAAAAGAGTGACTGAAGATATTATCTCTCAACTCTATAACAGTATAACCATAATCTCTGGACTGGCGCTCGGCATTGATACTATCGCTCATCGTGCTTGTTTAAGTAATAACATCCCAACCGTAGCTATACTAGGCGGTGGAGTAGACAAATTTACAATCGCCCCAAACATAAATCAAAAAGTAGCAGAAGAAATCATTTCAAATGGTGGCTGTGTAATTAGTGAATATCCAATAGGATTTATTCCAAATAAACTCACCTTCCCTGCCAGAAATAGAATTATTGCCGGACTCTGCACCGGCACCCTAGTAATTGAGGCCCGTGATCGAAGTGGGTCATTAATCACCGCCCGATGTGCTATCGAAAATAACCGCGAAGTGTTTGCAATCCCCGGAGATATTTACAGCCAAAACTCAATTGGTACAAATAAATTTATCAAACTTGGTGCCAGACTAGTCACTAGTGCTGAAGATATAATAGATGGATTAAATCTCCAGCAAGAAATTAACTTCACTACTAAAGAAAACTTTAAACCAGAAACACCTGAAGAAGAAATAATATTAAATATTTTGTCATCATCTGATCCAATATATATTGATGACATTTCTGAAAAAACCAATCTAGACATCACCAAGCTATCCAGTACAATTTCTATGCTAGAAATCAAAGGAGCGATTAAAGACTTGGGTGGGAAGAAATATATTTTATTGTAATAACACAGTGTTGTCATTGCTAGATACGAAGCAATCTCACCGTCTGTCATCCTGAATTAACCGACACCCAGTGTCGTCCCCGCGCAGGCGGGGATCTTATTCAGGATCTCGTCTGTTATTTTTAGGGATCCTGAATCAAGTTCAGGATGACAATAACTACAAAATTACTGCCTACACAGGTATAACACAATAATATAAAATAATTTACCAAATTTGACAAATCGATATATTAATCACTATAATGGAAAGATTATAAAAAATAAAATCATCAAATGAAAAATCTAGTTATTGTCGAGTCCCCTACTAAGGCAAAGACTATTAGTAAGTTTTTATCCAACGATTATAAAATTGAATCCTCTTTTGGCCACATTAGAGACCTGCCAGCCAAAGAATTGGGAGTTGATGTTGAACATAACTTTATTCCTACTTATGCTGTTCCAGCAAAAAGTCGAAAAAGAGTTACTGAACTAAAAAAACTAGCAGCTAAAGCAGAAAATATTTACTACGCCACTGATGAAGATCGTGAAGGAGAAGCAATCTCCTGGCACTTAGCTCAAATTTTTAAAACTCCAATCGGCGAAACAAAAAGAATTACCTTCCATGAAATTACTGAAGAGGCAATTAAAGATGCCTTAAAAAACCCGCGAACTATTGATATGGATATTGTCGATGCTCAGCAAGCGCGTCGAGTTTTAGATAGATTAGTAGGTTACAAACTATCTCCCGTACTTTGGAGTAAAGTTGCGCGAGGACTTTCTGCTGGTCGAGTTCAATCAGTGGCAGTTCGGTTAATAGTTGAAAAAGAAAGAGAAATTCAAGCTTTTAAAATTGACGAATACTGGGAAATCTTCGGTAACTTTAAATCTGCCAAAGATAACTTTATAGCTCAGCTTAAAAAGGTTAGCGGTAAGTCATTAGACAAATTAGGAATAAAATCAGATAAAGAGGCTGAAAAATTAAAAACTGAACTAGAAAAGGCTAAATACCATATTGAAAAGGTATCTAGCAGAAAAACTAAAAAGAATCCCCTTCCACCGTTTACCACCTCAACCCTTCAACAAGCTGCCAACGGCCGACTAGGATATAGTGCCAAGGCTACTATGATGTTAGCTCAAAGACTATACGAAGGTATAGAATTAAAAGGTGAATCAACTGGTTTGATTACCTATATGAGAACAGACTCATTAAATTTGTCTAAAAAGTTTATTGCCGAATCCTCTGATTATATCAAAAAAGAATTAGGAGATAATTATGCTGAAACTAGATACTTTAAAACAAAAAGTAAAGGTGCTCAAGAAGCTCATGAAGCAATCAGACCAACTTCAGCAACAAGAACTCCCCAGAGCATTAAAAGTCAACTAGACCCTAGACAGTACAAACTTTATGAATTGATCTGGCAGAGAGCAGTGGCTAGTCAGATGACACCAGCCCAACTAGAGGCCACTTCAATAGATGTTGAAGATGAAAATAACAAGTACACCTTTAGAGTTAATGGTCAAGTAATTAAATTTGATGGTTTTTTGAAAGTTTATAATACTCATACTAAAGAAGAGCTATTACCAGAATTAACCGAAGGAGAAAAAGTAGACTGTACCGAAATAAAACCAGAGCAAAAGTTTACCAAACCCCCTGCAAGATATTCTGATGCGACTCTAGTTAAAATTATGGAAGCTAAGGGTATTGGCCGACCGTCAACTTACGCTCCAACCATTGCCACAGTTATCGCCAGAAACTATGTTGAACGACTGGAAGATAAGAGATTAAAACCGACTGATATTGCCATGGTTGTTACTGACTTATTAGTTGAACATTTTAATCAAATTGTGGATTACAACTTTACTGCTGAGATGGAAGACAATTTAGATAAGATTGCCGAAGGTAAAATAGATTGGCAAAAATCAATTGGTGATTTCTATAAACCATTTATAAAAAATATTGAAGTAAAAAATAAAGAAATAGATAAAAAAGCAATCACCGAAGAGGCTACTGATGAAAAATGTGAAAAGTGTAATAGTGAAATGATTATTAAGGTGGGCAGATATGGAAAGTTTTTAGCTTGTGCTAATTATCCAGAATGTAAAAATACTAAAAAAATAAATAGTAAAGGAGAAATTGAAGAAAAGAAAGAACCAGAATTACTTGATGAAAAATGTCCTGAGTGTGACGCTAATTTAGTACTACGAAATGGACGGTTTGGCGAATTCAAAGGATGTTCTGCCTATCCAAAATGTAAATACATCAAAAAGGAAGCTCAAGATGATCTAAATCTAGAATGCCCCAAATGTAAGAAAGGGAAAATTGTCACCAAAAGAAGTCGACGCGGAGTATTCTATGCTTGCGACCAATATCCTGATTGTGAATGCGCTTTTTGGGCTAAGCCAAGCGATGAAAAATGTAAAGATTGTGGCTACCCAATGGTGCCTGACAAAAATGGAGAACTAAAATGTGGAAATAAAGAATGTGGAAAATAAAATTATAAAATTATAAAATAAAATCCACTTTCAAGTGGATTTTATTTTTATCTAAACTATAAAAAAGTTAATTACCAAACTTATTCATCAAAGAATTAAATTCCTCATCAGAAAAGAACTTAATAATCACCTGTCCTGCTCCATCTTTCTTTTTAATTTCAACTTTAGTGCCTAAATACTGTTGGAGATGTTCGGTACGAGCAATAATTTCTGGATCAATATGTTTAAGAACACGAATTTTTTTTGCTGCAACAATTTCCTGACTTGCCTCCTCAGTTGCTTTAGTAGTTAATCCTAAATTGATAATCTTTTCTAAAAGCTCCAACTGATCTTCTGGTGGCAATCCCGCTAGAGTTCGAGCATGACCAGCAGAGATCTTTCCATTTTTTATTGCTTCTTTAACTGGCTCCTCAACACATAAAATTCTAATAGTGTTTACTATCGCTGGGCGACTTTTACCAACCCGCTTACCAAACTCCGTATGAGTTAAATTAAATTCATCCATTAATCTGCTATAGACCAAAGCAGTTTCTAAAACATTTAAATCTTCCCGTTGTAAGTTTTCAATCAAAGCAATTTCTAATCTTTTTTGTTCATTTAAATCACGAACAATCGCTGGAATTGTTTTTTGACCCAATCCTTTAACTGCCCGCCATCTTCTTTCTCCAGCAACCAACTGCCACCCTGCACCTAGAGGCCTAACAATAATCGGCTGAATTACTCCGTGCTCTTTAATAGAATCCATTAGACCATTTAGTTCTTCTGGATTAAATTGAGACCTTGGCTGATCAGGATTTGCAGTAATTTTTTCTACCGACAAATCAACTACTCTTTCTCCAGTACTTTTAATTGATGAACCAATGATATATTCAGAATCTGAAGATATGTTTTTATTGGGGATCAAAGAACCTAGTCCTCGACCCAACCCAGATACCTTATCCATAATTAAATTTAATAATAAGTAGTTTGATGAACAAATTCTTTTGCCAATCGTTCATACGCCCGAGCCCCTTTTGACTTTGGATCATATTCCAAAATTGTCATTCCGTGACTTGGCGCTTCAGACAATCTAACATTTCGTGGAATAACAGAACGAAATATTTTATTTGGAAAATGACGATACAATTCATGTAACACATCATTGGCCAAACGATATCTTTTATCGTACATTGTTAAAACTGCTCCTAAAATATCCAATTCTGGTTTAATGTGTTTTTTAATTAAATCAATGGTCGACATCAATTGACTTAAACCCTCTAGGGAATAATACTCCGCTTGAACCGGAATTAAAATTTGATCAGAGGCGACAAGACCATTAATAGTTAAAAGACCCAAAGACGGTGGACAATCAATGATCACATAATCATAATCATTTCTAACCTCTAATAAATTATCATAAAGACGAAACTCACGCCGATCAAGATTAACAAATTCAATATTAGCACCAGCCAGTGACATTGTTGATGGTATTAAACGATAAAACTCGTGATTAGTATCAACAACTACATCCCTAAATGAATATGGACCAGTTAAAACTTCATAGATACCTTTATCCAACTCTTTTGAAATACCCAAACCAGATGTAGCATTGCTTTGTGGATCTAAGTCAACTAATAAAACAAATTTTCCCAACTTACTCAAATAAGCAGCAAGATTAATAGCTGTTGTTGTTTTACCTACTCCACCTTTTTGGTTAACTACCGATATAATTTGCCCCATACAAAAAATAATTACTGCTCTTTAATTTATATATTATAGCACATAATAATGTTGATATCCACCATTATATTGCCAAAATTGTTTATCTGTGTTAGAATAATTGGCATAGAAAACGACGCGGAGTAGAGCAGTGGCAGCTCGCCGGGCCCATAACCCGGAGGTCAGAGGTTCGAATCCTCTCTCCGCAACAAATGTTGTCATTCCCGCGCAGGCGGGAATCTTACAAATTATAAACTGGATTCCCGCCTGCGCGGGAATGACATAATAAAATATGGCAGGGTAGCTCCCGCCTCGCGTCGACAAACGACAGCGAGTCGAGGCGGGCAGTGGTAGAGCAGTGGGATCACCCCACACCTTTGTGCCAGGATAGCTCAGTGGTAGAGCAGTGGGATCATAATCCATTGGTCGGCGGTTCAAATCCGCCTCCTGGTACTGGCACAAAGGTGTGGGGTTGGTCGGCGGTTCAAATCCGCCTCCTGGTACTGGTATAAAAGTGGGGGGTTGGTCGGCGGTTCAAATCTCGCCCCTGCTACCAAGCCGAAGTGGCGGAACTGGTATACGCGCACGACTCAAAATCGTGTGGGGCAACCCATGAGAGTTCGATTCTCTCCTTCGGCACATATATACAAAACCCATTCTAAAAACAAAACTATAATAGAAAAAGACTCGCCCCGTTAAATTAAGCGAAGCGAAATATTTAACTGGGGTTCTCTCCTTCGGCACTATTAAAAAGACCAACATTAGTTGGTTCTTTTTAATAGCAGACGAATAAATAAAAGGGACCCGGTCCCTTTTATTTCTTAGGTCTCCCCCTTGCGCGAACAGTTGATTCTAACTTAAACCTTTTTATTGTTTCGTTTTTCCAATCAAAATCTCCATAAGGAGAACCCTTTGAAGCAGACACGTCTATAAAACCTTCTTCATTTGGAGATGACTGATTAACCCAAGCTAAATAATTATTAGGCTTGGTCATCGGCCAATCACTAAGTATCTTTTTTTGTTCACAAGTACCATGAGTCCTTCTCCATAAACTTCCCCATTGCCAATCCTCTGCCTTCTTAACCAACCCAGCTTTTTTCGGATTTCTCTCAACATAACGAATTAAAGTCGGAAGATGAAAATCATCCTGACAAATAAATGACTTATATCGACCCTGATAAAGATGGCCTTGACCAACAACATTCTTCGCCGCATGCCACCGTGCTGTATGAACACCAGTTATCCACTTCATATATTTTTGCAAATCACCGTCCTTATTAATCGACAAGATCAAATGCCAATGATTTGGCATAATACAATAAGAGAATAAATTAATATTAAATTTTTCATGGGCCTCTTCTAAAATACTTTCAAAGGCCTGATAATCTTTACTATTATAAAAAATTTGCACTTTTGCATTAGCACGATTAAACACATGATAATAATATCCTTCTACATCAACCCTTGGTGTTTTTGACATAATATTATTATACCACAAAATGATTCCCATAAAAGGGACCGGGTCCCTTTTTTTCTTTTCTATAGCAGACAAAGAGAAATCCAATAGTTTGGCGTTTTTATTTAATTCTGCTACAATACCTAACAGCTAATATCTAAAACCTAATCCCTAGTAAAATGTTCGTCACCGTCCATGCCGCAGTCTCTACTATTATCGGCAGAAGAATAATCAACGCTCCCCTAGCCTTTTTGGCTGGGATTATTTCTCATTTTATTTTAGATATGATTCCTCACGGAGATCATGATTTAGGTAAAAAGTTTTTTGGCGTTAGATTTAAACACCTAAAAAAACAAAGTCACTTTAAATTTATGGCTATCTACAGCACAATGGATAGTTTTATTTTGACAATTTTTTTAATATTTATTTTCAAAAATTTTGATTACGCTGGTAGTGATTCTGTTGTCTGGTGTATTATCGGCGGCATCCTGCCAGACTTTTTAGCAATCATCTATAAAATATCTGAAATCAAAAGCTTAAAGTGGTTAAGTGATTTTCACAACTTTATTCATATGATAATTCTTAAGAGAACAAATAAAGACCTCCCCTTAAAGATTGGAGTTCTAATGCAAATTAGTCTTACAATCATTCTCACTTGGATTATATTTTTTTGGAATTAAAAAACCGCCTAAAATCATTCTGATTTGGCGGTTTAGGGCAATTTATTACTCCTCTGCTGCTTGAAAAAAAGTAGCCAATTTACGAATAGCCATTCTTCTCGATTTGCTATTTTTTGGTGTTTGGCTATAGGATTCCAGTGCTTCTTCAAGGGTGGTAGCTGCTTCAATAATCGGCCTTACCAGCTCATCCAGCCTAACCAGTGCAAAGTCCACACTCACTCCTGCGCGACGCGCCTGCTGACTGGCATTCTCTACCTCTTCAACAGTAGTAGCTTCTTCAATAATTGGCCTTAATAATTCGTCCCACTTAGCTAAAACAAGTTCATTTACCTTAGCGACTCTACCCACACTCCGAATAAATACTTCCAAATCTTCAATTGTAGCACAAAGCGAAACCCACTTAACTATAACCAATTCCCTTTCTTCGGTGTCTTTAGCCGTTTGATCAAATGCTTTCTTTACCTCTTCAACGGTGGTAGCTGCTTCAATAATCGGCCTTACCAATTCACCCAACTTAGCTAAAGCCAGTTCTTCTTCTTCACTATCATTGCCTGTTTTACTGAAGACTTCTTTGATCTCATCTATGGTAGTACAAAACGAAATCCACCTAACCAGTGCCAGATTTTGTTCTTCACTTTCATCAATTGTATGTTCAACAACTTCTCTGGCTTGATCAATGGTAGTAGCTGCTTCAATAATCGGCCTTACCAATTCGCCCCACTTAGCTAAAGCCAGTTCTTCTTCTTTACTATTAAGAGGCGTTTTGTTATATACATTTTCTATTTCTTCGATGGTTTTACAAAGTGAAATCCACTTTCTGAAAGCTAGTCTTTTTTCTACACTGCCACCACGAATTTGGTAAAAAAATTCCTCAATCTCTTTGGCTGTCGTAGCATTATTGATATATAACCTTGCCAATTCGCCCCACTTAGCTAAGACCAACTTATGATTTTCCCCATTACATAAAAATTTGGCATATTCGATAGCTTCTACGATGGTAGTAATAGATTGTACATCTATCTCTAATTTCGCCAAACCAAGTGCTGAAATAATTTCACTTACGCCTATTTTAGTTTCATAAGCCATTCTTAAAACATTAACATTACTCGCGTCCATCGTTCTTCTCCTTCTTTTCGAGTTTTAACGAACAAATTCCTTATATTTTTTATCATACACCTTTATTTATGTCAATATGTACAAATCATCACTCCCAACATATTAAAACATTCTAAAAAAAGAATGGCTAAGTCAATGAGCCATTCTTTTTTTAGAATAAATATGTTATTAATTTTTCCCCTGACCCTCTTCAAAAGCTTTTTTATACACCTCTAAAGTTTTCAAAGCACATTTATCCCACCTAAATCGCAGTGATTCCTTATGACCATTTATACTTAATGATTCTCTCAACCCTTCATCGGTAACTACTTTAGTAATTGCGTCACTAATTTCTGATTCTTTATATGGATTAATGGTAACTGCCCCATTTTCATCAACCAATTCTGGTAAAGAACTTAACCCTGATGTAATAACCGGAGTACCAACATTCATTGCCTCTAGCACCGGCAAGCCAAAGCCCTCATATAGTGTTGGAAAAACAAAACAGCAAGAATTTTTCATCAAAAGCATCTTTTCATCATGATTAACATAACCAATATATTTAACTGATAATTCTGGTTCGAGATCTAAATTTTTTTGCTTTTCCCCCTGATTCTTCTTTCTACTTTTATTATTGTCTTTTCGTCGCCCCTCTATTTTGCTCCAATCTTTTCCTAAAATACTAGCATTGGCACCAGCAATAGCTTTATAAACCGGTTGATCATTCCAACCCGCCCCACCAGCAATTATCAACTGAAAATCTTTTACGGGTGAATTATAAACCATGCGTAAATTACGAAAGGCATTTACCAGCCCAACTATATTTTTTCTTGGTTCAACTGTACCTAAAAAAATAATATAATTTTTACTTATACCATATTTTTTTCTAATCTGCATAAACCGTTCTTGATGAAAATCTTCATCCCTATGTTCAACTACCCCCTCATAAACCACATCAATTTTAGAATCATCAATATCAAACTCATCGATAATATCACTTTTAGTATTTTTAGAAACTGCAATAATTCTAGTAGCTTTAGCTAGAGTATTTGGTACCAATATCTTGATAGCAAAAGCCTGTTTATTTAAAAACGCTTTTGAATAAAGTTCTGGTATTCGATAAACTGCCAAATCATGAACAGTAACTACCATTGTCTTTTTATATGGCAACGGTGCAATGTTAGCCGGAGCATGAAACACATCTAACTTCTCATAAGTTAACATTGCGCTAATAAGTATTTGAGAATATGTAATTGGCAAATATTTTTTATACTGATAAAATGGAAAAAATTTAATCTTTACATTTTTCTGTTCAAACTCTGATGTACCCTTAAATCGACTATCAAAAAAAAGAACATACTGATTCTTTTTATCCAACTTCAGCAAGTTCTTTATTAAATAATAAGTATAGTAGCCAACACCTGACTGTTCACCAACGTGGGGATGCAAGATAGTTCGACAATCTATACCAATTTTCATATTTTTTTTTCTAAATGTTTTTTTCAATTATTTTTTTAAATCTTGATTCATCTTTCATCGGCCCAATCAACGCCAAGCTTAATTTATTTAGATCAATAACATCTTCAGCTACCTGATTGACCTGTTCTATGGTTACTAATTTAATCTTACTCGTCATTTCCTCTGGTGTCAAAACCTCATTTGTCAAGAGCTCCTGTCTGACATACCACTGAGACAAACTAGATGAGTCTTCTAAATCAATAGCAATCTTACCAATTAAGTAATTTTTTGCTCGGTCTAATTCCTCAACTGAAACTCCCTGCTTAATCAAATTAAGCTCTTTTAAAATTAAATCAGTTGCTTGATCTAAACGATTTAAATCCAATCCAGCCTGAATCATCAAAATTCCAGTATCTTCATAATTGTCCACACTAGACCTGATAAAATATGCTAAACCATTTTTTTCTCTAATCTGAACAAACAATCGCGAGCTCATATTGCCACCCAATATAATTGATAACAAGTCTAGTGCAATTAATCTTGAATCAGTATAACTATAAGCCGGTAATCCCAACGCCCAATGAACTTGTTCGGTTTTTTTAAAATGAATACCAACTCTTGGTTCTGTCTGATTGATATTTATTAAATCAAAATTTCTTTTAATTTTTTCACCGTTAAAAGAAAAACTATTTTCAATCTTTTTTACTGCTTGATCGTCAAAATTTCCAGCCAAACCAATTACTATATTTTCTCCTCGATAAAATTCTCCCAAGTACTCAATCAAGTCCGCTCTTTTCATATTTTTAATTGAGTCTTTACTACCAACAATACTCTGCCCTAAAGTGTTTGGGTTAAACATAATCTCTTCGAGAAGAACATCAACGTATCTCAAAGGGTTATCCTCATACATATTAATCTCTTCAATAATTACTCCCCGCTCACGATCAATTTCTTTTTCATCGAACTTAGAATTTAAAAGCATATCTGACAGTATATCAATTGCCAAATCAATATGCTTTGCATCTGTCTTTACATAATAACCGGTATAGTCCTTACTGGTAAACGCATTAAACTCAGCACCCACACCATCTAGCTCTTTACTAATTGCCATAGTGTCTGGACGCTTTTTTGTTCCTTTAAACATTAAGTGTTCCAAAAAATGAGACGCCCCCCACTCTTTTAAATTTTCATAACGCGAGCCTACTTTAATCAACACTAATAAAGTAACCGTCGAAGTTTCTTTAAGTTGTGCTGTCATTAAACGCACCCCATTATTAAACTTAGTTGTTTTATACATCAGTCTTTTTTAACTTATAAACTTTTCCCTAAAATATGTTTCTAATTCTTCAATTTTAATTCGAACTTGTTCCATTGTGTCTCGATCTCGTACTGTCACCGCCTTATCCTCTAAACTATCAAAATCAACTGTGACACAATATGGTGTCCCAATTTCATCTTGACGACGATACCGTTTACCAATTGAACCAGTCTCATCATACATTGTCATATATTGACCAGCAATACCAGCTTGCACTTCTTTAGCCAGGCCAGCCAATGGTTCTTTTTTAGACAGTGGCAGGAACGCAACTTTAATTGGAGCAATATCTTTATGAAATTTCAAGACCACTTCTTTTTCGTGCTTAGAATTATCATCGCCACTTCTAGTATCTACTTCGGTGTAGGCATCAATTAAAAATAGTAAGGCCGCGCGATCTGCACCCATAGAAACCTCTTCCACCCACGGAATAAATTTCTCGTTAGTTTCTGGATCGGTATAATTCATATCTACTCCGCTATACTCGCTGTGCCTTGAAAGATCCCAATCACCACGATTATGAACACCAGCAAATTCGCTCCACCCCTCAAACGGTGTTTTATATTCAACATCCCAAGCTTCTTTAGCATAGTGAGCTAATTCATTATCAGCATGCTGACGCCATCTCAAGTTCTCTGGTCTCGATACCAATCGTTTATACCAATTCATTGTCCACTCGCGCCAATCATCATAATGACGCTTCGCATCGTTTGGTTTCACAAAATACTGCATCTCCATTTGTTCAAATTCACGAGTTCGAAAAACAAAGTTACCAGGAGTAATTTCATTTCTAAAGGCCTTACCAACCTGAGCGATACCAAACGGTAATTTTTTTCGCATCGCCTCTTTAACATTTAGATAATCCAGATAAATTCCCTGACAAGTTTCACCGCGCATATATGCATCTTCCTGATCACCTTCTACTGCACCAAGCTGAGTTTTCATTAAAAGATTAAACTGTCGAGATTCAGAAAGTTCACCGCCACAATCTGGGCATTTCTTTTCTTTAAGTTGATCTTCACGAAAACGATGTTTACATTCCTTACAGTCAACTAGTGGGTCAGTAAAGTTTTCTAAATGTCCTGAAGCTTTCCAAACAATTTCTGGAGTTAAAATTGAACTATCTAATCCTACAACATCATTACGCCGTTGAACCATTTCACGCCACCAAACCTTCTTAACATTATTCTTTAATTCAACGCCAAGTGGTCCATAATCATAACAAGAACTTAAGCCACCATATATTTCAGCTGTTTGAAAAATAAAACCCCTTCTCTTTGATAGAGACACTAGTTTTTGCATTACATCTTTGTCCATATTATTACCTTTATTCAATTAATCCGGGACTGGCCCGGACTTCTATTTTAACTAATAAACTATATAAAATCAACCGTCTATCGTTCTTTTAGCCCATCATTCATCCGATACTCTTCAAACTCGCCAGCTACCTGTCCCAAAGCACCCCAAGCGGAACCAGTACCAGCGCCAACTAATTTTTGCCACTCATAAGTTAATGCCTCATCTGATATTTTATTTTCTCTAATACTATCAGTCATTTTTATAATAATCCTCTTTGATAAAATAACCATTTCCGACTTATTTTCCAGCCCTCCGACATACATCCCCCAAGAGACAATCAACATCACCACTAAAGCAATATTTAATGCCGATTGAAAAGTTAAAATTAATGGCGATTTTACAAACTGCCAAAAATGTTGGTCTTCTGGTTGTTTATAGTCATTTGCCAATCCACTAATTTCACCCTTTAGGGTTCTATTAAAATCACTAAGCCATTCGCTCGTTGTATACCAACGACTGCCCATCTTAAAACCCTTAAGCTTTTTTTCATTAATCATCTTCAACAAAAAACTAGCCGAGCAAAATGTTGCTTCGGCCGCTTTTTTAAGTGAGATGTAATCACGCCTATTTAGCATTAAGATTTTTGATAACTATTTTACTAATTTGATTGTTTTGAATCTACCAAATCTTTTAACAACACGCCCAAGGCCGTAGTAACTGGTACCGCCAAAATAATTCCCAACACCCCAGCAACTTTCGCGCCAATTAAAATTACTACAATGGTAATAACTGGATTTAACCCAACTGCCTTTTGCATCACCTTTGGCACAATAATATTATTCTCTAACATTTGAACAATAAAATAATATATAACAGTTGCTAGTGCCAAACTTGGTGATTGAGTAAAAGCAATAAAAACTGCCGGCACTGCACCAATAAACGGACCAAGATAAGGAATCAATTCAGTCACCCCAGCGAATAAAGCCAAAACTAACGCATACTTTACTCCCATAATACTCAACCCCAACCAAACAAGACCAAATATTATTACCGACAAAATTAATTGTCCCCTAAGCCACCGACCAATCTTTTCTTGCATCCGATTAACTAATTGAGTAAAATACGGCTGGTACTTTACGGGCATAAACGAACGCATAACTCTTTTCATTGCTCGCTCTTCCACGGTCATATAAAAAGCAATCACTAAAATTATAAAAAACGAAACAAGCCCACCAAAAAAAGAAAATACTGTTGTAAATACTCCACCAGTAGCTAGACCAATATTTTGTTGAATAGCGTCTAGAGAATCTTGAATATTATCTCCCCAACCTTGACTAGCAGAATAAGATTGAAAATCATTAAAACTACCCGAGATTTTTTCCCAATATGCTGGAAAGTCCACCGCCAACTGATTAACCTCCAATACTATCGGTGGAATAATTAAATAAACCGCACCTCCCAAAATTAAAATTAAAACTAAATAAATAAATAAAATACCAATCCCCCTTGGAATTTTATATCTATTTAACCAATCTACCCATGGATCAAAAGCAGAAGCTAAAATTAATGCAACAAACACAACCAACAAAACATCTCGAATAAAAAATAAAAAAGCAACAGCTAAAATAATCAAAAGGACTTTGATTAAGGTTAGAGAAGAAATATCAATAATTGTTTTTTTAAATACGGCTGGCATTATTTTTTTAAATAATAATTAATAGATATCGAAAGTTATTAAAACTAATTGAATAGAAATTATTAAGTTGTGACTTTATTGTCGAGGATAGCGACCCGCCCGGCAATCGCCTGACGGCTCAATCCGGATGGCGGACGGGGTGAAGCGGGAATGCGCAGCATTCACATTTCCGAGCGACGCAGACATCAAAGGGTGAATACTCACAGCTTGCTGCGTTTCCCTACACTGACCAACGGCCAGTGGTGTCCAGAGCTTGCTCTAGAGTACGACACCCTTTATTATACCTAAAATTGATATATTGGGTCAACCGACTGTTTCAAATATAACTAGCTTCATATTTTATAAAATCAATATTTTCCAAAAAGAACTAACTCTGTTACAATACTTAGACAATATAACCAAAAAAATGAACCGAAAATTAATAAATAAAAATAAAGAAGGATTATTTAACTATGAAGTGCTAGATAACTACCAAGCTGGCATTGTTTTATCTGGCCCTGAAGTTAAGTCTGTAAAAAACAGTCAAATTAGTTTAAAGGGTAGTTATATTTCAATTGATAGCAACAGTGAAGCTTGGTTAATAAACTCTCACATCTCTGCATATAAACCAGCCAAAAATGCTCAACTAAATTATGATACTGACCAAAAAAGAAAACTTTTACTACACAAAAAAGAAATTAGCTCCTTAATTGGAAAGAGCAAACAAAAAGGCTTGACAATAATACCTGTTTCTGTATATACTGTTAATGGATTGATTAAATTAGACATCGCTCTAGCCCGAGGTAAAAGTAACATCGACAAGCGCGAAAACATCAAAAAACGGGAGGTTAATCGCCAAATACGCAGATCATTAAAAAATTGATTTTATAACTCTAATTTTAATATTTAAAGTTTATATTTTCTGTTTTTAGAATTTAAATTTTAGAATTTAGAATTTCCGCCAAAGGCGGCTTGGGGATGTTATGCCTCGATGGAAGTCAAATATCAAGTTAGCAAGACGAGATTGATAATTGCTCGTTAACTAGTTATCAAATTATAAGTGCTAAAAACTTATTAACTAGAGTAAAAACTGCTTTTAGTAGTTTCGCTGTAGTACCTGTTGTAGCTTAAACGCTATCAACCATCACCTTGCCGATGTCTAATGAGCAAGAAGTGGTGTCATATTATTAGACTTAGGTGTTAACTCCCGCTTTGGCAAGTTTTTACCGAAACCATTAGTCCAGAGCCAACCAGTGTTGTTTTGTTTTTCTTTTTAGACACTGGATTTGAAATTAAGAAAAACTAATCTTGTACACTAGTTTGTTGTTTATTTTCAGACAGGAGTTCGTTACTCCTCATCTCCACAAAAGTATATTGGTTGAAAGATTACAAGCTAAGCATCAACTCAACCAAGCGCGATTGAGATGACTATGAAACTGTTTTGTGACGAAATTTGAATATTTTAGATTAAGACGAGAAGAGTCAATCCCCCACCTTTCAATCGACAAGTGCTTTGCACTTATTTAGTATTAGCAAATCTTAATTGAATTGTTTAACATTACTAATAATCACATTCTTTATTCACGCAAATCGACTGAAAGGTGGGGGATGTCAACTCGACGAAGTATTAATTTAAAATAGCAAATTATCGTAAAAATAGTTTCATAGTTATCTCAATAAATTACTAACAATAAACGCTAATGAGAAGATTTCACAGAGGGAATAAACCAAAACAAAAACCAATCAAAGATTTTTTGATTAATGAAAAAATCGTTTCACCTATTTTAATGATTATTGATGATGCTGGAAACAGTATCGGGGAGCTAAGCAAAGCCGATGCACTAGCAATGGCCAAAGAAAAAGATTTAGATTTAGTAGAAGTTTCACCTAAGGCTCAGCCACCGATTGCTAAGTTTATGAACTACGGTAGTTTCAAATATAAAAAGGAAAAACAAGAAAGAAAAGCAAAATCAAAAAATAAGATTAGTGATACAAAGACTGTTAAAACTTCAAGTCGAATTAGCGATCATGACCGACAAGTTAGAGTTAATAAAGCAATAAAGTTTTTAGCGGGTGACGATAAAGTACGAATTGAACTCCAACTTCGAGGGCGAGAACATCAGCATGTTGAACTAGCCAGAGAAGGTATCGCTAAAATAATTGAAGAAATTAAAGTTGGCTTAGCGGGCAAAGAAATTAAATTAGAACAAGCAATTTCTAAACAAGGAAGTAAAATTTCAGCTATCATTGCTTTAAATAAATAATTACCACCACTGTCATTGCGAGCGAAACGTTGTTCCCCTTCTATCCCTTCGGGAGACCAAGCGGGCAATCCCACCACCGCCACCCACTTGTCATCTCGACCGAAGCATAGCGAAGTGGAGAGATCTCGTTATCACCACCGTTTGTCATTCCTGCGCAGGCAGGAATCTATATAATAATTAATCACCCACCGCTGCCTGCCCCGTAGCCAGACTCGTTAGAATCTGTGGTACTGGGGTCATTGCGAGCGAAGCGTGGCAATCCATACAATAATTAAGTAGTTAAAATAATCAAAATGCCTAAAATTAAAACCAGAAAAGCTGTTGCTAAGAGGTTTAAAATCACTAAGACCGGAAAGGTAATGAAAACAACCGGCGGTCAAGGTCATTTTAACGCCAGAGAAACAGGTAATACTAAAAGAAACAAAAGACGAAGTAGTGAAATTGCAAAAGCAGATCATAAAAATATTAAGATTTTCATGCCACATAGTTAGAGAGAATTTTAAATGAATGAATTTAAAAACAATTATTACATAGAGTCTAAATAAGCAATTTTTCAAAAATCAGTTATTCGAATTTAATTCAAAATTATTAATTCAAAATTAAAAATTATATACTATGCCAAGAGTAAAACGAGGTGTTATCCATACAAAAACTAGAAGAAATATCTTGAAAAAAGCTAAGGGTTTTAAGTGGGGACGAAAAAGACTAATTAAATTAGCCAAGACTGCCACCACTAAAGCTGGAGCATATGCTCATCGAGATCGAAGAGTAAAAAAACGAACAGCTAGAGCGCTTTGGTTAATTCAATTAAACGCTGCAGTTCGAGAAAATGGCTCAACTTACAGTAAATTCATTAATGGACTTAAAAACGCCAAAATTGAATTAGATAGAAAGGTTTTATCAGAACTAGGTAAAAAACACCCAGAAGTATTGAAAACCATTGTTGAAAAAGTAAAATAATAATATTTTTCCACTTTTTAATAAAAAATCGCTAAACAAAGCGATTTTTTGTTTTTTTTAATTTTTTTATGTTTTTTAAATAAAATACCGCTTGACAAATAAAGTGTGTATGGTATAATGTTTTGTTGTCTTAAAGACACGTAGATATTGAACATTTCACAAACAACGGACATTCCGTTAAACAACAACCAACAGAAGGAGACAAAGGATGCTCTAGGATTTGGATTGATGATTCGAGGTTTAGAAACAAACGCGCAAAATGAAAGAACAGGAGAGAGATCATGACAACTCCCGCAACACCCGCAGGAGCAACCGCTACACCTGCCACTCCCGCAGGAGCACCTGCACCCACCGCAACTCCCGCAGGAGCACCTGCACCCACCGCAACTCCCGCAGGAGCAACCGCTACACCTGCCGCAGAACCCGTCACTCCCGCACCCGCACCCGTCTGTAATGTCACCAATGGCGCAATTATGAAGGGCGTCAGTTCACTGTGTGCATTCATTGGCATTATGGGCATCACTATGGTGGCCGTTATTGTCCTCGCCTTCTGGTTTGGCATCACCAAAACCCAGAAAACAATCTCGGAAGGTGACACAAAAGTGTGCACCTCCCTCGATACACTCGGCACAAACATCGGCGGACTCGTCAATACCATTAAAGATGGCAACGATAACCTGATGAACGGATTCAGACAAATGGGCATCGACACGAGTGGTAATGACCCCGCGGCGACTGCCAGAGCAACAGCACCCAGTAGCAGTAATCAAATTGGACCCACTCCTCAAAGCTTAGCCAATGATTACGCCAGAAGGACAAGAGAACTGGCTGATGCTAAAGCAATGCACCTCGACACAATCGACCGAAGATTGAGTGCAGCAAGCCAGGCGGCTATCGCATCGGCGAACAACATTGCTGTTGAACTCCAAAGCCTTCAGAGGGCCCGAGAACAAATTGATCCTCCAGCAACCGCGACACAGCAACCAGCACCTACCGCTATGTTGCCTCCGGTGCCAGCAGCAGTAACCGCGACACAGCAACCGGCTCAATCTCCGGCTCCTGCGAACTCGCAGACAATGCTACCTCCCGTACCGGCGCCAGCACCGCACTCTGGCACAACAAACATGCGAAGCAGTACTCCGCAATAACAACAGGGTACGCCTCCACCCCCATTATCTGATAATCACGAGATTATTTAGATAGTGGGGGTCTTTTTTTGTTTAATTTTAGATAAATAATACCAATTGATTGACAATATAACAATAATATGATATAATTGTTTGTTATGATCGTTGACAATTCAAACAACAAATTGGCAAAAAATGCCAAGAAGGACAAAAGAACATGAACTTGAACACGCTACGCTATCTTGCAACAACTATGGCCCTAGCATTCGTGTCCATCGGGGTAATCCTTGTAGGGATTCTGCTGGGACCAATCGCAACCATCACTATTATAGGAGTGATCTTTGTAGGCATTGTTTTTATACCAATGTTACAGCACCGTCTAGCCAAAGACGCAATCGGCTGGATCCAGGCTCGAGAAATGAAAGGGGTATGCGTCATAAACGACTCAGGATTTGATCATTTTGTCATTTCCTGCTCTGATCATGAAAGACGCAGAGAGCTAGAAACCACTCTCGCAAACGACGATGTTAATTGTGTGTTTGTTAATAGTGGACGACTAGCCTTCATCGGCTTTGAATTTCTAGGACGTCGACTCCATTCTTGGTACAAATTTAGTAACGATGCCGCCAGAGATGAGATCGATCCTGAGTTCTTTTTAGAGCTTGGGGAAGAAACCATCACCTATTCACCAGAATCTTGGGATTCGAGTGAATTTATCGAGGACTGCATCGCTGACTTTGAAGCGGCGTGGAGCGCAGATACCAAAGATGACGGGATTCAAGTATATCCCCGAATTACTCTTTGGCAGAGAATAGAAAATCCACACAAAGCGCTGTTTGCAGTAGCGCACTACCCACAAGCAATCCAACAAATGGTTGCTTCGGCATGGAAAGATGTCATCCAAAAACTACCGTACTTCGCGCCAAATGGTGGTAGTGAAAACATCCAAGAAGCAGCCCAGACCAATCTCAGAACAGAGCTAGGATTTGACAATCCCAAAGACGAAAGTAGGGCCGTAGGATATATTTTGAAAGTCTACGGTATTAGACTGATCAAGCTCGGCATCACCGATATTGATCTAGCCAACGATTTCGTTCGAGCTGAAGTTCGAAAGCGTTTTTCCGCCGAGGTTGCAGCAAAAACTACGGTCGTCGGTGCTGAGGCTGCTGCAAAAAAAACAGTAATCGAAGCTACAGCGCAAGCTAAAGCAACGATTGCCACTGGCAATGCACAAGCAACGGCAAAAAGAGCTTTGGGATCGGCAGAGGCAAAAGCAGTACAAGATTTGATAACTGCTCAAGGTGTCGGCCGAGAAGCTCAAATCAAAGCCATTATGGGCAGAGGGCTCTCGAGACACAAGGCCGCAGAGATTTTGGTCGAACTGGAGAAGTTCCAACAGGATGGTCGATTAATCATCCATAATGGGGACAGCCCAGCTGCAACCAGTGCAGTTATGGCTGCTGTCGCTCAACTGATGCAAAACACCAACGAAACTTAATTGGAGTATAAACCATGAATGGATTTCGCAAATCAATGAACAGATCAGCGCGTGAAAGAAAACATCGCGCACCCGCACCCGTTGCGCTAGCATCTGCAGAAGCAACCGCTCCTGAAGGTGCACCCGCACCCGTTGCAGCGCCTGCACCCGCAGTGACTGCACCCGAACCCGTTACACCAACACCCACACCAAAGATTTCTTGGCTGTCTATGTTGATGAAAATTGCTTTGGCAATATTCATCCTCGCATTAGCATTCTGGTTCTACGGCAGCGCCAGAGTGAAGATTGCCACCACCCACAAGACTGGGGCGAAGAATTGGGACTATTCGACAATCGCGAAAACAGACTTCAACCGGATGTACATCAAGGACGGCAAGAAGTTCAAGATGCGTCCAAGACCAGAAACCATCTTACGCGGCACGGTAATGGTTCGAACAGGAAGAGTCGAGCAATACAAGGGCAGAGTTCTGGTCGAAGTCAGAGGAGGAAGCAAAAGCTGTAACGGCAGCTTCTTCCCAGCTGAACGAATCGGCGGCCCAGCCGACAACAGTAACGACTGGGTTTCATGGGTAGAGGAAGAATTCCTGCTACTGGGCAACGTTAAAATTGTTCCAGGTAACTACGCCGTCTACATAAGCGGCAATTGTGTTGACCTCTTCTTCCCTCAAAGCGGAAGCGTAAAGAAGGCTATGAAGCTGAGTGAAATACTCAGAACAGGAACAAAGTTCCTAGCATCCGATGTCTCGGAAGGAGTTTTCTTCCAAGGACGATTCACAAACACTCCCTATCTGATTCCACTGGGAAGACGACTAAAAGAAGGGAAGCCATGGAGCTTCGAAATTGGGAGAGAACGCTACATCGTCATCACTGACGATCGACCCGGCATTAAGCACTTATCTCTCGAGATGATCTAGTGCAATGTCGAATCACCGAGGGGTAGGGAGCATAACTGCTCTCTGCCCCTCTTTTTTTTGCATATTTTTTAATAAGAATGCTATAATAGTAGTAAGAATCATAAAATAAAAAATATGAAAAAGCTTTTTATTATCCTATTGTTAATTACCATTCCAGTGATGCCATCACTTTTATATGCAGAAGAAGGGGAAATAATAAACGTCGAACAGGTTTATTTAGAAGAAGAGCAAGATGCTATTGGTGTAAAAACAAAACCAGCGGCCGCAGATGGTATCGGCTTAGATACAACAGCAGACACCAGTAATAGTCAACCAGCTACAGCAGACAAACTTGATGACCCCCTAGGTAACCAAGGTAGTCTCGCCGCAGCAGTAAATAAACTTATTAAAGGTGTAATGGGTATAGTAGGAGTACTGGCAATTATTGCTTTTATTTGGGGAGGCATTGAATGGATGATTTCTGGTGGCAGTCCTGAAAAAATTAAAAAAGGTAAATCAATGATGGTTTGGGCAGTATGGGGCCTTGTAGTAATATTTGGCTCGTACGCTATCTTAGATGTTATATTTAGAGCTCTGGGAGCATAAGAGGGAGCGAGTACTCTATACTCGTATTGATACACTGGACAAAAATTACTCGTTTATACGAGTAGTTTTTGTTTCCAAGACCCTTGCCAAATTAAATTTTTTGTGTTATTATTATTTTGTTCAAATAATAAGTTATTTAAAAATGCCCAAGAATGTGGCAGTCAATAAAGATTTCTTTAAAAAATGGACGCCAGAAATGGCCTATGTTCTTGGATTTTTTACGGCTGATGGTTGTTTAACCGTTAACACCAGAGGATCACATTACATAGAATTCATTTCAAACGATATTGATGTTCTTCAAAAGATTAAAAGGGTAATGGGTTCTGGTCATAAAATTGGAAAAAAAACAAAAAATAACCCAAACCACCATCAATCCTATCGCCTCCAAATAGGTGGGAAAGAGATATTTAATGATTTAGTTAAATTGGGGTTTACTGTAAATAAATCTAAAACAGTGAGTTTGCCAAATATACCAAAAAAATATTTTGCAAACTATCTACGCGGATATTTTGATGGAGATGGATGTGTTAGCTATTCTAATTACTTTCGCAAACAAAGAAATAAACACTATAAATACATTATTGTAATGTTTGCTTGTGCCAGTAAAAAATTCTTAGAACAATTGTCTAATAAAATAGAGAAACAATTTAACATTAAAACACACAAGGTTGTCCAGCGAAAATGTTGTTACTTATCTTATTTAAGTAATAATGCAGTGCAACTATTAAAATGTATGTATAATCAGCCTGAGATATTCATGAATCGTAAGTTTGTTAAAACTAACAAGGCTTTAAAATTTTATATGGATCGGTAGATCAATTGGTTAGATCGCGACCCTGTCACGGTCGAGGCTGCGGGTTCAAGTCCCGTCCGGTCCGCAAAATTTGGAGATAAAAAAAGTCCCTAGCTTTAGGGATTTTTTTGTTGGGGAAATGATGAGGGTGAACGCGACTTGAACTTTTAATGGAATTCAAGAGATTGAATTATATCATAGAGCTCTTGTTCTTCAGTGCTATTTCTATTAATTTCTGTTTCGATTTGCAGTCCTTTGACCTCTTCTGGGTTTATACCTTCAAAAATATGAGGTATGCTCAATGTGAATCCAAGCCCAGTGTCTCTAAAATCAGTTAAATGTGTTTTTGTGCCATCAGACAGATAATAAAATTTCCTGATAAATCTTTTGCCATCCTTCACAGATTCAGATTCTTTCTTATGCTCTACCATAATTGGCGTTGGATAAATTAAAATAGAATGTTTTTTAGGAAAATCCATTATGGAAGCATTCTTATTCTCAACGCTCTGGATAAATTCAGATTCTTCTTCTATACTCATAGTTGTTAAAGTAACAACATCACTTGCCTGAGAAACCCAATTCTCTCGAAAATCTTCGATTTCTTTTATTGCTCTTTCTGCGCCAGGATTGTTAGACAAGCACTCAATTTCCTGGTCCCACATTTCATCAGTAGTATCAAGTGAGCCCAATATATCTCCGCAACCAATTTCAAAAACTTTTTCTAAGGTATATTTTATGACAGACGCTTCTCGGTCATGAGCTTCAGCTATTCTCCAATTATCTGGATAATCTATTGAGTAACTATACGTAGAATTATAATATTTACCCACATCATCTAAACCATTCTTATTAACAAAAAACCACACTGCGGCTAATATTAACAATATAGCAATGACGGTAACTAAAACTCTTTTTAACATATTAACAATCAATTATTATACACTAATTATACCACAAACCCCTCATTCATAACAAAAAAAGTTATAGTCCCGTCCACTAGCCCCCGCATTACGATACTTTCAAAGTTTTCATTAAAATTTTTAAAATTTCCACATTTTAAAAAGAGTTCAGCTTTTCTGAACTCTTTTTATTTATGATAAAAGTCTTAATTCCAGACCTGACCCCCTTATTCCAGACCTGACCCCCTTATGACCCCCTTATTATATTTACAGAAACAATGCTTCAACAATTGCCATAATAAATGGGCCAAAGAAAATCGATCCCAAACCACCAAAAATGATAAAAGCTAGCCATATTTTATTATCTTTCTTTTTTATAATTGCTCCGCCCACAATACTACCAATAATCCAACCAATTGGAGAAGTAATCATAAAAATCATAAAATCTTGTCCATCCTTACCCGATTTCGGTGGGAGAAACCAAACGAGTAGTGAAAATAATATAATGCCAACCACTCCACCAACTTTTATTGACCACTTAAACTTTTTTAATTCTTTCTCTATCAATATCTTTCTTTTATTATTTGAACTTTTTGAATCCTTACCAGTATCCTTAAATAAGTACCAGTCATTAGAATCTTTTTTAAACATAAACCAATTTCATTATTTAGTATACAAATTATACCACAAACCCCTCATTCTCTCAAAAAAAAGGTTATAATCTCGTCCACTAGCCCCCGCTAACAGTATAATATAAAAACACCTCCGACTATGTCCGCCTAGGGCGAAGAGGAGGTGTTTTGCTGATGAGAGAATGGTGAGAGCGAACAAGACTTGGACTCTTACTGCTATCATTTATCCATAAATAAAAAACCGAACAATTATTATAATCAACACTAATACAGCCAACAACAAGTTTATTACTTTATAGTTTTTAGATGCCTTTTTATGTATAAAAACGACCCATGGAAACCAAATAAACATTGACGCCATGACTACCAGTCTCAGATAGATATAAAAATCACTAAAGGCAAAACCGTTAATTATTTTACTCATTGGATATAGGTCGGGATTTACCGTAGGATGAACATAGATATTACCAATCAAATCAAAAAATGAGTCAACAATAAAAAATAATAATAAAACCACACCCCATACCGTGATTAGCCTTAACTTTTTACTAGGAGTTAATTTATCTTCTGCATTTTTCATAATCTAATTATACCACGAACCCCTCATTTTGAATAAAAAAGGTTACCCACCTGCCAATCGCCTGCTGGCTCAAGGCAATGGCGGGCAGGTAGTCCCGTCCACTAGCCCCCGCATTACAATACTTTCAAAATTTTTATTAAATTTTCCTAAACTAAAAAACATCTCACTTTTCGAGATGTTTTTTAAATATAAGAAAAAAGATGCTTAACCTCCATTCTTACTATAAATAAGAGTCTTTTCGATGTTTAATTCGTAAAATGATAAGAATAATTATATTCCCCTGTTTATCAACATCAAAAATGGCTCGATAATCTCCAATTCTAAATCTATATATTCCTTTTTTATAATTTGACAACTTTTTTGAATATTTAATAGGTTCGCCAGTTTGAACATAAAAATCTAATTTATCTACTATCTTTTCTGCTATTTTTAAATCAAAATTCAACAGATCCTTTTTAGCTCTCAAAGTATAAAGTAATTTATGTTTCATACTTTTATAAGCCAAGTTCTTTTCTTACTTGTTCTGCGGTATAAACCCTACCTGCCTTAACGTCTGCACGAGCTTCTTGAATTTCACCCATTAATTTTTCTAACACTGCTTCTTTTTCATTTAGGGGTTCAACTCGAAAAATTGGCTGATTACGATTCAAAACCACATACTGCCAATTATTTTTTCTGGCTTTTTTGTATAGTTCCGACAAGTTTTGACGAAATTCTTTCACACCGATAAGCTTAGTGGTCATAATATATCTTTTATATAAATTAGGTATAACTTAAGTGTACACTTATCATTAAAGACTGTCAAGCGGATAAAAACATATTAAACTTCTTATCTATCTGATTAGAAAATACCTTCAAGCCCTCAATAATTTTACAAACACTCGTTCCCTGCCTACCGACAGACAGGCACCGTCGTCCCTTTGTCCCCGCATTACGATACTTTTAAAACTTTACTAAAATTCCGCATTTTACACCAAGGCCGAATTAGAGTACAATAAAGACATGAAAATACTACTAAAAATATTAAATTGGTTTTTTGTCACAATGGGAATAATTTTTACGATAGTAATTATTATTACTCTATACTTATTAATTACAGATCCCTTTAATTTAAAATCTTTTCTCCCTCAAGGAGTATCGCCAATTTCAATAATTAAAACAGTTACTGGAAACAACACAGTGAGCATTGATAATATAGATAAAAATCCGTTGTTAACAGAGCAACAAGAAGCTCAATTAGAATCTTTTGGCATTGACCCAGCAACACTCCCAACTTCAATAACACCAGAAATGAAAAAATGTTTTGAAACCACCTTGAGTGAAAAAAGAGTCAATGAAATTATTGCAGGAGATCAACCAACTGTGACCGACTTATTAGGCGCCCGATCCTGTATAGATAGTTAAAGTAATCAAGAAGTTGTCATATTAAAATATACTACAAACCTTAAACGGCTCAAGTGAGCCGTTTTATAAATCAAATGAGTATCGAGATTTATCTAGTTGAAAGTCTTAAGAATATTAATCAACCTATCAACTCCATCCCCTCCTATAATACAAAATAATAACCACCTACTAAAATCAAAGATTATTTGGTAAAATGAACTGTATGAAAATAAAGTTAAAAGACAATCAAAACCAAAAAATTAAAGATCAAACCATCAAAATGTTTTTGGATAACTTTGATATTGAGTTAAGTGATTTTCAAGTAAATGAAATAATTGATTTTTTTGTTGAAGAATTAGGTGGTCCAGTTTATAATCAAGCAATTCAAGATGTTAAAGGATTTATTCAAGACAAATTAATTGATTTAGAGGGAGAAATATATATTCCTGAAAAATAAATACATCTAGTAAAGAAATTGTCATAACAAAAGCACCCAGCTAGTGGGCGCTTTTGTTTTCTATTTTAAACAATATTATTGTTCCTTGCTCTTTCTGTGACAATCCAAACAATAGAGCGGGCTATTACCACTTGGTTGAAATGGCAACTGAGTGATTTTAGCACCACAAGTAGCGCATTCCCAATCACCCTCAAACATTTTTCTTTCTTGCTGAGGCTCAGATTGTTTTTTATTGCGATAACAATCTAAACAGAGTAGTGATTGATCATCGTTTGGTTGAAATGGCAACTGGGTGATCTTTGCACCACACCCAGAACATTGCCAATCGCCGTCAAACATCTTTCTTGGGGCGGACTGATTTTGGTCTTCCATCTTCAAAATAGATTAATAATTAATAAATAGAGATAATTACAAAACCATTTTTAAACGAAATTTGAATATTTTAAGTCAAGACAAGGAAAGTCAATAAAATGATTTGAGATGTAATAGACATTACATTGAAAATCATTTTATGCCAACTTGACGATGTATTGATTTAAAATAGCAAATTATCGTAAAAATAGTTTTGTAATTATTTCTAAATATTATCATATTGCCCAATAGATATCAAGCATTTTTTTTAATTCTCATCCCCACCAAAACCATACCAACAACTATCATCAAAATACTGACAACGATTGGCAATCTCAAGCCAAAAATAATTGGAGTCTCGTCAATTCTAATAAACTCCATTATAAATCGGATCAAGCCATACTCAATTAGATAAATCGATGCCACCACTCCAATCGGCATCTTCTTTTTCCAAATCCAAAGTAAAAATAATAACGACCCAAGACTCAAGATTGATTCATACAAAAAGGTAGGATGAAAAAAACTGCTTTGTAAAAACTCCACCGGTCGATTAACCAGCTCGATTGGAATTCCCCAAGGTAAATTTGTAGGACTGCCAAAATTTTCTTGATTAAAATAATTTCCCCACCGACCAACCATCTGTCCCAAGGTCAAACCAATCACTACTAAATCAGCCCAGAGCCAAAAAGAATACTTTTTAATCTTAGTCCACAAATATAATGCCAAAACCCCAGCAATAATTCCACCATGAATTGCAATGCCACCATTCCATATTTTAATAATATTAAAAGGATTGTTTTGATAATATCCCCAGTTAATAAAAAATACTTCATAAAGCCGAGCCCCAATTATTCCAAATATCACCACCCAAAAAGCTAAATCATACACATCGTCTGACTCAATCTTTTTCTTTTTTGCCAAGTACACAACTAAAATGACTGCTAAAACAATTCCTAACACAATACAAATACTATACCATCTGATAGTAAGATTAAAAATCTCAAAAGCAACGGGCTGTGGAATATAATTATGCAAAAAATTCATAAATATAATTACAAAACTTTTTTAAACTAAGATTCCCGCCTTCGCCCGCCTTGACTCGGCGAGACGGGCGGGAATGACACGTATTAAAATTGCCACCATAGTTTATTTCCGTGTAGGCGGGGACCTGAATGACCCCAGTACCACAGACTCTAGCGAGTCTGGCTACGGGGCAGGCAACGGTGACGGGATCTCTCCACCGCGCTACGCTTCGGTCGAGATGACACTACGTGTTGGTTAAATTAGTATGACAAGTAAAGGCAAAGCCAAAAGCAACAAGTAATATTAAACTTTCTCTACCCGAATGAAATTATCTTTTTTCAAATAAGAGTATGATTTATCAGCACAAAATAAAACTGTCTGATTCTTTTTTATTTTTTTATTCTTCTTCAAAATTGCAAAAATTTGATTCATCATTTGATCAATATCACTACCAGATTTAACCTGATAACTACTAGCACCCCAACTTAGACTCATTTGATTAACTACTGACTTTTGAGCGGAAAAAACATAAAGTGGAACATGAGATTTATATCGCACAATCTTCTTAGCCAAGTCTCCAGACTCACTTAAACAAATAATCATTTTAGCTTTAAGTTGCTCAGCCATATTTTGAACATTATATGAAATAAAGTCCCCCGCCAAATTAATTCTTTTCAAACGATTATCTAGTCCTTGCTGAATTTCAAACTCTACCGGCTCAACTTCAGCGGCGATTCGACTCATTGCTTTCACTGCTTCAACCGGATAAACACCAGTGGCTGACTCACCACTCAACATAATTGCATCAGTACCATCTAAAATTGCATTAGCAACATCTGAAACTTCTGCTCGAGTCGGAATTGGGTTTCTAATCATTGAATCAAGCATCTGGGTCGCCACAATTACCGGCTTACCAGCATAATTACATTTTTTGATTATATCTTTTTGAACAAGTGGCACATCTTCAAATGGTAATTCAATGCCTAGGTCTCCCCTAGCCACCATAACACCATCAACCACCTTTAATATTTGACTAAAATTATCCACCGCATCTTTCCGCTCAATTTTTGCAATAATTTTAGTAACCGTTGTACCACGACAATCTTTTCTTTCACCAAAAGGAATATATTTTTTCTCCAAAACAACAATTCTTCTCCGTAAATTATTAACATCTTTCGCATTTTTAACAAAAGATAGTGCTACAAAATCTACCCGATTTTTTATACCAAACTCCAAGTCTTGAAAGTCCTTATCAGTCATCGCACTAGCACTTAAATTACTATCAGGAAAATTCATTCCTTTATGAGTTTTAATTGTCCCAGGGACTATCACCTTACAGTAAACTTTTTTAGCTACAACCTTCTCCACTTCTAACCTGATCAATCCATCTTCAATTAGTACCTTTTCTCCGGGCCTTAAATCTTTACCAATGTTTTTATAATGAACCGGAATTGTAGTTGGTTTAATTTTTATCTCAGCTGGCGAAGTCGAATAAACAATAACCAACTCTTGCCCCTTACGAACTTTAATTCCTGCCTCACCCACATCACCAATTCTAATTCTTGGGCCCTGTAAATCTTGCAACAGGGCTAAACTTGCCCCTTCTGATTTCGCAGTCTGCCGTAATCTTTTAATTAGCATTAAATGATGATTGTGAACATTATGAGAAAAATTAAGCCTAGCCACATTAAGGCCTGATTTAATCATGCGCTTCATTACCAACTGCGTTTCAGAAGCTGGTCCAATTGTTGCAACTATTTTAGTTCTTTTCATCAATTATATTTTTAACAATTTTAAAATCCAAGCACCAAAGTCATCTGCTGCGTTATCTAGTAACGGTAATTGCCATTTTTCACCTTCTAATGATCGTAAAATTCCAACAATCGCCCCAGCTAACAAAAGTACATTAAGTAACCAACCAATAATTGGAATAAAAGTAAAAACAACAGATAAAACAAAAAGTAAAACACCTTGATTGGCGTGTGCCCGAATAAACGGATCATCTTTTTTTATAATTAAAACCACCAAACTTAACAGCCAGACATAACTTAATGCCGACCACGATCTTTGAAGTTGAGTTGCTTTTTTTGATTGTGTCATAATTTTAGTATTTAATTATTTATTTTTTCTACTTTATATTTACTTCTAAATATATACACTACTAACACTGCGATCACCGACCCAACTATCATCATCATTGTAGTTTCCACAATAATATTAAAAAACTTCCAAATTGCCGGCCCAGTAACAATTCTATAAATAGAAACTACTAGTCCAACGGTAAAACCACTCAAAGCTCCAGCAATTGCTCCCACCGCAGTGACACCACCAAAATGCCTGACTGCTTGCCAACCAATATACAAAAATACTAACACCCTAAACACCCAAATAATTGTTTCAGAGTTTTCCATCAATAATCCCTTTTCTAAAGCACCAAGCTGAACCCGTAAAAATATTTCCACAATCGCAAAAAAAAGCACCTTCCATTTAATGAAGGAAAAATAAACTGTGAAATCAATTGGCTCCCATTGTTTTGACATAATAATATTATAACATAAATAACATAAAAAAGACGATACATATTATGTGTCGCCTTTTTTGTGTTTAAAATTTATTATTTTTAATTTAGAGCTTCCAGCCCTACTGGAATTACATCATTCCTCCCATGCCACCCATCATCCCTGGATTCATCCCACCACCATCTTCTTTATCATCTGAAAAACTTGCGACTGCACATTCAGTAGTCAAAATCATTGCTGCAGCGGAAGCGGCATTTTGTAGTGCACTTCTAGTTACCTTAGTTGGATCAATAATTCCTTTTTCAATTAAATCCTCATAAACACCAGTTAACGCATTGTAGCCAATATTACCATCTTGTTTCTTTACTTCTTCAACAACCACATCACCTTTTGCACCAGCATTATTAGCAATCTGTTTTAATGGTTCTTCTACTGCTCTTCTTAAAATATCAACACCAATTTTTTCTTCACCAGACACTTCAATATTATTTAGTGCCTTAACTGCCCGAACTAATGCTACTCCACCACCAATTACAATTCCTTCAGCCATCGCTGCTTTTGTCGCCGACAAAGCATCTTCAATTCTCAACTTCTTCTCTTTCATTTCAGTTTCAGTCGCTGCACCAACTTTAATTACTGCCACCCCACCAGCTAACTTAGCTAATCGCTCTTTTAATTTTTCTTTATCAAAATCTGCATCAGTAGTTTCAATTGTATTTTTAATTTGATTAATTCTTGATTCAATTTCAGTTTGAGCACCGTGACCTTCAACAATAGTCGTATTTTCTTTAGTTGAAACCACCTTAGTAGCGTGACCCAAACTTTCTAACTCAGTATTTTCTAATTTTAATCCAATTTCTTCACTAATAACTTTTCCACCAGTCAAAATAGCAATATCTTCTAACATTTCCTTTCGTCGATCACCATAGGCCGGTGCTTTAATTGCCAAAACATTTAAAATGCCTCGAAGCTTATTTACTACTAACGTGGCTAGCGCTTCGCCATCAACATCATCGGCAATAATCACCAATTCTTTCTTTCCGCTTTGCGCTAGTTTTTCTAACAACGGCAAAATATCTTGAAGTGATGAAATCTTTTTATCAGTAATTAAAATACTTGCGTCTTTATATTCTGCTTCCATTCGCTCAGAATTAGTTACCATATAAGGTGAGATATAACCCTTATCAATTTGCATTCCTTTAACAATTTCTTTCTCAACGCCAAAACTTTGTCCTTCTTCAACTGTGATCACACCATCATGCCCCACCTCTTCTAAAGCCTCGGCAATGATTTTACCAATTTCTTTATTGTTAGCAGAAATTGAAGCAACTTGTTGCATCTCTTCTTTTGTAGAAATTGTTTTTGAACTATTTTTCAGTTCCTCAACAATTGCTTTAACTCCTTTTTCAATACCATCACGAATAGCAATTGGATTAGCACCAGCAGCTACATTTTTTAAGCCCTCAGCAACAATCGCTTGAGCCAACACCGTCGCTGTAGTTGTTCCATCACCTGCAATATCATTAGTATTAGAAGCAACCTCTTTAATCAATTCTGCCCCCATATTTTCAAACTTGTCTTTCAATTCAATTTCTTTAGCAATTGTCACCCCATCATTAACAATTTGCGGAGCACCAAAGCCACGATCCAAAACAACATTTCGCCCTTTTGGACCAAGAGTAACTTTAACCGCATTTGCTAACTGATCAACACCTGATTTAATTTTAGCTCTTGCCTCTTCATTAAATAAAATTTGTTTAGACATAAAATTAGTATTTAGTATTTAGTATTTAGTATTTAGTATTTAGTTCAACACTTAAGATAATATTTTTCAAATAATAATAATCTGACATCAAAAACTATTCAACAACTGCCAAAATATCATCGTGATTTAAAATCTTCAATTCTTCAGGGCCAACCTTAATTTCCTCACCAGAATATTTACCAAAAATAACCCGATTACCAACTTGAAGTCCTAACTTCGTTATTTCTTCACCATTACCAATAGCTAAAATTTCTCCTTCAGCCTTTTTTTCTTTATCTACTGTATCAGGCAAAACAATCCCTGACTTAGTAACTTCATCTTGGATCATCGGTTTAATTAAAACTCGATCACCAACTGGTTTAATACTGTTCATAGTTATTTAGTTATTATTTATTAAGACACTTTTTAGCACTCTCGTAAAGCGAGTGCTAATAGTTTGATACTTAATATTACACCAGAAGCTATCTATATGTCCAGTCAATAACTTGTGTAAAAAAACACCTTAAAAAGGTGTAAATCATCTATTATATAATAATATCTACTCAATGCTAAACGCCAATCCAACGACTGTCCCAGAAAGCATTAAGCCAAGATATTGTGTCCATAAATAATGATCAAATAATGCTAAGATTATTAAAACTAACAACAAAATAAAACCGACCGATCTAACTCCGCCCTGTTTAATTACTAACCACAATAAAGAAAATACCACTGTAATAAATATTAGCAACCCCACCAATCCTAGTTCACCCCACACTAAAAGAGGAACATTATGCACCGGCTGATACTCCCAACCAGGTCTGAATTGATCTTTTTGATAAACAAAATATGTATAATTTCCAATACCAGTTCCAAAAAATAAATTATCTGAAATTACTATTTTAGCATCAGCAATTAAATTAATTCTTTCGGTGACAGACTTTTCCTCCAACCGTCCATCACCTGACAACCGCGACGATACCAATGGGCTATATAACATTCCTAAAATAACAACAAATAAAATATTATAAACCACAAAGCGACATAACGCCCTTCGATCATAATTATTTTTTAAACTAATTAATACTAACCAAACAAAAGCGACTACATAAGCCAGCCAAGCAGAACGAGAAAAACTAACAAAAATTCCTGCTGAAATTAATAAAGCCGAAATCATACTAACTAACTTCAATAAACGATAACGAGTTTTAAAATAATTAAACCAAACAAAAACAAAAGTCACCACCAAAAACCCACCCAAAATATTTGGATGAGAAAAAGAACCATATGCCCTGAGCCACCTCAGGGCACCAACCTCAACTACATAAGTCCCACCAATTGCTGGGTCATGAAGAGAAACACCAAACCACTTATTGGCATAAATATATTGATTAAAAAACTGAATCAAAGCAATCACTCCCTGTATTACACCACCAAATATCACTGCCCAACTTACCCATTGAGAACTTTTTCTATTGTTTATTATAATCATCATCAGAAGCATCCCCTCAAGTAATTTAACCCACATTACCTGAGCCAATAAACTATCCCCCGACCACAATACAGTCAAACCAACATAAATCGCCAAAAGCGTAACAGCTCCAGAAAAAATTGTCGAAATATTTAACTTCAGTTGGCGAATTTTTTTCTTTTCATCTAACCACTTTATAACTTGAAACACAACCAATAGCCAAAAAATCACTTCGGTAATATAAAAACCAACAGTTCCCTGTTGCCATTTAAAACCATTTAAATTAATTTCACGCATTATCCAAATTGTTTGGATTGGTAACAAAAAAACCAGCAGAGCCATCAACCAATTAATTATTTGTTGTAATTTAATCTTCATAAAACTTTACTGACTAATTGATTATACTGATTATTATAATATTGCCTTCTATCGTTTTCATGAAATTTTAACATCTGGCCATTAATAATCACCCGAGAGTCATCACACTTCGCTAAACTTTTTTTATTGTGTGACATTTTAAATATCTGAACTTTTTGTAATACCCATTCTAAACCATTTCCTACTAAACCCTCAAGAAAAAATTCACCTATTTCATAGCTAATTTTATTAAACCAATTATCACCTACTCGCTTTCCTAGACCCAACCCAAAAAAGTTTTTAAATCCACCTAGAAGCTCCTGATTATTCCTTATAATATTATTATAACCGCCTCGATCATAAACTGGAATCAAATTAACCAACCAATAACTTAAATAATGATCAAACTCACCAATTTTTATTTTAGCTAAATCTAAATTATCACTAGACACATAAAAACTTAAACATAGCCGATTGGTAATTTTATTTTGATGTCGTCTTAGTCTAAATATATTCAAAATTAATGTTACCAAAAATCTAGTTAAATATAATCTGCCTGAACTAGTAACCACTAACAAGTCAATATCACTTCCAGATTTTATATTATTTGATCCAATACTATTGCCCACTCCGACAAACTTTATAAATGGCAAAGATTTAATTAAGTCCAAACCGCGATTAACAATTTTAAATTTATTATATCCAACCAAATATCTATCAAGCCGGATTGATACAATATCATTTCTACCAATCAAAAAATATAATCCATTATTGGTAGCCACTCGCTCTTTAATGTACTCACTAAAAGATAGTAAAAAATCAACTCGCTCTAAACTTGCACCCATTTCACACAGCCACTTATAAATCTCCACTACTGTTAGTGGATAATCAAACAAGTCAAAAAAAGCGATCGTTTTAATAATTGATTGTTCAAGTTGTCTGTCTTCCATACCTCTTAATTTAGCATACTTTCATTCAAAATCCCAGTTTGACTTTTAACGGCATTTAATTCATAATAACACTTATTGATAAAAAATAATGGCAAAGATTACCCTTCAATTTAAAAGATTACTTACCAAAATACTTATTTTATTAGTAAAAGCATTTGAGCTTTTATTTTTTGTTACTCAAAAAACCAGTGGCATATTTAAAATAATTCTTGCTCCATTTGCTAAGCTAAGTATTAAACTACTTGTTTTACCAGTATTCGGAAAATATTTAAGAATAAAAAACAAAATAGATAAAAAAACATCTGGACCACTAGATCGTGTTATTTTATCACTAACTAATAACTACATTATTCACATAGTTATCTTTTTTATCATTCTTGGAGTAACTACCTCAAATATTTTAGCATATGAAGCACAAGAAGATTATGGTCGTGATGCAGTTATTTATGATATAGTTGGCACCGAAAACTTGGATATGGAAGAGGAAACTGTTACTTCTATTAATGAATCATTAGTATATAATTATCTAGATAGTGAAGCTCAATTAACCAGTAATGTTTACTCTGAGGCTCAAAAAAGAGAAGAAGAAATCCAAGAACAACAAATTAAATCTGACTTATCTATTACTCAAGGTGGAAATACATTAGTTAAACCAGACTTAGCTAGTACTGATGCAGCCAAAGTTACTAGAACTACTGTTAAAAATTATATCGTTGGTGAGGGTGACACCATTGGTGGTATCGCTACTGAATTTGATATCTCAGTCAATACAATTCTATGGGCCAATAATTTATCATTTTCATCATATATCAAGCCTGGTCAAACCTTAATCTTACCACCAACTTCTGGTGTGTTACACACTATCGCTAAAGGAGATACTCTATCTAAGATTGCAACCAAATACCAATCCAGTGAAGCTCAAGTTAAAGAATTTAATAATATCAAAGATAATGATTCCCTTACAATTGGTGATACTATTATGGTCCCAGGTGGTCGAATAATTTATACCCCAAGACCACAAACTTATGTTTCTAGCCCTGTTTCTGCTCCAGCATATACTCCTCCAGCCACAACTGGAAACGGTCAAATGATTTGGCCAGAAACTTGTCATCGAATTACTCAGTATTATCTTGGTTGGCGTCATACTGGAATAGATATTGCCTGCGGCTTTGGTAATCCAATTTATGCCGCTCTAGATGGTACAGTTAGCAAGGCTCAATACAATAAGTATGGTTACGGTTATCATGTAATTATTGACCATGGTGGTGGCAAACAAACTCTATATGCTCATGCCAGTAAAATATATGTTACAGTTGGCCAAAAAGTAAAACAAGGTGATGCCATTATCGCTGAGGGTTCTACTGGTCAATCTACTGGTTCTCATCTTCATTTTGAGGTTAGAATTAATGGTCAAAGATTAAATCCTTTGAATTATGTAAAATAGATTAAAAACAATATATTACAATAAAAGACTCGTTAAGTGAGTCTTTTATTGTGACTTATTTTTTGCAAATATGAACATACCGACTTAACACTTACTGCCAAGCTATGACAGAAAACTGCCCCTAAGCGGGGTTTGAGGTACTTCACCCAAACCGCTCCCGGTAACCACGGGAGCTTTCTTTTTACCTTCATTCTTCCCTCGGCCGGTACTGCAACGCTTCAGCAATATGATTAATTTTTAAATTTTCATCTCCAGCTAAATCAGCAATTGTTCGAGAAAGTTTTAATATACGATGATAGGCCCGAGCTGATAAATGAAATTGGTTAACCGCTTGTTTTAATATCTCTCTACTTTCATTATCCAATACACAATACTTCTTAATTAACTGGGCATTCATTTCAGCGTTACTAACAACATTATCATCTTTAAATCTTTCAGTTTGAATGTCTCGCGCTTGTTGTACTCGTGGTCTAATATCCTTAGATGGCTCTGATAGCTTCCCACCATCTAATTCATCAAAAGTACTTCGTCCCACTTCAACATGCAGGTCTATTCTATCCAATAAAGGCCCCGAGGCTCTTTTTTGGTATTTAATAATTTGACCAGGACTACAAACACATTCTTTTTCACTATCGCTCAAATAACCACAAGGACAGGGATTCATCGCCGCAACTAATATAAATCTGGCAGGGAATTTAATCGTCCCCGCCACCCTAGATACGGTAACTATACCATCTTCAAGTGGTTGTCTAAGATTTTCTAATACTGACTTGGGAAACTCCAAAAACTCATCTAAAAACAATACTCCCCGATGGGCCAATGATATCTCCCCTGGCTTCGGCCAACTACCTCCGCCGACCAGAGCAACACCAGATGCTGAGTGATGCGGATTTCTAAATGGTCTACTAACCATTAATGGCTGATCACTAGGTAAAACTCCAGCTGAACTATATATTTTTGTCACTTCCAAACTTTCATCTTTCACCATTTTAGGAAGAATTGATGCCATTGCTTTGGCGAGCATCGTTTTTCCAGATCCCGGAGGTCCACTCATTAAAATGTTATGGCTCCCGCTCGCTGCGATCTCCAAGGCTCGCTTGGCATGACCCTGTCCTCTAATATAAGCCATATCATTTTCAAATAATTCTTCAATTTGATACTCATCTGCCATTTCAGATTGTTCAGCAATCAACTCAATGTTATTTAAATGTCTTACTAACTGTTTTAAATTGTCTACTGGAATTACTTTTATCTCATTAACTAGTTTTGCCTCCTCAGCGTTCTCTTTTGGCACAAATAAATTACTTATTTTAAGTCGTCGACACATTAACGCTACTGATAAAACACCGTTAACTGGCCGAAGAGATCCATCTAATGCCACCTCACCCACAAATACGCCATTGTCACGAAGCTTATCTAAATTAATTTGTTCACTTTGTTCCAAGCACGCCAAAGCTATGGGTAAATCATAATAAGTCCCCATCTTTTTCAAATCAGCCGGCGCAAGATTTATAGTCACATTTCCTCGTGGAAATTCTAGCCCTGAATTTCGTACTGCACTGTATACTCGGCTTTTGGACTCATCAACTGCTTTGTCGGGTAACCCCACAATTTTAATACCAGGAAGACCATGAGGAGAATTATCTGCCTCAACTTCTACTAGTTCACAATCTAAACCAACAATAGCCGCTGAAAGTAGTTTTGTGCTCATTTGTTAGTTAAAAGTTAATAAAGCGATACCTTAGTGTCGTCCCCGCACATTCGACTTCGCTCAGTGTAAACTCCGGCGGGGATCTTAGTGGTTATAAAGTCCTCTCTTTATTCCTCCACCTTTCTAAGGGATAGCGAAAGAGAAAATTTTAATTATGAAAATTTCTGGAACCGCATATGCAGATGTTAGACGTAGTTTTAGTTTTTTCTCGTAGCAAAATATAATTGTGCCTGTGTCAGAGTCGCGCTAATTTGCACGATAAACATTGCGAAAAATAAAATTTTAAATCCCCATTGGCTTACAATTAATGTTCCAGTAAATGAGGCGACTCCTACAGCTAAAAAAGCACCTCCACCTTCAAATCCCCATTGTTCACCCTCTTTACCTTTTTGAATATACTTAGCAAACAACGCGGTTAACGGTGCTGATAAGCAGGCTGTTCCAATTGCAAATACTATTTGTAGAAAAAATAATTGCCATGGACTAGATATAGTTAAATACAAAAGACTACCTAAGGCATAAAATCCGTATCCAAAAATTGTTATAAGTTCTTTGTTTAACCTGTCAGACAATTTGCCAACAATCATCATTAATACTCCTGTACACATACTAAAAACCGTGACCGTAAAACCAATGTCTAATATACTACCGCCAATTTTTTCAACAAACACAGCATAGAATGGTCCAATTAAGTTGTCACCAAAATTTGCCATCAAACTGGCACTTAATAATATTTTGTATCCTTTTTTCATTTAAGGGGATTTAAAGTTTTATTTTATTTATATAGTTATGTTTATTTTTATTTTGTAGATCACTTTTTACAAGCAACTTTGTATTTAACACCAAGCTATATGTTTTTGGGTTACAGTGGACTCATCTACTGCTTTGTCGGGTAAGCCAACAATTTTAATACCAGTAAATTCGTGTCGTAAAATCTTTAGTCAATAGGATTTCCTTTTTCATCAAGATCTTTACCAGCCAAAATTGGACCACCGTCTCCATCTCTTTCACAGTTATCTAACATATCTGTCCATTCTTCTTCAGTTAAATCACCTAAGTATTTAATTCTTTTTAAATCACGTTCGCTCCAGTTAAGTAGCTCTTCCTGTGGTATCAACTCACAATATACAGGATGCCAAAAACGACTAATTTTTGACTGCTCTTCCCCACTCATAGATTGTTCTTGTGATTTAAACATAGTTTTTATATTTAAATATTAATAATATTATAATAATCAGTTAAGTATTTTTTACCATCTTTAGCTAATAACTTCAGTTGTCGACAATTTGTCGATAACTCAGCATCATCTTCGTTTTATTATAACATACCACCACTACCCCCTCCTTAGAAAGGAGGGGAACTACCCGTACCCCAACCCTTCTGCATTGCGGGACATATTATTTATTGTCATCACAAGTTAAACATAATCATAAAGTGTCACTTTCTACTTTATCCCTCTTCGGGGGATCGCCCACAGGGCGATAACTCAATATAATCAACCCAAATACACCAACTACAATCATCACATCAGCCAAATTTAACACGCTATAATATTTTACATCAATATAATCTATTACTTTTCCAATAGTTAGGCGATCAATTAGATTTGAAGAGGCACCCAAAACAATTACTAGTATCGCTGCTGTTTTTAAATACTCCTTCTTATTATAATACTCTAATCCCGCCCAAACTAAACCAATTAATACTGCAACATATATAACAACTAAAAAATAATAATTAATTGGAATCCCAAAAGCAATTCCAGAATTAAACGCTACTTTAAATTTCAAAAAATCTCCCAAAACAAAAATCTCTCCATCCGGAGAGACTTTCATTATATATATTTTAGCTATTCGGTCTAAAATAAAAACAGCTAAAGAAAAAAAACTAATTAATCCAAAAAGTTTTTTATTAATCATCGGTTAAACATTACACTCCACACATTTATCAGCTTCGGGCTGGATTTTTAATCGTTCAATATTAATTTCTTTCTGACAATTACTACACTGACCATAAGCTCCCTCTTCAATTCTCTTTAAGGCACTATCAATATTTCTCAATTTCTCTTCTAAGTTTTTTTCAAGTGACAAGTTGGTAGTATAATCTGCAATCTCAGTGGCATTATCCTCATCTGAAGTTCCGTACTCTGGAAATTTAGCATTAAAATTATCTTCAGCTCCCTCTGCCTTTGATCCAACCCCTTCAAGTTGTTTTAAAATCTTAATTCGCTCATCTTCTAACTTTTGTTTCAGCTCTACTTGTGTTTGTTGTTCCATACTTTTTTTAAAAATAATAAGGTCTACATATTTTAACAATAATTTAGATAAATGAAAAGGCACTAGCATGTGCCCGCGTTATAATGATAATGTCGGGATGGACTAGTGCCTACAGAACAGCTGATCTGTTGTTTTTTCCGTCCGGCAAATGGCTAGACAGAAGAGACAAAGCATCTCAGTGCTGTAAAAGAACTGTAATGTCCTCACCAGGGGTTGGTCACGAACAGACCACTCTGAATGGGGCCTGGTCATAACCAGTGTAGTTAAACTCCGAGAAAGGACAGGAAGTTACCATAAATTGCTTAATCTAGCTAATTTATTTCAACTTTCTGCCATCTATCGGCTGAGAACAATATATAATGAACTATTAACCTACATTAATGATATCACACTTTTACACAAAAGTCAAGTCCTGTTATTATTTAAATTTAAATAAAAAATGAATAAGCCATAAACTTATCCACCTGTCAATTTCTAAATCCGTAAAAACTTATCCACCAGTAATCCACAGTGTCTATATATTGTTTAATTTTAGTATAAATTTAACCAACTACCATCAAATGAAATATAATCAAATGAATTTAGGACATGCCAAAGATTTAATTCTGGTAAAGCAACCTTATTTAAATAAACCATGTTTTTAAAGTCTATTTCTCTACTTAACCAGTCATTATTATTAGTTATTACCCAATAATCTCCCTTATTTTGCATAAATATCGACAAATCATCAGATATAACCACCTTATTATCGTCCAATTCAAAACTATCTGGATCAGCAACCACCTCAGAGACAATAGTTCCGTCTGTAAGCTGTTTATTTCTCGTTATTGGATATTCTTTAGACAGTTCAAATAAAATTAGTCCTTCAATCCCCTCAATCTGGTCATCGCTACCAGAAATTACTACTAAAAAATCATTACTAGTTAAAAATCCACCTTCTCGATTAGTGTTTTTTACTCCAATAAAAAACGATTCTAGTTTTTCAAGCTCAACATTAAACAACTTTAAGTAATCATCTGGCAATATTGCTCCAGAATAAGAAAAAACATCGCCTCTCTTTATTCCAACAGAAGAAAAAACAAAATCATAGTCACCTGCATATTCAATTTGTCTTGGTTTAGATCCTACATCACCAATTAACAACCGATCTCCCCTAACTATTCCTCGCCAGAACAAATCTTTTGTATAAATATTTAAAGAATCAAAAGTTGAAATGCCTTTTCTAATCTTTCTGGTAAAATCTGAATCATTTTTTTCTGGACATGTGACTAAACTATTTGAAATAACAGTTAAATCAAATTTACAATTTAAATATTTTATATTATTTTTATCTAAGTACTGATTCAAGCCGACATAATCATCTGACTTAATTAAAATAGTATAATTACCGCCATCATCTACAATAACTGCCAACTCTCGATTAATATATTTAATCGGCAAATCAGAATAATCGTTTCCACTTACATCTAACAATAAATTTGAAATAAATTTTTCTAATGGTTCACTATTTCTCAGTTTCGGTAAATTTATTTTAATATAAACCGACACATCTTCATTAACATAACCTGTTAAACTATCTCTAGCCATACCAAAAAATATTGCTAAGAAAATTATCAAGCAAAAACGCCCCCGGTGGTCACCAGAGAGACTAGGCGACCAACACGAGTGGCGTTTTTATATTTGAGATAACCAATTACAAACATTAGAAGTTTTTTTAACGACCCTTAGCTTCTTTAATCGACAAATTGATTCTACCCTTTTCATCAATCTTAATTACTTTAACCTTGACCTTGTCACCAATATTTACAACATCCGTTACCTTATCAATTCGCTTATTATCTAATTCAGAAATATGAACTAACCCATCTTTGCCAGGTAAAATTTGCACGAAAGCACCAAAGTCCATAATTCTTACTACTTCACCATCGTAAATTTCACCAACCTCAGCTTCTTTTACAACAGACTTAGCCCATTCAACCGCCTTTTGAACTCCTTCATCGCCAACACCAGTAACAATTACTTGTCCGCTGTCTTCAATGTCCATTTGAACACCACAAGCGTCAATAATTTGGTTAATCATCTTTCCACCTGGACCGATTAATTCACCAATCTTCTCAGGATCAATCATAAAGGTTACAATTCGTGGAGCATAAGGTGAAAGAGTTTCTCGAGGGCCTTTAATTGCTGTTTCCATTTGATCCAAAATCTCTAATCTAGCCTGCTTAGCTTGAACTAAAGTCTTTTGACAAATCTCTAAAGTAAGCCCGTGAGTTTTAGTATCCATCTGGATAGCAGTAACACCGTCACGAGTTCCGGTAACTTTAAAATCCATTCCACCTGGACCGTCTTCTAAATCTTGTAAATCAGTTAAGATTTTATATTTATCTCCATCTGATGCTAGACCCATTGCGATTCCAGCTACTGGTTTTTTAAGTGGAACACCAGCATCCAATAACGCTAAAGTAGAGCCACAAGTTGAAGCCATGCTTGAAGATCCGTTAGACCCTAATACTTCAGACACGACAACAATTGTATAAGGGAAGTCTTCTTTGCTAGGCAATACTGGCATCAAAGCTTTTTCAGCCAAAGCACCATGACCAATTTCTCTTCGACCAGCTCCTCGAAACGGTCCTGGCTCACCGAAAGCATAGGATGGACTATTATAGAAATGCATATACCTTTTTTTTGAATCGTTTTCAGTCATTTCATCCATAATCATAGCGTCCCCTGGAGAACCCAAAGTTACAACAGACAAAACTTGAGTTTCACCACGAGAAAACAATCCAGTACCATGAGTTCTTGGCAAGTAACCAACCTCTGAACTAAGTTCTCTAATTTGATCTAGTTTTCGACCATCAACTCGCTGATCACGATCTAAAATTGCTCGACTAGCTTCGTCTTCAAGATACAATTCAAAGTTATCATTAATGTAATTAATTACTTCGCTTGGCTTTTCTTCTGCCACTAATTTTTCAATAAACTCATCAAGAATCTTTTTTGCTACCGCTTTACGATTTCGTTTAGTGCCCACTGGCTGATTAAATAAATATTTATCCAAATGTGGTGCAAAGTATTTTTTTGCTTCTTCAAACACTGCTTTTTTCTCTTCAAGTGGCACCGCGCAACCTGCATAATTAGCAGCCACTAATTTATTTTCATCAATTTTCTCCTTACCAACTTCCTTTCTGATAGTTGTAACAAAATCTGTTAATTTTTTTGATTCATTAAGACCAAATTCAAATGCCTTAGTCATATCATCTTCACTAACTTCATTGCCATCAGCATCAACCATCATTACTTTACCGTCATAAATAGAAAATACTAAATTTAAATCAGCTTTTTCTACCTGAGCGACTGTTGGATTAATAACTAACTCACCATCCACTCGAGCAACTCTAAGAGCTACCATTGGACCAGCACACGGAATATCTGAAATATGCACTACAATCCCAGCAGCTAAAATACCAATAATGTTAGCACAATTTTCTTGATCATAAGAAAGAGTAGTTACTACTACCTGAGTTTCATTTCTAATTTCTTGATTAAATAGTGGTCGTAATCCTCGATCAATCATTCGAGCATCTAAAGTCGCACTATCCGCTGGTCGTCCTTCTCGTTTTACAAAACGAGATCCTTTAATCTTACCAGCTGCATACATCTTTTCTCGAACCTCGACAGACAGTGGAAAGAAATCTCCACCCAATCTTGGCTCTTTGTCCATTGCGATTGTAGCCAAAACTACAGTATCGCCGTACTGAACAGTACAAGAAGCATTTGCCTGCTTAACAATCTTGCCAACCTCAACGGTCAACTTTTTGCCAGCGAAATCCAATTCAAAAGTTTTTTCTTTTTCCATAAAATTTCCTTTTAAACCAGATCAGACAAGTTATTTGAAAATAGCTAATCCCTTAAAATGTTTTATTACTCCCATGCAGGCGAGAACCTCGACACCCACCTGTCGTTCAGGTCCCCGCCTACGCGGGGATAAACTCCGGCAGGAATCTAAACATTTAAAGGATAAATTACTTTCAAATAATAGCTATGTCGTGATCTGATTATTAATTATTAAATTTTTAATTAATTATTTCAATGTACGCAAAAGGGGAGAAATCTCCCCTAATGTTATCATTAAGCTATTAGTTCATCTTCGATTTCTTCTTCACCAATCTTATCAAATTCCTCTTCTAAAATTCGTGCTGCTCGTCTCTCTTGATCCCGCTTTGATGTTTTAATTTTTAGCTTTGCAACTAAATTACCAAAACTTTCAGGATTTTCTTTTTCCAAATACTTTAATAGTCTTCGTCTTTCAGAAACCTTTCGTAGTAAACCCCTTCGAGATGAATAATCCTTTTTGTGATCCTTCAAATGCGCTGTAAGGTTTTTAATTTCTTCTGTTAGAAGTGCAATTTGTACTTCTGATGACCCAGTATCATTTTCATGGGTCGCAAACTTCTTAATGATTTGAGCTTTTTTCTTTTTGTCAATCATAGTTGTTTTGTCACGAAGTTTCTAGAATAATCGCTAATTTACTAGCGAAAAACCAAAAAAATCGTCTTATTAGATTATTTAAATTACTTAAACGTCCACAGCTATTTTATTACATTTTTTTGCTTTTGTCAACTAAGAGTTACAACAATAAAAAGAGCCACCCCTCACTCCCCGACGGAATGTAGAAGTGGCAAATATCCTTGTTTGTTCAGCTGTGTGTTACAAGAACACCTACTTCAAGAATCTCACCACAACATGAGCACGTAGATTTATCGCCATATTCTGTCACACCACATTTAGGACATGTGCTAATCAAGGGCATTTGTAGAGACTTTCGTTCCATCCTGACATTCAGTCCTACCAAAATTCCCAATACCGAGTCCAAATTCTTTTTCTGCTGGTTATGCCAAATCCAGTACATTCTATTGCGACAACAACTTCTTCTCCAAGCACGAAGTAAGTCATTTGCAGACACGACATAGCCATATTTTGAAAGAAATAATACAATTCTCTTGGTTCTTTCTCTATCAGACACTTCGCGTCCCATAATCGCCCTCCTTTTAATTAAATGTGCTCCCTCTATATACTAAATACGTCCCATAGGACATAATTAATTT
>FLOH01000956.1_pt1 | contig 49622 bp, 54 predicted proteins | sample 756751 | NCBI WGS metagenome assembly FLOH01 (sample SAMEA4026879, study PRJEB14308) | marine metagenome | biome: coastal water; material: water | depth 74 m | reverse complement strand
TCGCTCCGGTGGAAAGCCGCTCACGCTTGAAGCTGGCGTCGTCAGGATCGCGGACGCTCTAGACATGGCAAAGGGCCGTTCGCGTATTCCCTTCGCCGCTGGTTCACTCTCCATCCACTCGGTATCCGCTGCAGCCGTAGACAGTGTGTCGATCGACCCTGGTGAAGAGAAGCCGATTCGGATCACGGTCGAGTTGTCGAATTCCGCCGGGCTCTTCCAGCTCGACCAACTCCTGCGGGACAAGCTCAACGGCAGCGGGCTCGAGCCCTATCTGGAAATTCAGGCGACGGTCGGCGAGGAAGAACGCAGGCTCCTCACCGACTTTCGACTGTAGGCTAGGCCGGCTGTAAGCCATCCATGGAAATCCAGGTCTCTCTACCGCTCGCGTTCTTGGCCGGCCTCGTATCGTTCTTGTCGCCGTGCATCCTCCCCGTCGTACCCAGCTACCTCGCATTCATCTCGGGGCTCAGCCTCGATGAGCTCAGAGACGGTAACGCGCACGACGCGCGCAGGGCTGCGCTGATCAACTCCGTGTTGTTCGTGGCAGGCTTCAGCGCCGTCTTCATGACCATGGGCTGGGTCGCTACCGCAGCGGGGCATGCCGTCAGCCAAGCACTCCCGTGGCTCAACCGAGCCGGCGGGGTCGTGATGATCGTATTCGGTTTGTATCTGTCGGGCGTGCTACGAATTCCGGCACTCGCCCGCGAAATGCGTGTACACCTCTCCTCACGACCGGCGGGCCCCTTGGGATCGTTGTTCGTGGGGGTCGCGTTCGGCGCCGGGTGGACTCCGTGCATCGGACCGATTTTGGGCTCGATCCTGCTTTATGCGAGCCTAGAGTCGACGATGGCTCAGGGAACGCTTCTACTGGCGGCGTACGCGATAGGTCTTGGGATCCCTTTCGTGGTCGCGGCTGTGGCGTTTAACTGGTTCTTGGCCGGGGTCGACAAAGTGAAGCAGTGGATGGTCCCGCTTGAGCGGATCGCCGGAACGGTTTTGGTCTTGATCGGCCTCTTGATGGTGACTGGACGTTTTGCTACGCTGACCGCCTTCCTGGCGGGAATGGGTCAGCTCATTGATTTGGAGATGCCATGAGGCATGTGAATGTGTTGGGTCTAATCGTAGCGACCACTCTTGGCCTGGCCGCCTGCGACCCTGGCGCACAGGGGTCATCAGACACCGCGGCGACCACCCAGAACCTCCTCACGCAAACCGCGACGACGTCCCTGCCCGGAGGCCTCGAACAGCAGGGCCCGTCTATCGACGTATCGTTGCTCGGCTTCAATAGGGGCCCCGAGGACGCCCTCGTCCGCGTTGTTGAACTGTCGGATTACGGTTGCGGATATTGCCGGCAGTTCCATATGGAGACCTTCCCCACGCTGCTCACGGATTTTATGGAGAGCGGCAAGGTCCAGTGGAAGTTCATGCCGTTTATTACCGGAATGTTCGAGAACTCCCTGTCCGCGACAGAGGGGGCCGAGTGTGCTCTTGAGCAGAGTTCGGACCTCTTCCTCGTATTGAACGAACGACTGTGGACCGACCAGGCCGATTGGAAAAAGAGCGACAACCCAGATGCCGTTGTGCGCACGATGGCGACCGAGGCAGGTGTAGACATGGCGGCATGGGACGGCTGTGTGGCCCAAGATCGCCGTCATGATCGCATCGCCTCTGCGACGGCTCTCGCGCAACAGCTCGGCGTTCGGGGAACGCCAACCTTCTTTGTTGTAGGCTACCCTCCGCTACAAGGGGCGCTGCCCACGGACGCGTTCCAGGAGATCCTCAATACGGTGTACGCTGAAGCCACCGGCGGCGGCAACTGAGTCTGTCGCAGTTAAGTCGCACAACGTGCGCCAGTGGGCGTGGTGGCGAGAACGCCCTCGCTCCGGCCCGTCTTGTGCCTTCGACGTTGCTCTTCGCGGTTCCTCGATATTTTCACTCGTCGTTGTGGCCACTGCCTGCGGCCCGATGGCAACGGCAGGGCCGGCCTGTGTGCCGGTCAGAACGGGGCTCGTTCTGCCCAACGAGTTCAGGAGTCGAGCGGCGTGGCCGTGAGCCTGCGCTACCCCGGGGTGTTCTGGACTCACAACGACGCCGGGTTGGTTGTCTTCGCCCTCGACGGAGAGGGCGAGTTGCTCGCCCGGTATCCCCTGGACCGCCGCATGTACGACTGGGAAGACATCGCGGTGTCCATATGCGGGGAGGGTGACTCCTGCCTGTACATGGCAGACCTCGGAGACAACTACGAGGAGCGCGAAACCCAAAACGTACCCGTCCGGCTCCTACGGGCATCCGAGCCAGATCCGCGGGCCAAAGCGAACGGCGAAACACTGGTCACTGAGTCGTTCCCGATTCGCCTCCCGGACGGCGAGCGGGACATCGAGGCGCTCCTCGTCCTTCCGGGTGAGCGGGTCTACGCCGTAACCAAGGGTCGCAATCACCCGGTCACGGTCTATCGTTATCCTCCCCCGCTGAGGGCTGATACGGTGGTGCTTGAGGAAGTCCAGCGACTGACACAACGGGCCCGTATCCTGCCGCGTCAGGTCACGGGTGGAGCCGTCTCCGCGGGGTGGTGTCGTGGCGCTACGGACGTATGAGCCGCTCCAATTCTACCTGATGACTGGAGACACCCTCGCGCCCATGGACAGCGGACTCGTGAACCTCCGTACGTTCCAGGAGTCCCAGGACGAAGCCGTCGGGCTGGGTCTTGATGGCATGGTCGTATTGACGTCTGAGGGGGGGGCCGCTGGAGGGCCGGCGGGGATGACCTTCATGCGCTGTCAGCTGCCGGGGCTTTAGCGGGCCCCACGGCCGGCGCAGCACCCGAGCCACGCATACGACCTCGCCTCAATGGTTTAGGGCCTGGTCCCTCTACCTTGGCACAGGGCTTATCATACGAATGGAGGTTTGATTCGGACCGCTTTTGGGTTCCGGTCCGGTCGAAGTCGGAGATGAGGTTGAGATGAAAGATTCCATGAAGACAGCAATACCGGGGGCGAGCGGCGTTCTGGCGGCGATCGGCTCTGCCCTGTGTTGCGGCGGGCCGGTGATTGCCGTGATGCTGGGCGTATCAAGCGCCGGGCTATCGGCGTTCGAGCCGTACCGGCCGTACTTCCTTGGAGCGACCGCCTTTTTCCTGATTCTCGGCTTCATGATGCTCGATCAAGAAGAACGGGCGGCTTGTGTTCCTGGCAAACCGTGTGCTGATCCGGCGGTGCGCCGGCGGATGCAGGTCATGCTCTGGAGCGCAACGGTTCTGTCCGTGATCTTCGCGACGTTCCCGCGTTGGCAAACGCTGCTTTTCTAGAAAGGAGACTTCGTATGGGGTGGAAACAATGGTCCGCCGTGGCGGTGGTGATCGGGGGCGGCATCCTCCTCCAGATCCCCAACCATGTTGACGCGGAAATGGATCACGCGACCATAGGGCAGAGCGATATACCGGTCGACATGGCTGAGGCGCAGGGCCCATACACGACGGTGGCGCTCGACGTCACCGGCATGACCTGAGACGGTTGTGCCACGGCGGCCCGTGTGGCCGTGCAACGAGTAGATGGCGTGAGCGAAGCGAGCTTTTCTTACGACCGCGCTGAAGGCTTCGTGACCTTCGACAGCACCATGACGTCCGTGGCGGCGATCGTCGCGGAGTTGGAGCGGCTCACCGACTTCAGTGCAACAAGGCGGCCGTCTGATGGAGGCTGAGGAGAGAGTGACTAGGTCGCCACAAATCGAACTGGTCTACTTCGAGGGCTGCCCCAACGCGCTCCAGGCGCGAGAAAATATCAAGGCTGCCGTCGAAGCCTCGGGACACTCTGTCGCGTGCACTGAGTGGGACCTTATGGCGGAGTCGACCCCTGAAGTGTTCCGGCGCTACGGCTCTCCGACCGTCTTAGTGGACGGAAGGGACGTCACCGGGGACGGTCCCGCGAATGCGGCGATGGCGTGCCGATCCGATGGTGTGCCCTCAGTCGCCACGATCGCCAGCAAGCTCACGTAGCCTACGGAGGGGGTCGGTTGTTAGCGGTGAGGGCCCACCTGTCGCTTCCGGGAACTGGGGCCGCCGGGGTATAACCCCCGCGACGGGAAGAGCGTAAAGAAGACCACAAAGATCTCTCGAATCGTCTCGAGGTCCCGGACCGCGCCGTCAGGTGTGAGGAAAACGGTCTCGTCCGTGTAGTCGGACATGATTCCGGGCTGCGCGGGTGAATCCATCGAGCCCCCTGCGATACGAATAACGGTTCATAACCGTATAGAGGGTTAGAATGGCGCACATCATACCAAGACCTATCTGGCTCAACTTCTGGATCAGGTGGAGCGAGGGGAGCGGATCACGCTCACGCGCCACGTCGGTCGTGGCCGAGCTGCTCCCGCCCGAGGGGGCGCCTCAGATGACGGTTCAGGAGGCGATCGCGGGACTGCGGGACTTCAGGAGTCGGCATCCACTGGGGCCAGACGTCTCCATCAAACAATTGATCGATGAGGGCCGCCGCTTTTGACCATCGTCTTGGACGCCTCTGTCGCCCTCGCCTGGTGCCTAGACGACGAAACCAGCGGGTACGCGGACAGCGTCCTCTCAAAACTAGACGTAGAGGACGCAGTCGTGCCCCACCACTGGGCCCCCGAGGTGGCCAACGGGCTGCTCGCAGCCGAACGCCGTGGCCGCTTGACAGCAGAGGAAAGTCCAGCGCTGGTCGCGATGCTGCTTTCCCTGCCCATCGTCCCTGAGCCGGTGGCGCGCGAGCGCGATCTCACCACGACGGTGAAGACAGCGCGGGAGCACGGGCTGACCACCTACGACGCGGCCTACCTCGAACTCGCAAAACGGATCGGCGCCCCGCTAGCCACGCTCGACAGAGCGCTGGCAGCGGCCGCCCGGCAGGTGGGCGCTGGCTACTGGGACCCCGAGCGCATCTGAACATAAATACGGTGGCATTCGAGTAACCGTATTCATGTTCAGGTGCGTTATCAAGATTCCTTTTCAGCTTGCGGTTTCTGGGGTTAGTCGCGGATCTTGGTCGGTCCGGAACCCTCTCCGCCCCCAGCCCCGGCCCTGTACCTTGTCCGAAGGCCACACCGAACGCCCAGAAACCGCCCTAGACGGTAAATACCGCATCGAGCGCACGGTCGGCAAGCAGATCCGGGAGGCGTGGACGTTCTCGCAGAGTTCGCTCTCTCCGGTGGCGCTCATCCTCACCCGTGATCTGATGGAAGAAGACTGATGGAACGCGCCGAGTGCATCGCCATGCTCTACCCGGAGCTCGAAGACAAACTGGTCGTGACCATCATGGGTGCCTGCGCTCAAGAGCTCTACGACGTGGGGCATCGGGAGAATTTTTTTACCTGCAGTATGCGATGGGACTCGCGTCTTCTATTGGGCTCGGGCTGGCGCTGCAGCGGCCGGACGAACGTGTTGTGGTGCTGGACGGGGATGGCTCGGTGCTGATGAACCTGGGCGGGCTCGCGACACTGGCCCGGTATAGGCCGAAGAACATGGTCCACATCATCTTCGACAACGGCAGTCTGCTATCGACCGGTGGCTTTGATTCGCACACGACCTCCGGGGTCACGGACCTCGCGGCGATCGCACGCGGGGCGGGCATCGAGCATGTGGCCCGAGTCGATTCGGCGATGGCGTTCGGGGAAGCCGCCATCGCGGCGCTCGAACGCGAGGACCTGAGCGTGATCGTGGCGAAGGTGAAGGCCGTGGGGCCAGACAACTACGGGATGGACTTCGCGCTGCCGGAGAACGCTTTCCGGTTCAAGCGATGTGTACAGGAGCGGAAGGCCGCCGCGCTACGCTAGGAGGCCGGCCCGGACCTCGCTGGCGTCATTCATGGACTTGCCCTCCCACGACCGATCTATTAATAGTTGTATATGCCAACTACTATTGTAGGCCGCGAGGGTTTCTCCACAACCCTTCCCATCTTGGAACCCGCCGCAGATCCGGCGCTGCGTGAGGATGCGCAGCATCTGTCCGGCGCACTTTCCGAGCTGATTCGGGTCCTCCAGTTCCGGGACCGGGACCGCGCCTGTTGTTATGGCATCAGCGTCAGCCAGTGTTATGCACTCAAGGGTGTGGTGGAGGCCGGCGCGATGACCGTGAACGAATTGGCGGGACAGCTCTATTTGGACAAGAGCACGGCCAGCCGCATCGCGAACGGGCTTGTGGATAAGGGACTCCTGGCGAGAAAGCGGGATCACGAGGACGGACGGGTCGTACAGCTTATTCCGACCTTGGAAGGCACATCGATCTGCGCCCGGATCGAAGAAGACCTGGAAGTCGAATACGCGGAGTTGTTGTCGGACTTCGACCCTGAGATCCGGTCTGCCATCACGAAGTTGGTGGCTCGACTGGCTCATTCGTTTGCGGCCCGGGTGGAAACCGCCGGAGGCAGTTGTTCTGTGGCTAGCTGAACAGCTCGTGGTTCTTTTCTTCGTAGACAAATAGTTGTCAACGCCAACTTATGGGAGCTATATGAGCACGACACAGGATAAGATCGATCAGACTCGCGCCGTCCGCGACCGATATGCACGGGTAGCCACCGAAGGCACGGGATGTTGCGAGCCTTCCTGTTGCGGCGATGAGACCGGATCCACTGCCGCCGCGATCAGCGAGACCATCGGTTATTCGAAGCAAGACCTGGCCGACCTCCCTGAAGACGCCAACCTAGGGCTCGGCTGCGGAAACCCGACGGCAATCGCCTCGCTCACGGAGGGCCAAACCGTGCTCGACCTGGGGTCGGGGGCGGGAATCGACTGCTTTCTTGCGTCGAAGCACGTGGGCGAGTCCGGGCGCGTCATCGGGGTGGACATGACCCCTGAGATGATCGAGAAGGCACGAACGAATGCAGCGAACGGCAACTACGCGAACGTCGAGTTTCGACTAGGCGAGATCGAGGCGCTCCCGGTCGCGGACGCCAGCGTGGACGTGATCATCTCGAATTGTGTGCTCAACCTGAGCCCCAAGAAGCACAAAGTCCTCGCGGAAGCCTACCGGGTTCTCAAACCAGGCGGGCGCGTCGTGGTCTCCGACATGGTTTCGGACCTGCCGGTGCCTGAGATCCTAAGCGGCAATCTGGATGCTGTTGCCGCGTGCTTGCCGACCTACCGGGCGGAGTACATGGGCCAGTTTCGTGACGCGGGCTTCACCAATGTTCGAATCACGGACGAGCGACCCTACCCGGTGAGCTTCATCCTCGAGGACCCCGGCGTTCAGGGTTTTGTGAAGGAGCACCCCGACCAGGCTGCCTCTTTGACCGAGTTCGCGGGTTCGATTTCGGGTGCACATTTCGAGGCGACGAAAGCGTAGGTCGGGTTGGGGCCGACCCATCATTCAGGGGTCGGCCCGTTTCTTCGTTCTAGGAGGTACCGTGGGAGTCGTGGATTGGTGGGCGGTTGGACCAGCGTCCGGCCTGTCTGAAGACCATCGTGAGCAGCGGCCACCGCTATCCTGGTTTGCACGGTTTCCGTGCCCTAGCGCGTCTTATACACTGGATACGCGCGGGCAGCAGCCGATGAGCTGAGTTGGGCGCCTTCAAAAGTGGGGGAGTAGAGTGTGGAGAGGGTGATGGCTGCTATCAAGAACCGGGGCCGAGCTTGAAGGAGACCTTCGGCGAGAGAGTGCTGCGACTCAGACGACGTCAGCATATGAGCCAATCCGACTTGGCTCGGGTCCTCGATGTGGAGCGAGGCTCGATCATGGCTTGGGAACGTGATCGACACGCACCAACGAAGCGCCACCGAGCTCGTCTCGCCCGAGCGCTGGGGAGCACCGTCCAGTACCTGGCAGACGGAGACACTGGTAAGGCTCTAAGGCTGCAGGATGCGGCGTTAGAAGCACTGAAGAGACTCACCGAGTCGGGGTAGTCGGCCGAGGAAGGCCAACCTGCTGGCAGCAGAAGGCGCCATACCCGGACTTCTTTCGACTCCTATCAATGCGGTACTAACTCAGCGTCAGATGGGTCCAATCTGTGCGTAACTCCGCATATGCTGGGTCACGCACGATGGGGTGCCGTGAGAGCTGAGGAAACGGGTTGGCGTCTTACTTGCGCCGGAGATCCTCCCCACCCCACATGCACCTCACGCTGCGCGAAATCTGTCCCGTTTTGACACGGATGGGAGCCGCCAGTCCGTCCAGTTTTGCATGACGACAGGAGTCGACCAGTAGCTCCTTTGCTGGCTGACCTCGCCCAGAGGATCGGACCACATTCATACCGGAGGAGTACAGTGGGTGCAGCACTGAAACCGACTAGTTCGGCTCGAAATAGGATAACAAAGTGGTCAATGACGGGGATGGTGATACTCATTAGCTTCGGCTGTGAGGCGCCAATCGCTCCGGAGGCTACCGAAGAATCCGCGAAACCAGTGGCGGCTAGCTGGGAACTGGCCACCGGCGGGTCTATGAATGTCGATACCCAAATTCCTGATTGTGACGGTGGCCTCTACAATTTTTCGTTCGGCTGCAGCTGCCCCACGGCCATGCATTTCGATGGTGGGGGTGGCTGCCACTGCGACAACAACGGCGAAGGGCTTGACTGTTACGTTGAGGAGTCACAGTCGGGGGGAAGTGGAGATCCAACGGGGCCAGGGGGAGGGAGCAACGATCCTCATGACATCACCAGGAAGGAATACACCGTGGGCTTGGTGTGTGACGCTGTGGAGCGGGGGGGGGCCGGCTACGTGTACGGTCGCAGCGGTTGGGACTAATATTACGGGATTTGAATGGTTGGCCAGCGTGCCAGATATTCCGCAGTCAGTACCGGGCCCCAGTGGCGCGTTATCCTGGGGCGGAAAGATGGCGCGTACGTCGGGCATGCAAGCGACCGTCGTCGTGTCCGAGGGGCCGACAACCCACACCGTCTTTGGAGAAATTTTCGTTGGGGACCCGACTCGATCGTGGAGCACGAACCAGTCGTTTAGCGCAGGGGGACCCGGAGTTCTTGACAATTGCGCAGGGGGCTCGGTCGGGGGTGGTGTAGGCCTCGTGGCGGACAAGGACGGGTGCTCAATCGACAATACCCGCTTGGTCGACGATGCCTACAACCAAGGGTGGACGGCGGCGGCGGCGGCCACGGGTCCCAATGCGGGCCTCTGGTACGTCTCGAACCCCACGACGAAAATGAATATTCGAAGCCAGGTGAACAAGAAATATCGGCCAGATGGATGGAAGAACACCGTCCCGGCGGTTCCGCCCATCTCCGGGGCCTGTGCTGCGGCCTATTCACCGAATGCTGTGCCCCAAATGAACAACTATGGGATCAACACGATCTGCGACGCTACCACGCAATTTGGCGCATTCTACTCGTATGCGTGGAGTCACGAAGCACAGCACATCTCCCTGCTTCAGCCTGTGGCGACGAACTCCGCCCACGATCTGTATAAGGAGTGGGGAAAGTTGGTCGAGACAACCGAAGGCGCTCTCGATGCCGCGGCCGAAACGCGAAAGGATGACATCCTGGCCGATGTTCGGGCCGCAGCATTAGGAAACCATAACGGCAACTCCCAGAACTGGTTGTTTTGGTACTATACGCCTTTTGCGCTGCCGACTGTAAACCAGTGGACGCTGTCCACTGTCACTACTCCGCACTAGGGGGACTACCATGAGATTTAGAACACTAGCTTTGGTGCTTCTGCTGTGCGTTTGTCCGGCGGCAGTTCACGGGCAGGCCTTCGACCCCGACATTCGCTCGGCTTTGGAGGGGGTCCGAAATCGCGGGAACTCCTTGGCGGTACGCTCGATGCTCGCTCAGGAGGGTGGCCAGCGGTCGCAACGAGCGCTCGATGCCTTGGCGGATAGTCTGGTCGTGATCGCTGTGTCGGCCAGCTCGGACGACTATCCAGACGGGCGGAACGTGGCCATGGCCGCTCGATTGGCCTTGGCGTACTCAGGGAAGGCGGAGCGCAGCAGGCCGTATCGCGGCGCGTTTGAGGCGCTTGTTCGAATTTTCGAGGACTCTGATCCAAATGGCACGAAGTATGCCACCTTGTCCCTGATCGCAGAGTTACCGGACCATGGCCGGTCGGTCGAGTATTTGAGCCGAATTGCTGTCTCAGAGAACATGATGGATGCGTATACGGCAGTCGGACTCCTGGGCGACAGAACCGGCGAGCTGGGCCTGAACCGGCTCAGGGTTCTGTTCACCGGGGACGAGGTCGTCGACACGACCGCCAAGGAGCGACTGGGCTGGATCGCTTCACGTGAGGGATGGGTCCGCGAAGAAGTAACTCCGGCCGCCTAGCGTGTAAGGCTGGCATGTTTGGACGGCTGGCCCGAAGCTCGGGTCGGCCGTCCAATTATTGCGGAGCGTAACATTGTGTTTCGTCCTACGAGCGCTACCGAATCACCGCCCGAGCGATCGAGAGGACGCCCAACGCCTTGAGCGCCAAACCAATAGCATCTTCAACGATGGCCGTGCGCGCGTACTGGACAAGAACCGAGTCCCCCGTAGTACGCGCAGTGAACGAGCCACGCACACCGAAGTCGAGAGCCTTGAGCCCACCCATCGAAGTCGGGCCGATCAGGAGTAGGCGGTCAGCTGGCCTGCCCCCGTTCTCAGTACCAGGGGTTATGAGAGTGTGATTAACTGCTCCCCTTTCTCAGGGGAGTCAGAAGCTTCCCCCGCAACGCGGGGGAGTAGAACCTGCGGTCCATCCAATGCTGCGAACTCCGCTGGCGTCAGGTACCCCAGCGAACTGTGCGGTCGGTCCAGATTGTGATACACCCGGTGCTGTTCGGCCAGTACCTGCGCCTCGGTCAGGGTGGCGAAGATCTCTCGGTTCAAGAATTCATCACGTAGTCTGCTGTTGAACGATTCGATGTGTGCGTTTTCCCACGGGCTTCCGGGCTCGATGAAGAGCGTCTTCACCCCTGACTCGTCCAGCCAGTTCTTCACCGCCGTCGAGACGAACTCCGGCCCGTTATCGGACCGGATGAATTCCGGCTCTCCATGCACCTGGAACAGGTACGCCAGGACGTCGACCACATCGTCACCCGTGATGCTTCGCTCAACCTCCAACGCCAAGCTTTCCCTCGTGTGTTCGTCCAGCACTGGCATGAACTTCAACTGCCGTCCGTCCTCTGTTCGGTCGAACACGAAGTCGTAGCTCCACACATGGTTTCGGTGCTCGGCGCGACGCTGCGTGCAGCCATTCTCGCTTGAGCCCAAGCGCCGTTTCTTCTTTGCCTGCTTGTAGATTTGCCATCCCGCCTCCCGCCACAATCGATGGACGCGTTTGCGGTTCACATGCCATCCCTCCCGGACCAGTGCCCTCCAGATCCGCCGGTATACGTACCGCGGTCGTTTCCGGCGAAGCTGCTTCATTCGCTCCACCAGCTGAAGATCCAAGTCCGGTCGCTTCGACACATAGCGCTGTGTGGAGCGCGCCTGACCCAACACCTGACATGCCCGGCGCTCGGAGACGTCCAACTTCCGCTGAACCTGCCGCACGGCAGTTCGTCTCCGGACCGGGCTTAGAAGTTTCCCTCAGCGACCTCCTTCAGAATGCTGATGTCGATCACTTGGTCGGCCACGATCCTTTTCAGCCGCGCATTCTCCTGCTCCAGAGCCTTCAGTCGCTTCAGCGTCTGGAGTTCCATGCCGCTGTACTGCCTCCGCCACCGATGGTACGTCGCCTCGCTCACCTCCAGCCGTATGCACGCATCGGCGATCTTCGCCCCGCTGCTCAACAGTGCGTCGGCCTCACGCAGCTTCCGCACGATCTGTTCTGGATTGTGTCGCTTTTTCATCCTCGAGTCCTTTCCCCCTCCGGGGTCGTTGGACTCTCATTCTACCTGGCTCAGGTGCCCGGGGGCAGGCCATACTGAAGGACATCAAAGAGAAGATAAAGATGTTCGACTTCAAAGCTAGCGACTTCAAAGGGATGTTTAAGAGTCGAGTAACGCAGAAGCAGGTCGAGGATTTCCTTAAGCGCAAGGAAGCCGACAAGAGCAAATCGAAAGCGGCTGCGAAGAAGACTACAAGCAAGTAAATTATGTCTCTCCAAGTCCTAAGCATTCCAACTGACTCGAAAGAAGTTAAGGAATTTATTGAAAAATTTCAATTAAAGATACAAGCTGAAAAGTATCAAAACGCAATGCTTAGACATATGAAGGAGCATTGGGGAGAGGACTTAGGAGAAGAACAAGATGGCTACATTGATGGCACGGTTGATGTAGTCGAAGACGGAAAACTTGTCTTTCCTTTTAAGGACTTAAATGGCGAACAACTCAAATCTTACATTTCTGAGAAGGTTGGAGATTTTTCGATTTATGCGAGACTTTGGAGCTATACGCCAAACGAATACGAAATCGACGTTACTCTTAACATAGGAACAACCAAGGACGAATATTGGGTTGATCTTAGTCTAGCTTTAGATGGAAATTTCAATGTAAAGAGCGCAAGCGTAGCTTACGACTCTGACGAGCCTTCGCATAAGCTACTAACTTATTGGGCACTAAAACAGTCAAACTAGCTCAACAGCCTTGCGCTTCATTCCGTCATTGACATCAATATAAGCCTGCGTAGTACTAATGTTACGGTGTCCAGCGAGGCTTTGTAGTACCCTAACGCTGACGCCTTTATCAGCCAAGTTGGTGATAAAAGTTCGACGAGGGCTGTGACTAGTTGCGCCTTCAATGCCGCAACTACGGAACAAGTAATGGAAAAACTGGCAGAGCGTATTAGCTGTAAATCCGTCTGCGTCTTTCTTCTGCGTGTAAAACAGCTTGTCGGTGACGGCTTTGTAGGGAACAGCACGAACGTAAGCTTGTAGCTCTTTGCGTAGCTTGTCGCTGACGAACACTACCCTACCGTAGCGCCCTTTTGTCTGTATTGCGTCTAAACGGATTTCACTACGTACGGCGCCTTCTGCGTCCAGCACGTCCTCATAGACTAATGCGGCGCACTCCCCTACACGCAAGCCCGCCAAGTACATAGTCATAAGCATCGCCCTATTTCGGGCTGCGTGACGACGTGTAGCTACGTAGTCCAGTGCCCTACGTAGCTCTTGTGCTGTCAGTGTCTTTGCTTGCTTGGACATTAGCGATCTCCTTAATGTAAGATTTCCAATGTCTAAAGTGTATTTTCTTTGATTTACTTTTCCTACCGATTTTGGCTGTACGTGCGACAATGTTTTTTCCTCAATGATTTCAAGCGGTTACGCTATCTGATGCTTAAAACCAAAGCTTTTAGTAATAAGCTTTGATTCTGTATTTATCGGTATGATGTGGCATTACAGCAACGAATGACGCAGACTTGCGTACAAGCCCTACACGCTGTTTTTAGCTAGTCCAGCGACACAAGCTTAGCCCAGCTTGTTTTAAGCCTTTGTAGCTTGTTTTAATGCGTCAGCTTTGCTTAAGCCGTTTGTTCTTTAGCTCTGTGTTACTCAGTTGTTTTTGTTTTGCTTTCAGTGTTTGACTGTTTGAGTGTTAGCTTTAGATGTTTACTTGTGTTTAGACATAGCTTCGCCAATTAAAGCTGTAACAGCTTTAAGGACGAAGCAAGAGCCAAACGTGGGCAGTAATGCTTTTAGAAAAGAGTCCAAAGGACATTGTCAGTGTCCTTTGTGCCAACCTCTTTAGTGATGTACGAAATCCAACCGCTGTCGGTAACGTCCACCTTGTGTTCGGTATCGATGTACTCAACTTGTAGCTTGGCATTGGTAACCAGCGTGTCAAACTGATTAAACTTAAACTGACTTGGCAAGCCACCAATGGCAAAGTGAAGATGTAGATGCTTATTACTTCTCTCACCCTCAACCACTGGCAAGTACTTTAACGACTTACCGCACTTGTCTGCCGCATACTTTCCGAACACTTGTCTGTTCAGCTTTTGTATGAAGCGTTTGGCAATGCGTTCACAATCATCACGTGTCAAATTATGTCTGTACACGCCTCTGTCGTTCTTTTCAACAATGGTTTGCTTAAGCGTCAACGTCAAAGACAGCGGAAATTCCTTACTCATTCCGCCTAACCAAGCACGTACCGCCGCTTTCTGCGTAGGCAGAGCGTTTGGGTTGTATGCTGTACGAGAACGGATTTCTTGTAGTTTCATACTATTATTTATACAAAACCAAAGGATTGGAGAAATTTTCCTTTAGGTTGTCCTTAACAAAGTCTGAAGCTACAGTACAAATTCCACTTTACGAAAAGGAGTTTGTATGTCAGTTATTGCCAAATTGAAGCTGGTTTCCAGCAAGCGTGAACGTAACCTTAGTCCTATCATTGTTCGCAGAAACAAGCTTGCGGCAAAGATTGAAGAACAACTACAGCTTGCTACAGCACAAAAGGAAGGACGCTTGTACGCACCTAAGCGTATTAAGAACGTAACTAATGCTGAAGGTGAGCGTGTAGCTGTAGAGACTACCAAGCGTATTAAGGAGTGGTATTGGACTACTCCAGCGAACAAGATTAACTTGTGTGTGCGTTACGGAAGCAAGACATTGGAGCTTGTTAAGGGCAAGAATGCCATTGAACTTAGCTCTGGTGATGAATTGCTGGCTACTTTGTCAATGCTTAAGGAAGCGGTAATTTCTGGCGAACTTGACGATGCGATTACCAATGCCAGTGACAACCTACGTGCTGGCTTTAGCAAATGACAGAACAAGGGCTGGCTTAGTGTAAGTCAGCCCATTCTTCCTTTTCTCACTAAATAAAAGAAAAGGAGACACTATGAGGTTTTTTGAGTTTGCGGATGCGGAAGCACAGCTTGGCTTATTGCGTACGATTATTGATAACACTTGGACGTCTATCGCAAAGCAAGCGGAAGAACAGAAGCGAGCTGAAGCACAGCGTAAAGCTAACGCCAAGCTTAAGCCACGTAAGCGTAAGGGTGGTATGGGTAAGTCTATAAAAACACCACCCTCACCACCACCCCCACCTAAGCCTAAGCCACCTTCACCCCAACCCCCAACTAAACCCAAGCCTAAAGCTATCAACCCCCAACCAACGTCACAGCCTAACTCAGCACTACCCACAACACAGCAGAACCTATCTCAACCCTATAACGGTGCTGTGTCTCGCCTCAATAATGCGTCTTTTGGCGTGAAATCGCACACTTTTGGCGATGATAACAGCGTATAAAAATATCTGGTTTGTGGTGACGAGAGGCATAGTGAAAATGGTTCTGCTACCCTTAAAAATTGCTACGCAGTTTTTTTAGGTGGAGTACTTACGCTTTTGGGGTGGTGATTTTTTACCTATACCCCCACCTACTACTTACTTGGGTATAAGCAAGCCATCCTTATAGTAGAACTGTGGCAGAGCGTTTTCAATCATCTTACGCTCTGTAGTGTGGTAGTAGGTTTTCTCAATCTGTGCCGAACTTGTGCCACAAGTCTCAGCTACTTGCGTTGGAGAAGCACCCTTATTAATCATATCTGTGATGAAATAGTGACGGAAGCTGTATGGCACTAAATCTCGCTCGTCTCCACCGTCAATTTCACAGCGTGTGAGTATCTCGTCAAAGTGGTAAAGGATTACACGTGGCGTTAGAGGCGTCTTGCCGTCCAAGCTAAAGATTAACGTCTTGCCGAACGGTGTTGCGTTCTTTTCGCCTTTGTGTGCCTTAATGTAGCGTGGATGTAGGAACTTAAACAGTTCGTCAAAATACTCCCAATCCTTAACAACGAAGTTCCTTGTCTTGCCTACTTTGGATGTTTTTCCCCTAACAGTTATCTTAACTAAGCTGTAGGTTTCGCCTTCTTCGCCTTCATTGCTTTCGCTCTTTACTTGCTTCTCCAACCAACTAATGTCACTCCAATTTATCTGTAACTGTTCCCCCCTACGCAATCCAGTGATGATTGATATCAACAAGTAATAACTTGTGACAACTTTGTTTAGGTTGCCGTACAAGCTTAAATCTTCTTTGGCTTCCTTAATGTACTTCTCAAGCTCGGACTTTATGGCGACGATTTCCTCATCCGTAAAGGTATTACGCCTTGTACGTTCGTCGCCAGTGTCAATCTTTCCTAACTTCTTAAACTCAAAAGCTTCGATATAACTTTCGCCACGTTTGTGTAGCCAACTCATCATTGCGTTGATGCTACTCTGCTCATTAAGCACAGTGGTTCTACTAACGGGCAACTTCTTCTTGTTCTTTGTGCGGTTGTGGAAATAGTTTTCGCAGTCTGTGCGTTCCATTTCCTTAACTTTAGTGTCTTTGCCTATGAACTTAAGCCAATGCTCTAAGTGTGTTTTGATTGTGCCAAGCCTACCCTTAACGATTAAGCCCGCTTCCATATCCTTAGTGCGTTGCTTAATGTATTCTTCAACAGCTTGCTTGGCTGTCATAGAGAAGTAGGTTTTACCAGCTAATTGCTGTGCCATTAGCTCGTGGTAATGCTTCTTAGCTTTAGCTTCTGCTGTGTCTCTATTTCTCGTACGCAGACTAAAACGTGCGTACTTCTTTTCCTTAGCCAACCACATACGCATCTGCCAATATTCACCTCTTTGGTAAATTAAGGCTTCGTCGTATATGGCTATCTCATTGGATTCGTTTGGCTGTTTTTTGAGCGGCATATGGCGTTGATGTTACTTACGATTTTGAATAGCTACAGCTTTGTGTAGCTTTACGTGTAACTGTAAATTCAACGCCTAATAAAATCAACAACTTATTTGACTTGTGAAAGTTTTGTGTAACTACAAAACCCTTATAAATCAACGACTTAGGTAAAGAAAACTACTCCCACTCGATCGTGGCCGGCGGCTTTGAACTGACGTCGTACGTCACCCGGTTCACGCCCCTCACCTCGTTGATAATGCGGGTTGAGATCCGCCCAAGGACCTCATGCGGAAATGGATACCAGTCCGCGGTCATCCCGTCTCTTGAGGTCACTGCCCGCAGCGCCAGAACGTTTTCGTACGTGCGGGCGTCTCCCATCACACCCACCGACTGAACCGGCAGCAAGACCGCGAATGCCTGCCAAATTTCGTCATACAACCCCGCTTCTCGGATCTCCTCCAAATAGATGGCGTCTGCTTCCCGCAGGACCGCCAGTCGTTCCTCGGTGACATCCCCCAGCACCCGGATCGCGAGGCCCGGCCCCGGAAAAGGATGTCGGCCCACGAAGTCGTCCGGGAGGCCCAATTCACGTCCGACCTGCCGCACCTCATCCTTGAACAGGGCTCGCAGCGGTTCGACTAAGTCGAACGGCATGTCCTCAGGAAGGCCCCCAACGTTGTGGTGGGACTTGATGGTGACCGAGGGCCCTCCAGCCGAAACCGATTCGATCACGTCCGGATAGAGCGTTCCCTGGACCAGAAAGGTCGCCCCAGTGCCTTCTCGCTTCGCGGTCTCATCGAACACTTGAATGAAGCGCTTGCCTATCGCCTTGCGTTTAGCCTCTGGGTCGGTCACTCCTCGCAGATCACCCATGAATAACGCTCGAGAGTCCTCCACCACGAGCTTCATCTCATAGTGGTTGCGGAACATTCTCTCGACCTGATCCCGTTCGTTTTTGCGAAGCAAGCCATGGTCCACAAAAATGCACGTGAGTCGATCGCCGATGGCGCGGTGCACCAACACGGCAGCGACTGACGAATCCACGCCGCCCGACAGCCCGCAGACCGCGGTGGCATCGCCGATTTGGTCGCGGATGCGTTGGACCGTGTCCTCGACGAAGGCGCCAGCAGTCCATGTGGGACGACAGTGGGCGACCTCGAAAAGGAAGTTCGAGATGATCTCATCACCGCGGCGTGTGTGGGCAACCTCGGGGTGGAACTGGACCGCGTGAATGTCTCGATCGATGGCCCGAAAGCCCGCGCATGGAAGAGAGTCTGTGTAGGCGGTCTTCACGTATCCGGGAGGCGGCTCGTCGACATGATCACCATGCGAACACCAGACCTGGCTCCCATCATCCTTCGAGAATCCAGCGAAGAGTCCTTCGGTAGATTCCACCCGCAGTTCGGCGCGCCCGTACTCCCGATGGCCGTGTAGGACCTGAGCCCCCTCGAGATGTGCGATCAATTGCATACCATAACAGATGCCGAGAATCGGAATCCCCTCGGTGAGCAACCCGGCGTCGATCGAAGGCACGTCTTCGTCGTACACAGACGACGGCCCGCCACTCAAGATGATCGCCTTCGGGGCCCACTCACGGATCCACTCGAGGCTGCGCGTCGGCGGGTGGATTTCGCTATACACCCGTTCTTCGCGGACCCGACGCGCGATGAGTTGGGTGAACTGAGATCCGAAGTCCAGAATCAGTACACGATCGTGTTCGTGGGTCATTCTTCCCCTCGGACCAAGTCCTCCAACGTTTCTCTCTTTCGAATCACCGTCACTTCGCTTCCGTTCACCATGACCTCGGCCGGCCTTTGCCGTCCATTGTAGTTCGACGCCATCGCGAACCCATACGCGCCAACGGTGTGCACCGCGAGCAACTCGCCCGGCTCCGGCACCCGCATGATCCGGCCGCGCGCGAGGAAATCCCCCGTCTCGCAAATCGGGCCCACGACGTCGACCTCGACGTCTTCCCCACTGTGTCCGTCAGACACAGCCTCGATCGCATGATAGCCGCCGTAATGACTAGGCCTGATCAGCTCTGTCATGCCTCCGTCCACCACGACAAACACTTTTTTTCTGCTCCGTTTCACGTACTCAACACGCGTGAGCAGAATCCCCGCATCCCCGACAATCGAGCGCCCGGGCTCAAGAATCAGCTTGAGTCCGGCAGCCTTCACCCGCGGCACGACCTCAGCCGCTAGGGCATCCACATCCATGCCCGACTCGACGTCATAGGGAATGCCGAATCCGCCCCCGATATCTAGGTACTCGAGGACGATCCCTTCCCGGCCCAGTTCCGACACAAGCGTCAGTACACGTTCGAGGGCTCGAACGTAGGGCTCGGAGTCGACGATCTGCGACCCGATGTGCATGTCGATGCCCACAGGGTCCAGCGACGACCGATCCCTTGCCCAGCGGTAGAGATCCCGAGTCTCCTCCCACGGCACGCCGAATTTTGTGGTCGCGGTCCCAGTACGTGTGTACTCGTGGGGCGTATCGGCGAAGACGTCCGGATTCACACGAATTCCGAAACGGGCACAGAGTCCTAACTCAGAGGCAACCTCATCAATGCGCTCGAGTTCGCCTGCACTCTCTACGTTGAACGCGTAAATGCCCTCTTCGAGAGCGGCAGCGATCTCAGCCTTCGTCTTTCCGACCCCGGCGAAAACGATCGCCCCGGGAGCGATGCCAGCCCGAAGAGCTCGGAATAGCTCCCCCCGGCTCGTGATATCCGCACCACACCCGGCCGCGCTCAGTCGACGCAAGATCGAGAGGTTGCCGTTGGCCTTTACCGAATAGGCGATGAGATGGTCGATATCGCGGAAGGCAACGTGGAACCCCCTGACCCTCTCTTCCATGCGGCGAACGTCATACACATAGAGGGGGGTCCCGAAGCGCTCGGCGAGGTCCGCTGCCCGTACTCCACCGCAGCAGAGTTCACCGTCCACACGGCTGAAAGGCCTCTTCAGTACGCCCTCGCCCAAACGACCTCCGCTACGGATGCACCCTCACCCGTCACGCACTTTGTGGGCGCCTTATCCGAGCGGAACTCCTCGCTAGGCAGTACCCGAATCGTAGCCTTGGTACGTGCCTTCACTGTCTCCTCGACGGCGGAGGTACCGTTCCAACCGGTGTATACGAATCCTGAGCCGCTTGCCAGCGCCTCCTCGAGTTCGCCCACCGTAGAAACACCACGAATGGAGTTGGACTCGCGACGCGCCTGGGCCGCCACCATGAGCTCAGTCTGGAATGCCTCAAGACGAGCCGGGAGTTCACCAAGCACCTGGGCCTCCGGGAGGAACATCTTTCTCTTTTCACCCACGGGCACAAGACGGCGGGCCAACGCGAGTTGCCCTTGCTCAATGTCCTTTGGGCCGACCTCGATGCGGAACGGCACCCCCTTCCTTTCCCATTCGAAATACTTGGCCCCGGGCGACAGATTGTCTCGGGCGTCGACCTTCGCGCGAATACCGGCGGCCTTGAGCTGCAGGCGTACCTGCTCGGCTTTTTCCAGAATGGGCGTGATGTCGTCCCCTCTCAGGATCGGGACGATCACGACTTGGACCGGCGCGAGCCGCGGGGGAACCACCAGGCCATCATCATCACCGTGGGTCATGACCATGCCGCCGACCAACCGGGTGGAGACGCCCCACGACGTGTTCCACGCAAACTCTTCCTGCCCAGCCTCAGACTGGAATGTCAGCTCGAACTGTTTGGCAAAGTTCTGACCGAGGAAGTGAGACGTGCCAGCCTGCAGGGCCTTGTTGTCCTTCATCAGTGCTTCGCACGAATAACTTCGCACCGCTCCGGCAAACTTCTCGGAGTCGGACTTGAGACCCGTGATGGGCGGCATGCCGATCCACTCTTCCATGAACTTCCGGTAGATGCCCAGAATCAGCAGCGTCTCTTCCTCGGCTTCTTCAGCCGTGGCATGTGCCGTGTGGCCTTCTTGCCAGAGGAACTCCGAGGTTCGCAAAAACAGCCGAGTGCGCAACTCCCAACGCATCACATTCGCCCACTGGTTCATGAGAACAGGAAGATCGCGATAACTCTGTACCCACTTTGCGTACATCGAATAGATGATCGTCTCTGAAGTCGGGCGGATGACGTAGGGCTCATCCAGCTCTTTCCCGCCCGCCCGCGTGACCACCGCCAACTCCGGGGCAAAGCCCTCGATGTGGTCCTTTTCCCGCTCAATGAAGCTCATCGGGATCAGGAGCGGGAAGTACGCGTTCTCGTGCCCCGTCTCCTTGAACTTGTCGTCCAAAGCGCGCTGCATGTTTTCCCAAATTCCGTAGCCCCACGGCCGGATGACCATGCTCCCGCGAACAGGAGAGTGGTCGGCCAGTTCGGACCGCAACACGACTTCGTTATACCAGGCGGAAAAGTCCTCGCCCTGGGGTGTCAGCTTCTTCTCGTCAGCCATCTTGCTTGTTCGTCCGTTTGTCGATCATGAGATGCAGATTTGATTCATCACGGCGTATCTGTAGCAACGAAATGGCAGCGGGAATCACGAAAAGGAACAACGACGCTACCATCCAAGTCGGTCTAAAGCCGAATCCGGATGGCTCGCCCAACAGCCACGCAACGAGGGCGCCTCCAGCGAATGCTAAGAGCATCGCTCCGAGCAGAATCAGCCACTCTAAGAAGCCGAGTCTTCGAATCGCACGTCGCGTCACTACCCGTGCCGCCTCGACGATTTCCTGATCTGCGCGGCTTGACCGGCTCACAACGCATCCACGGCGATATCCCGCTCCTCGCCGGTGGTCATATCTCTGGAGCGCACACAACCGCGCGCCACCTCATCAGGTCCAATGACCAGGACCTCACGCGCGCCTTCCTTCTGTGCAGCCTTCATTTGTTTGCCCACCGACTGCTCCCCCAAACTATAGGCGACCCTTGCGCCGCCTTCGCGGAGGCGGTGGGCGATGCTCAGCGCTTGGGGACGCTGCTCTTCGGACACGACGACGATGTAGTAGTCGAGATCCCGTTTGTATTCGGGCACCAGCCCCCGATCACGCAGCAACTCACCCAACACGACATCACCCATCCCGAAGCCGACGGCAGGCAGCGGTTCACCACCCACAAGTTCGAGAAGGCGGTCGTAACGTCCGCCACCACAAATCGCGCGAAGCTCACCTTTGCGATCGAAGAGCTCGAATACGATGCCCGTGTAATACGCCAGGCCGCGTACGATGCCGAGGTCGACCTCCACGTAGTCACCCAGCCCCATCGCTTCGAGCGCCTTCACATATTCGTGAAGGGGCTCTAACGCAGGTCCGACGTCATCTCTATGCCCAAAGCGCTGGGTGACGGCGGCCAGACCCTTGGCCTCAAACAGATCCAGCGCACCATTCGCAGCGTCGGCGTCGAGGCCGGCCTCCGCCATCAGGCGCTCATGTGATTTGTCTCTGGGCTGACGCTCAAGCTTATCCACCACGGCGAAGGCTGCTGGCAGACGAGTCTCGTCGACGCCGCACGCCCCAAGAACCACAGAGAGGAGGCGGCGGTCCGACACACGAGCGTAGAAATCCGCAGAGGTCAGGCCAAGCGCACGCAATGCGTCGATCCCGACTGCCACAACCTCGGCGTCAGCGTGCACCGACGCTTCACCGACGATATCTACGTTCAGCTGGAAGTGTTCGCGCAGCCGCCCGCGCTGCTGACGCTCGTAGCGAAAGAGCTGTGGGATCGAAAACCAACGGATCGGCTTTGCCATGCCGCGCGATCGGTCACCTAGGATCCGGGCCAGCGAAGGCGTCATTTCCGGCCTGAGCGCCACCGGTCGGTCGCCCTTGTCCACAAAATTATAGAGCTGTCCTACGATCTCTTCACCGCTCTTCTCGACGTAGAGATCGAGCAATTCCAACGGGGGACCATCGTACTCCAAAAACCCGTAGCGCCGAGAGGTCTGGCGCCACGCGTCGAAAATATGAGAACGGAGTGCGAAGTCCTCCGGAGCGAAGTCCCGAAAGCCCGGAAGCCGCGAAAAAGCTGAGGTTGCCATGGTGGGGCAGAATCTAGCGGTGGGAGGGAAGAGTTCAACCACGCGGAGGACTCCCTCGCCCACGCGGCTTACCTTGATCCCAGCGGCTCCAATCCAAGAATCTTGAGCGCTGACCCAACAGTATGCACAGATCCGGTCACGATGATTGTCCCTTGCCCGACCTCGTTCTTGGCCCGGTCGAGCGCGCGCTCAAAGTCGTCTTCTACCACGACGTGCGTGATGGTGCCGACGGCGGCAGCGGCCTCAGCGACTGACCAGCGTCGATCTAGAGGTGCCGAAGGCGGTTGGGTAAGGAAAGCGACGTCCGTACGTGAGAAGAGCGGCGGGAGCATCATTCGCCAGTCCTTGTCACCAAGCACGCCCACAACGGCCACCAAGGGCCGCGGCAAGTCGAGTCGGTCGATCGTATCTACCAGCGAACGCATACCCGCCGTGTTGTGGGCCACATCTAGGAGCCACGTCGCCCCATCGACCAGCACAATTTGATCCCGCCCGTGGTATTCCACGGCCCCAATCCCCTCTCGGATCGCTTCGGCGCTCGGACGCAGCTCCACCGGCAACACATCCAACATTTTCACAGCCAGAGCGGCATTCACCGCCTGGTGGCGTCCGACCAACGGTGTTTGCACGTGCATGCCACCCCAGGTATGGGTGTCCAGCGTGAACGAGGTGTGGTCTGCGGCCACCTCCACCGCCCCCAATGAGGACGGATCTACCACAACCAAGGGCGCCCCAACCCCAGCAGCCACCTCGCGGAACACCGCCAATAGCGCTGGGCTGGTTTCCGCCGTGACAAGCGGAACCCCCGGCTTCGCGATCGCCGCTTTTTCGCGGGCAATCTTCTCCAGCGTGTCGCCAAGGTATTCGGCGTGGTCCATCGCGACGTTGGTCACGGCCGCAACGTCGGGTCTAATCACATTCGTCGCATCGAGGCGGCCTCCAAGCCCTACCTCTAGGACGGCCGCCTCAACTCCAGCTCGAGCAAACGCGTAGAGACCCAGGACCGTGATGGCCTCAAAGAACGTGAGTCCAAACTGCATGACCACGTCGCGCACATCATTCACACACTGAAGGATTTCCTGTTCAGAAAGCGGCTCACCACCCACCAAGAGCCGCTCACGGAAAGAACACAGGTGCGGAGACGTGAAGCAGGCCGTGCGTGTGCCGGCCGTGTTGAGGACCGACGACAGAGTCGACACCACAGACCCCTTTCCGTTGGTGCCGCCGACGTGGAGGGTGCGGTATGACAGGTGCGGCTTACCCAGAGCCTCTAGGGCGCGCTCGGTCCTCTCAAGGCCCCAATGCACCCCAGTCGCCAGCGGAGGAAACAGCTGCGCGACCAGCGGGTCCGAGAACGGACGATCGAGACGATCCGGCGCGGCGAGGCGCGACCCTGCTAGTCCGTCCAACCGGCGAACTGGTGGCGCAACAGCAGTGCTATGGTCTGTTTCAGTTCGCGGCGATCCACGACTCGGTCCACCATACCATGGTCCAGCAAAAACTCCGCACGCTGGAAGCCCTTGGGCAACTCTTGTTTGATGGTCTCTTCGATCACGCGTGGACCGGCAAACCCGATCAACGCCTCTGGCTCCGCAAGGTTCACATCGCCGAGCATTGAGAATGATGCAGTGACGCCCCCGGTGGTGGGGTGAGTCAGGACCGACACAAAGGGCACGCCCGCCTCGTGAAGCCTAGCGAGGACTGTCGAGGTCTTCGCCATCTGCATGAGAGAGTAGATCCCTTCTTGCATGCGCGCGCCCCCCGAGGCAGACACGATAATCAAGGGAATTCGCCGTTCAAGCGACACATGCGCTGCCCGGGCGATTTTCTCACCGACCACCGAGCCCATCGAGCCGCCGATGAACGCAAAATCCATCACGCCGATGACAACCTCGATCCCGTCGAGCCGTCCCGTCCCACTGCGGAGGGCTTCTGTCTTTCCTTTTGCCTCTGCCGCCGAGAGCCGATCCGGATACGGCTTGAGGTCTATGAACCCAAGCGGATCTGCAGCACGCAGGTTGGCATCGTGCTCTACGAATGTGCCGCCGTCGATCAGAATGCTCAGATAGGCGTCCGCGGAGATGCGCAGGTGATGCCCACACGTCGGGCACACATTGAGATTCTGCGCGATCCGCTCCCGATACAGGATCTCCCCGCATCCCTGGCATTTCTCAAATACATCTGCCGGGAGATCACGCTTGTCTTGCGCCTGAAGGGGCTTCTTGTCCTTGCGGAACCAAGCCATTGAGCACTGCCCGATTGAGTTGGGGTCGAAACGCTATCGCTCGTGGGCGACTCGAACGGCGATCGCGACTGCGACCCAGGACGTCAACAGAAACGTCCCACCGTAGCTCACGAACGGCAGCGGGATGCCGGTGATGGGCACCACACCCACTGTCATCCCGATATTCACGAAGATGTGTACCAGCCAAGTCCCAAAGATACCGAGTAGCACCAGACCGGCAAAGGGATCGGGCGAGTCCACCGCCATGCGGACCAGGCGCGCCAATATGAAGGCGAACCCGGCGATAGCCAGCGTCGTTCCGATGAAGCCGAGTTCCTCACCAACAACGCTAAAAATGAAGTCCGTGTGCTGCTCCGGAAGAAAATCGAAGCGTTTCTGGGAGCCGAGGGTGAAGCCCTGCCCAGTTAGACCTCCGCTGCCGACCGCCACCTTGGACTGGATCACGTGGTAACCGGCGCCGCGAGGGTCCATTTCTGGATCGAGGTAGACCAGAATCCGATTCTGTTGATACGGCTTCAGAGAATTCCACAGCGGGGTGGCGATGGTCCCGGCGGCAAAGTTAGCCAGAACCACGGCCACGGACTCAAACATGAAGAGTCGATAGCGATAGAGGTAAAGGAACCCGATCACACCCACGATATACGCCGACCAGATCGTGCTACTGAACGACAGGATCAAGGCCGCGACGGGGCTCGCGACCAAGAGTAGGAGCGCCACCGGAGTCCCAGCCCAAAACAACATCGCGAAAAGGATTCCGCCAAACGCCATCGCCGTGCCCAGGTCTGGCTGCAGCATCACAAGCGCGAGGGGCAGACCTACGAGGGCGGACGGCACGAGAAGGTCCCGCAGTGAGGTGAGGGGCTCGTCTCGCTGCGACAGCAAGCGAGCAAGAACCAAGACTGTGGCGATCTTCGCGAGTTCGGCGGGCTGGAAACGAATCGGACCAAAGGCGATCCAACTTTTCACTCCGGCCGCGGTGCCGGAGCCGATCCCCACCACAAGCGTCGCGGCAAGAAGAATGATGGCGAGCACGTACGCAGGCACCGCGACCCACTCGACCCACCGCAGGGGGACCCGGGAAATAAAAATGAATGAGACCAGGGCGACGCCGAACCACATGCCCTGGCGAATCCAAGCATCTCTCGTGACCTCGGTCGGCACGAAGACCACGCCCGCCGAGTAGATCATGGCGATACCGAAGAGCGTCATGATGAAGACCGCCAATACCAGCATGGGATCCACTGCCCACTTTTCCAGCATACGGGTCATCGTCCGGACCCAGCTCCCGGAGCATAGCGCGCCCGGTACCAGGGTGTCGGTCTTCCACTCCGGAGATGCTCCCCGTAGGTCTGAATGCTGTCGATCGGAATACCGTGCTTCTTCCGGAGGTAGAAGTCTGCTGCCTTTGCCATGATCGGTGCAGCGACTCCAGAGCCAGTCGCGCCGTTCTCGACGATCACGGCAAGAACAATCTCCGGCGGCCCATCCCAAGGGCCGGCCATACCCGCGAACCAAGCGTGGTTGGCTTCAGTTCCTTGGATGCTCTGCGTGTTTTGAGCCGTCCCGGTCTTTCCCAAAACCTGCCAATATTCCAAAGACGTGCCGATATGCGCCGTACCCCCCTGCGTTGTCACCGCACGCAGACCCTCCTGGATCGAGGCAATATGCTCCGGCGCCAGGCTCAGAGCCCACCCTGGACCCAACTCGGCGTCTTTGGCCAATGCAGGAGGCGGCGCTGATCCGTCCCTCGCGAGCGCCAAATAGAATTGAGCCATTTTGAGGGGCGTCTGGGAGTTCGGCCCCTGCCCAATCGAAAGTGACAGCACCTCGTTGTCCTGTGGCTCATATCCGAAGGTCTCTACCCAGAAGTTACGACCGGCTGGAAACTCTCCCTGGCTCTCCTGAGGCAAGTCGATCCCGCACCGCTGGCTGAAGCCGATTTCCGTGGCTCGCTCAACCAACCGATCGAGCCCGATGAGTTTCCCCAACTGGTAGAAATACACGTTGCACGAGTTGCCGATCGCCTGCGCGAGGTTGTTGTAGCCGTGACCCGCGGGGTTCCAACAGCGGCGGTAGTCGCGCCCGAACGACATCCCCCCGGTACACGGAACGGGCATCGTCTCGTCCGGCGTGACGACGCCTAGATCAAGCCCAATCGCGGCGGTCGCCAACTTCCACGTTGAGGCCGGGGGATAGAGGCCGAGTGTGGCTCGGTTGTAAAGCGGCAACCCGGGGTTCGTATTCAGTTCAGCCCACACCGCATCGTCAATTCCACCCACGAAACTGTTGGGGTCGTAGGCTGGCGCCGAGTACAAGGCCAGAACACCCCCGTCTGCGACGTTGAGGGCGACCACGGCCCCTGACAATGAGTCAGGGAAGATATGGTGAATCCAGTTCTGCAGATCGAGATCGATGTTGAGGTGAAGGTCCGCCCCAGCTTCCCCCGGATCCTGGCGGAACGCGGCGAAGTCACCGACAATGCGGCTGCGGGCGTCGACCTCGACATACTTGAGGCCAGGTCGGCCCTGGAGCAGAGCCTCATACTGCTTTTCGATTCCAGTCTGGCCGACCACCATCCCTTGCTGGTAACGGTCGTCAGCGAACTCCGCGGAACTCAGTTCTTCCGCTGTCACCTCGCCGACGTACCCCAAGAGATGTCCAGCCGCCTCCCCCGTGAGATAACGGCGCCTTGGGCGCATCTCGATGTACACATTTGGGAACTCGATGCGCCTTTCTTCCAACGCGCTCACAACCGTGAAGTCGGCGTCAGCGTCGACGACGAGGGTCTGGCCTCCATACCGTCGCAGAACGCCCAGTAGTCGCTGAATGTGCCCCTCTGAGAGGTCCATATACGCGCCCATGCGGTCCAAAGTCGCTCGAATCGAATCGGGTGGTCCCAGCACTGTGATCGCGTAACCGGGAGCATTGTCTGCGATGATCTGGCCATCGCGGTCATAGATGGTCCCCCGAGGCGCAGCGAGCGGTATTTGGCGGACACGGTTCGATTGCGCCCGCAGTTCCCAAACGTCAGAGCGGAGCACCTGCAGGCGGAAGAAGGAGACGGCCAAGGTGCCCATGACGAGGGCTACAATGAGGTAGGCCCCTTGGGCTCTCCGTCGCTTCTCATGGGGATGGTGGACCTTCACTGTGGCGACTCCTTCCACAGCCCCGTCAGCGCCATCAGCGCGATCCCGACCACCGCCGCGTATAGACCGCCCACGAGCCCCTGGACGAGGACCTGGTCCACGAACGGCTGTCTTAGCCCCTCACCCACCATCACCCAGCGAATGAAATCACCTAACCACTTTCCGATCACAAAGTAGGACACTAAAAATAGAAGCGAATCGCCCACGAATAGGTCGCGGGTGATCGCGCCGAGGGCGCCGACCACCGTCATGGCGACCGTATTCGCCCCAAACGAGAGCACACTGAGCGCGTCTTCCAAGAGTCCAAAAACCAGCCCGAGCCCAGCGGCACGCCCCATCCCGATTTCGCGAGCAGAAAGCAGCATCGCCACAGTCAGGAGATCAGGCGCGGCTGGCCCGATGGCGAACCCGACGTGAAGCAGGAAGTGTCCGAGAAAGAGGGTGACGACGACGACCCAAACGCGGGGATCAGTCTTCAAGGAGTGCGTCCTGCTCCGATGGCTTCTTCCAGCGTGAACAGCGAGTCAGCCGCCCACAATTCGGTCTCGTCCGCCCCAGCACCCCGCGTCGCAACCAAGACGTGGGTCACCGAGCCTGGCTCGACCATGGGGCGAAGCCAGTAACTCTTGAGCCATCGCCCTTGGACCTCCTCCACCCCGTCGATCCTTCCGATGGGAATTCCACGGGGCAGGACCCCACTGAGACCGCTCGTTAACACCACGGTGCCATCGAGGCTGGACTCGTGATACGGCGTCCCATCGAACACGAGGCGATCGGCTTCCCGAAACGCCCCTCGCCGAGCCTGCACCATCCCGAAGGTCGAACCATCCGCCAACATCGCACTGCCTCGAAAATCTGGGTGGGTCGAGTCCATCCCGACCGAGATGGTCTCCCGGACCTCTCGAATGACACCGACCAGCCCGTGACGGCTCACGACCGGCGCCCCTGGGGCGATCCCATCGGCGGTGCCCAACTCCACCCAGAACATGCCCTCTGACCCCGGAGTCCCCGGGCGTAGCACGGTGGCAGGCAAGAACGAGGGAGTCACCCGAGCCGCCAACCCAAGAAGGTCGCGAAGTGTGCGGTTTTCGTCGGCCAGCGCGGCCTGTGTCGTCAAGATCGACGACAACGAGTCGAGTTGAAGGCGCATCTCGCCTACGTCACTCGCGCGCAGGCGCGCGTCCGTCAGCCGTTCTTGGGTTGCGAGGAAGGGCCGCAGCAACGTCACCCGCATCCCCCACGCGATCCGTTGTTGGGCGGCATCAGGGAGGTACGACGTAGCAAGCGCGAGAATCAGGAATGTGACGGCGAGCGTGCCTTGGCGACGCCCCCCCGGGCCTTCCGGCTCAGAAACGTAGGCCGGCACCGCTACCCGCCCGCCTTACTGGACCAAAACGGAGCGGTACTTGTGCAGGTCGTCGAGAATGCGGCCCGCGCCCCGCACAACACACGTTAGCGGCTCTTCGTCCACGTGGATGGGGAGGTTGGTCTCGTGTTGCAGAAGTCGGTCGAGCCCGCGAATGAGCGCGCCTCCACCCGTCATGACGATTCCACGGTCCACGATGTCCGATGAAAGCTCTGGCGGGGTGATCTCCAGGGCTCTCCGAGTTGCCTCGACGATCGCCTGAATCGGTTCCTGAATGCATTCGCGGATCTCCTGCGAGTGCACTGTGACCGTCTTCGGTATACCGGAGACCAGATCACGACCCTTCACACCCATCTCACGCTCTTCGCCAAAGTCGAAGGCAGAGCCGATCTGGATCTTGATCGCCTCAGCGGTCGGCTCCCCGATGAGCAGATTGTAGTTCTTACGCAGGAAGGTCACGATGGCCGAGTCGAGCTCATCCCCACCTACGCGGATGGACGTGTTGGAGACAATGCCCGAGAGCGCGATGACGGCGATCTCGGTGGTCCCGCCACCGATGTCGATCACCATGTTCCCGGTAGGGGTCTCCACCGGCAGACCCACGCCGATTGCTGCGGCCATGGGCTCGTCGACCATGTACACGGCCTTTGCACCCGCAGACATCGCCGATGATCGTACGGCCCGACGCTCCAACTCGGTGATTCCCGAAGGGACCCCCACAATGACTCGGGGTTTGATGCGGAAGATCCGCTTCTGCGTCACCTGCTTCAGGAAGTGTCGAAGCATCATCTCCGTCACATCGACGTCTGCGATGACTCCGTCCTTGAGCGGACGAATCGCCTGGATTCCTTCAGGCGTGCGCCCCAGCATCCGCTTCGCTTCGAGGCCGATACCCTTGATGCGGCGGCTGCCCTTCTCGACTGCCACCACCGAGGGCTCATTAAGGACGATACCCTCGCCCTTGACATATATGAGAGTATTCGCGGTGCCGAGATCGACGGCGATGTCATTGACCGGGACGAGGCGCCCCGAGCTAAGCCAATTACTCAGTGCGGACAAAATCAATTTCTCAAGCGAAGATTTGGGGACCTTAAGGCCCGCTTTCGTGTCTATTTAGGCCAAAGAAGGCCTGACAACATACGTTTGCTACGCGACGGATGCCAGTGCTGTTCGGGCTTTCAGCTAGATCCGGTGCTTCCGAAGCCGCCGTCGCCCCGTGCGGTGTCGGTCAACTCATCGACTTCGACGACCTCGAGCGCCTCAAAACGAGCAAAAACCAGTTGGGCCACCCGCTCACCACGACGGAGGACGACCGGTGCCGTCCCGGTGTTCTGCATGATGATCCTTACCTCCCCACGATAGTCCGGATCGATGGTTCCAGGACTATTCGGAAGCGTGATCCCGTGCTTGAGCGCTAGGCCCGACCTAGGGCGCACTTGGCATTCGATGCCCTCAGGCAACTCCATGATCAAACCGGTGTCGACGAGACGAATCTGGCCAGGCTGCAGAACGACTTCCTTCTCCACAGAGCGGATGTCGTACCCAGCCGCTTGGGGTGTCGCCCGCCCGGGAAGAGGGAGATCTGGATTGCTTGGGAGTCGCCGAAATCGGACGAAGTTCACTGGCGGTCCTACGTAGTGTGTGTTTGCAAAAAGGGCAGAGCCGCTTGGGCTCCGCCCTTCGCTTCAGATTTGGTGTCGTCAGAGGACACTAGGCCAGGAAGTCATCCACGTTGCGGCAATCCATACCGAACGCGTCGGCAACACCCTGATAGGTCACGTGCCCATCCACGACGTTCACCCCAAGCTTGAGCGCGCGATCGTCGCTGCAGGCCGGCTTCCAGCCCTTGCCCGCCAGCGCCATCGCATAAGGCAGCGTAGCGTTGGTGAGCGCGAGCGTGCTCGTGCGCGGCACACCTCCTGGCATGTTGGCCACGGCGTAATGAATCACGCCATCCACCGTGTACACGGGGTCGCGGTGCGTGGTCGGCTTGATCGTCTCTACGCAGCCACCCTGGTCAACGGCGACGTCCACAATCACCGTGCCGGGACGCATCAAACTCAGGTCTTCTCGCGTGATCAAGCTTGGAGCCTTGGCACCCGGGATCAGAACAGCACCCACGATCAAATCTGAATCCTGGATCTGCTTACGAATGGCGTAGCGCGTGCTATAGAGCATGTTCACATTGGCCGGCATCGTATCATCGAGATACCGTAGTCGCTCAAGATTGATGTCCATGATATGGACCCGGGCGCCGAGCCCGGCGGCCATCTTTGCCGCGTGCGTGCCCACCACACCACCGCCAAGAATCAAGACCTTCCCCGGAAGCACGCCCGGCACACCGCCGAGAAGAACACCCAGTCCGCCTTGGGGCTTCTCGAGGTACTTCGCGCCTTCTTGAATCGCCATACGACCGGCGACTTCACTCATCGGGGTCAAGAGCGGGAGTTCACGGCTCGGGAGTTCAACGGTCTCGTACGCGATCGCCGTTGCCCCAGAGGCCACAACCGCCTTCGTAAGCGGCTCGTCAGCGGCGAAATGGAAGTACGTGAACATCAACTGACCCTTCCGCATCCGGGGCCATTCGGGAGCGATGGGCTCCTTGACCTTCATGATCATCTCGGCCTTCGCCCAAACTTCATCGGGAGAATCGACGATGGTCGCTCCAGCCTCAACGTAGAAATCGTCAGTGAAGCCACTGCCGACCCCGGCATTCTTCTCCACCGCAACTTCGTGCCCCGCCTGCGTGAGCATTTCGGCGCCTGCTGGCGTCAGGGCGACCCGATACTCGTCGGGTTTGATTTCCTTCGGTACACCGATAAGCATCTGTATACTCTCTTCTTGTTTGGTTTCCTAGATCATCGTCGGCCAGAAAGCGCCTAAACTTACCCGCGTTTGCGGTCCGTCGGAACGGGCCTCAGGCGGGCTTTTCTGGGCCGAGTCGGAGGATCAAGTGGCGTTGTGGGGCGAAGTACTTTGCCGCCATCCGTCTGGCGTCGTCGGGAGTCACCGCGTCAATCTTCTCGAGTAGTTCGTCGAGGCCCTTAAATGGCTCGGAATGGAGGGCAAAGCCAGCCAGCCGGTACAGCCGGGATCCCGTCGACTCCAGGGACAACATCACCTGCCCTTTGAGCTGACGCTTCGCTGTTTCGAGTTCGTCGTCACTCAGTCCATCTGTTGCCAAGCGATCCAGTTCTTCACTGATCGCCTCCACTGCGTCATCCGCACTCCCGGGTCGGGTACCCACATACACGCCCGAAACCCCGGAGGCACTATAGAACGATTGATAGCTGTACACCGAGTAACACAGTCCCATCTCTTCCCGGATCTTCTGAAAGAGTCGGGAACTCATGCCTCCGCCCAGCGACAACGACAACAATGACAGAGCATATCGATCCGGATCCCCGCGACCTGGGACGTCGGTCCCAAAGACGATATGGGTCTGGGCGGCATCCCGATGCACGGACTCTTCCCCGCATTTCGTGGCTGCCGGCGGGTGGATGATCCCGTGGGCCTCACCTCCCTCTGCCGTCGAAAAGAGCGTCCCAACCGATTCAACGAGCCTTTCATGGTCCACGTTGCCGGCGGCAGCCACAATGAGGTTTTCCCCTCTATAGCGGGCCCCGTGCAACTCGCGCAGCGTCTCCGAGGACATCTCGGCGACGGACTCCTTGCTTCCTAGAATCGAGCTTCCGTAGGGGTGTCCCTCCCACATTCGGCCCGAATGAAGCTCGTACACCATGTCATCAGGCGTATCCTCAACCTGCGCGATCTCCTCCAGCACCACTTCGCGCTCGAGGTCGAGGTCGGCTGCGTCTATTCGGGGCGCGAGTACGATATCCGCCAGCACGTCGAGGGCCTCTCCGAGGTTCTCATCGAGTACCCGCGCCTGATACGAAGTGTGCTCGCGGCTGGTATACGCATCGAGTGATCCGCCTAGGCTCTCCAGGGCCACAGCAATGTCAGCAGCCGACCGTCGCCCGGTGCCCTTGAAAACCATGTGCTCCAACAGATGGCTGGCGCCGTGCTGTCCCGGCGTCTCGTGGGCTCCACCCTGTCGCACCCACACCCCGACGGAAGCGGATCGAACCGACGGAATATGCTCGCTGAGCACCCGCACACCGCTGCCGAGGACTGTCTCTGAGATCGACTCGATTCCGCCCGCTCGGGGCGCCTGTGAAAGCGAAGGGGGCCCGGGCGTACGCCCGTGCCCCCCTGCCATCCTACTTTGTTTGGTCAACGGTCAGCCGTCTGTAGCCTCTGAGCCGGCATCGTCGCCGGCCGCCGCTGCTGCATCCTCGGCTAGAGCCGCTTTCCGAGACAACCGGAGTCGGCCCTTCTCGTCGATGGAAAGAACCTTCACGCGGGTGATGTCGCCCTTCTTGAGCACATCTTCCGTGTTGTCCGTGCGTGCTTCCTGCAGCTCGGAGATGTGGCAAAGGCCTTCGGTCCCCGGCATGATCTCAATGAACGCACCGAAGGTCGTCGTGTTCTTCACGGGCCCCTCGTAGATGCGCCCAATCTCCGGATCGGCCACGATGGCCTCGATCATGGAGCGGGCACGTGCGCCAGCCTCGCCCGAAACAGCAGCGATCTTCACGAGACCAGAATCGTCGATGTCAATCGTAGCGCCGGACTCTTCCTGAATGGCGCGGATCGTCTTGCCCTTGGGCCCGATGATCTCACCGATCTTGGACGGGTTGATCTGAATCGACACGATCCGCGGCGCGTAATCCGACAGATCGGTGCGGCCCTCCGAGAGCGTCTGATCCATAAGATCGAGAATATGCATCCGACCCTTGTGGGCCCGAGCCAGCGCCTCCTCAAGGATGTCGACAGTCAGGCCCGCGATCTTGATGTCCATTTGAATCGAGGTCACACCGACCCGCGTACCCGCGACCTTGAAGTCCATGTCGCCGAGTGCGTCCTCCAGACCAAGGATGTCGGTCAGGATAGCCACGTCATCCCCTTCCTTAATGAGCCCCATCGCGACACCAGCGCAAGCGGACTTCATCGGAACACCGGCATCCATGAGCGCCAGCGACGACCCACAAACCGTCGCCATTGACGACGACCCATTCGACTCCAAGACGTCGGAGACGACCCGGATCGTGTACGGGAAGTCATCGTAGGTCGGCAGCAATGACTGCATCGCACGCTCAGCCAGATTCCCGTGCCCAACCTCGCGACGCGACGTGCCCCGGAAGGGACGCGCCTCGCCCACACAGAAAGGCGGGAAGTTGTAGTGCAGCATGAAGGACTTCTTGATCTCTACGGTCGAATCGATCGAATCGATGCGCTGCTCGTCACGCGAAGTGCCGAGCGTGACGACAGCGAGTGCCTGTGTTTGCCCGCGTGTGAACAGCGCAGAGCCGTGCGTGCGAGGAAGAACACCTACCTCAGACGTGATCGGTCGAACCTCATCAAGGCTACGACCGTCGGCGCGCTCGCCCTTATCGAGGATTTGTCGACGCATGGTCGACTTCTCGATGCCCCTCAGTACCTCGCCAATCTCCTTCGCATGAGCTGCGTAGTCCGGGTCCTCCGCCGTGAGCGTCGCAACCACATCTTCCGTGACCGCAGCCATCGCCTGATTCCGCTCTTGTTTATCGCTTAGGTTGAGCGCCTCGGATACCTTGGCGGACGCCATGGCCTCGACCTTCGCCTTGAGATCAGCGTCCGGTCCGGTAAGCGTCCACTCCATATCAGGGACCCGGTGCCCCTCCAGGAACTCCTCCTGCATGGCACACAGTTCCTTGATACCCTCTTGCGCGATCTTGAGCGCCTCGAGGATTTCGGCCTCTGGCACTTCCAGGGCTCCACCCTCCACCATGGTGATCGCCTCGGCAGAGCCGGAAACGACGATGTCCATGTCCGAGTACTCAAGCTGCTGGAAGGTCGGGTTCAGGACCCAATTGCCCTGAATGCGACCCACGCGCACCGATGCTACCGGTGTGTTGAACGGGATCTTGGACATGTTGAGCGCCACTGAGGCACCCAACAGAGCCAACACGTCCGCATCATTTTCCTGGTCCGCCGATAGGATGAAGCACACGACCTGTGTCTCGTACTGGAATCCTTTCGGGAACAAAGGCCGCAAGGGCCGATCGATCATGCGCGCAGTGAGAATTTCTTTCTCACCGGGTCGACCTTCGCGTTTGAAAAAACCACCCGGGATCTTCCCCGCCGCGTAGGACTTCTCACGATACTCGATCGTAAGCGGGAAGAAGGGGAGGTGTGTGGGTCGGTCCTGCACCGTGGTGGCTACGAGAACGACTGTGTCGCCATACTGAACCAGGCACGAACCCTGCGCGAGTTTGGCCATGCGGCCAGTCTCGATCGAGAGCGTCCTGCCAGCGAACTGGCGCTCCATTCGTTGCATCATCTTGTCTTACTCACTTCGGTTTCGCCGGGGTACATCCCCGACATCGGATTGAATGCCGAAGCGACGTGATGCCGGGAGGAGAGAGCGACCGCCGCACGGGGCACGTTTACACGTGGAGCCCGATTCTGCAGCAGATTGTAGGCCGTCTCCCGACCGAAGCACACGAACGCTTGGCTGAAAAACAGCGGCGGTCGCCGTAGTGGCGACCGCCGCTGGGTGCTAATGCCTCAAGCCGAGGTCTTTAATGATCCCACGATAGCCTTCGAGGCTCGTCTTCTTGTAGTACTCAAGGAGGCGCCGACGACGACCGACCATCTTCAGCAAGCCACGCCGGCTGTGATGGTCCTTCTTGTGAGCATCAAAATGGCTGCGCAAGTCGTTGATACGGGCTGTAAGGACCGCAATCTGGACCGGGGCGCTTCCACGGTCGTTCTCGTGGAGTTGGTACTTCTTAATCGTGTCTTCCTTGACGATCGCCATGGACGTCGTGCCTCCTCAGGAGTCAGATGCTGCAAGGGAAGCGATATCGGGCGCCACCTCGCGCGGCACCGTCTTCGTTAATACCCTAAAAAGCTAGGCGAATCAGGCCCTCTCGTCTAGAACGTGCCGGGCCATCTCAACATCCTTGATCATTTGCTGCACGAGCGCCTCCGCTCCGTCGAACGGGAGTACAGGTCGCAGATACTCGACGAAGTCCACGCGTACCTCTTCACCGTAGATATCTCGATCGAAGTCGAGCAAATGCAGTTCGACACTCGGTGGGGAACCCTTGAAGGTGGGGCGAGGCCCCAAATGAAGCGCACCCTGGAACGTCCCTGACCGCAGGACGCCGCTCACGGCGTAGATCCCCGCAGGAGGAATCAGCTTCCCTTCCCCAGAAACGACCAAGTTGGCCGTGGCAAACCCGAGCTGCCGTCCCCGACCGTCGCCACGAACAACGATTCCCCGCATGGAATAAGGACGCCCCAAACACTCTCGGGCCTCATCCATCCGTCCGGCCTCTATCGCGGCACGAATTCGGGTGGACGAAATGGGCTCGGCTCCAGCCGCGACCGGCGGCACGACGTCCACGGCGAATCCCAGGTCTCGCCCGATCTCCACCAGGGTCGCAGCATTGCCCGCACGATCTCGTCCGAAACCATGGTCGTACCCAATAACCAACTCCTCGACGCGCAGCCGCGCGACCAAGATTTCCTCCACAAAACGGCGCGGCTCGTATCGACTGAGGCGCTCCGTAAACGACACGAAGACGGCATAGTCCAGCCCACTCTCGGCCAGGATCTCTTTCTTTTCCAAGGGAGTGGTCAGAAGCGGCGGCGCATCCTCCGGCCGCACGATACGCAAGGGATGCGGATCGAACGTGACCAGCACACTCCTGCGGCCCGTAGCGTGCGCACGTTCTCGGATCTCCTGAAGCACCGCCCAATGTCCGCGGTGCACCCCATCGAACGTTCCTACCGTCACGACCGTTCCCCGATCCGACGGAATTCCAGGCGGGTGGGCCCAGCGTACTGCGCCCGTCACGCGATGAACACCTTGGCAGGCCGAAGGAGCCCGTCCTGGATGTTGGCAACGGCCACCAGCTTCCCGTCGTGGACGACCGCCACGGTACCCGACGGGCTCGAAGCTCCGACCTGGACGTCCTGTCCGTGAGCCAAGCGAGTCACGTCCTCGTGGCTCACAACAACCGTCGGCATATGGGCCATCGCTTGAAGGGGCTCGATCGCGGCTCCCTCGATTCGGTGGCTGTCGAACAGATCGTCCGGCGACAGCGCTCCATCCAACGAGAATTTCCCGACGCTCGTCCGCCGGAGCTCCGTCAGGTGGCCGCCAACGCCGAGTGCCTCACCGATGTCACGGGCGAGGGAGCGGACGTAAGTCCCCGACGAGCAGTTAACGCGAAAACGAACAAAGGGGAGATCAACCTTGAGCAGTTCAATTTCATGCACCGTGACGGCCCGCGCTTCCAACACGACGTGTTCTCCCCTTCTGGCCCGGCGATGCATGGCGACACCATCCACTTTTTTCGCCGAATACTGGGGCGGCACTTGGTCGATAGGCCCCGTGAAGCTTTGCATCGCCGCTTGGATGTCGGATTCAGACAACACCTCCCACCCAGCCTGCTCCTGGATGACCTCGCCCTGGCAGTCCTCGGTGTCCGTCGCCTGGCCGAGGCGAGCGACGGCCTCATAACTCTTGTCCAGCCCCGTCAGGTATTCCGCCAGACGCGTGGCTCGCCCCACGCAGAGAAGAAGGAGGCCAGACGCAAATGGATCGAGCGTTCCGGTATGCCCGATTCGGCGTACCTGTAGCGCCCTCCGCGCCGTAGCCACAATGTCGTGCGAGGTCGGTCCGATCGGCTTATCGACCGGTAGAACTAGATCGGCGGCCGTCACTCCTCGAAGTCGGCTCCCGCCTCGTCGTCCTGAGTCCCCACAACATCTACGGCGACGTCTGAGCGGGAAGGGATCACGTCTGAGAGGATCTGCTCGATTCGCCGAGCGTGGTCGAGCGACTGATCGATCCTGAAGCGGAGTTCTGGGACAGTCCGCACTCGCATGACTTGACCGAGCGCGTGGCGCAGGAAGGGCGCAGCGGCTTCGAGCCCGACGAGCGACTCCTTGACCTCCGCCTCATCCCCTAAGACCCGGACGAAGACGCGGGCTGAACCCAGGTCTCCGGCCACCTCAGTCGCGGTGATCGTCACCAGGCCCACGCGAGGATCGCGCACCTGGGTCCGAATCATTTCCGACAGCTCACGCTTGAGCTGTTCGTTAAGTCGCGCGAGTCGTTTGCTGGCCATGATCGTCAGTCTTTCATTAGGAACAATCTGTTCAACTGCCTCAATGAACCTCCCGTCGGACGCCGGTGATCACGGCACCCCCGCGCTCAGCCACAAAGTGATCGAGCTTGTCGAGCATCGATTCTGCCAATCTCCCGTCGGACGCGACCAGCGCAACCGCGATCTGGCCACGAGCATGGAGGTCCTGATAGGCCGGCTCGGCGACAGAAACGCCGAACTTGCCGCGAAGTCTGTCACAGAGAGAACGGATCACCGATCGCTTCTCCTTGAGAGAAGCGCAGCCGGGCAGAGCCAGATCGAACGTCAGCGAAGCCACGACCATACCCGTTAGCTGGTTTCCGACTTCAGGTCGACTGTTCCAAGGTTCGCGCGATCTCTTCGACCGTGTACGCCTCGATCAGGTCGCCGACCTTGATATCGTTGAAGTTGGTGATGCCGATGCCGCACTCGAAGCCCTCGCGCACTTCCTTCGCATCGTCCTTGAACCGCTTGAGCGACGAAATCGCGCCGTCGTAGACGACGATCCCGTCCCTGATAAGGCGACCGTGGCCCTTCCGGTCAATGCGGCCCTCGCTTACGTAACAACCCGCGATGCTACCGATCTTGCTGACCCTGAAGACTTCCCGTACTTCGGCCGTTCCATCTATGGACTCTCGTCGCTCCGGCGACAACATGCCCTCGAGCGCCGCCCTGATCTCATTGACGGCCTCGTAGATGACGTCATACGTCCGCACGTCGACATCTTCGCGATCGGCGTAAAGCCTGGCCGCGGTCTGTGGCCGGACTCCGAGGCCCATAACGACGGCGCCTGCGGTCCTGGCGAGCAGCACGTCAGACTCATTGATCGCACCCACACCGCGATGGACGATCTCCACCCGAACTTCGCTTGTTCCGAGTTCCTCAAGAGCATCCGCCAAGGCCTGTACTGACCCGTCAACGTCACCCTTGATGAGCAGCGGCAAAGTCGAAAGCTTTCCCTTCGCGGCGAGAGCCCCAAAGTCGCCCAACTTCGCGCCTCGCTTGCGAATTCTGAGTTGCTTCTCGCGATCGAGTCGCTGGCGATTCGTCGCGATTTCAGAGGCGCGCACCGCACTCATGCCCTGGAAGATGTCACCGGCCTGAGGCACACCGCCGGAGCCAAGAACCTGAACCGGCGTCGCGGGTCCAACTGACTTCACGGGATTCCCGCGTTCATCGAGCAGCGCACGCACGCGTCCGTCGAAGAGTCCGCAGATGAACGAGTCGCCGACCCTAAGCGTTCCAGCCTGAACCAGAACCGTGACGACAGCTCCCTTTCCGACGTCGAGTTGGGCTTCGACGACCGTCCCGGATGCGTCGCGATTCGGATTGGCCTTGAGCTCCAACATCTCAGACTGGAGCAGGACCTTCTCGAGAAGATCCTCGATCCCTGCACCGGTCTTCGCTGAGATCTCGGCGACCATTACATCGCCGCCGAAGTCTTCGACGTTGACCGAGTGTTGCAGCAGCTGCTGCTTGACTCGCATCGGATCAGCGGCAGGCAGGTCGCACTTGTTGATCGCAATCACCAGAGGCACACCCGCGTTGCGCGCGTGGCTAATCGCCTCAATCGTCTGCGGCATGACAGAGTCATCCGCAGCGACGATCAGGATGACAACGTCGGTAATATCGGCACCGCGGGCGCGCATCGCGGTGAACGCGGCGTGACCCGGAGTATCGAGGAACGCGATGGTGCGCCCGCCCGGCAACTCGACGTGGTACGCACCGATGTGCTGGGTAATACCCCCGGCCTCACCGGCCACCACGTTCGTCGACCGAATGCGGTCGAGCAGCAGGGTCTTACCATGATCGACGTGACCCATGACCGTCACGACTGGTGAACGGGGCACGAGGTCTTCGGGGGCGTCCAGAATGACATCGAGAGCTTCTTCCGCGACGTACGCCTCTTCTCGCACGGCGGTGAAGTTGAACTCGTCGAGGAGCATCTCGATTTGATCGAAATCGAGTCGCTGATTGATCGTGACAAGGAGGCTTAGGTTCTTGAAGGCTGACCCGATGATCTCAGTGGACGACACGTCCACCAGTTCAGCCAATTCAGCCACCGTGAGGAATTCGTTCACCCGAACCGTGGTGCGTTCGCGCTCTTCCTCGACCCTCACAGTTTCTTGCTGTGCCTCAACCTCTTCGGCTGAAAGGCGCCCCTTCTTACGACGCTTCTTCTTGCTACCGCCTTTGATCTCGGCCATTACGCGTTGGATGTTCGACTGAACCTGATTTTGGTCGACACCCTTCTTCTTGCCCTTCTTGCCCGCGTCTTTTTGCTGCCTCTGTCCGTCGGCTGTGTAACCCTGGGCCTGGATTCGGACCTTGCCGCCGGGGCCCGCACTCGCTGCTGGTGCTGGTGCCGGACGGCGGATCGTCCTCACAGGCCCATCCGGAGCTCCCACTCGGACAGGAGCAAGTTTCCCCACGCCTGTTTCAGCCGAGTCCCCCAACTCCGCGACAGCTTCCTTCTCAGCGGCCACAGGAGTACTGTCGGAGTCTGTGGGAGCCTCTTCGGCTACCGCCACAGCATCGGACTCAGGGTCCTGCTGGGCCTGCTCAACTGTACGCTCCGGCTCGGAGACCTCGTCCGTTGCATGCACCGCCTCGACTTCGACCGGTTCAACCTCGGTCGATTCAACTTCGGTCGCCTCGATGGCGGCCACCGGTGGGTCGTCCTTGGCGTCGTCCTCAGAAGAGGCCTCAACGACGGCTACTGGCTCCTCTGTTTCCTCGACGGCCGCGGGCTCCGGCGCAGGTTCTGGCTCCTGTCGACGACGACGGCGACGAGGCGTCGGAGCTGATTCCTCGAGGGCAGCCTGAATGGCAGCCGCCGCGTCTCTGCGTCCTGCCCGCAGCTCACGCTCAAGCTTCGCGACCACCTTGGCCTGTTGGCCATCGGTGATCGACGCATCCGCATCGGTGACGGGAATACCCATCTGGCGGAGCAAGGCAATGAGCGCCTCCGCTTCGACCTTCAGATCCTGCGCTAACTCGTTAACCCGCATGCTCTAGCTATTCCTCTACTTCGCTGGTGGTCACGTTAGATAAGTCCAACAGCAACCTCTTGGCGAACGATTCATCCGTAACCGCTATCGCGGCCGTCGGCCCTTTGCCGATTGCGGCTCCCAACGTGGCAAGATCCCCTAAAACCGCTCGAGGGATCGGCCGTTTTCCGATCGCTTTCCGAACCTTGTCCAACTGAACGCCAGAAGCGTCTCCCGCCATCAAAACCAAGCGGGCCTCGCCCTGACGGATCGCTCGGCGTGTAGCGTCAGTTCCCGGCGCTACTGCACCAGCCCGTCGGGCCAGGCCCAGGAGGCGAAAGGGCTCAGCCCTCCCGCTCACCATCCTTACTTTCCTCCGCGTCGACTACCGCTTCGTCGGAACCCTCGGCGCCCATTTCCGGCACGTCGTCCGAGAGGTCAGCGTCCTCATCACCGGGCTCGCCCTCAACAACCGTCAACTCGTCAATCAGCTTCAAGAGTCGATCGGCGTCAGCCTCTCCGAGGCCCTGAATACCCAGGAAATCCCTACGCTCTAAGTCAATAATCTGAAGAAAGGTATCATACCCGGCCCCAGATAGGGCCGCCAGTGTTGGCAACTCGAGACCGAGCTCTGACAGCGGGAAATCTGCAGTTTCAAATTGATCGTCAGATGTAGACGTGAAAAGCGACATGTCGGCGCTCTTCTCGAGCCACTCCCGCGAGCCGTACAGGTCGAGCTGCCAACCGATCAATTGAGACGCAAGCCGGACGTTCTGCCCGTTTCGCCCAATGGCCAACGACAGCTGGTCCTCGTCAACAATGGCGGTGATGACTTGTCGCTCGAGATCACTGAAAACCTTGGAAACTCGTGCAGGTGCGAGCGCCCGACGGGCAAAGACTTCCGTGTCCGGATGCCAGGGGACAATATCGATACGCTCGCCCCCCAACTCTGCGACAACAGCCTGAACGCGCGACCCCTTGAGCCCGACACACGCGCCCACCGGATCGATCGACTCATCACGGCTGTACACCGCAATCTTCGTGCGTCCACCAACTTCGCGCGCGATTTCCTTGATTTCGACGATCCCTTGGTGGATCTCGGGGACCTCCAAGTTAAAGAGCGCCGCCACGAAGAGAGGGTCGGCCCGGGACAGGATCATCCGAGGTCCCTTCGGCGTTTCCTCTACTTTCTTCAAAACGGCCCGGATGGGATCTCCCTGCCGAAACCGCTCCCGGGGGTTCTGATCTTTCCAGGGGATGATCGCATCAGCGTCGCGGGAGCGGTTGAGCAATACCACAAGCTTGCCGCGCTCCGTTTGCTGCACCTCACCGGAGAGAAGTTCGCCCACCTCACCCGCGAATTCGTCGCGAATGCGTTCGCGCTCGTTCTCACGAACCCGCTGGATGATCCGCTGCTTCACAGCCATCACCGCGTTTCGGCCGAAGTCCGTGAACGCTACAGGGATCTCCATGACGTCGCCGACCTCAAAAGTGGCGTCATCCCAGCGCGCTTCCTCGAGAATGATCTCGCACGCAGGATCTTCCACCTCCTCGACAACACGGCGTAGTACCACGATATCGAACTCGCCGGTGACATCGTCGATGTCGATTTCGGCCTGTACCGTCGCACCATAGATACGCCCAAGGCCGGCCAAGATTCCGTCCTTGACGAGATCTGTCATCTCATCTTCGGACAAGTTCTTGGTCGCTGCGACATCCCTGAAGGCCTCTACGATCTGGGCCGCATTCGCCATATCTACTCCCTCACTTCCAAGTGAAGACTAGGTGAGCCTTCCGGATCTCAGATCTCGGAATCACCACCTCGTCGCCATCTGGCAGGCACAGACGAACTGCCTCTGCTCCGTCCAGCGATTTGTCTAACCCAAGGAGTTCACCCTCCAGCCGAGTGGACCGGGCGAGCAACACTCTTTTCCCAACTACAGCGATCCGCTTGCCCCGGAAACGCTCAAAATCCGTCGATCGCACCAGCGGGCGATCCACGCCCGGTGATGAAACTTCGAGAACGTAGTGCTCTGACAGCCCTCCGTGCTCGTCCAGCCAAGGCTCGAGTTCCCGACTGATGCGTGCACAGTCGTCTACGTTGACGCCTTCTTCAGCGGCCTCCGCAGGTCGGTCGACCCTCAACTGCAAGACTGGGCGCCGGCTGCTGCCCGCCCAACGGAGTTCCACTAGCTCAAAACCCAGGTCCGCGACCTTGATCTCAATGCCTCGCTCGACGTCCGCAACGGCGCGCATTGTATCCACTCCCAATCAACAGGGGTACACCGCCGCAGCGACGTACCCCCAAGTTCACAGCGAACAAAAAAGCGGGGGCGAACAGCTCCCCCACTTCCAATAACGCCACCCGAAGGCGGCACTTCCAGCCACCTAATATAGGGAAGGCCTGAAACGCGCTCAAGGCTCGCGTCTCAGGCCTCCTACATTTACCGACTCGAAGCTGCCAATTATTGCGGCGCGGAATCGCCCTCCGATGGCGCGTCGCTTGCGGCATCTGTTCCGGAATCACCCTCTGGGGTGCCCCCTTCGGTGCCAATGATCCGTGCCTCCATGGCGCTGACCCGCTCGCGGATGCCCTCAACCACTTCCGCGAGGCCATCGAACTCCTTCTGGCTCACGAGATCGAGACGACCTTTGGCCCCCTCTGCCGCAGAGTGAGCCCTTTCGAGTGCGTCCTTCATGACATCTTTGGCCCGTTCAGCGGAGAGATCACCACGCTCCCTCGCCTCATTGATGGTCTCTTCCAGGGCCTCCTTGAAGGCAGACAGCACCCCAATTCCCTGTTTGATACCGTCCGAAACCTTTTCGCGGGGGCCCTTCTTGTCTCCTGCCATATCTTCAGTCATGACAACTCTTTAGCACGGTTTATGTCGAAACGCTCTCACGTCTACCTCTACGGCTTGTGGGCGGGGATGATTCAATCTGCAGCTTCATCGATTCGCTCAATCCGAGCCCCGAGCGCCCCAAGTCGAGTATCGATCGACTCGTATCCTCGTTCGATCTGGCGGATGTTGCGGATACGACTGGTCCCTTCAGCTCCAAGCGCCGCGATCAGGAGAGCCATCCCCGCCCGAATGTCCGGACTCTCAAGAACTCCGGCCTGGAGAGGCGTCGGTCCCACCACCACCGCACGGTGGGGATCGCACAGGATGATCGACGCGCCCATTCCCACCAGTTTGTCGGTGAAATACATGCGCGACTCGAACATCTTCTCGTGGACGAGCACCGTGCCTTTGCACTGTGTGGCTGCCACAATCGCGATCGAAGTGAGGTCTGCCGGGAACGCGGGCCAAGGCCCGTCATCAAGCTTCGGGACGTGGCCGAATGCGTCCTGTCGGATCACGTGGGACTCGGCGCCCTTCACGTGCAGGTCAGTGCCATCAATTTCGCAATGGATGCCCAGGCGGCGGAAGCCGAGCAGCGTAGAGTCCAAGTGCTCCACCGGGGCCCCTTCGACCGTAAGATCACTGCCGGTTACGGCTGCGAGGCCGATGAACGAGCCAGTCTCGATGTGATCGGCACCGATGGTGAACTCAGCACCGTTTAGACGCTTCACCCCTTCGATTTCCAGGATGTGGGTACCGATTCCTTGAATGTTGGCCCCCATCGCGTTAAGGAGGTGACAAAGATCCTGAACATGCGGCTCAGATGCCGTATTCCGGATCCGGGTCAGACCCTCTGCCCGGACCGCCGCCATGATCGCGTTCTCGCTGCCGGTCACCGACGGCTCATCCAGGAACATGTCGGCACCTACGAGCCGATCAGCGGCGATGGTAAAGCCACCGTTCAACGTGACCGTCGCCCCAAGTGCCTCAAACGCGAGGAAATGGGTGTCCATGCGCCGGCGCCCGATCACGTCGCCTCCGGGCGGTGGCAGCCGCACGTGGCCGAAGCGCGCGAGCAGCGGTCCAGCCAGCAACAGCGACGCGCGGATGCGCTCAGCGAGATCCCGGTTAACCTCGTCAGTCGCCACATTAGCGGCATCGACGGTCACGGTGTTCTCTGCGTCCCAGCGGACGTCAGCCCCGAGAGAGGACACAATCTCGAGGAACGTCAGGACGTCCCGGATGCGGGGTATATTATGCAGCGTCACTGGCTCCTCACAGAGCACAGTGGCAGCGAGACACGGAAGCGCTGCATTCTTGTTGCCGGCGGGCCGGATTCGGCCCTGAAGTCGAAGTCCACCTTCGACCGCAAAAGTCCCCATAGAATCCAAAGCGCGAGGTAGTGGGGGTGCGTACTGCGCCAATGGCAACGATGCCGGCGGCGCGGTCGCGAACCCCCGAACATACCGCTGGTCTCCAGTGAGCAGCAACCGACTCATCCTCCCCTCTCTTTTCAGCCGTGTGGCACCGTAGACGGCAACCCAACGAGGCCGTCCGCGGAGGACACCCTCCGCGAGAGCCTCCGAATGCACGATGTGTGCCGCGTTCGCCTCTCAGCCCCTACCTCTGGTCACGAGATCGCGCTCATTTCGGGTATGACTTGGTGATGAACTGGATCGGCCGCTACCGGAACGGTTAGACTTGGTCTATGCGGAACGCACAACTCATCGCCCTTTTCCAGGACCCGTCCCTTACGCGAGACGGCCTCTCTATCGCGGCTGACGTGTCGATGATCGTCGTGGGCGTGTCGATCTTGATCTTGGCCGTCGCGCTCAGCTGGTTCCTTCGCAAGGCGAACCGGACCTTGGACAGCGTCAGGACGGGCGTGAGTCAGAGCCTGGGTCCGGTCTCCGACCGCGCCCGCTCGATCTCGGACAACGTCGAGTTCATCACTCAGGCCCTTCGGACTGACGTCGAGAGGCTCAACGGCTCGGTTCGCGCTCTGACAAACCGGCTTCACCAGGCATCGGATCGCATGGAAGAGCGCATCGAGGAATTCAACGCGCTCATGGAGGTCGTTCAGGAGGAAGCTGAGGACATCTTCATCGACACGGCTGCCGCCGTGCGCGGTGTCCGAGAAAGCGCACTAGTGCTGGGAGGCGCTCGACCTTCCGGGACTCCTAAACCCGCTGGAGAGGGTGTGGACACCCCTGCCCCCGCTCTGGCGCCAACCGCGCCGGAAGCGCTGCTCGCCGAGGAGCCGTCCCAAGAAGCGCCGCTGGCCGGGGACAGCTGAGGCCGTAGCGCCGACCCCAATGGCCGCATTGGTCCTCGTCGTCCTCGCGTGGCTTCTCCTGGTGCCTGAGCCGGTAGCTGCATGGGGGCCGGCCACCCACGTCGCGCTGGGACAGGCGGTGCTCGGCTCGCTCTACTTGCTGCCACCCGCGATCCGGACCCTCCTCGAGAGATATCCTCTGCACTTCCTGTATGGATCCATCGCCGCGGACATCTCGTTCGCCAAGAAGTACGTGCCAGAGGGACGACACTGCCACAACTGGTCGGTGGGAGACGAGATTCACCGGTCCGCTGACAGCGAGCCCCTCCAGGCGGTCGGGTATGGGTACCTGGCTCACCTGGCGGCAGACACGATCGCGCACAATGTCTTCGTGCCTCGACAGCTGCTGCTCACGAGTACCACCCAAGCCATCGGGCACACGTACTGGGAGCACCGCATGGATCTGCACGTCGGGGACGAGTACCTCCGGCAGGCTAAATCGCTGGTGGTCGACAACGATCACTCGGAGGCTGACGCGCTATTCGACGAAGTGCTCAGTCGTACGATCTTCAGCTTCAAGACCAACCGCCGCATTTTTCGCGGGATGATCCGATTTCAGGGACACGAGCGTTGGCAACGCATCTTTGAGCAGGTCTTGGCGAAGTCGCGCTTCAACCTTCCCGCCCCGCTCGTCAACCAGTACTTCGAACTGTCGTACGACTACGTGGTCGACTATCTCGTCAATCGAGAGAACTCGGCGCCACGTCAGCTCGATCCGATTGGGGAACTCAACCTGAAGCTCGCGAAAAAAGTCAGGCGGCGGGCTATGTCAGATCACACTTCGGATCACCCGGAAGTACTTCTCGAAATGGCCAACGCGTTCTTCGCATTCCCTCCGGCCCTCAAGCATGCGCCGGAGGTGGACGGCATGCGAACGGCCGGCGTGTTAAGGCGCAAGCCACCCCAGCAGTAGCTCGTTCACTTTCTTGGGATCCGCCTGCCCTCGAGACCGCCTCATTACCTGTCCCACGAGGAATCCGCCGATCTGGGTCTCTCCGCGCCTAAGCCGCTCCGCCTCCTCAGGGTGGGCTTCGATGACCTCCTCGACCCACCTGCTCAGTTGGGCGTCATCCCGCACCTGAACGAAACCTCGAGCCTCGATGATGTCCGCCGGCTCTCCACCCTCATCCGCGAGAATCCCCAGGACCTTCTTCGCGGAGCTATCGGAAACCGTCCCATCTCGGACCAATCCAATGAGGTCTGAGAGTGCAGCCGGGAGGACCGGACAGGACGCAATATCCACGCCCCGGTGGTTGAGCAGCGCCCGGAGGGGCCCCATGACCCAATTGGACGCGAGCTTCGCGTCGCCCAATCGCTCCGTGACCGCCTCGAAGTAGTCGGCGGTGGCTGCGGACTGGGTGAGGACGTCGGCATCGTACAGGGTGAGTCCGAACACAGCTTGAAAGCGCGCCCGCCTCGGACGAGGAAGTTCCGGAAGCTCTGAGCGCGCTTGTTCAATGGACTCACGGGTCACGCGGAGTGGCGGGAGGTCTGGCTCCGGGAAATACCTATAATCATGCCTACCCTCCTTGCTTCGCATGGGCCGGACCTCATTCCGATGGTCGTCCCACAAGAGGGTCTGTTGTTCGATGACCCCTCCCCCGTCCAAGATCTCGGTCTGACGGGCGATCTCAATGTGGAGGGCCCGCTCGATACCCGAGAACGAGTTGACGTTCTTGATCTCGGTTTTGACTCCCAGAGTCTTCGCGCCCACCGGTCGCATGGAAATGTTGGCGTCGGCTCGGAGGCTACCCTCCTCCATGTTGCAGTCACTGACAGACACATATTCGAGCGTCTGCTTCAGTGCACCGAGAAAGGCCCGCGCGTCTTCCGGGCTCCTCAAGTCTGGCTCGGTCACGATTTCGACGAGCGGAGTCCCGGCGCGATTCAAGTCGACCACGGTGGCGTGCGGCACCCGATCATGCAGCAACTTGCCAGCGTCTTCTTCCATGTGAACGCGACGGATGCGTACCGAGGCATCTCCAGTCGCGGTGTCGAATGCCACCACACCGTCCGTCCCAAGAGGTCGGTCGTACTGGGTGATCTGATATCCCTTGGGCAGGTCCGGATAGAAGTAGTTCTTCCGCGACCAGACGCTCTCTTCGTACACGGTGCAACCGAGCGCGAGCCCGGTCCGCACCGCGAGAGCCACCGCCTCTGGGTTGATCGCAGGCAACGCCCCGGGCAACCCCAAACAGACCGGACATACGTGGACGTTCGGTGCTGAGCCGAACTCGACAGCGTCACCACAAAAGAGCTTTCTTGCAGTACGAAGCTGCACATGCACCTCGATGCCGATCACGGCTTCCCAACTCATGTTCCGCCCTCGCTGAACGAGGACTCCAGCGCCCCCGCAGCCCTCAACATGGTCGACTCCTCCCACCATGGGGCGAGGAACTGCCCTCCGATAGGAAGGCCATCAATACGACCGATCGGCACGGACATTCCGGGAATCCCGGCCAAGTTCGCAGTGACCGTAAACACGTCAGAGAGATACATGGAGACCGGATCCGCGACGCGCTCTCCAATTCGAAACGCCGGAGTAGGCGCCGTCGGTGTGAAGAGGACATCGACGTCGCAGAACGCATGTTCAAAATCCTGCGCGATGAGCGCCCTCGCCCGCTGAGCGGTGCCGTAGTACTGGTCGTAATACCCAGAGGAAAGCGCATAGGTACCCAACATGATGCGGCGTTTTACTTCGGGACCGAATGCTTCTCTCGTGGATTCATACATAGCCCCGATGTCCCCACCGGCTCCCCGCTCTCCAAACCGCACGCCGTCGTATCGGGCCAAATTGCTGGACGCTTCAGCGGGGGCAAGGACGTAATACGCCGGGATCGCGAAACGTGTGTGCGGCAGTGAAACAGACTTCACGGTGGCGCCCAGCCCTCGAAGCCGTTCGAGCGACTCCTCCACGAGTCTTCGGATTCCCGCGTCTAAGGTCTCCGGCACGTACTCGCGGGGCACACCCACAGCCATGCCGCT
>FLOH01000955.1_pt1 | contig 49704 bp, 26 predicted proteins | sample 756751 | NCBI WGS metagenome assembly FLOH01 (sample SAMEA4026879, study PRJEB14308) | marine metagenome | biome: coastal water; material: water | depth 74 m | reverse complement strand
CAGCGTGTGGAAGATTTACTCAATAACCGACCGCGCAAAGCACTCAACTACCACTCACCCAATGAGGTCTTCGACAAGCTCACAGCCCCGCTTGAAAACTATGCACTTGGTATGTGAACTTGGGAGATATTTGCCGTAATCATTTTTCGACATGGATTCTGCTTGCTTGCAGAAAGTTGGCAAATCAATGAACCCCATTCTTAGGGCAATTTCTTCAAGACAGGCAATTTTCAGGCCTTGCCGCTTTTCAACGGTTTGCACAAAATGAGCCGCTTGCAGCAGTGAATCATGCGTGCCGGTATCCAGCCAGGCAAAGCCTCGACCCATCAATTCCAGGTTCAGTTCGCCGGAGTTCAGATACGGTTGAATTACATCTGTGATCTCAAGTTCGCCACGGGCCGACGGCTTGACATGATCAGCAATGTCGCAGACGCGATTGTCGAAAAAATACAGGCCGGTGACGGCCCAGTTTGATTTGGGATTAAGCGGCTTTTCGGCCAGCGAAATAGGTTTGCCGTCATCGCCGATTTCAACGACACCATAGCGTTCCGGATCGGAAACCCAATAGGCGAAAATCGTCGCGCCGCTCTGCATTGCGGCAGATTTCCGGAGCAGGTCGACAAAGCCATGCCCAAAGAAGATGTTGTCTCCAAGGATCAGGGCGCAAGGCCCATCACCGATAAATGTTCTGCCGATAATAAAGGCTTCGGCCAATCCACGTGGTGCCGATTGCTCGGCATAGCTCAGGGATATGCCAAGTCTGGAGCCGTCCCCCAAAGCCATTTCCATCAACGGCCGGGCCTCGGGGGTTGAAATGATCAGAATATCACGAATGCCGGCCAGCATAAGTGCCGACAGTGGATAATGAATCATCGGCTTGTCGTAGATCGGCAGGAGTTGTTTGTTGACGCTGATCGTTGCGGGATAGAGTCGGGAGCCGCTGCCGCCCGCCAAGATAATACCTTTCATACGTCCCCCTTGCGTGTCTTTGCTGCGGAAAGACCCAGTCGATCGCCATCATAACGATCCTGCATCAGGGGCCCCCACCAGGCTTCATTATCAAGATACCAGACGACGGTGTCGCGCAGGCCCTGATCAAAAGCGATTTGCGGCGTCCAGCCGAGTGTGGAGCCGATGCCGCGGGTATCAATGGCGTAGCGGTGATCATGTCCCGGTCTGTCCGTGACGTATGAAATCAGCTCAGCGTGCAGCCCGTTACCGGTGATGTCGTCCAGCAGGGCACAGATGGTGCCGACGACATCGATATTTCGACGTTCGGCATTGCCGCCGACCAAATACGTCTGGCCGGGCGTGCCTTCGATAACGATCTGCAAAAGTGCGCGTGCGTGATCATGTACATGCAGCCAGTCCCGGACGTTCTCTCCCTTGCCGTAAACCGGCAGTGACTGCTGGCGTAATGCGCGGATGATCATCAACGGGATGAGTTTTTCCGGAAATTGATAAGGTCCATAGTTATTCGAGCAATTGCTGATCAGAACCGGCAGCCCGTACGTATGATACCAAGCCATGGCTAGATGATCAGACGATGCCTTGCTGGCAGAATAAGGGGATCTCGGCCGATAGGGAGTTTCATTGGTGAAAGCCGGATCGCTCAGTTCAAGCGAGCCAAACACTTCATCCGTCGATACATGGAGGAAGCGGAACCGCTGCGCACGCTGATCATCAAGGCTTTGATAATACTGATTGGCCATGTCGAGCATCTGAAAAGTGCCGACAATATTTGTTTGTATGAAGTCGGTCGGCCCATCAATGGATCGGTCGACATGGGATTCTGCAGCCAGATGCATGATGACATCCGGCAGGTTTGTTTCCAATATGTCCCGGATTGCCGCGCTGTCACAAATATCCGTTTTGTAGAAACGATAGTTTGCATCCGCTTCCACGCAGGCAAGCGATGCCTGATTTGAGGCATAGGTAAGCTTGTCGACATTAATGACACTGTGCCCGTCGGCAATTGCTGTGCGCACGAGTTCTGAGCCGATGAAACCAGCGCCGCCGGTAATTAATATTTTCATAGGCCACCTTTGTTATCGGTGTGCATAGCATACTGAAAAAAATCCGGAGAATCCTTAAGTCTCGATGCGACTTTATCTTTGTCTGAAATCGTCGCCTTGTCTGGTGAAACCGGCCAAGCAATGCCCAGATCTGGATCGTTCCACAAGATTGTACGGGCTAGATCAGGGGTGAAATGACTGGACAATTTGTAAGCCATTTCCGTATCCGCCACCAAGGTGCAGAAGCCATGCGCGAATCCTACGGGAATGTAGAGCATCCGCGCATCATCCTCATGCAGTTCAATGGCAACATGCTCACCAAAGGTCGGGGAACCGGCACGGATATCAAGAATGATGTCGAGCACGCGCCCGCGCGTCACACGTGCCAGTTTGGCCTGCGCTGCATCGCCGATCTGGAAATGCAGGGCGCGAACCGTCCCGGCATTTTGATTGCGTGAAACGGCATCCAGAACAAATCGGGTATCGATACCAATAGCCGCGAAGGAACGGGTATCGTAGGTTTCCATAAAGAAACCACGGATATCTCCGTGCCGGTCAAGATCAATAATTTTGATATCGGGAATTCTGGCTTCGGTGATTTTCATGACCCGCCCCCGTCCGACAGATAATTGCGAATGCCTTGTTCCAGACTTGTTTCTGGAACCCAGCCGGGAAGCATCTCGCCGCGCCAAGGGACTGTTATACGGCGTTTGGGAAGATTGAAAACGCCGGACTTTGTCTTGATCGTCCGACCATTGATTTTCTCGAACATGGTAACGACGTCGCTCAAGTGGACACTGTTGCCGGAGCCGACATAAAAGTGTTTGGCGTTAACACTGTCCGGCGCGTCGTAAAGCAGTTGGGCAGCAGTCCCGAAAGCCCGGATCACATCGTCGATGTAGACGAGATCAATGGCCATATCCTCATCGGGAAGGGGAAGCGGCTCGCCGCTCTTCTGCGCCCGTGAAACAGCTGCGATCAGTTTTTCACGCCAGTCTCTGGGACCATAAACATCATGCAGGATCAACGTAGTGGTGAGAAAACCATGAGCATCGCGGTAATACGCAAGAATATCGTCAAATGCCTGTTTGAGGGCAGCATACAGGGAAAGTGCGCGTGGCGTTTTGCTTTCATAATACTGAGCGAAAGTACCGGTATTGATAAAACGTATCTGTTTCCCGGATTGGCTCAAGGCTTCGCAAAGTTGCACGCCGAATAATATGTTGGCATCGACCAGCGGCTGCACGTCGGCTGGCGAAGCTTCGCGGCGATAAATGCTGGCCAGATGAAAAACAACATCCGGGTCAATGCTGGCGATGACTTCGGCAATATTTTCCGTCTGACCGTTGATCGCATGAATCTGATTTGGCTTCAGTTTGCCTGCCAGACGCTCCGGCTTTGTTTCCGGGCGTGCCAGCACATGCACATCGAGTCCCTGATCAAGCAGATAGGTGGTCAGATTCTTGCCGGGATAGCTCGACGCGCCTGTGATCAAATAGCGATGCATGCCGATCGCCGTTTCATTGCTGTTCAGCGAACTCGCGGAATTGCGATGTTACGTAAGCGACTTCTTCTTCGCCTAGGCCCTGATGGCAGCCAAGCAGCAACCCGCCGCGCATGACCTGATCAGCGTTGGGGAAGCCGCCCGGTGCCTCGCGGCGTTCGATATCACGGAAACCGGGCTGGCGCAGAATGTTGCCTGTAAAGACGGTGCGGGTCTGGATGTCGCGTGATTCCATGAATTCCTGTAATGCGCGTCGTGTGAATGGCGCATCGTCCCGCACCACCAGTGGCACGGCCAGCCACGCCGTATCAACCTTGTTGGTGACGCGCGGCAGGATAAACCAGTCTTCATAATCCGAGAAAAAGGCCCTTAGTGCCGCGAAGTTTCTTTTGCGTCTGGCGACATATTCAGGAAGCCGCTTCAACTGTACAAGGCCGAACGCCGCAGAAATTTCCGAAGGCAGGAAATTGTAGCCAATCGATTCAAACATGAATTTGGCATCATAGGGAATGCCGTCGACTTCGGTGTTGAAGCGGTCAGCGGAATTTTCGCTTTCGCCCGTCAGACTTGAACTTCTACCCCAACCGCGTAGCAGTGCGGCACGCTTGTATATGGCTTCGTCATTGACCGAAATCATGCCGCCAAAGCCGCCGGCAGTCATCACATGCGAGGCGTAAAAGCTTGTCGTCGCAACGTCCGAAAGCTGCCCGGTATCCGTCCCATTCAATGTATAGCCAATGGTGTCGGCGGAGTCTTCAACCAGCAGAAGCCCGTATTCGTCGGCAATTTCCCGGAGCCGTTGCCAATCCGGCAGGTTGCCGATCAGGTTCGGGATCATCATTGCTTTGGTTTTCGGCGTTATCATCTGAGGTATTTTTTCAACATCAATGACATAGGTGTCCGGTTCGACGTCGATAAACACAGGAACAAGTCCGCATTGAACAAGTGGTGCAACTGTCGTTGAAAAGGTAAGGGCAGGGGTGATTACTTCGGAGCCTTTTTCAAGGCCGAGCGCAGTAATCGCCAACAGATTTGCAGCTGATCCGGAGGTCACCATCAGTCCGTGCTTCTTGCCAAAAATATTGGCGACCTGTTGCTCAAAGGATGAGACCCTGGGGCCGGTCATCAATTGCAGCGGAGAGTTTTCCAGAACATCGATAACGGCGTCGATTTCCTCGCGCTCGTAAACAGCCTGAGCATAAAAAACGCGCATACTTAGAGTAACTCCTGTGTTAGACGACTTCTACCATGCGTACCGGAATGATCCATTTTCCGCCACGTGCGCGAAAAGCTTTTTCCTTGGCATTTATCTCATTAAAATGATTCCAAGCAAACAGTACGGCGCTGTCAGCATTGCTGGCCGTAAACGCATCATGTGATTTTACCGGGATATGTGCACCCGGCGAGTATTTATTCTGTTTGGCTGGTGTGGTGTCGGAAATGAAACTGACGAGCTTGTCGGTGATGCCGCAATAGTTAATGACCGTGGCGCTTTTCGCCGTTGCACCGTATCCGACGATGTTTTGCCCCTTGGCTTGCAGATCGTGCAGCAGGTTCATGATCCGCTCGCGCGACACTTCGCAATTTTTGCGGAAGGTCTCGAAGGTCTCGGGTCTGCCCAATCCCATGGATTTTTCTTTGGCACGCTGTGCGAGTAAGCGGTCACTTTCTGGATAGGCACCCTTGTGGCAGAGAAAATAGCGCATGCATCCACCGTGGAACCCATTCCACTCAACATCAAAGATTTCCATGCCATGACGTGCAAAGACGTTGTTCAGGGATGTGACCGACCATATGTACATGTGTTCTGCATAGAGCTGGTCATAGGCCGTGTCTTCAATCATGTTGCCGAGATAGGGGTCTTCTTGAACCATGACCCCCTTCGGTTTCAATAGGATGGCGACACCGGCGGCGACGGAATTGGTGTCTTCGATATGGTGCATCGTATTGGTCGTGATAAACAGATCAGCATGACCGTGCTCGGAGACGATGTCGGCGGCTGTTTTGGCGTTGAAAAAATCGCTCAGGATACGAATGCCTTTTTCACGCGCGGCATCCGCAACATTGCTTGAGGGCTCGACACCCAGGTGCGGAATACCGGCACGGGCAAAATTCTGCAGCGTAATGCCGTCGTTACAGCCGATTTCAACAACGAAGGGATTTGTTTCCGAGACATAACGGGCCATCAGATCTTCGGCCATAACCCTGAAGTGTTCCGTCATGTAACGTGACGTACTGGCAAAATAAGCATAGTGGTCATGAAACATCTGATCGGGATCGGGGACATCGACTACCTGCAGCGTATGACAATCGCCGCAGACTGCGACTTGCATATGATAAAAGTATTCATCGGCGAACTGATCGGGATTTAGAAACGCATTTCCAATAGGCATTTGTCCAAAATCCATGAAAGGCTCAATCGGACAGCCGCAAAGTCTACATTTTTTCATTTAAATTTCCCAATACCGCTCAACTTGGGCACGTTAGAAGTTACGAGAGACTATATTTTTGAAGTCGGCAGGTCAATTTAACTGACAATGCCAAACATCAAAATAACGCCCCTGTTCGATGATTTTATAGTGATCCAGAAATGACCGGGACAAAGCGGGGGCATAGATGGGTCCGCCAAAATAGCTATTCAGGCTAAATGGCGATTCGCCCTTTGGTGTGATCCAGTAATGTGTTTCGCAATTGCTGATGTGGGCGATCTTTCCGGGCAGGTTGTCAACGCCGATAAAGCGGGCCTCCATGTCCGACCAACCGTCGATGGTGATCGGATATCCCCTGAATCCGAGAATCGCCTTCAACTGCGATAAGGGATAGGTCTCGACGATCTTTGCGCCAAGGCCCATTTCAACTGCCTCGGGTGCATATTTGTCGGCAATTGATGTAACCTCGCGTGCCGCCGAATCAAGCCATGAAAGCTCATCGAGTGTGCGGTGGAATCGTTTTTGCGGGTTCACCGTCAGGATGATGAGGATAGCGGCAATGAAGGATTTCATTGCAAATTGCGAGCGGGGCGATGTGTCGAGACAGCGCGCGAAGCGAATGGTCAGATCAAGCGTGATAGGAAAGATCAAGTTCATCTGATACCACGAACTGCCTTCAACGGATGCCGGATACAGGCTGATTGCGACCGCTATGAACAGAGCCCCCAAGTATAAAATATCCTTGAATGGAGGGCGTTGCCCCCGGATCAATGCAATACCCAAGAAGATCACAGGCGGCAGCACGTACAGAAGTGATCGGCGCATTAGAAACGGCAAGGCATGAAAATCGATGCTGCGAGCCGACACAAGATTGACCAGCCCGTCCTGATAAACCTGCAGGGAAATGCCTGGAATGATAAACGGTGTGGCCATAGTCACGGCGATAACGAGTGCCATGCAGATAAATATTTTCCATTCCCGCCAGTCGCAGTATCGAATTACGAGCGGGATCAGAAAGACAAAGAAATGTGCTTTCATGTTGATGGCCAGACCAACAGCCAAGGCGATTGCGATGGCGCTTGTCCACTTGTTGGCTGCGGTTCCCGGCGCGTAAATGCTGGTTGCAAGCAGGGCGGCGCATATCAGCAGGATGGCTTGAGGGTCGGGACGACTCCAAAATGTATAAGGCACGCTGGCCAGCTGGATGCTGACAAAGGAAATGGCCCCGAAGGTAAGCCATCTTGAACCGTGGGTGCGACAGACAAAAAGGCAGAAAAAGACAAGTGACAGAAATGCAGAGGCAATGCCGCCAGCTTTGCTGACCACTATGCTGCCGCCAAAAATTTTGAGAAATATGGCATTGGCAAGAAAACTGATCGGTCCATAGGGAACAATCAGGAATATGCCGTCTCCATTAGGCTGGTAAAGTGGTGCGCCGTTGGCAAATTGCCAGGCGCGCGTCGTGATCAAGGCTTCGGCATGGTCGAGGTAGCCGGCAAAATTCCAGTACCTTGCAAGCGAGTAGACAAAGAACGCGACGACGATACAGGCGAACGCTGTAAAGATGAGATGTGGTAATGATTTTAGTTGAGTCATAAAATTTGTTTCACTTAATTATTGGAAATATTCCGGCCAATCTCCAACGCTCAAGAAGTAGCTTGAGACGGTACGGTTTACAAGTTTTGGGGTTTCGCACACGCATCGCGCGCCAGTAAAATTTTCAGGCCGGTCGTTTCGCCGGATAAACCTCTATTCTGCCAATTCTGACCGTCCTGAGCAGGTGTATTGCGGCAGAAAAATCGATATATGCCGAAACCTCTGGAATTTCCCGGCGTTATCACTACATTTCGAAATACGTAAACCGGAGTGACTATGACTGACCTTGTGAGCGAAATCGCGTCGAGACGCACCTTCGCCATCATTTCCCACCCTGACGCCGGTAAAACCACGCTAACGGAAAAGCTGCTGTTGTTCGGCGGTGCTATTCAGTTGGCCGGTGCTGTCAAAGCCAGGGGTGATCAACGACGGGCACGCTCCGACTGGATGAAGGTCGAGCGCGAGCGGGGCATTTCCGTTGCCTCGTCGGTGATGACTTATGACTATTCCGATTGCACCTTCAACCTGCTCGACACGCCGGGTCACGAGGATTTTTCCGAGGACACCTATCGCACCCTGACGGCCGTCGACAGCGCCGTGATGGTGATCGATGCGGCGCGCGGTATTCAGGCGCAGACCCGCAAGCTGTTCGAGGTCTGCCGTCTCAGGAACGTGCCGATTACCACCTTCATCAACAAGATGGACCGCGAAGCCCGCGATCCGTTCGAGCTGCTCGACGAAATCGAGCAAACCCTGCAACTGGACGTGACGCCGGCGAGCTGGCCGATCGGCATGGGTCGCGATTTCCTCGGTTGCTATGACCTGCTCAACGACAGGCTGGTGCTGGTTTCCAAGTCCAAGGGCGAGCGCCCGGATGTCGGCGAGCCGTGCAACGGCCTTGATGATCCCAAGCTGGATGCACTGTTGCCCGATTATGCCGTCGCCAAGCTGCGCGAAGATGTTGCGATGGTGCGGGGCCTCTGCCCGCCACTGGACGAGGAAGCCTTTGCCGAAGGCAACATGACGCCGGTTTATTTCGGCAGCGCCATCAATAATTTCGGTGTCCGCGAGTTGCTGGATGGTCTGGTGCGCAGGGCACCGCGTCCACGCGCGCAGGAAGCCCGCGAACGCATGGTTGAGCCCGATGAAAAGAATTTCACCGGGTTTGTCTTCAAGATTCAGGCGAATATGGATCCCAAGCACCGGGACCGGATCGCCTTTGTGCGCATCTGTTCGGGACGCTTCAAACGCGGCATGAAACTTAAGCATTCTCGCAGCGGCAAGATTCTCAATGTCCACAATGCCGTGTTGTTTCTGGCGCAGGATCGCGAGCTGGCCGAGGATGCCGTAGCAGGGGACATCATCGGCATTCCGAACCACGGCAATCTGCGCATTGGCGATGTTCTGACCGAGGGTGAAGACCTGCATTTCATCGGCATCCCGAGTTTTGCCCCGGAAATGCTGCAGAAAGTACGTCCGGACGACCCGCTGAAAGCCAAGCATCTGGGGCGCGCCCTGCAGCAATTGGCGGAAGAGGGTGCGGCCAGGGTGATCAAGCCAACGCTGGGGGCTGACTGGATCGTCGGTGTGGTCGGGGTTTTGCAGTTTGAAGTGATGGCCGACCGGATTCGCACCGAATATGACGTACCAGTGCGCTTCGAGCCGACGGAACTGATGACCGCACGCTGGGTCGCCGGCGAGCCGCAGATGATGAAGAAATTTCTCGACACCAACCGGGCTTCAGTCGGTATCGATCACGATGGCGAGCCGGTGTTTCTGGCACGCAATGCCTGGCATATGAACAAAGCGATTGAAGACTGGCCTGACCTGCAATTCATGAAAACCCGCGAGCAGATTGTTTGATGAATGGACGAGTGATCCGATCATGAAGCCGAAGATTCAATATACCAAACTACCCCCCGAAGAAACGCACCGACTGCTTCTTGAGACCCGCGCTGCGCGCCCGAAGGATCAGCCGATGTGGGTGTTCGGTTTCGGCTCGCTGATGTGGAATCCCTGCTTTTCATACGACGTAAAGGCATCGGCGCTGCTGCGCGGGTATGACCGAAAATTTCACATCTGGACGACACGGGCGCGGGGAACGCCAGACAACCCCGGGCTCGGGCTGTGCCTGGAAGATTGCATGGGGATGTGTCGCGGCATTGCCTACCGGTTGCTCGAGGATGATATCGAAGCCGCGTGGGAGCGGCTCTGGGAACGTGAAATGGGCAGTGGTGTCTACCGTGCGTCCTGGGTCTCGGTGGAAACGGAAGATCATGGCCGCGTGCCGGCCCTGACGTTCATCGTCAACCGTGATCATCCGCATTACGCAGGACCGATGCCCAGTGAACAGATGGCTGAAATTATGGCGGGTGCCTGCGGCAGTTACGGCCCTTGCCGGGATTATCTGGCCGGTACCGTTGAGGAAATGCGGAAACTGAACGTTTTCGATCAGGACCTTGAGGCGTTGCTGGCCAAAGTCGATGCCCTGGAAAATATCAAACAGGAATGATCCTGTGCCTTACTGGCACTTTGCCGCGGCATCAATCTGGAAACTGCGTTTGTACCAGGACGGATCGATCGCCATGCCGACTTCGCCGGTCATGTTCTGTGTTTTGGTCACTTTGAACGTCTTGGTTTCGCCCGCGTCCAGACGCATGCGGCGTGCACTGATCATCTGACGGTTGGGGCCTTCGATCCGGAACATTGAGAATGTGCCGGTACTCGGCCAGTCACTACCGGCATTGACGACAGTGAAGGTGGTCTCACCGGCTTCGCAACTCGACGAGATTTTCAGTTTGATCGGATTGACGGACAGGCTGGCGACTTCATTATTCGAACCGACAACGTTGCTGTTTCCGGCTGCAGTTTGAATGCCGGCGGCTGTTGAGAAGTTATTCAGTGATGCGATGACCTGCTCTTCTGCAAGGCATTGCGCAACGGCAAGCCACTGCTGTGAAGCATAAATATATCGGCTGATGCCGGATGCATCGACCCTTATCGGTTGGCCGCGCACATTGAGAACGGCACCTTCATCCGACTTCTGCAGTTTTTGCAACGCGTACAGGTTCTTCTGCAGCGTGACCAGATACGGTGTCCAGTCGCCGCCCGAGGATTTGTTGACGTAGGACTTGACCTGCTCGTGGGTGAAGCTGCCCAGATATTCACTTTCCGGAAACGGCGGGCAAGCCGCCTGCGCTTGCGATGCAGCGGCAACCAGAAAAGCGACGGCAAAAATGGAACGGCAAAACGACATTAAGTAACCTCTCAAGGTGAATTGAGAGGAACCTATAGGGCGAAACTGAACACAGGCTGACGTGTTCCCGTTTTATTGTAATAATTTGTATCAATAATGGCAAAAAATCGGCAGCTATCCGCGATTTTTCCGCTCCCGGTGAATAATGTAGATGCCCGATGCGATGATGATCCCGGCACCGACGTAGGTCCAGATGTCAGGTATCGTGCCGAACAGTGCGAATCCGATCAGCGTCGCCCAGATCAGATTGGTGTAACTGTAGGGAGCAACCTTTGAGGCTTCGGCGTGGCTGAACGCCTTGATCATGCAGAAATGCCCCAACGTGCCGAAAGTGCCGAGCAGCGCTTCGATTGCCAGATCCTTCGGGGTAAACATGACGAAATGCGAGGGCACGATGATGCTCATGATCAGGGCACCCAGCAGGGCGCTGTAGAAAAGCGTCGTCAATACGGGATCCTGCCCGCTCAATGCCCGGGTGCTAAGCTGATAGCAGGCGTAGGAGGCGGCAGCGGCAAGCGCCCATAACGAGCCAATCGCAAGCGCTCCGTTGCCCGGGCGAATGATGATCAAGGCACCGATGAAGCCGACCAGTACGGAAAGCCAGCGACGAATACCGACTTTTTCCTTGAGGATGAACGGGGCCGCCGCCGTCACCATCAGAGGTGCGGTGAACATGATGGCGCTGCCTTCGGCGACCTGAATGGTATTGAGGGCGGTAAAGAAACAGAGCGTTGCGCCCAGCAGAAACAACGAGCGAACGAGCTGGAATTTCAGACTCTGCGTTCTGATCAGTCTGGGCATTTTCGGTGCCAGCACCACCAGCAGGATGAGTACTTGAAAAAGATAACGGCCCCAGACGACCTGCATCGTCGGGTAATGGCTGACCAGATATTTCGCGCAGGTATCCATCGAGACGAACAAGAGCATGGCCAGCAGCATCCAGAGGATACCGGCACGCGTGTTGTTGGGGGATGGATGATTGTCTGAGGGCATGGGCCGTACTTTAAGCTTCTGTGGCGGGGTGTCAGCAAAAAGGTAATGCACAGTCCGGGTATTTGCGGTCTAACGACGCCATGGACACCATCAAGCAGGAACCCGTGACGAGAATTGCGATTGAAGGCCTCTCCGGGCGCCTTCGCCGCCATTCTATGGAACTGATACGACTGGGCACGCCGATCATTGTGTCCCGCTCCGGATTCCTTTTTCTGGTTATGGCCGATACCGTCATGACCGGCCATTTCAGTGCCGAAGAACTGGCTTATCTGGCGATAGGGCTTGGGCTGATCATGCCGATGATGATCACCTCGCTGGGCATGATCATGGGGACGCTGGTGCTGACGGCCAATTCCTTCGGGGCCGGGCGACTGACGGATTGCGGACCGGTTTGGCGGCGTTCGCTGCTCTATGCCTTGCTGCTGGGCGGGATCTGCGTCGCGATCGGCTCGCAAGGAGATAACCTGCTGAGGCTTACCGGGCAAACTCCGGATGTGGCCGAGCACGGCGGCAGGATCATGATGATCGTATCCCTCGGTCTGCCCGGACATCTGCTGTTTTTAAGTTCGGTTTATTTTCTCGAGGGGATCGGCCGGCCAAGCCTGTCGATGCTGGTGATGGTGGCGGCGAACGTTCTCAACATCGCCCTGAACTGGGTCCTGATTGACGGTCAGTGGCTGGGCGAGCCGCTGGGTGCAGCCGGGGCTGCGTGGGCGACGACGGCAACCCGCTGGTTCATGGCGGGGACACTGGCGCTGATCGTCTGGAATATGAAAGATCATGCGCGCTTTGCCGTCCGCGCGCCCCTGACGGGCGGATTCAAATCGTGGCAGGAACTGCGGCGGATCGGCTATGCCATCGGTCTCAGCGTCGGCATTGAAAGCCTCGCCTTTGCCTCGTTGAATACGTTTGCCGGGTGGATCGGCAAGCTGCCTTTGGCGACCTACGGTCTGACCCTGAATCTGATGGCGCTGGCGTTCATGCTGGCCATCGGCATCGGTTCGGCGACAGCGGTCAGAGTCGGCATTGCTTTCGGTCGCGGCGATATTCCCGATGCCGCGCTTGCCGGATGGACCGGCCTTGGCGCCAATGTTCTTGTGATGCTGGCGGCCGGAAGCCTGACGTTTGCCTTTACCGATAATCTTGCGGCATTTTATTCCGATGATCCGGCGCTGCTGTCTGAAGCCATCGTGACGATTGGCTTCATTGCCTGGATTTTCATTCCCGATGGCGGACAGGCCGTGATGGCCAATGCACTGCGTGGCCGCAAGGATGTGTGGATGCCGAGCATCATTCAGATGACCAGTTTTTTTGGTGTCATGGTGCCGGTAGGCTATCTTTCCGCATTCACCTGGGGTAACGGCACGATCGGTCTGTTCCATGGCATTTTGGCCGGCTGCACGGTGTCGCTGATATGGCTGAGCCTTCGGTTCCATCACATGGCAATGCGCGATATACACCATGCCGCAGCCACCCATGCCGGTACGCCTCAAACGTAGCGTTTATTTTGCGTAGCGCTGGCAGTCGATGCAGTTGGGAACGCTGGGATCATTCTGCAGTCTCTTGAGGGCAATATCCTCATCACAAATCGTGCAGTAACCGAAACTGCCGGTTTCGATCCGCTCAAGCGCGGCTTCAATGCGGGCCCGCTCAACACCCCTGCGGCGTTCTGTTTCCAGCTGCATGGCCTGACCCTGCAACGCATCCATTCTGGATACGCGGCCAATGGCCGTCTGATCCAGCTCAACCGGTTTTCGGGAGTCCGCGGAAATATTTGAAATGGCATTCAGTTCGTCGCGCATGGCGAGCAGGCGCTTTTTGAATTTGGTCGTCTGTGCTTGGCTCAGCGACACCTTACCACTCCCTTATCTCTCCCTGAGGGCGTCTTGCATGCGTCCAATCAGCGGATCAAGGATGTATTCCATAACCGTTCGCGTCCCGGTCTGAATGGACGATATGACCTGCATGCCCGGAAACAGATCATAGCGCAGTTTGTGATCTTCGAAATAGCTGCTTTCCGTCAGAATGCGCACCTTGTAGAACGGCCGCCCGTCTTCCGTGACCAGCGTATCCGGCGAAACCCTGTCGACAACCCCCTTGATGTCACCGAATTTCGAGGCATCGGACGAGGCCAGGGTTACTTTCACCGCCTGTCCGGCGCGCACATAGCCGATATCCTGCGGCGGCAACTGGGCTTCGATGATCAACCGGTCATCGGCCGGGACAATATCGACGACCGTGGTGCCGGCACGGACGACACCGCCGACGCTGACGACGTGCAGTGTTTTGATGATGCCGCCAACCGGTGCCCTGAGGGTTGTTCTGTTCAGGTTGTCCTGAACCTTGCGCACGCGTTGCGACAATTCATCCATTTCGCGGGTAACCTTGTCGAGTTCGGTTTGCGCTTCTTCACGGAACGTGGCGCGAATGGTTTCCATATTGGACCGGGCTTCGCCCAGTGCCGCACGCAACCGTGGCAGCGCACTTTCAGACTCGTCAATGCGCCCGCGCAGATCCGCAGCCTCCTTGAGAAGGTTCAGATGCAGCATGCGGTTGGTCAGTTCCTTGGCCAGCAGCTTCTTCGATATTTCAATCTGCTCGGTCAGCAGCGACAAACTTTCTTCGGCGTTTTTGCGTCGTGACTGGACCTCCTGGATTTCCAGTTCGCGCTGGCTGATGGCATCCTGCTGGGCTCTGATCTGTCCGTTTTTGCGTCTTTTCCGGGTCTCGAACAGATTGATCGACTGTTTGACCAGTTCCGGTTCCGCCTTGACCAGGGCTTCGGGATATACGGGCTTGTCCGCACCGGCCAGTTCAGCCTTGTAGCGGGAGATATCCGTCAGCAGCGAGCGCAGCCGGATTTTCAACTCCTGCACATCGGCGCCGCTTTGCGTCTGCTCCAGTTCGACCAGCGGCTGGCCGGCCACGACATGGTCGCCTTCCTTGACCAGAATGGCGCGCACGATGCCGCCTTCAAGATGGTCTACCGATTGCACATTGGTCGAGGGCGAAACCTCGCCGGTGGCAACGGAAACGATATCCAGTTCCGCATGCGTGGCCCAAAAAGAAAATACCACCACGGACAGCACGCACAGACCGAGGAACAGGTGGGTGCCTGTTTTGATTTCGTCGTCTTCCGGTGACGTTACAACCTCGTCGTTCATGAAGCCGTCTCCGTCTTGACGATCCGGGGCTTGTTCACAACCAGCGCCGGTGTCGGTTTAACGTCAAGATCAAGGATCAACGTTGCCGCACTGACGATTTTCGGATTGCGTGAAAAGGCGATAATGGTTTTGCCGCGCCTGGCCATATCGATCAGTGCCGAATAGACGAAGGCGGTCCCTTCTTCATCCAGACTTTCGGTCGGCTCATCAAGCACCGCCATCTTGCCGCCGACAAACATGGCCCGGGCGAAGGCCAGCCGGCGGCGCTGCCCCAATGCCATGTTGCCGCCGCCATTGCTTATCATCCGGTCGAGACCGTCCGGATTTTCATCGACAAAGCGACCAAGGCCGACTTCATGGACGATCCGGATCAGCGTTTCTTCGCTTTGGTCAGGGTTTGCGGCTTCCAGATTGCTGCGCAGCGAGGCGTTGATGAAGGTCGGTTCCTGCGGCAGATAGATCAGTTGCTGACGCCACCAGTTCGGTTCCAGCTGTTTCAGATCAACACCATCGGCCAGGACCTGACCCCGTGCCGGATGCAGCAGACCGGCCGCCAGTTTTGCCAATGTCGATTTGCCGGCACCGTTGGAGCCGGTCACCACCATCACGCCACCGGGCGGCAGTTTGAAACTGAGACCTTCGAACAGCGGTGCATTGGCCCCCGGATAGGTGAAGGAGACATCGCGAAATTCGATCTGACCATTGAATTGACTGAGCTTGGCCCCTTTGTCCGGTTCCGCCGGCAGGCTGGCGAATTCTCGAACCTTGGCCAGAGCGTTCTCGGCCTTGGCAAAGCTCTCTCCAAGCTGGGCGAATTTGATGATCGGGCCAAGTGCCCGCGATGACAGCAAATTGGCACCGATCAGCATGCCGACATCAAGTTTGCCGTGGACAACCAGCCAGGCCCCGACCGAATAGATGAACACGCTCATCAGCGCCTGAGCGCTTTGCGTGATGGACTGAACCAGTGCCTGGCGTCGGGCAATCAGGGCGCGGAGAAGGCGTGATCGCTCGCTCGCCTTGGTCCATGCGGCGCTGAGGATGTTGCGACCGCCGAAGACCCGTATCGTATCGATGGCACCGTTGGCGTTGTTGAGCAAACCGGAGACTTCGTTCTGCGCGCCGCTCAGGGTTGCTGTCGGTCCCCGAAGATTGCGTTGCGAAATCACGGCCGTGACAAAAATGAAGATCAGAAAGCCAAGGGCGATGGCGGCAAGATGCGGGCTCAGCAGGAACAGGGTAAAGGAAAACAGCAACGCGAACGGCACATCGATGACGGCCGTGATGTTGCCGGGATTATAGGCACCCTCGACAAGCTCCAGACCACGAACAACCTCGCGGCGCTCTCCGGGCGGAATCCGCATCAGCGCCATGCTTTCGGCGGTGGTCAGAATGCCGAAGGCCCCTGTCGACAACTCGGTGTCCTTTCGCGAGCTGAGACCGCGCGCCAGCTTCAGACGCACCTGACGAAAACCGAATTCGAGAGCAACGGCGATCAGGACGCCGGAGGCGAGGGCGGCAAGGGTCGCATCGACGCCATGGCCGACATATCGGTTGAGGACCTGAATGACGAACAGCGGGGAGGCGAGGGCAAGAATGTTGGCGAACAGCGAAGCTGTCACAACCTCGGCCGCCAAACCCGGTTTTGCTTTCAGGCGCCTGTAAAACTCACCCATGCACTTGGCCTCTGGTCTCGGTGTGGATCGCTCAATCGAAAGAGGTTAACCCAAATCCTAAATGACGGAAATAATTACAGAAAAAATGCCATTTTGGAATGGTCAGGGTGCAAGCCGTCAGCCGCGGTCACTTAATTTGTACGGGTTCTCGGTGTTGGGCACAAAGCGAATGCCTTCGAGGCCGTTTTCGGAGCCGAAAATCTTGCCGATAAGAATTTCCAATCCCGGTGCGCCGGCCGCTTCGCCCGGTTTCTCCGTGCTCGCTGTTTTCTGTAATACAGGTGGGGCTGGCGCTGCCTCAGGCTCGGCAACGGAAACGGCAGCGGCTTCGGGTTTTGCATCGCGAGCGTTCTGATCTTCCAAAGCACGCTGGTGCGCGGCATCAAGGAACGAGAACAGCTCCAATAACGGGCTTTCACCAACGGGTTTCTGGATGTCTTGTTGTGCCACAGGGGTGGTGGGCTCCGGTGTGCCGGGAGGCTCTACGCTGGCAATCTCGGTGGTATAGACTGTCGGCGCTTTCTGGGATGGCTCGATAACTTCGGTGCGGGCGCTTTCGACCGCGGCAATCTCTTGCATCTGTGGCCGGCCTGATTGTGACTGCGCAAAGAACGAAGCGATATTTCCGAACAGTGTCGACAGCGGGTCGTTGTTCGAGTCCCCGGTATCGACCGATGCTGTCGCTTCGCTGGTCACGGTTGCAGATTTCAGTATCGGGGAAGCTTCCGCAGCAGCCACTTCAACGGCATCAGGGATAATGTCGTTCTGGTGATCCGACATCAGGATCGACGGGTTTGCGGCGACTTTCTGTGCCTGGTCTTCGAGAGCCGCCTGATGCGCGGTTTCAAGAATGTCGAACAGCTGCGCCAGGCTGAAAGGCTGCTCTGCCGGTGCAGCGGCATCATTTGAAACTTCGGCAATTTCCCGAGGTGCTGATACTGGCACGTCTTCGTCTTTGCTCTGTTTGACGGTGGGGCCGGCAACGGTATCGCTGTCACTTGGCAGCACTCGGCTTGCCGTGGTGGTGTAGCTCAGCGTCTGGTCACGGCTGGCAATTTCGGGTTCCGGTGTGCTGGCAATCGGCGTCGGGACCTCGTCGTGCGGTTTGAATTGATCAAATGACTGATAGCGCGATTTCGGTGCCGGCAGCGCGGATTGCGTATTGCCGTATGCGACCACTACATCCGGCAGGGCCTTGACGTCGGTTTTGTCCAGCGAGGTAAAGACGGCCTGAAAATCGCGTACGGAACGACCGCCGGAAACGGTGACGTCAGGCTCGATTTCGCCGTTAATCTGTCCGGTTGCCGGCGTAACGGGAAGGGTCGGTGCCGCTGCCGGGGATTCCTTAGAGGGCGCCAAAGATGGTATGACCGCCGTTGGCGGCAAGACCCCCTTGGAATTCTTGATAACGTCGTATTCCAGCTGTCCGGTCGCCGCCAGAAGTCCGTATGCGGCAATGATCACATCGGTTTCGGCGGAAAGCGCGTCGGACTTGGCATTGATCAGGTTGGTTTCGCCCGACAGCACGTCAATCAGGGAGCGACGGCCCAGTTGCCGTTCATTGCGGGCCAGCTCGAGGAACGCCGCCGCAATGTTTGCCTGGTTGTTCAGGTGCGAAGCGGTCTTCTTGGCCGTATCCAGCTGCTGCCAGGCATTGTTGACCTGTTCTTCGATTTTGCGGCGGGTATCGGCGGCGGTGAATGTGGTGGCGCTGAGATCACTTTCCGAGGCTCGCAGGGTGTTTACAGCGGTAAAACCGAGATTGAAATCGAATTTCATTTCAACCTTGGCCAGGGTTTCCTGTTCAGAACCAATTGTGCCACTGACGTTTTTCTTGAATTTACGTTCTGCAGTCGCGTTGAACTTCGGCCCGAATTTGTCCGCCCGAGCGGCGCGGACATCCTCGACGGCGATGTCGGAGGCAAGAATGGCATTCTTCAATGAAGGGTTGGTTTCGAAAGCTATGTCCGTTGCATGGGTCAGCGATTGGGGCAAATAGGCTGCCGGGTAGGGGACCGTTTCAAGGGCTGCCGGATTATCCGGTGCAATCCCGTAGACCGCTTTGAAACGACTGAGCGCATTGGCCAGGCCGCCCTCGCTCTGGGCGCGGCGGGCCTGTGCGCCGGCCAGCTGCGTCTTGGCCTGAAGAACATCTGTTGAAAAGCCGGAACCAAGCACGACCATGGCTTCTTCGAGGCCGGTCTGGCGGCGAATATTATCTTCGGAATCTCTGGCGAATTTAACCCCGGCATTGGAGCGAATGGTATTCATGTACGCTGTAATGGCTTCAAGGATCAGCGATTGGCGGGTTTCGATCAGGGTGTAACGGGCTTCTTCGACCTTGAGCCGCGCTTTGTCGATTGCCGCGTTTGTCGAGCCGAAATCCCATAAAAGCTGGGTCAGCGAGATGTCCCATTCATTAAAGCCGGTACTGCTGTCCGCGCCATTGTCGTTCTGCTGCTTTTCGTGACCGGCGTTCGCGGTTTGCCCAAGGGTCGGGTACCAAGCGCCGAGGGCTTCTCGGGCACGGTTTCTGGCAGCCGTCAGGCGAGCTTTTGCAGCGCGTACACGGTCGTGATTTTCGATCACGTACGGCAGCAGATTTTCAAGACTCTCGGCGCGAGCCGGCGCGGACTGAAACGCAACAAGCCACATGCCCGCTAACGAAAAAGCAATCGTAGCGAGTATGGCTTTCGATGTTGAAGGATTCCAGTCCTTCATACCAGTTACCTGCCGATCCTCTATTTGCGACAGCTTGTTGATGCCATCGCGCCCCTGGGTTTTATTTTTTTGTTCGATTTTTTGAAATCGTTAACAAACGCCAAACATCCGGTTTTAACCATATTGGGCTTCAACGTAAACAGTGTGGTTTACGGATGGTTATTTTTTACCGGCAGCCAATTAAAGCTTATCTGGGGATTTTCTGGCAATCGCTGTTTCTGGTCTTTACAAAAATTACATTCGAACAACAATTTAGAAACCAAATATTGCAACTAGGTAGCTCGAAATTTTTCGATTACTCTGATAGCATGCTATAACTTTGACGGCTGAGGCGGTTTATCGGTTTGGGGCGACGATAGCGGGGGATAATGTGGAGTTTCTGAAAAAGCTGAACAAAAAGCAGCTGTTCGGGCTCATTTTGGCACTTTTGGTCGTCATGACGGTGATCGGGTCGATCATCGCCAATTTCACTTACTTGTCCAATGACGAAGATAAAACCGTAAGAATTGCCGTTGTCGCGCCCCTCAGTGGACCCTTGGCGATCAACGGCCAGTCGCTCAGGCAGGGTGCCGAGCTTTATGCCGATGGTATTAACTCGGAAGGCGGAATCCGCGGCGGCAGGGTGGTCGTTGACGTCTATGACGACAAGAATGATCCCGCAGAAGCACGCCGGATTGCCGAGGAAATCGGCACCAAATCGACAACCCTGGCGGTGATCGGGCACTGGAGTGTCGATACGACACGAGCCGCAGCGCCCATTTACCAGAAATACAATGTACCGATGCTCGCCCCGTCGCCTTTGGACATGGACATTGTTGCAGATAAGCCGTCGGTGTTTTCAGGGGTTTTTGACACCAATTATGAAACGGCGTTCGTTGCCAACTACACGCGTAACGTGCTTGGCCAGAAGACGGCATCGGTCATTCATGACCTGTCACCACGCGGTCTGAATATGGCGGAAGCGTTCGACGAGACCTACAACCGGTTTGGCACGCGTCTGCGCTACAAATGGGGATTTGACAGCAAAAGTGCCGACGTTAGCACCCGAATTCAGGAAATCATTGAAGACCTGAAACCGAAACTGGATGTCGGGACGATCTTTATTGCCGCCGAAGAGGATTTTGCGGCCAGCGTATTGAAGGCTTTGCGTGACAACAAAATCCGCAATCCCGTCGTCGGCACCAGCATTCTGGCAACCCGCGCCTTCCAGACGGCCCTGGGCTCTGACGGCGAAACAATTGCCAACTACACCAATGGTATCGTCGCTTCGACGCCGCTTCTGTTCGATACGGCGAACGAAGAAGCACAGGACTTCAACTCGCGCTACCAGAACAAGTTCGGCGCGTCATCGGACTGGGTCTCGGCTTATGCCTTTGATGCGGTGCATCTGGTTGTCGAAGGCTTTAAAAGTGCAACGCGCGAGAAGAATGAAGATGTCGTTCAGGGCGGGCGACGGATTATCCGTGAACGCCTCGCTGCGGCACTGGACCCGGAGACCGGTATTCGCGGCATTACCGGGGTGAAGACCTTTACCAAGGAAGGCGAAGCGAAGTCGCCGGTCTTTATGGGGCGTTACGACGGTCGCGATATGGTTTCCGCACTGACGCAACTGCAGCCGATCAAAGCCGGGGTTGCCGCCAACTTCATTGAAGAACTTAAAAAGGGCAAGGTTCTCTACGTGAACGACCGTTTCATGTACAAAACCAATGTCGTTTATACCGGTTTGCAGATGAAAGAGGTTACCGACCTTGATATCGAAAAAGGTCAGGTTACCCTCAGTTTCCTGCTCTGGTTCCGCTACAGCGGCGACTTCAAGCCGGAAGATCTGGTTTTCTCCAACGCGGTGACGCCGATCGTGCTGGCCAAACCGGTTGAAGAACAGATTTCACGCGGTCTCAATTACAAGCTTTACGATGTCACTGGGAAGTTCAATTACAACTTTTCCAAGGTCAAGCGACCCTATGGGACATTCCTTGTCGGCTTCGATTTCACGCACAAAAATCTCAACCGCAATAACCTGCAATATGTGACGGATGTGCTCGGTATCGGGCTTGCCGGTAATTCCACGTTCCAGAACATTCTGGAACGCAACAACGTCATCAGCGAAAAGCTGAACTGGGATATCGACCGGGCCTGGGTTTCCCAGGAAATCATTCCCGTCGGCACGCGCGGTGATCCGACCTATGTCGGTCACGGCTCGGTTGATCCGCTGTTTTCACGGATCACCATGGGAATTTTGACCAGTCCCGCCAGAATCAACGTGCGGGATTTTGTGCCTGAAGAATACTTTGTCTATCTGGCCATTTTTGGTGTGCTGGGTTCGATTTTCGCGGTTCTCATGGATCGCAAGAAACACGGGCGGTTCTGGTCGGCGCAATCATGGATTCTGCGGGTCATGGCGTGGCCCGTGCTGCTGCTGGCCGGTGGCAACCTGTTGCTCGATTTTGCCGTTCAGGAGCTGCAGGTCGGTTACGTCGATATGTTCGTTTTGATCTACAACTGCCTGTGGTGGGTCATTCCGGCGCGGATTTGCGGGATCGCCCTCGAACGATTCCTGTGGGTACCGCTGGAGCAGCATACCCGTCGCATGGTGCCGAATGTCATTCGCATGTTCGGATCGCTGAACATCTATGTCCTTGCCAGCTTCGGCATCATTGCCTTCGTTTTTGATCAGAAGATCACCAGTCTGCTGGCGACTTCAGGGTTGCTCGCCATGATTATCGGTCTGGCAATCCAGGCCAATATCTCGAACGTCTTTTCCGGCATCGCCATCAACATCGAACGGCCGTTTGTGGTCGGCGACTGGGTCAAGATCGGTGATCTGGACGAAGGCGAGGTGGTCGACATCACATGGCGTACGGTTCGTGTGAAATCGCGCAACGGCTTCACGATTTCCGTACCGAACGGACAAGCCTCGGAGTGGCCGGTCCACAACTACACGGCCGGCAAGGTGACCCGTCTGGAATTCAATCTGAATGCCGATCCCGATGTCGATCCGCGCGGCATCGAAGAAGTGCTGATGCGCGCCTTGCTGAAATCCGAAAACCTGGTCAAGGAACCCAAGCCGGCCGTGCGTTATTGCGGTACGGTTGACGGCTATAACGATTGGGGCGGGCAGTTCACCATCCAGTACTGGATTGCCAATTATTCGATGCGCGAGAAGATTGCTTCCGACGTGTGGGATAACGTCTGGGACGAGCTGGAAAAGGCCGGTTTGTGCGGCAAACTGAAGCAAGCGGCGGATACGGACGCAAGGGCTACCGATACGAATGAACCTCAGGCACAACCGGCATAATCCCAGTGGCACGAGGTTCCTATGTTTCTTGAAATGTTGAAAATGTCGCAGCGTGAAGCGTTTCTTGTTCTGGCCAGTCGTGTGGCCATTTCCGATGGCGAAGATTCAGCTGAAGAACAGGCGGCAATTGAAGTGCTCAAGGCCGAAATGGGCATCACTCGGGATGTTGATATGAAAAAGGTCCTCGCCGGGATTGATGTCTCTTTATTCGACACCCACAAATCCCGTGTGATTGCAGCCTTGGAATTGCTGCGCCTGGCCTATGCCGATGAATATGTGCATGAGGCCGAAATCGCCGAAGTGCGCGCCATCTGCAACACCATGGGTTTCCCCGAAGAATGGGTGTCGACGATGGGTGAATGGGCAACTCGCTTCAACACGCTTGAAGGCAAACCGCTGGAAGGCGAGATGGCGGAATACCGCGAAGCCCTGATCGAGCACGCGCATCAGATGATGGATACCTGATCGCATCCACGGGTGCTTGGTGTGCAGAAAAATTCAGCCGAGAAGATCTGAAATATAAACCGGCAGGGCGAAGGCGGCCTGATGAACGACCGGTGTGTAATAGCGCGTCTTGAAATCCGCCTTCCTGAAACGGGCTTCCAGTTCAGCCAACGGCACGGCGCGGTGTGACGGAGCATCCGTCGCCCAGCCAAGCGCCATCGGACCACCGACATAAGTCGGCACCGTCGCCAGATAGCACGACGCATCGGCGAACAGATGCTTCAAATGCGTGATGGTGTTTTTCAGTTCTTCGGGCTGCATGAAAGGGACGCCGTTCTGGGTCACGAGAATGCCGCCGGGATTGAGGCGTTTTCTGGCGTTGGCATAAAAGGTGTCCTGAAACAGCACTTCGCCGGGGCCGATCGGATCGGTGCTGTCGACGATGATGATGTCAAAAGTGTCGACGGACTCCTTGACGAAGGCGGCACCGTCGCCAAACACCAGATTGGTGCGGGGATCGTCAAAGGCGCCGTCGGAATGCTTCGGCAGGTACTGTTTTGACAAGGCCACGACGCCGGGATCGATTTCGACCATGGTGCACCGTGCAACACCCTGATGGCGCAACACTTCGCGCAGAACCCCGCCGTCACCACCACCGATGATCAGCACCTGCGATGCCTTGCCATGTGCAAGGATCGGCACATGGGTAATCATCTCGTGATAGATAAATTCATCCGCTTCGGTCGTCTGCGTGACGCCATCAAGCATCATGACGCGGCCGGCATGGGGGTTGTTGAAAATGACGATACGCTGAAAATCAGTGGCGCTGTCGAAATAGATTTCGTTACAGCCGTACTGCGTCTGCCAATCGGTATAGAGAGATTCCGTGAATTTTGCGTCGTCCGTGGTCACGGTCAGGCGCCGCGGCCACGCATATGCTCTTCAACGGCAATCCTGTCAGGCGAAAAGGCCGTGCGCAAAATTTCGATGGTCGCATGCGGCGACGTTTCACCACACATGAACACATCAAGCGCCGCGTAACCGCATTCCGGCCAAGTATGGATCGAAATGTGCGATTCCGCCAGAACGGCAACGCCCGAGATCCCGCCATTCGGTGTAAAATGATGCAGGTGAATATGCAGAAGGGTTGCCTTTGCTGCATCTACAGCAGCGCGCAACGCGGCCTCGACATGCGGTAATTCATCAAGTCGTTCTGCACCGAACAAGTCGATAATAAGATGTGTTCCGGCATAACGGACGCCATCGCGTATGATAAAGAAATCTTTATCTTCGTTGCCGTCACTCGACGATGCTGGTGCATTAAGGTCAGCTGCCTGAACTTTAGCCTGGGTTTTTGACAATGCGGTGACCTTTCACAACATAAGGGTCACAAAGCGGTAACCCGCCTGTAACATGGGCCGAAACCAAGACGCGCGTTTTAATACCTTGCAAAGCCAAGAGGCAAGCGGAAATTTATGACAATTGCCGCAAACCAACGGTGCGCATGGTCTTTTATAGCAAATCTAAAATTAACTTACTCGTCATTGATCCATGACAAATATGGCTGTATAAAATCGTCTAGCAATGGCGTGGGGCATGTCCCGCGTTTTTTTTGTAGCCTGTTTCCGCAGTGTTTAAGGCTATGTGGGGTCTCAATTTCACTGTTAACGATGACAATTTTTACCGTATCCCAGCTCAGGAAAGCCAATCAGACCCCGGCTACCCTTTAATATCAAACACAAAGCCTGCATTGCGCTTGCGGTCTCGTTGACAGCAACCGGCGGGCGGATTACCAAGCAAAGCCATGAGTGACAGCACGCCCACCGAGACCGGATTGCGTGGCAAGCTTTTAAGTCTTGTCGACAACCAGCGTTTCAATAACGCCATCATCGTCATTATTGTTCTGAACTCGCTTGTCATCGGCATGCAGACATCGGACAGCCTGATGGCCTCGTTCGGCGACATTCTTGATGTGCTGGATACGACATTTCTGACAATTTTCGTTATCGAACTGATCTTGCGCCTCATCGCGTACGGTACCGGGTTTATAAGGCGCCCATGGAGCGTCTTTGATTTTGTCGTCATCGGCATTGCCCTGATGCCGGGTGCGGAAGCATTTTCCGTCGTTCGCGCCTTGCGTATATTGCGGGCCCTGCGGCTGGTTTCACAGGTCCCGACCATGCGTGTCGTCGTCGAGGCCATGCTGCGTTCCCTGCCGGGGCTGGGCTCGACGGCAATCCTGATGGTGCTGATCTTTTATGTCGGTGGCGTCATGACGACGGTACTGTTCAAAAGCGCCTTCCCGGAATTTTTCGGCGATCTCGGCTCCTCGGTTTACAGCCTTTTCCAGATCATGACGCTGGAAAGCTGGTCAATGGGCATCGTTCGACCCGTCATGGTGCAATTTCCCTATGCATGGATGTTTTTTGTACCATTTATCATTTTAACGACGATACTTGTGCTTAATCTGGTGGTGGCCATCGTTGTCGACAGTATGCAATCGGCCAAGGCAATGATGAGTGAAGAAGGGCGTGTCGAGCGTGAAGCGTCGGGAGAGCCGGCTGAAGCCACGCTGCAAAGCCTGCAATCGGAACTACGCGCGCTTCGTGATGAAGTCCGTGAACTGAAAATCGAAAGAGACGACCACTAATGAATTTATTCCGGATCTTTCAAGATCACATCGACGAAATCATTGAAAAGCTGGTGGCTTCCGGAGCACTACCGGCAGGGCTGGATACTTCCAGGATCAGTGCTGACCCGCCGCGTGATCCGTCGCATGGCGACATTTCAAGCAATGCGGCGATGGTGCTGGCGAAACCTGCGGGCATGAATCCCCGTGCCATCGCAGCCCTGATTGCACCCGAAATTGAAAAATTGCCGGGCGTTGCAAAAGTCGAGATCGCCGGTCCCGGTTTTATCAATGCCGGCCTCAGCAATGAATTCTGGCACGCCCGTCTGGTGGATGTGCTGAATGCGGGAACGGATTACGGCAATTCCGATATCGGTGCCGGTGAAAAAATCAATGTCGAGTATGTTTCGGCCAACCCGACCGGTCCCTTGCATGTGGCGCATGCGCGCGGTGCCGTGGTCGGTGACGCGCTGGTCAATCTGTTACGCAAGGCCGGCTTCGACGTAACGTCGGAATATTACATCAATGACGCCGGCAATCAGGTCGATCAGTTGGCGCGTACCGCACACATGCGTTACCGTCAGGCGCTGGGTGAGACTATTGCCGATATTCCGGAAGGCCTTTACCCCGGGGAATATATGATTCCGATCGGCAAGGAACTGGCCGATACTATGGGCGACAGTCTGGTCGGGGCGCCGGAAGAAGAATGGATCGAAACGTTCCGGAATGTCGCCATTGAACGGTTGCTGGCGCAGATAAAGGAAGATCTGGCCGCCCTTGGCATATCTCAGGATGTGTATACGTCGGAACGTGATCTGGTGGCTGCCGGCAAGGTTGAACACGTTGAAGATCTTTTGCAGGCGCGCGGTCTGATTTATCGGGGCGTTCTGGAACCGCCGAAGGGCAAAGCTGCCCCCGAAGATTGGGAGCCCCGTGAACAGACCCTGTTCAAGGCGACCGAATTCGGCGACGACACGGATCGTCCGTTGAAGAAATCGGACGGATCGTGGACCTATTTCTCCAACGACATCGCCAACCATCTCGACAAGTTTGAACGTGGCTTCAAGACCATGATCGACGTCTGGGGCGCCGATCACGGCGGCTACGTCAAACGCATGCAGGCCGCCGTCAAGGCGGTGACCGGCGGCGAGGGGGATCTGGACGTCAAACTTTGCCAGATCGTGCACCTCAAGAAAGGCGGCGAGCCTTTTCGCATGTCGAAACGGGCGGGTAATTTTGTGACGCTGCGCGACCTGATCGACGAGCTGGGACAGAACGGCAAGGATGTCGTGCGCTTCATCATGCTGACCCGTAAAAATGACAGTCAGATGGATTTTGATCTCGACAAGGCGCTGGAGCAGTCGCGCGACAATCCTGTGTTTTATGTCCAGTATGCTCACGCCCGCTGCCGTTCGGTGCTGAGGAATGCAGCAGACATCATCAGTGCCGCCGGCTTGACTCCGGAAAAGCTGGCCAAGGCCGAATTAAGCCATCTGAATGACCCTTCCGAGATCGAGGTCATTCGTATGCTGGCAAATTGGCCGAAAGCCGTTGAAGCGGCTGCAGAGGCGCACGAGCCGCATCGCGTCGCATTCTTTCTGAACGATCTGGCGTCGCTGTTTCATGGTCTGTGGAACAAGGGCAAGGAAGATGCCCGCTTGCGCTTCATCGATGAAAACGATGCGTCCGTTACGGCAGCCCGGCTGGCCCTGGTAACGGGGATCGCCACGGTCATTGCTTCCGGATTGAATGTGATCGGTGTTGCGCCGCTGGAAGAACTTCGCTAGTCGAATTACAGCTGGCCGCTGCTCAGGCGTTCCATGATGGACTGACCACCAGCGGGCTTGACCTGTTTCGGCTTGGGCTTCAGGCCGGCCATATTGATGCCCGGGAAGGCTTCATCGGTTGGCATCGGCTTGCCGAAATACCAGCCCTGGCCCAGTTCGATACCGCATTTTTTGAGAAATTCGGCAAGTGCTTCGTCTTCAACCATTTCCGCGATGGTCTCGACTTCGATTTCATGGCACAGCGTCGCCATGGATGCCAAGAAGGCTTTGCCCTTCTTGGTCGCGACGGCACGTTTGACGACGGGACCGTCAAATTTCACGGTATCGACATCAAAGCTGTTGAGATAATCGAAACTGGCCGCACCGGCACCAAAATCATCAAGCGCAACTTTAAAGCCGATCCGCCTGAACCGCTGAATCGCGTCGTTGACGCCCTGCAGGTCCTTGATTTCAGCAGACTCTGTTATTTCCAGGCTGATGTGATCGTCGATGCCGAAACGTCCTGTCAGCAATTTCTGCAAATCCTCGCAATATTTGGGATCGCTGATCGAATGACCGGATACGTTGATGGCGACCGGAATGATGTCGCCGGTAAGTTTGGCTGCCTCGACCGTTTTCAAGGCACGTTCGGCGACGGCCATGTCAAAATCCGAAATGACCCCGACCTCTTCGGCCAGCGTGATCAACTGGTAAGGGGAGGCACCGGCATCGGCGTGAAACCGGGTCAGGGCTTCAAAGTGATGGAAAGTGCCATCCGACAGGCGGGCAACGGGCATGTAGACGAGATCGAAACTGCCATCGATGCAGATCTGTTTGAACCTGTTGATGTCCTTGACGTTCTGCGCGAGCTTCTTTTCCAGCAAAGTATTCAGATCGCCTTCCGGTAACACACCGTCGTTCTTGGTGAATTCCTGCAACGAGTACATCATGGCTTTTGCCAACTGCTGGTCATCCATGCCGGAGGCCTTGGCATCAACAGTGGCGATTTTAGGCATAAAGGCTTTTGCATTTGGTGCGGCGATAGCAAGAGCGTTGGAGATTTTCTCGCTCAACTCTGTCGCATTGACGTTTTCACCATGCACGATCGAGAAGTTTTCATCGTCGATACGCCCGGCGGTATCGCCGCCCAGGGATTCATGGCTCAGCGTTTGGCCAATGGCCTTCAGAACTTCGGCTTCTTCGGCGCTTCCGGCAACGATCCCGGCTTCACTGAGATCGCCGATGTTAATCATACTGACTTTAGGTTTGCCACCGGCAGCTTCATAGGAACGGACCCGCTGGGTCGCCGCATCAATGAAGGCATCACCGTTCAGGACACCTGATTCCGTGTCGCGGTCTGCAGGATTTCTACCGATCGGAATTGTCTGCTTTGGGGCGATTTTTACGGCCAGGAAATAGTCATTTTCAAAATCGGGAACCCGGTACCCGGAAATGGCGATTTCGCTACCTGATTTATTCGAGGTGTTTGCTTTGACGATGAGATCATCAACGCGCGCATCCCTGCTGCCGACAATGAACATATCGCGGACAATTGTCCTGTCGTCAGGGTGAATGATCTCGAGGAAATTCTGACCAATAAGTTCAGAATCCTTCAAGCCAAAGAAGCTTTGCGCAGGACCTGTGCAGAATTTGATTTTTAAGGTCCTGGGAAACTTGGAAAAGTATATCCGCACGGCAAAATGCCAGCGCTGCGAAGCGCCCAAGGTTAACCATATGCGCTGTTTTTTGTTTATCCAAGGTTGTTTTCTAATCCCAAATCCGTATCGTGACCGGCTTGATTTTAAATAATAATGACTACGTTGATCTAGTAATCATTGTATAAATAGGAAACAGATTGATTGATATTTTTACAATGGCAAATTTACACTGATATTTTCATGGTATTTTTAGAAATAAGGTAGATCACCAGACCTATTTAAACATCCTTTCGATCTCGCGCCATATGGTGCTCATGGATTGTGCTAAAAATAAAGTCAAAGGTCTTTAAAAATGAAGGGTTTTCACACGGGATTAAGGCATATACGCAAGACCTGCACATATATGGGGAATGCTGCTGAGGCTTATGGCAACCCGAAATCGCGTAAAAAAGAGCCCGGTTTTGCGACTTTGGTTAGAATTATCATTGATCAGCAAGTGTCCGTACAAGCGGGTGCGGCGATCTGGAACCGTCTGGAGACGGCGACGGGCATCGTTTCGCCGAAAGCGGTCCTCGCACTGGGCGAGAATGGGTTGCGCCAGGCCGGTTTGAGCGGCGCCAAGGCCAGATATGTGACAGGGATTGCCGATGCCGTGGAACAGGGCGATCTGGACCTGCTGCGTCTGCATCGTTGCCGCGATGAAACGATCTTTCGTGAACTGACGGCCCTGAAAGGCATCGGGCGCTGGACGGCGGAAATCTACATGATGTTTGCCATGGGCAAGCCGGACATCATGCCGGTGGGCGATATTGCACTGCAGGCGGCTGCCGGCAGGTTAATGGGCCTGGCCGACCGCCCCGGTCCTGAGCAGCTTGAGGCAATAAGCGAGCGCTGGCGTCCGTACCGCAGTGTGGCAGCGATTATGCTGTGGCATTTCTACAAGAAGATGCCGGCGGTACGATGACGCCAGTCTCGATCCGGGCGCAGTCTTGCGCTTGAGCCAAATATTTAGCTCCCCAGGTTGGTTTTCAGAAATTCTGCGAATGTTGACCACGATTTTTCGTCTGCAACCTTGCGATAGCGATCTGAATCAAAAACCGTGAAGGCATGCGGGGCGCCTGAATACACTTCAATTTCGTACGTTACACCGGCAGTTTCCAAACGTTTGGACAGATCGGCGACGGTCTCCATGGTGATCGAGGTATCGGCACCGCCGTGCGCAATAAACAAGGGCGGCGTGTCCTTGCTGTAGCTTTGGCCATCCGGTGTCGCCAGACCGCCATGGAAGGTCGCATAACCGGCGACGTTCGACGCTTTGCCTGACCGTGCCAGCTCGAGCACCGCTGCACCACCAAAGCAGTATCCCATGACGACGGTTTTGCCGCCGTGCATTGTGCGGGCTTCAGCCAAACCGGAAAGGATCAGCGTGCGCATTTTCTCGCGGTCTTTGTAAAGTTTGCCGGTTTCGGCTTTTTTGGCGTCTGTCTCAATCGGCCTGTTGCCTTTGCCATAAAGATCCAGCGCGAACGCATCATATCCCATTTCGGCAAGCATATCGGCACGTTTGCGCTCGTATTCGGTCAAGCCGTCCCAGTCGTGAATGACCAGAACCAAACCCTTGGACGTTCCCTTGGCGGCGGCTTTATAGCCTTCCAGAGCCATGTCGCCGGATGTGTAATTGACGGTTTCGCCGGCCAGTGCGGCAAAAGCCATCGAAGATGACAAGGCTATGGCTGTGAGTGAAAGTGTGTAACCACGCATCGACGTTACCTCCCAAAAATATAACGGTTCAAGAAATGTAGGGATGCTCCGAACGTTTTCACAGTGAAATGATGCGTGCTCACGGATAAGTGCGCATGGGCGGGAACCAAACGTAACCTTCGCTCATGGTTGGATGTCTGGCTTTATGGTACGTCGATGTGAATGGTTTCGACGATCTGGTGGCCATCACTGTCCGTAATCGTGACATTGAAGCTGTCGTCGGCATTGGTTGAGTTGGTGTAACTGAAGCTGCCATCGCTATCCAGAGCAAGGGTTCCGTTGGCAGCGGTGCTGACGCTGTAACTCAGAGAATCGTTGCCGTCGGCATCAGCACCAAGGATCAGGCCTTTGTAGGATGCGCCGGCGGCCATGCTGATGCTGTTGAGATTTTCATGGGTGCCGCCGATGACCGAAGCATCGTGACCGTTGCCGGACTGATCCGAAGCGACGTTACCGGCCCCTTCGTTGAAGCTCCAGTATCCGGCAAGACCCTGTTCATTGCCGTTTAATTGCTTGTCGTAGCTGTCGGCGATTTCGCTTGCCGTGCGTGCATCATTCCAGATCCGGGCCTCGGTGATTGAGCCGTCAAAGGCGCTGTCGGCGGTGTTGTTGGATTTGCCGATATAGGCGTTCGGCAGTGTCGTGCCGTTCGGCGCAGCAAACTGTGCCCCGGACGAGGTGGATGCGATCAGCGCGCCGTTGACATAAAGCTGCGCCGTGCCGGCACCGTCGTTGACGGCGGCGACGTGTGTCCAGGCATCCAACGGCACCACTGAAGCCGTCGACGTTACGTTTGAGGAATTGCCACCACTGTAGGTATAGAGGGCCAGCTTGCCGGTGGTTCCCTCGAGTGTCAGCAAGAAGCCGTTGTTATCGCCGCCGCCGGTGCCGTCGCCGACATCGAAGATGCGCATCCAACCGTTTTTGCCGTCATTTACGTAGGTATCCGGATTGATCCAGGCTTCCACCGTGTAGGCGCCGGTGACTTCGCTGGTGAAGGTGCCGAGATCGACATAGTCGTCTGTGCCGTCGAGGACGATGGCGTGATTGGTCGGCAGGGTCGGATTGACCCCGACGTTGACCGAGATAACTTCATGCGCCGTGCTGACATCGCCGTTCGCCTGCAGGGTGAATGTATCCGATCCGGAATAGCCCGAAGTCGGAATGTAGTTCCAGACACCCGTGGTGCTGTCGATGGTCACCGTGCCGTGGGCAGCGGCAGCCTGCACACCATAGGTCGCCATGCTGTTGACGCCGTTGCTGATGATCTGGCCGGTGGCGATGGTGTCTTCGGAGATATGCACGCTGTTGGAGGTGATATCCGGCGCCGTATCAATGATCGATGCATTGCCGCCTAGTGTGCCGTCGTGGTTGCCGCTGGTGTAATCCATGACCTTGCCGCTGCCGTCATTAGCCCCCGACCAGTATCCGGAAAGGCCGCTTGTCGAACCGGCGGGCGGATTGTCCATGTAGTGCTGCAACTGGGCCGTCGTCAGTGCGGAGTCCCATACCTGAACCTGTGCCAGATCACCATTGAAGAAGGCGCTATTTGTAACCCACTGGCCCAGCATGAAATTCTGACTGGCGGCATTGGTGTTGACTGCATATGTCGGGTTGAGGGAACTGACGACCGTCGTCAACAGCATGCCGTCCTGATAAATCCTGATGTCTTTCGTTGTGCCGCCATCCGGCACGACAACCGCATAATGATGCCACTGCCCGTCGACCGGGTTGGTCAAAGGCTGATAGGAGACGGCGCTGAATCCCGTATCGACGAGGATCGCCGGCCCCTGTGCGCCGTAACTGTTGAAGCTCAAGCCCAAAGCCTCGCCGTTTGCCGCGGCACCCTCGCTGAACAGATAGCCGTTGGCGGTGCCTGACGATTTGGCCCAAAGCATGATCGTCCGGTCATTGGTGCCGACCGGACCTATAACGGCACCCATGTCGACCGTGTCGCCGCTGCCGTCGAAGCGGATGGCATTGTCTATGTGGGTGGCAATGCCGCCGCCTGATCCGCTGTCGACGACTTTGGCATCACCGTTCAACGTGCCGTTTTGAGCGCCGTTCGCTTTCCCGGTGTCGCCGACTGTCGTGCCATTAACGTCATCGAATGTGTATTGTGTGAGAAGGCCTGAAGTATCGTAATCGTAGCTGTTAGACATGCCTTCATGGACCTGATCGGCGGTTCGCGCACTGTCCCATACACGGACATTGTCGATGCTGCCGTTGAAGTACTGAAGCGGTGAATTGGCCCCTTCCTGATAAGCACCGATCGTCAGGTCATTGCTGTTCAATGTCGGCGTGCCTGTAATACCGCTGACCGTTTGCTCGAGTACGCCATCGATATAAAGATTCATCGACGTGCCGTCATACGTCCAGGCCGCATGATGCCAGACACCATCGTTGACGCTCGACGTGGATGTAAGACCATTTGTGGTCAGGCCGTTTGTCGCCGTAGAAAGTTTGCCGCCGGTAACGACAAGTGAATAGCCGTTGAACGTTGCATCCACACCTTTTGAGACAATCCTGCCTGCCTGTAACGGGTCGGAGCTGCCATGACTCGTCGTATTGAACCATGCTTCGAGGGTCCATGTCGTCGTATTAAGCGATGCATCATGAGAGATGCTTACAAAGTCACCGGTGCCGTCCAGTTTCAGGACATTGCCGGTCGGGCCGTTGCCATTGGTGCCGGCGGTTCCGGTAGTGATGATCTGACCGTCATTGCCGTGTCCGGTCATGTCGCGGACGACACCGGTCGCGGTATCATCAAAGGTATAGTAGGCGACAAGATTGTCTTCGGACCCGGTCAGGACCTTGTTGTAGCTGTCCTTGATCTCGTCGGTGGTGCGTGCGTCATTCCAGATACGTACGTCGGCGATGGAGCCGTGCATGTTGCTTTCATTGGCCCAGTTGGACTGACCGATATAGTTCTGCGTGCGGACAACATCCTGTGCCACCTGCTGCCCGGTCGTCGTTTTTACAAGTTCGCCGTTTACATACAGAAAACCGTTTCCGGCACCGTCATTGACGCCGGCGACGTGTATCCATTGCCCGGTCGCGGTCGTGGTATCGGCTTTGACGTTACTGGCCGTTGCGCCGTTTCTTGTATCGAATGAGAAAACATCCGAACCTGGATCGATGGCGAGCAGAAGATTGTTGGAATCAGGACCGTTGCCCAACTCGACGATGCGCATCCAGTTGTTGTCGGTAAAGGCACTGGGATCATAGTAAACCCAGGCTTCCATGGTGTAGGCGCCGAAAATGTTCTGTGACAGGTTGCCGATGATGACGTAATCGTCGACGCCGTCGAACTGCAGCGCCGATTGCGTCGGGATCGATCTGGCATCGCTGGCTGCCGTCACGGTCAGTGAAATGGTTTCTGTATCGGTGCCGGACGTGGCACCGGTGGCCTTCACGGCAAAGCTGTCAGATCCGACATAACCCTTGGTCGGCGTATAGGTCCAGTCGCCGTTTTCCGAATCAAGACTGATCGTGCCGTGGCTGGGCTGGCTGACGATCGTGAACAGCGGCGTGCCGGCAACATCAGCAGCTGTCATGGTGCCCGATACGGTATCGTCATTGCTGACACTGACGGCGTTGCCTTCGATATCAGGCCGTGGATCGATAATTGTCAGACCACCGACTGCTGTGCCGGTGATGTGATTTGGGCTGTTGTCGATGACCGAAGTGCCATCCAGTCCATGGAACTGATAGTTGAGAACCAGACCGCTTTCGTTGCCAATCAGGGCATGATCGTAATTTGCATTGATCTCGTCCGCTGTCCGGGCATCGTTCCAAAGGCGTACATCGGCGATCTTGCCTGTGAAGTATTGCCAGGGCGCGTTGCCTGTTTCTTCACGTGCGCCGATTGTCAGGGGATTGCTGCTTGTCGCAACAGTGCCGCTAAACGCCTGTGTCACGACAAGTTGGCCGTCGACATAGAGATTCAGATTAGTGCCGTCGTAAACGCCGGACACATGATGCCAGTTGCCATCATTATAGGTGCCGGTCGTCTCAAGGTATACGGCGTTGGTTGAATCGTTTGTGAATAAAGACAGCTTCCCGTTTGACATGCCGATTGCGTATTGAAGTTGTCCGCTAACGGATTTCGAGACGATCTGGCCGTAGGCGGAGCCTCCGCCATGGGCGGTTGTCGTGTTGAACAACGCCTCCACTGTCCAGTTCGTTGGGTTTAGATCGGCATTGTTGGCAATTTGAACATAGTCATTGGTGCCATCAAGGTTGATGGCGCTGGTCGGCAGGTTGACGATATTGATGCCCGAGCTGGTCTGCAGCGTCGCCGGATTGTCACCGCCGGCCTTGTCGGTGAGGGTCACGCCATCGGTGCTGTCCATCGGGTAATAGGCGACCAGATTGCTTTCGCTGCCGGAAAGCTGCTTGTGCATGTTGCTGGAAATTTCCTCGGCGGTTCTGGCATCAGACCAGATCCGGATATCATCCATCATGCCTTTGTAATTGGGATTGGTGGCGTAATTATCGTCACCAATCAGCAGGTTTATGGAATTGGCGAACTGCGACGCCGTCAAGGAAGTCGTGCTGACGGCCGCACCGGTTGTGGTGCCGTCGACGTATATCTGAATGGTATTCGCCGTGCCGTCATAGACGGCGGCAACATGGTGCCAGGCGCTGTCGACAACGGTTGAGGTGCTGCCTACTGCAAGATATGCGTCGTTGTCACCAATGTAGAAGATGGGCTTGGTGCCGGACGCATCGAGGTTCAATTTCCAGCCATTGAAGACACTACCATTTGGCTGGTTCATCTTGTCGAGGATGCCGGCATGCGCACCGCCCCCTGAGCCGTTCAACCACAATTCAACAGTGAAGCCTGCGGCCGTGGCGTTGAGCGCATTGTTGTGGGCCACGGTGGCGAAGTCGGTACTACCACCGCTGAGCTGCAGCACCGAGGTCGCGATGTTCGGGTCATGATCGGCTTTGACGGTAATGCTGATCGTTTCGATGTCCGTAAACGTGCCGTCGGCGGCTTGCAGCTTGAAGGCGTCGCTGCCCGAATAGTTGCTGTTCGGCGTATAGGTCCACGCGCCGGTGGTGGCGTTGATGGCCACCGTGCCGTTGGTGGCGGCGGTGTTGACGGAATAACTCGCGGTGCCGGTCAGATCGCTTGCCGTCATGGTGCCGGCGGCGGTCTGGTCTTCAATGATGGATACGGCATTGCCGAAGATGTCGGGGCCGCCGCTGTCCGAGGCAGTCGGGCCGTTGCTGGTCGGGCGCGCTACTGCAGAGAAAGTCGGGGCGTTGAGCGCCGAAGCGTTGTTTAGCCCCGTCGAGCTGTTGCCGTTCAGGCTTTCGAATGTGTATTGCGATACCAGGGCACCTGACTGGTTGTCGCTGAACGTGGTCTGATAATTGGCAGCGATCTCGGCTGCGGTACGCGCCGTATTCCAGATCCGGACATCGTCAAGCTGGCCATTGAAATACTGACCCGGTGTGCTGCCGCCTTCATTGATGGCATAACCGATGCCGAGCGAACCTGTGTCCTGCTTCGGTATTTCCGTTGTCGAGAGGGTGTTGTTCAGCTGACCATCGAGATAGATATACAGCTTGTCGTTGGCATTATCGAATACGCTCGCCATATGGTGCCATGTGCCGTCATTGACTTTGATATCCGTTTTCAGCGCGGTGTTGCCGCTTGTATTGTTGTTGAAGCGAATCTCGGCATAGCCGTTCGGATCGATATCGATGCTGTACTGCTGTCCACCGTCGAGGCTGTCGGCATTCTTGAACAGGATCCGTTGATAATCGCCGGGGCTGGCAGAGGTCTTGAACCAGCTTTCCAGGGTGAACGAACCGGTAGTGCCGAAATTCAACGATGACGAATTGGCGGCGGTGAAGCCCTGATTGGTGCCGTTCAGCGTGACCGCCTCGGACGTGACTTTCAGGTCGTTGTTGTTGGATGTCACATCATTGACAGTAGAGCCGTCTCGATCCTCGAACGTGTAGTAGGCCTGCAAGCCGGTCTCGGTGCCGCTGAGCTTCTGGTTGTAGTTCTCAATGATTTCAGAGCCGGTGCGTGCTGTCGACCACATGCGCACATCGGCCAGTTGTCCCTGATACGGGGTCGAATTTCCGGTGCTCGGATTGTAGTCGCCCAGCGAAATCTCACCTGCCGGTATATTAAGTGTGACGCCAGTGGCCGACTTGACCAGTGCGCCGTCGACATAAAGCGACAGAGTATCGCTAGCGCCATTATAGACCACAGCCGAATGATGCCAGTTACCGTCGGTCACTGTGACGCCGGTGGCCTGGGTTATCACGACACCCGGTTCAGCAACGCTCAAGACGCCGCCGGACAGGAACAGCCGCAATGCACCGTCTGTGACTTCACGGCCTAGGTCCAGAAGGATTGCTGTTTGATCCGTTGTGTTGAACCAAGTCTCCATGGTGAAAGAGCCGGTGCCGGTCTGCATGCCGGTTGCGGTTGTTGTCAGTTGATCGTCGACGCCATCGAACTGCATCATCGAACGGCTGGCATTGACCGAGTCCACATCAACCGACTGCACGGTGACGGTGAACTGCTCGACATCGCTCAGAGTGCCGCCGGATGCCGACAGATAGAACTGCGCCGTGCCATGAAATTTATCGATTGGCGTAAAGGTCCAGTTGCCAGTCGCGGTGTCGATGTTGACGACGCCTTTACCGGCGATGGACAGGCTCGACGCATTCGAGGCTGCGTTGGTCGCCGAGACACCGAACGTTGCCGAGGTCGGCACGACGTCTGTAGTCGTCATGACGCCGACGGCGGTATGATTTTCCAGAACCGCGACACTGGTGGTATGAATTTCCGGGATTGCATCGAAGAACACCGCATTGCCGACCAGCGTGCCGTCGTGAGTACCGGTCGCATCGTTGGCCGTGGTGCCGCTTGATTCATTCAGCGGGTAACTGGCGATCAAGGTGCCGCTTTGGGTGCCGGTCAAGGTGTTGTCATAGTTGTCGGCAATCTGCGCCACACTCCGCGCGACATTCCAGAACCGCGCGTCTGCAAGCTGCCCGTTGAACGAATACCCGGTCTGTACCGCATCGCCGATGTAAGCGACGCCGTTTATCAGGTTTGGCCCAGTGTGCGTTGATGTGGCGACGGCATTGCCATCCAGATAAAGCGTCTTCAGGCCGGTCGCTGCATTATAGGTTATCGAGGCATGATGCCATTCATTGTCGATGACGGAGATGTTGGAACTGAAAATGGACGCGGCATCAAATCCCTGACCATATTTGAGCTGACCATCGCTATCAATGTAGAGCGTCATGCTTTGATTGGTCGTTGTCGTGTTGCCGATGCTGATCAGGTCTTCACGAGTGCCGCCATTGCCGCCGGTCTTGAACCAGATTTCATGGGTGAAGCTACCGGTGCCGGTCGCCAGATTGCCGATTGCCCCAAGATTAACGCGGTCTGCGCTGCCATCCATGCTGACGGCATGCAGCGGCAGGTTTTGCACGCCGGCACCATTATAAAGCGTACCGTTGTTTGCGCCGGAGCCCTGATCGGTGACCGTCGTTGCGCCCGAGCCGTCGAAGGCCCAGTAGTTGACGAGGCCCTGTGCATTGCCGGCGACGTGCTGATCATAATTATCCTGAATTTCCGCCTGGGTGCGCACATCGCTCCAGATCCGGACTTCATCGAAGCTGGCATCAACAGGCCGGGTAATCCCAGTCGCCGTGCCGTCTGCGGACCGCGCCCCGATGGCCAGCGGTGCGGTCGAGCCAAAGATCTGGAACGTGCCGTTGGCCGACATGTCCACGGTGTTGGTGAGGTTGCCGTCCTGATAGAACTTCAGGGTCTTGGCCGCCGCGTCGTAGCTCATGGCGACATGGGTCCAGGCCCCGACATCCAGCTTGATGTTGGGATCAATGTTGCTGTTGTCATTGGTGCCGTCATAGGACGATCCGAACGACAGCGCGCCCGAAGTGCCGACCTGCCATTCCCAGCCCTTGTTGCCGGTCGTCAGATTGGAAATCGCAACCTCGGTATCGGCGGGAAGCTCGGCAAGATTGATCCACGATTCAACGGTGAACGAGGCATTCGTCGCGCGCTGCGCGGCACCAGTGGCGAGGAAGACATCATTTACGCCGTCGGTTTTCAAAACGCCGCTGTTCGATGTCGGCGATGTCGTCGAAGCATCTGCCGTGATGGTGACGGTAATGGTTTCGGTGTCGGTCGTCCCTTGCGCCCCGGTTGCGGTGAACGTCAGCGTTTCGCTGCCGTGGTAGTTGCTTGCCGGGTTGTAGGTCCAATGCCCATTGCTGTCGATGGTCGCGGTGCCGCCGGCCGAGGTGGTTACCCCATAGCTGCTGGCCGCGCCATCAGCGCCCGCCGCCGACATCTCGCCCTGCAGGGAAGTGTGCTCAAGGATGGTGACGGCCTTGCCGTTGATGTCGGGTGCGGTGTCGATCCAGGCCGCCGTGCCAGTGATGGTGACGTTGCCGGACGTGCCCGAACTGTCGATGGCCGTGCTGCCCGTGCCATCGTTGAACTGGTAATTTGCAACCAGCGATCCGCTCTGATTGCCGGACAGAACGTTATCCATGTTGTCGGCAATCTGCTCGTCGGAGCGGACCACATTCCAGACTCGCAGATCACTCAACTGGCCGTTCATCTTGTTCGTGCCGATAGTGCTCCCGGCGCCATTAGCACCGATGATCAGGGACGAGTTGCTGCCGTCCTCGGGACCGTTGGTGGTGTAGGCGGCAGTGCCGACAACAACGCCGTCGACAAGAATTTTAACCAGCTTTGAGCTGACGTCGCGGACCATGGCAAGGTGATACCACTGACCGGCAACAAGGTTTGTGTCGAAGACCAGCGCCGTCGAGTTGCTGCCGCTGCCGTATTCATGCGCATATTCAAGATCGCCATCGGATCGGAGTGCAAGCTGGTAAAGAACGTTTCCGGCAGAACTTTCACCACCCGTGTCATTTAATGCAAAGTCGACGATCGCCTGAGTGCCGGAAATCGCATCGAATCTGGCCCAGGTCTCGATGGTCAGATCACCGGCGATGGCGAGACTGTTCGACGTGCCGCGCCCGGCATTGATGAACGTCGTCGCGCCGTCGAAATCGAGCGCCTGGCTGAGGTTTGGTACAACCTTGGCGTTGCCGACGATTGTGCCGTTGTTGTTGTTGGCGGTGCCATCCTGAACAGTGCTGCCGCTGACATCGTCGAAAGTCTAGTAGCCGGCAAGGCCGCTTTCGCTGCCGCTCAGTTTCTGGTCATAGTTTTCGCGAATTTCATCGGCCGTGCGCAGGTCGTTCCAGACGCGAATGTCATCGATCTGGCCCTTGAATTCCTCGTTGATGGTCGGACGCCCGCCTATGGAGAAGGGATCGTTGCTGGCGGTAAGGGATGTCGGAATGATTCCGTTCGTACTGGTCGAAACCAGTTCACCGTTGGCGTACAGCTTGACGGTCCGCTCGCTGGCGTCAAACGTCATCGCCAGATGCGTCCATGTATCGGCCGGCGCGTCATAACCGGTATCCGTCCAGTTCCAGGCGCCGCCGGGACCGTTCAGGGCGAAGCGGATGCTGCCGTCATCCAGCCGTGACAACAGGTAGCTGTTTTCCTTGCCGGCGATCAAACCGCCGTAAGTGGCGTTGCTGGTTGCCCCGGTCGGCTTGATCCACGCTTCGAGGGTCATGTCGCCGGTCAGGTCGAGCGCCGCATTGTCAGCAATAGTGACCCAGTCGTCGTTGCCGTCGACCTGCAGCACGCCTTCGTTCAGCTCGACATTGTTGTCGGACTTGATGGTGACGGCGATCGTTTCGTCGTCGGTGAAGCTGGTGCTGCCGACGGTCGAAGCGGCACGCAGCGAAAAACTGTCCGAACCGTAATAACCGCTGGCCGGAGTGTAGGTCCAGACCCCGTTGGAGGCGTTGATGCTGACGCTGCCGCCCTGCGCCGTCGTGAACGTCGTGGTGCCGCCGACGATGGAATAGGCAGGGGTGCCCGGCACATCGGCAGCGGTCATGGTGCCGCCGGCGACTTCGCTGGACTGGATTCCGATGGCGTTGCCTAGCACCGTCGGCTCAGCGCCGCTGGCCGGATCAACGATATCCGCACCATTGATCAGTGTGCCGTTCAGGGTGGTGCCGGTTGCCGTGGCATGGTTGGTGACGATATTGGCGTCGGTGTCATCGTCGAAGCGGTAATAAGCCTGCAGGTTGGATTCCGAGCCGACCAGTTGCTGATCGTAATTGGTGCGGATTTCTTCAGGCGTGCGTGCGTCGTTCCAGATGCGGACTTCGTCGATCTTGCCCTGATACGGGCGGTTGGAATTGTCTGCCGGATAGCCGATGTAAGCGTTGCCTGAGGCTATGTTGACGGTCGCCGTAAAGGTGTGTGATCCCTCGAAGTTGCCGTCGACATAGATGGATACGGTTTTCGTCGCAGAGTCGTACACGGCAGCGACCTGATGCCAGTTTCCGTCCGTGACGTTGCTGACACTCTTGGCGCCGGCCTCGTCCTGTACGTCGAACTGCACCTTGCCGTCGGCAGTAACGAACATATACGTGGCAGCCCCCGTACTTGCCGAACCGATCGAGATAAATTCGCCGCGGTTGCCGGTCGCCGCCGGGTTGATCCAGGCTTCGTAGGTAAAGCTGCCGGTGCCGGTAAAGATGCTGCCGGACGTGCCGAGACTGACGCGGTCATTCGTGCCGTCAAGACTCAGTGCGCCATCGGAAATCTGCACCGCATGGCCGTCGTCGACACTGTTGACGGTGACGGTAATGGTCTCGTCGTCGTTGAAGACCTGTCCGTTGACGGTCGACGAGGCGCGCAGGGTAAAGGTATCGGTGCCATAGAAATTCGCCGTCGGCTTGTAAGACCATGTGCCGTCGGTCGTGTTCATCGTCACGGTGCCGCCGGTGCCGTTGGTTGCGACTGAATACGAGGGCGTGCCGGGAACATCGTTGGCAAGCATGTGACCGCTGGCGACTTCGTCTTCCTGAATGACCAGGGTCGTCGCCGTGACGTCGTTATCGTAGTCCAGCCATGTCGCGCCGCTGATCGTCGCATTCGGCGTATGGGTGCCGCCGGTGGCATCATTGTAGGCCGTGGCGCCGGTGCCTTCGCTAAAGTCGTACGATCCGATCAGGCCGGATGTGGCAAGGCCGGTTTCATGGGTAAAGCCGTTGGCAACCTGCTCGTCGGTGAGCTTGACGTTGTAAAGCTCGACACCGCCGATCTCGCCCTTGAACTTGTCCCAGAAAGCATTGGCCGAGGAGCCGATGTTGAGCGCCTGAGCGTTGAAACTCCACGCTTCCGATGACAGAACTGTGGCGACAAGTTGCCCGTCGACATAAAGCTTGTTGAGACCACCTGCCGCCGTGTCGTAGCTGACCGTGACCTGATGCCAGGAGCCGTCGGCTACGGATCCCTTGTCCGTGATGAGCATGCTGTTGTCACTGTCGGTGTCACGACCAGCGACGGATAGCGTGCCATCCGGCTTCAAGCTGATGCTCAGCCCCTGACGGGAGTCCGCATCATTGCTGCGCGTCATCAGAATGGCTTCGTGGGCGGTGCCGGTGCCACTGTCGGCCCAGTCGCCATCCGTTTTCATCCATATAGACCAGGTGCCGGAAGAAGTATTCAGGCTGGCGTCGTTGGCGATGGTGATGACGTCATCAACACCATCCATCGACACCGCACCATGGATGTCGTCGATGACCCTGGCATTCCCGGCGAGTGTCAGATCATGATTGTTTGCGGTCTTGTCCTGAACCACGCCGGACGCGGTTTCGTCATCGAATTTGTAGTACGCCTGCAGGCCGCTTTCATTGCCGGCCAGCGGCTGATCGATGCCGTCTCTGATCTGTGCCGGCGTCCGTGCCGTTGACCATACCCTGACTTCGTCTATCAGCATGTCGGACAGATCGCTGGTGCCGTTAAAGGCGGTGCCGATCCTGAGCGACTGGGCTGTGCCGTCATTCAGGGCAAAACTGTTGGTTATGGTTTCCTGCGCAACCAGATTGCCGTCGACGTAAATCTTGGCTGTGGTGCCGTCAGCGCTGAACGACATGTCGTACCATTTGTCGGTCGAGACTTGGACACCGGTGTCGACGATCTGTGACGTGCCAGAGTTGTTGAACAATCTGAGTTTGAGGATTCCATCCGTCTCGATAAACGGCACAAAACGGGCTGAGGTGCCACCGCCATTATAGAGCGCAAGGATAGATTCCGTGCTCCCTGACGTAACTTCCGAGAAGTTGACCTTGAACTCGATGGTCATCTGGTTGCTGAACGTATCGGTCCCCATTGCCGCCGTGGCATGCGTGCCGCTGGTGCCGGTCGTCTGCAAGACACCATCATTAATGACGACGGATTTCTCGACCTCGTTGTTGACGGTGACGCTGATGGTTTCGCTGTCGGATGTACTGTTCGATCCGCTCGCCGTCAGAGTGAAGGTCTCGGTGCCGTACCAGTTGTTGGCGGGGGTGTAGGTCCAGGCGCCGGATTGCGGATCAATATGGACACTGCCACCGCTCGCCGTCGTTGCCGTAATGCGACCGTCAGCGTCGGTGCCTGTTGTCCCGGAGATGGAGAACGAGGGCGTGCCGGAAACGTCGTTGCCGTTCATCTCGCCGGAAAGGGACGCGTTCTCCTGAATGTCGGCGATGGTGCCCTGGACCGTTGGCGCCGGTGCGACGACGCTGACCGTACCGGTGATCGTGGCATTATTGGTCCCGGCAGTATCGACGTAGGTGCCGCTGACGATTTCGTCATACAGGTACTGTGTCGCGAGTCCGGTTTCCGACCCGGACAACACCTTGTCGAAGTTGTCATTGATTTCCTGCGCCGTGCGCGCCGTGTTCCAGAACCGTGTGTTGGCCAGCTGCCCATCGTAGTTGTTGCCGCTGTGATTATTGGAATCACCAACAACAAGGTTGCCGGACGTGATGTTCATTGCCTTGGCATCGCCGGACGCCTCGGCGACGCCGTCGACATAAACCGTCGCAAATCCGGTCGCACTGTTAAAGACGACGGCGACGTGGTGCCACAAACCGTCATTGACCTGCGACGTGCCGAAGACTTCACCGGTACTGGGGGCGACGTCAGTGTTGTTGAACTGCACAATGCCGCCGTTGATGCGCAGCGTGGCGCCGCCGCCACCGGTGCCGCCGGTGCCCATGATCGTGTTCAGGCCGGTTTCGGTGGTTTTCATCCATGTTTCATAGGTAAACGAACCGGTCCCGGTAATGACGCTGTTGGAATTATCCAGATTGCTGACCTGAATGTAGTTGCTGCCACCGGAGAAGTCGGCGGCATTGACCGGTACGGTAATCGCGGTCGCATTGCCGGCGAGGGTGCCGTTCAGCGCGGTCCCTGTCGCAGTTGCGCTGTTGCTGACGATGCCGTCGTCAACGCTGTCGTCAAAGCGGTAATAGGCGGTCAGGTTGTCTTCATTGCCGACCAGCTGGTTCTGGTAGTTGGTGGCGATTTCCTGATCCGTGCGGGCGTCGGACCAGACCCTGAACTCGTCGATCTCTCCCTTCAGGGAGGAAGCGGTGCTGGATATCGTCGACGCCGCTTGCGGTACGGTGAAGGTATACGTGCCTGTGGATTCCAGATTGCCGTCAACGTAGAGTTTTACGGTTGTGCCGGAACGGGTCATCGCGACGTGATGCCATGACTGATCGTTGACCGAGCTTGTTGAGATCAGGTCGGCGGCGCCAAAGGTATCGAAGACGAATTTACCGTTCTCGATAAACAGAAAAGCGCCTTGATTGTTGACGCCGCTGTTGCCCAGTTGTGCGACATCAACGCGCGTGTTTGTCGTGTCGCCGGTGCGTACCCATGTCTCAATGGAAAATTCGTTTGAGCCGAAGGCCAGTTGCGACGGCGATCCCAGCGTGACGGCATCGCCGCTGCCGTCCAGTTGCAAGATGCCATCCGCCATGGCGACCGATTTTTCATCGCCGGCACCGGCGACATTGACGCTGACGGTCTCGGTATCGGTGCCGGATGTGGCACCCTTGGCGAGCAGGGTGAAACTGTCGCTGCCGGCGTAATTGGCAAGCGGTGTGTAGGTCCAGTTGCCGGTCGTCGCATCAATGGTGACGGTGCCGCCTTTGGCCGTCGTAAAGGACTGGGTGGTGCCGCCGGCGCCGTTGTCGATGGTATAGCTGATGGTACCGCTCAGCGCATCGTTATGCAGCATGGCACCCGTTGCTGCGGTATTTTCGGCGGTGTCGACGATCTTGCCGTAAACCGGTGGCGCGGCACTTTCGGCGGGATCGGTCGCCGTCGGCTCGGCCGTGTCGCCAAGGGTCGTTGCACTGCCGAGGCTTGCGTCGTTGTTGCCGGATGACTTGTCGTCGACAACACCGTTGTGGATATCATCGAAACGATAATAGGCCTTCAGCGTACTTTCCGAACCGGACAACTGCTGATCATAGTTGATGCGGATGTCGTCGGCGGTGCGCGCTTCGGACCAGATGCGCACTTCGTCCATCTGGCCGTTCATGTAGCGGCCCTGATTGTCGCGACCGATCAGCAGCGGACCGTCATTGACGGTGCCGACTTCGGTCACGGTCGTCGAGCCACCGGCCAACTCGCCATTCAGATAGAACGTCATCTGATCAGCAGTGCCGTCGTAACTGACGGCGATGTGGGTCCACTGTCCGGCGGTCAGCGTTGCACCGCTTGGCGTGACATTGCCGGTTTCCGGCGACCAGAAAAAAAGCTGCCCGTTCTGTATGGATATTCGGTAGTTGGTGTCGTCGCCCGACGCCGTCCCTTTGTCGAACAGCGACTGCAGGGTTGTCACGTCATCCAGCTTGACCCAGCTTTCGATGGTAAAGCTGGCATTGGCACCGAAGTCGAGCGAGGCGCTGTCGGCAATCGTCAGATAATCGTTTACGCCATCGAAATCGAAAATCTTGCCGGCAACCTGTACGTCGAGATCCGCTTCGACATTGAAGCTGACGGTGTGCACGTTGATGGCGCCGTTGGCGTCGGTGACCTGGACCGAGAATGTGTCCTGACCGTGATAGCCCGTCGCCGGAGTATAGGTGTAGGCGCCGCTTGTCGTGTTGGTGATGTTGAGGGTGCCATGCCCCGGCTGATCAAGGGCGGCAAACGTCAGCGTGCCGCTGAGACCGGTCGAGGGCAGGGTGCCGGTATGCGCGGCGTCTTCTGAGATGACGAAGCTTTGATCAATATTCAGATCATCAAAACGCACGACCTGTTCGCCGCCACTGTTGGTGTCCTCGCGGCTGGTCAGTACGACGTAATTACTGCCCGAAAAGTCGGTCGTATCGGTCGCGGTGATGGTCGCCGTGTTCGACGAATTGCCGACCTCGCTGACCGTCATGCGCACGCTGCTGCCGTCATCAAAGACGTCGAAGCTGTATTCTGCATTTTGTCTGAGATCGATGGAGCCGCTGCCGGAACTGGCGACGGAGGTCAGGCTGCCGCCGACAAAGCGATCAATCAGGATGCGATTGTCTCCATCGACGGCCGAGAAATTGAGGCCGTTGGTCGGCAGTCCGGCTGAGTCCGTCGTTGAGGGATCGGCACGCGTCATCACGTGCATGGTGCCGTCGGTGCCGCTGGTGAACTTGAAAGTGCCGGTGACGTGTACGGGTTCGGTGCTGCTCGGCTTGAGCTGCTCGGTCGAGCGCACCAGTTCGCGGTTCTGGATCACCAGTTCGCCGGTTGTGGTGTCGACGTACGCAATGTCGTTGGAGCGGCTGGTGCCGTTTGATCCTTCGATAACGGTCCATTCCGTGGTGTTGGGGCCGGGGAACAGCAAGGTTGTGGTTGTCGTCGTGACACCCGAAAGCGTCCCCGTGTGTGAATTCGACGAACCGTCGCTTATCGAGATCCCGGTGACGTCGGCAGCGCGCCAATAGCCGACCAGTGTTGACTGGCCTGTCGGGTTGGTCAGGTCAGGCAGGTATTCGGTGGCGATTTCAGTTGCCGATCGCGCCGCGTTCCAGATGCGGATTTCGTCAATAAGCCCGGTGAAGAATGTGCCATTACCATTCTCGTTGGCGCCGACCTTGATGTCGCCGCTGAGAATGTCCTTTGAAACACCGCTAAAGGTATTCGCCAGTTGACCGTCGACATAAAGCCGCAGCGTCTGGTTGCCATCGAATGTCGCGGCGATCTGGTGCCACTCGCTGTCGGCAAGGCTGTTGGCACCGGCTGTGCTGCCGGCGGCATAGACGTGTTCACCGAACTGGTCAGTGGTGACGAATTTCAGCTCGCCGTTCTCGATCACCAGCGCACCGGTGGTGCTCGACGGATTGGCCGAGGTGATGGTCAGGTTGTCGACTTCCTGCGTCGAATTGGCACCGCCTGAACGGCCTGCGAGGACATACTCGTAGGAGGTTTTGGTGGCGCTCTCATAGGCGCTGATGGTGACCCCGCTCATCACGGTTGTGCCGCCGACCGTGACCGTGATGCCGTTGTTGTAGGAGATGTTGACGGCAGTGCCGGCGGACTTTGTAAAATCGATTGCTGTATTCGCCGAGCCGATCTGCGATCCGTTGAACCAGACCTCGATGCCGACGACGTCGCTGCCGGCGTTGTCATAGGTGTCAAAAGTAACACTGAGACCGCTGGAGAGCGGCTCTTCCGCTTCATTGAGCGTGCCCGGCAATCCATAGCTGAAACTGAAGCCGTCACCGATCGCGTTGCCGCTGTCATTCGTGTAAAGCGTGAAGGACGCGTTGAAGTTGGTTGCACCGTTCAGGCTGCTCGACGGATCGATGCGGGCGACCCCTTGCTGGCTGGTGCTGCCGCTGGTCTGCACGACCTGCAGATCGTATGTGCCGGTGGTTGTCTGCGTCGTCGTGTTCGAATAGACGGCAACGTAGTATTCGCCGGAGTAGGCGGCGGTGTAGTTATGGTAGGCATCGTCGCCGGTGCCGCCGGAGTCGCCGCCGACGCCGGAGAGCTTGTTGCCGTTGTGGTCATACAGCCCCTCAAGATCGGGGTCCTCCAACGTACGGCCGCCGCCGCTGTCCTGACCCAGGATGCGAATCTGATAGCCGCGGCCTGCCAGCAGGATGACGCGGATCCAGTCGACGTCACCGGTGCTGTCTATCGAGCCGCGTGCCGTATCGTCGACGGCCACCTGGCCGGATGTGGATGTGCTGGCGCTGCCGTTGCCGTCGCCGTTGTTGTTTAGATCAAAGTCGGTGGTGAGGCGCAGCCGCCCGCTGTAAATCTGTGCATCACCACTGAGGCTGAGCCCGCTCGCGTTTGAGAAAGTGCTGCTCAGTACGGTCCCGGTGACCAGTTCGCCGAACGAGAACAAGGCCTGGCGACCGCTGTTATTGGCGGTGCTGACCCATGCCTCAAGAGTCATCGCGCCACTGCCACCGACGAGGCTGTTGGCCGTGCCCAGTGACAGGACATCGTTGCTGCCGTCAAACGACAGAACCGTCCGGGCACCGGCTGTGCTCGAGAAATCATCGTGGACGATCTTGTCGAAATCGACGGTGCGGGTGGCCCCCGTGGTGTTGGCGTTCTGGCCGTCCGAGGCGGTGAAGGTGACGGTTTTGACCGACGACGCGTCGGGGTCCGGATTGGCGATGCGGATTGTCGTCGCCCGGGCCAGCGCCTGCACGGCGTCGTTCGTGGCACTGTTGTTGAGGTTGACCTTGAGCGCCTGACTGGGGCCGCCGTTCAGCGTCGCATCAAGGGTGCCGATGCTTACCCCGCCATAGGTTATGGTGGTGCCGTCAAAGCCGATCTGTCCGGTGCCGGTGCCGGAGTTGTTGATCGACAGGGTGTCGCCTGCGGTGCGGTTGGTGGAAATGTTGACCTGCAGATAACCGGTGCCGGTGTCGGCGAAGGTGCCGGTTGCGGTGTTGCTGAGGGCGTCAGGGTCGACCAGCACCAGACCCGGATCGATCAACACGCCGCGCGCCATCGGCATCTGATAGGTGCGACCTGAGGTGGCGGTGATTTTCGGCGCATCATCGACGGCGGCGACGGTTATGGTCGCCGTTTTCGCGTTGGCGTCGGCGGTGAACTGCTTGCCGTCGTTGACCAGAAACTTGAAGCTCGCGGTGCCGTTCTTGTCGACGTTGGTATCCGTTACCGGGACGAACTTCAGCTGTCCGGCATCGATCTGCGCTTTGGTGATGACGTCGTTGAGCGAAATATCGACACCGTTCAGTTGCAGCTTGCCTGCGGTGCCGTTGGGCAGTTGCGTGATCCTGACGGATTGCAGGGTGTCGCCGGCATCGCCGTCGGCGAAGGCGAAGTTGGCGGCGCTCAGCGTCAGCGGCGTATCTTCTGTTCCGTTCAGCGCCACGTCGGCGGTCGTCGGGCGCTGGTTGTTATAGGCCTCGACGGTGGTGGTGAAGGTGTTCTCGGCACCGTTGGCGTCGGCGATGGTCATCGTGATCGAACGGTTTTCCTGGACCACTGTGCCGGCCGAATTTTCGAAATGCAGCGAGCGGATCAGCGCCTGTACCCGCGCCGTGGTCGCATTGGCGTTGAAGGTAATGATCATCACCTTGCCTGTGGTGTCGGTGTCGACGGCAATGTTCTGGGTGCCGTTCTGCGTCGGATCAACGGTGCCGATAACGACACCGCCGACGGAAATGTCATTGCCGGAAACCGAGACGGCGAGACTGTCGATGGTCTGCGCCTTGATCGACAGCACATCGTCCTTGGAACCGCCGGCGGTGGCGGCACCTGAACCGGCTGCCGGGGCTTTCGATTGTACCGTCAGCGTCCCGGCATTGAAGTTCCCTTCGGCATCGGCAAGGGCAACCGCCGCATCGAGTGCGACGTCGCCGCCCCC